>Ga0228703_1000978_pt1 | contig 18477 bp, 16 predicted proteins | sample McNCre217_Aug_MG_3_FD_178020 | JGI IMG/M metagenome (GOLD analysis project Ga0228703, IMG submission 178020) | Freshwater microbial communities from McNutts Creek, Athens, Georgia, United States - 29-17_Aug_MG | ecosystem: Environmental > Aquatic > Freshwater > Creek | place: USA: Georgia... | reverse complement strand
CCCGGAGTTCACGCTGGCACTAATTTTTGCCGCCAAGGGAAAGCCAAACATGGGTCTGGCTGTGCTGGTCTCCTCCAAGGTCAACCAGTGGACCGCGCTTGCCGGTTCGCTCCCCATCGCCTACGTCGTCGGCGGCGGTTCGGCTTTCATTCCGATGGATGGCCGCCAGGCCGAAGAGTTCTTGCTTACCACGGCCCAAACCGTGATGGGTGTGGCGCTGCTCCTGGGGCTCCGGTTGGGCATCCGGGCATCGATCTCGCTGTTCGTGCTCTTTGCCGTTGCGTTCGTAATTCCGGATCCGGGCATTCGAATGGACATCGCGTGGCTGTATTTCGCGATTGCTGCCTACTTCTTCGTGCGCAGGCGTCGTTACATCAAGGACACAGTCAAGGCGCCGTTTACGCTTCCGAAAAACCCCGTTTAGGGCTTCTTCTACAAAATCCCCAGGGTCTTGGCCTCGTCGGTCAGTTGATCGCGCACCGATGGGTGGGCCGCCTTGTTGATTAGGTTTGCGGCCTGGTCGCGCAGCGAGTGCCCGAAGCATTCCGCAACCCCATTCTCGGTGACCACGAAACTGTGCTGGAAACTGGTGACGTTCTCGGTCAAACGGGAAACGATCGATGACTGCTTGGCCTTCGGGTGCCAGCTCTGAAGTGCCATGAAGCTGGCACCACCGCGGGCATGCAGCGACCCGACGATGAAGTCGGTGCTGCCACCGAAACCAGAGTAGATCTGGCCGCGGACGTGGCTGGCGTTTGCCTGATCGTAGAGGTCTACCTGAAGCGCTGCGTTGATGGAGGTCATCTTGGCCTGGCGGGCAATCTGGCCCGGATCGTTGGTTCGCTCGGTGCGCAGCATGCGAACCCCGCGGTTCAGATTGAGCCATTCGTAGAGTTCGGTTCCACCGAAAACGAACGATGCCGTGATCGGAATGTCCTCGTCGAGCGCGCCCCGCTTATGCAGTTCCAGCACGCCGTCGCTGAACATCTCGGTCCAGACCCGAAGATTTTTGCGCGCCACCAGGGTGTTCAACACCGAATCTGGAATGGCGCCGATGCCCAGTTGCAGGGTGGAGCCATCGGTGATTCTGGCCGCGATTAGGTCGCCGATCTGCTTGGTTTCGTCGGTAAAGGAGGTCGCTGGCTTGGTGGCCAGCGGCTCGTCAACCTCCACCAGGTAGTCGATCTCGTGCTCGTACAGCTGGGCATCGCCGTAGGTGTAAGGCATCTGCGGATTCGCCTGAGCAATAACGATTCCACCGCGCTCCCGGGCGGCCTCGATTGCGGCCGGCAGGATGTTCACCTCGGTGCCGAGGGACACGGTGTCGTGCCGGCGTTCGCTGGTGTGCAGCAGAACCACGTCGGGGACGTAGTGATCGCGGAAGAGCACCGGCACCAGGCTGAGTCGGCAGGGGATGTAGTTCAGGCGCGGGTGCCTGCGCATTCCGGCGCCGATGAAGGAGCTCTCGTAGGTGACTCCCTCTCGGTCCGGTATTCCGGGCTGGGCGTTCAGCATATGCAGGCGGAACTCGGGTACGGCCTGGTCCATCGCGCCAAGCAGCACATGCGGAGTGGCGAAGTTGCCACTGGCGACAACCCTAGGATTCTCCGGTAGCGCCTCAAGAATCTGGTGCAGCTGTTGAACGTTGATGACCTTCATTGCGTATTCCTTACTGGGTGCAATGTCAGCCTAGGCCCGGCGGGTTTCATCTAAAAGCAAGGTCAGCCTAAAGAACTAGGCTTTTAGGGTGATTGATGTGCAGCAGAAACTCGTGTGGGTTCGCCGGCCCGCCGTTCTCGCTGCCGCAATTGGCATGGTGCAGTGCTGGCTGGGCTGGACCATCGCTGGGGCGCTCTGGCCCGGGTACGATCCGGTTCGTCAAACCATCTCGGATCTCGCCGCCTATGAATCGCCGGTCCGTGGCCTCATGTCGGCGTTCTTCGTCCTCGGTGGGCTGCTCAGTATTGTCGGCGCCGGTTACACCCCGGCCCTAGGTATGCCGGGGCGGTTGGCCATCCTCGTATCTGGCCTCGCCACCTTTGGCCTTACCGTTTTCCCCACGCCGCTAATCGGCTTCTCGGTGCCACATCGCATTTTTGCGACGGTCGGTTTTGTGCTCTCCAGTGCCTGGCCGTTGTTGGCCATGAGGCGCGACCGAAACCTCCCCTGGCTCTTGCGGCCACTGGGCGCAAGCCTGGTGACTGCGTTGTTTGCTGTATTTTCGGTCTATTTCTTGATGGTCTGGACCAATCCGGCGGTAACCTACGTTGGCGTGGTGGAACGTGTTCTAGCGGTTTCGCAGAGCCTTTACCTGGTGGGAATCATCTTCCTGCTCAGCTGTCAGCAAAATAAACTTCACCGATTAAGCCTCGTCATGGATAGAGAGTAAACATGGACCAGTTCCTTCGCCCCCTGGAGCAGCTTCGGGAACGTCATTCCTCTAAGTGGCGTCGCTATCCCACCGATGTGCTTCCCATGCACGTTGCCGAGATGGACTACGAGATTGCCCCGCAGATCCAGGACCTGCTGATCGATTTCATCAAGCGCAGCGACCTTGGCTATCTGGGGCCTGTTCCCGAGATCGCCGATGCCTTCTGCGGTTTCGCCGAACGCCATTGGGGCTGGACCCCGGATGCCAAGCAGGTCCGAATCGCCACCGATGTCTCGGTGGGTGGAGTCGAGATCATGCGTGCCATCACCAAGCCGGGCGACCGGGTCCTAATCAACTCGCCGGTCTACGCGGCTTTCTACGGCTGGCTCAGAGAGGTGGGCGTACAGCCATATGATGTTCCGCTCATTCCAGACCTGGAAACCTGGCGCCTAGACATCTCCGGCATCGAGCGCGCTTTCCAGGAGGGCGTGAAGTGCTACCTGCTCTGCTCGCCCCACAACCCGATGGGCCGGGTGCACGAGCGCCACGAGTTGGAAGCAATCGCACGCCTTGCCAGGCAGTACGGGGTCGTGGTCATTAGCGACGAGATCCACGCGCCACTGACCTACACCGATCAGACCTTCGTCCCATACCTGGCGGTTTCGGAGGATGCCCGCGAGACCGGCGTGGTCATTACCGCCGCCAGCAAGAGTTTTAACCTTGCGGGCCTGAAGGCCAGCATCTTCGTTACCCAGAGCAACACCATGGCGAAGCTGCTTGGTGCTGTTCCGCCGGATACCCACTGGCGCTCCAGTCTGCTCGGTGGTTTTGCGATGGCCGAGGCATTTGCGAATTGCGACGACTGGCTGGCCCGGGCGGTTTCGGCCTGTCGAGCCAACCGCGACCTCCTCACCCGCCTGGTTTCGGAACGACTTCCGGGCGTTCCGTACTGGGTCGCTCAGGGCGGCTACCTGGCCTGGCTAGACCTATCGAGCCTCAACATCGGCGAAAACCCAGCGGCCCGAATCCTCGAGGAGAAGCGCATCGCGCTGGTGCCGGGAATCGACCTCGGAGCGGATTACGGACAGTACGTTCGAATCAATTTCGCATGTTCGACCGAGGCCATCGAGCAAACGGTGGCGGCAATCGCCAGCTACCTGCCGTAGCCGTACCTGTAGCCGGAGCCGGCGGTCGGTTAGGCCGCCGATCATGGCTGCCTCAGAATTGCTGAATCCCGAGACCCAACAGTCTCGGGATTCAGCAATTTGAAGTTCGGCTAGATCTGGTCCAGCGCGCGGGTCAGATCGGTGATTAGGTCCTCCGCCTTTTCAAGACCGATGCTCATACGTACAGTGTTTGGGGTCACACCCATCTTGAGGCGCACTTCCTCGGCCAGGCGCTTATGCGTGGTGCTGGCCGGGTGGGTGATTAGAGTCTTGCTGTCGCCCAGGTTGTTGCTGATGTCGATTACGGTCAGGCCATTCATCATCTTGAAGGTCGCGGCCTTATCGCCGGCCACCTTAAACGAAACGGTGCTACCGCCACCGGCCATCTGGCTCTTGGCTAGTTCGTAGTTCTTGTCCGATGGCAGGAATGGGTAACTCACCGACTCCACCTTTGGGTGTGCCGCTAGGAATTCGGCAACCGCCAGGGCGTTTTCGTTCATGCGCTCCACGCGCATGCTCATGGTCTCCAGGCTCTTGAGCAGCACCCAGGCATTGAATGGGCTGAGGCTCTGGCCGGTGTGGCGGGTGAAGGGCAGGACAGTGTTCTTGATGAACTCCTTGGTGCCCAGAATGGCGCCACCGAGGACGCGTCCCTGTCCGTCGATGTGCTTGGTGGCCGAATACATGACTACGTCCGCGCCGAGTTCCAGCGGGCGCTGCATGACCGGCGAGGCCATCACGTTGTCGACAACGACGATCGCACCGGCCTCGTGTGCCAGGCGGCTGACCATGCGAATATCCACGATCTCCATCAGCGGATTGCTCGGGGTCTCCAGGAACACGACCTTGGTTGGTTGGCTGAGGGCTTCGGCCCAGTCGGCCTCGGCCGTGCCTTCCACCAGAACCGTGGTCACGCCCCAAGCGGGCAGGATCTCGGTGAGGATGACGTAGCAAGACGAGAACATGGCGGCGGAGGCGACCACGCGGTCGCCGGCCTTGACACTGGCGGCCATGGCGCTAAACATCGCACCCATGCCGGTCTGGGTGGCGAAGCAGGCCTCTGCACCCTCGAGGGCCGCCAGGCGGTTCTCGAACATGGCCACGGTTGGGTTGCTGAAGCGGGAGTAGAGGAAGTGCTCGGTCTCCTCCATGAAGGCGCTCTCGGCCTGTTCCGCGCTGTCGTAGGTGAAGCCGGAGTTTAGGTACAGGGCCTCGCCGGTTTCGCCGAATCCACTTCGTGCCAGGCCGGCGCGCACTGCGACGGTGTCCTGGTGTAGTTGCCAATCCGGCTGCTGTCCCTCGAAGACATCCTGGTAGCCCCACGGGCGAGTGCGCTTAGTCATGAGTTCAGGATATCAAACCCGAACCCTGCTACCTATTCGAAGGTGCGACGGTTGCGGGTGAGGGCAACCCCGGCTGGGCTTTCCAGAACCGCTTGGAAGGCCAACTCGGCACCGCCGATGAGAACCGCGGAGCTTCCCAGCTCGTTCACTTTTACCACGAGCGCCTCGGTGACCGGCTTGATCGAGTTCTCACGAACCATGTTTAGCAGTCGATCCGGGTTTGATTTGAAAATTGAGCCCAGGAAGCCGCTCAGAACAATGGTCTCCGGGTTGAATACCGTGGCCAAGACGCCGAGCGCGCGTCCCAGTGCCTCGACCTGCTGCGCGATCACCTTGGTGACTCGAGTCGAGGCATTGTGCAGGATCAGGTCGTCGAGATCTTCATCCGTGGCACTGTCTCGGTGGAAGGCGTAGAGCAGGTCGTCGCGGCGAACCAACGCCTCCAGGGTTCCCGGGATTCCGAAGAAGTCCTCGGTCTTAGAGCTGGAGATCTGGATGTGCCCCAGCTCGCTGGCATAACCGGAGACTCCGCGCAGCAGCTGGTCGTTGGCGATAACGCCGCCACCGATACCGCCGGAGCTGGAGTAAAGGAACACCGAGTTGCTGCTGCCGCGGCTGGCACCGAAAAGGCGCTCGGCGATGCAGGCGTTGGTGGCGTTGTTGTCTACCCGAACCGGGAGTCCGGTCACCTGAGTCAAGATTGTAGCCAGCGGAACCTCGGTCCAGCCCAGATGGGCGGCCTCGCGAACCACGCCGTCCTGCACCCTAACCTGGCCAGGTACGGCCACGCCGATGCCGGCAATCAGGACCTCATCGGCCAAGTCGGCACGCAGTTCGGTGATGATCTCTGCGGCAACCTTGGCGGCCGCCTTGGGCTCCAGGGTCTCGCTGGAAGCGCGGCGAACTCGCTGGAGTACGCGGCCGTTGAAACTGACCACTCCGACCGTGATTGCCTCACGCTCGATGTTCACCGCAAACGCCACTACGTTCTTGGAGACGGTGACGGTCAGCGATGGGCGTCCGACGCTACCGGCGGACAGCGCCTCGTTTTCCTCGGTGAGGCCAAGGTCGGTCAGCTCGCCGATGAGGTCCGAGATCGTGGATCGGTTCAGCCCCGTGACACCGGTGAGGTGGGAGCGCGGCACGAGGCCAGAGACGTGGAGCAAGCGAAGAATCACCGACAGATTGTGCTGCCGGAGATTCTCTCGATTCTGTCCCAGGGACGAGCGCTTGAGCAGCGCCTCGGTTGGGTAATGCATTTGGTCCACGCTACAAATTTAGGGGCAGAAAGTGGCGCCCGGCCAGGTAAAGCCGGAATCCTCAACTTTTACTCTGGAAAAACGGCCCCTAGACGTTTTTCTTGATCAGGTCGGACATGTACTTTACGCCCGCCGACGAGGTGAAGGCGCCGTCTACCGGCAGCTGATTCCATTGACTAATTGCCAGGTCACCGAGGCGAACGGACACTCGTTCATGCGGGCTTAGAATCTCAATGAGTGAGAATATCGGAGTATTGTTGCCCATGGGGCCAGCGATTTCTGGCCCCATGACGCACGCGAAGGAGCAGCGGTGGCTAAGGAACCCGAGGTTTCGGTAACCGGGCGATTGCTCAGCATCCTCGGCTCTTTCGAGGCCAGTGCAAGGCCCCTTACCATCGCCCAGATCGCCGAGAAGACCGGCCTGCCGGTGTCCACCACTTATCGCATGGTGGGTGACCTGGAGCAGTGGGGTGCGCTGGCGCGCAACGCCGACGGCAGCTTCCAGGTGGGTGTGAGAATCTGGGAATTGGCCCAGCACGCCAGCCTGAGCCAGCGCGAACACGTGGTCCGGCCGTTCCTCCAAGATCTCTTCGATCTGGTTCACGAGAATGTTCACATGGCGGTGCGTCAGGGCGCGAATGCGCTCTATGTCGACAAGATTTACGGTTCCCGCAAACTGCCAATCGTGTCTCGAATCGGCTCGCGCCTGCCGCTCCACGCAACGGCCGTGGGTCGCGTGCTGCTGGCGGCTGAGCCACCCTGGTTCCAGCGGGCCTACCTGGACAAAAAACTAATTGCCCCCACCGCCAAGACCACCCTCGAGCGCGAGGCCTTAGAGATTGAGTTGCGTTCCGTGATTCGCCAGGGTTACGCCGTAACGGTGGAGCAGATGCGTCTTGGTGCGTCTTCGATTGCGGTGCCAATCGTGGTGAACGGCGAGACCGTGGCCTCGGTGGGAATCGTGCTGGAGTCGGCACGGGCCGACGAATTGCAAAAACTCCTGCCCTTCTTGAAGGGCACTGTGGACCGGATTCAGCATGCGCTCACTCCGAGTGGCAAGCGCCGCCCTCAGGTTAACGTCCGCTGACTTGTTTGCTAACCGACCGCAAACTCGGTGGGCTAAGGCAAAATCCGATTATTTAGATTTGATAACGGCACCTTATTTTCCTCTCACTGAGTGAGAATCGGTTGTTACTAAACCCCTCTCGTTCGGAAGTATTCGAATAGATCCAACTCGAGAGGACGAAGATGTCTGAAGCAGTCTGCCCAGCCGGTTACCACGGTTTTGAGCCGTTCGACATGAACAACCCATTCCCCGCATACGAGGAGCTTCGCAAGGAGCAGCCGGTCATGTTCGATGACCGCATCGGCTACTACGTGGTCACCCGCTACGACGACGTGAAGGCGACCTTCGAAAACTGGGAGACCTTCTCATCGGAGAACGCCCAGGCCCCGGTTCGCCCGCTCGGCGAGCCTGCCAAGAAGATCATGACCGAGGGTGGATTCACCGCCTACTCGGGACTCTCGGCTCGCATCCCACCAGAGCACACCCGCATCCGCAACGTGGCATCCAAGGCATTCACCCCACGCCGCTACCGCGTGATGGAGCCGATGATCCGCGACAACGTGAACGCTCTGATCGGCCAGATGCTGGCAAAGGGCGCCGAGGGCGGCGACATCCTGGCGGACATCGCCTACGAGCTGCCAACCATCACCATCCTCACCCTGCTGGGCGTGCCAGTGAGTAAGATCCCAGAGGTTAAGGAGTGGGCCACCAGCCGCGCCGTAATCACCTGGGCCGACCTTAGCGACGAAGAGCAGATCCCACATGCTCACAACATGGTGAAGTACTGGAACTACTGCCAGTACCTGGTTTCCAACGCCAAGGAGAACCCGGGCGACAACCTGGTTACCGACATGGTCAACTACCAGGCCGCCGGCGATGAGATCAGCGACCACGAGATCGCATCCGTGCTCTACAGCATGCTCTTCGCGGGACACGAGACCACCACCACCCTCATCTCGAATGCTATTCGCGTGCTGCTGCAGCACCGTGTCGCCTACGAGTCGCTGGTGGCGGACCCCGAGAAGATCCCTGCCGCGATCGACGAGGTCCTGCGTTACAGCCCGAGCATCGTCGCCTGGCGCCGCAAGGCGGTCAAGGATGGCGTGATTGGCGGGGTTGATATCCCGCAGGGCTCAAACATCCTGCTGGTAATGGGCTCGGCAAACCGCGACGACAACGTCTTCGCTCAGCCGGACGCCTTCGACATCGGTCGTGAAAACGCCCGCAACCACCTGGCCTTCGGCTACGGAATTCACTACTGCCTTGGCAACATGCTGGCCAAGCTTCAGGCCCGCGTTGCCCTCGAGGAGATCACCAAGAATGTGCCTTCACTGCGGCTCAAGTCTGGATCCGAAATTACTTTCGGAGAAAACCTTTCCTTCCGCGTCCCTACCGCAGTACCCGTGGAGTGGGACCTCGCCTAGGGCGAGCGACCCCTCCCGCAGCAAAACGAAAGCTACAAAGATGTACACCTTCCCGTTTGACAGCGAAGAAACTCCCGAGCACGACCGCCTCGGCGGCAAGTGCACCAGCCTTGCCATCATGACCAAGGCCGGGGCGCCGGTTCCACCTGGGTTCGCCGTGACCACCGATGCCTTCGACGCCGTGATGAAGCAGACCAATCTGCTACAGGAAATCAAGGCGCTTATGGCCGGGCTAGACCACGAGAACGTAAAGGCGGTAGATGCGGTCTCGGCACAGATCCGTGAACTCATCTTCAACCAGCCGGTTCCACAGGCGGTACACGACGAGACCCACCACGCCTATGAGGCCCTGATGGCGCTCTGCGGTGGCGAAGTTCCGGTAGCCGTGCGCTCTAGCGCGACCGCCGAAGACCTGCCGGACGCATCGTTCGCCGGCCAGCAGGACACCTACCTGTGGATCGTGGGCCGAAGCAACGTGATGCACAAGATTCGCGAGTGCTGGGCCAGTCTCTACACCTCGCGCGCCATGACTTACCGCCACGCCAACAACATCCCGGAAGAGGGGCTTTCCATGGCGGTGGCGGTTCAGAAGATGGTCAACTCTCGCACCTCGGGCGTTGCCATGACCATCGACCCAAGCAACGGCGACCGCTCCAAGATTGTGGTTGACGCTAGCTGGGGACTGGGGGAGATGGTGGTCTCGGGAGAGGTCACCCCGGATAACTTCGTGATTGACAAGATAATGCTTCACCCGGTGAAGCGCATGATCAGCGACAAGCACGAGGAGCTAATCCCCGATGGGGCTGGCGGCATTACCCGCCACGAGGTTGAGGCCGAGCGCCGCAACTCGCCATGCCTCAACGACGAAGAGCTCATCGCGGTAGCCCGACTAGCCAAGAGCGCGGAGAAGCACTATGGCTGCGTTCAGGACATCGAGTGGGCCATCGACGCCGACCTTCCGGCGGGCAAGAACGTGCTGCTTTTGCAGTCGCGTCCGGAGACCGTCTGGTCACAGAAGCCGGCGGAGGTAAAGATCACCTCGACCGGCTCGGGAATCGAAGCAATCACCAACTCGCTGATGGCGCAGATGGCCGATCGCTTCGGTGCCAAATAGGGCAACACCGGCGGCAAGTACAAGCACCAAAGAGTCAACCAACAACACCAAGTATCACCGGCAACACAATCAGCAGTACCTCAACGAAGAGCAACTTAGAAAGTGAGCAGCAGTGAAGCGTAAGAGTTTCGACTCGCCATATGACTTGAAGGCTCCGGCAGGCGCCGAAGGCTGGCAAGAGCTTTACCCATACAACCTGGTATTCCGCGACAACCTTCGCGAAAAGGAAGACAACAAGTTCTGGTTCTGCGACAGCCAGCACTGGCCAAACGTTTTCAAGCCATTCGAGACCGTCGGCGTTGAGTTTGCCGTTCGTTGCCTCGGTGCCTACAACACCCGCCACTACATCATCCCGCCAGCCAACGGCATCGAGTTCCGCATCCACAACGGCTACTGCTACATGAGCCCGGTTGGTGTTGCCCCCGAGCTGATCCCGGACCGTGTTCCTCACTTCCTGCAGCGCGCCGGTCACTACTTCCAGAACTGGGACAGCCTCTTGGAGAACTGGAAGAAGAAGGTCCACGCCACCATCGAGGAGATGGATGCAATCGAGTTCCACGCCCTACCAGAGATGGTGGAGTGGTCGGCAATCGAGTCGGGTGCAGGCATCGACCCGACCGCCAAGATGATGGCCGACTATGACCGCCTGATTCAGTTGGCCTACCAGAACTGGGAATACCACTTCGAGTTCCTGAACCTCGGCTACGTGGCATACCTCGACTTCTTCATGTTCTGCAAGGAATCTTTCCCTGGCATTCCAGACCTGGCAATCGCAAAGATGGTCATGGGTGTCGACTCGGTGCTCTTCCGTCCAGACGACGAGCTCAAGACCCTGGCAATGCTGGCCGCGAACCTTGGTCTCGCCGATGTGTTCGCCAACAACGAAGGCGCCGAGGCAATCACCGCTGCACTGGACGCCACCGAGAAGGGCCGCGAGTGGGTCACTGCCTGGACCAACGCCCAGAACCCATGGTTCAACTACACCTCCGGTAACGGCTTCTACGGTTCCGACGTCTACTGGCGCGACCACCTCGACCTGCCGATGGGATACGTCCAGGACTACGTTCGCCGCGCTGCGGCGGGCGAGCACCTGCACCGTCCAAAGGACGACCTAATCGTTGAGCGCGACCGCATCGTCGGCGAGTACTCGGAGATCCTGTCTGGCGATGCACTGGCGACCTTCCAGGGAAAGCTAGGTCTGGCCCGCACCGTTTACCCATACGTGGAAGACCACAACTTCTACATCGAGCACTGGACCATGGGTGTGTTCTGGCGCAAGGTTCGTCAGCTGTCTCGTGTGCTGCACGGCTACGGATTCTGGAACCAGCCAGACGACATGCTGTACCTAACCCGCGACGAAGTTCGCCCGGTCCTCTTCGACCTGGCAACCGGTTGGGGTGTGGGCGCGGACTGCATCGCACCAAGCTACTGGCCAGAAGAAATTGAACGTCGTCGCAAGATCGTTGCGGCGTTGCAGACCGCCCGTCCGGAGCCTGCGTTCAACGAGCCACCAGCCGAAATCAACGAGCCGTTCACCATCATGCTCTGGGGTATCACCACCGAGCAGGTTGCGCAGTGGCTTGGCGGCGACGAGGAAGACCCGAACGCCCTCAAGGGAATGGCTGCCTCGCCAGGTGTTGTAGAGGGCCATGCCCGCATCATCACCGGTCCGGAGCAGCTTGACCAGCTCCAGCCAGGCGAAATCCTGGTGGCCCCGGTAACCGCACCATCGTGGGGACCGGTATTCGGCAAGATCAAGGCGACCGTCACCGACATCGGTGGAATGATGAGCCACGCGGCAATCGTCTGCCGCGAATATGGCCTGCCTGCCGTCACCGGAACCGGATCGGCTTCGACCAAGATTAAGACCGGCATGATCATCCGTGTAGACGGATCGAACGGTCGCGTCGAGATCATCGGCTAGCGCCAAGCACTACAGCTCCAAAGGAATCTCAAAATGACAGCATCCCGCGAAGTGATCAACTACCTGGGTCGCTCGGTGGCGGACAAGATCCCGCCCGCCGAGAAAGTACCCGGCATGATTGCCCTCACCGAGCGGGATGCTGCCATTTGGGAGCTGGCCAAAGACTACCTCAAGACCCGCGACAACGATGCCCACTGCCTCTACGCCTACGGCATCGCAAACGCGCTGATCTCGCAGATCCCCGAGGCCCAGGAGAATATCGTGCTCCCGGCTATCCTCATCCACGACATCGGGTGGTCCACGGTAGACGAGCGCGAAAACCTAGAGGCCATCGCACCAGACCGTGACGGCAGCCGCAACCATTTGGTGATTCAGCACGAAAAAGAGGGCGCAAAGATTGCACGCCGGATTCTCGGCGAAGTGGGGCTTCCGGCGGCCGACATCGACGAGATTTGCGCCATCATCGACGGCCACGACACTCGTCCGGAACCGATTTCGGTCAACGATGCCTGCGTCAAGGACGCCGACAAGATTTGGCGTGTCAGCCCCCATGGCCGCCGCGTGGTAAACGACTGGTTCGGTCTCACCGATGACGAGTCGCTGCGCCTCTGCGCCTACCGCGCCTATAACGAACTCTTCACCGATGCCGGCCGCGCCATGAGCCGCGTGTTGGTGAGCCTGGCCTGCATAGATCAGACCCCGCAAATCTCCCAGACCTACCGACCAAAGGGCTAATCGAATGAGCGTTGGATTCGAACTGACCGACAAGGTCGTAATCATCACCGGTGCCGCCGGTGGCCTTGGACGCGAATTCGCTCTCGGTTTCGCGGCCGAAGGCGCCAAGATTGTGGCCGCCGACGTACAGGCTGCCGGCATCGCCGAAACCGTCGCACTCGTTGAAGCGGCCGGTGGCCAGGCGCTCGCCGTAACAGTCGATGTGACCAGCAAGGCGTCGGCCGAGGCCTTGGCTTCAGCCGCAATCGAGCGCTTCGGGCGCATCGACGTGCTGGTGAACAACGCCGCCATCTACGCCACCCTGAAGCGCGCCAAGTTCACCGAGATCGACGAGGCCGACTGGGATCGCGTCATGAACGTGAACGTCAAGGGTGCCTGGTTGGTCTCGGCCGCGCTCTATCCTCGGATGACTCAGCCAGGCGGTCGCATCGTCAACATTGCTTCGGCCACCGTCTTCAGCGGTTCACCGCTGTGGATGCACTACGTGGCATCCAAGTCGGCGGTCATCGGCATGACCCGCGTGATGGCAAAGGAAGTCGGCGCCACCGGCGTCACCGTTAACGCCATCGCGCCCGGCTTCACGCTCACCGATGCCAGCTACTCGCTGATGGACGATGCCGCCACCTACGGGGTGGACCGCGGTGCTCTGAAGCGCGCCAGCCAGCCACAGGACATCGTGGGCACCGCAATCTTCCTGGCTTCGGCCAGGGCCGACTACATCACGGGCCAGACCCTGGTGGTAGACGGCGGCAAACAGTTTATTTAGTCAACCAAAGCAACAAGCAACAGAAAGCAGTAACAGCAATGCCACAGGTCACCTACATCCTTCCAGACGGAAGCGAAACCACCCTTGACGCCCGCGACGGCGACTCGGTGATGGAAACCGCCGTTAAGAACGGCATCAAGGGCATTGTCGCCGAGTGTGGCGGAGCTTGTTCCTGTGCCACCTGCCACGTCTTCGTGGATGAGGCCTTTGCCGACAGGGTTGGCGGCCCAAGCGACCTAGAGGACGACATGCTGGACGGGGCAGCCTGCGACCGCCGAGCCACCAGCCGCCTGAGCTGCCAGATCAAGATGTGCGCCGACTTCGACGGTCTGCGCGTAGAGATCGCACCTAAGCAGGTCTAGACATGTCCCGCGGAATTCTCATCATCGGCGCCGGCCAGTCCGGCATGCAGATTGCCGACAGCCTGCGTGAAGACGGTTACGAAGGTGTCATCACCATGGTTGGCGACGAGTCCATCGCGCCTTACCAGCGCCCGCCGCTTTCCAAGGCCTACCTCTACGGCGAGGCCGATGAGGAGAGTCTGCAGTTCCGCAACGAAAAGTTCTACGCCGACAACCGAATCGATCTGATCCTGGGTGATGCCGTAGTCGAGGTCTCCCTCGGTGAGACCGGGGGCTCGGCAACCACGGCTAGCGGTCGGGTGCTCAGCTTTGACCGCCTGGCGCTGACTCCAGGGTCCGTTCCACGCAAACTGGACATCCCGGGTGCCGACCTGGACGGCGTGCTGTACATGCGCTCCATCGCCGATGCGCGCTCGCTCAAGAGCCGATGGGAAGCCGCCACCAATGTGGTCGTCATCGGCGGTGGCTTCATCGGCCTGGAAGTAGCCGCGGTTGCCCGAAAGGCCGGCAAGAACGTGACCGTGCTCGAGGGTGCGGACCGCATGATGGCTCGCGCCGTCTGCCCAATCACCAGCGAGTTCTTCAAGAACGCGCACGAACGCCGTGGATCCAACATCGTGCTCAACGCGCGCATCGACCACTTCGAGGGCGATGGCAGTCGAGTCACCGGAGTTGCCATGCAGGACGGATCGGTCATCCCGGCCGACATCGTGATGGTGGGCATCGGTGTGCTGGCCCGCACCGAGGTTGCCAACCTGCTTGGACTGGAACTGGCGAATGGCGCCATCCTGGTGAACGAATTCGCCGAGACCTCCAACCCGCTGGTGGTTGCCGCCGGAGACGCAGTGATGCTGCCGAACCCAACCGGCGCCGATGGGCTGGTGCGTCTGGAATCGGTGCAGAACGCGGTGGACCAGGCCAAGGCCGCGGCCAAGACGCTGGTAAATCAACGCGAGCCGTACCGGGCGATGCCCTGGTTCTGGAGCGACCAGGCAGACCTAAAGCTGCAGATCGCCGGGCTCTCAACCGGATACGACCAGACCGTGCTTCGCGGAAACCCCGACGAGGACGCCTTCTCGGTTCTGTATTACAAAAATGGCAGGCTTCTGGCGATCGACTGCGTGAACCAGGTCTCCGACTTCATGGCTGCCCGCCGCTGTCTAACCAACGGCCAGACCATCGACCCGGCCGCAGCCGCCGATTCCTCGGTGGCCCTCAAGACACTTATCACCGACTAGCGCAGGAGAACAAAATGGCATACACGCTAGAAACCGTAGACACCCTGGGTGGCGGCAAGGACCCGAAGGGCTCCTGGTCCAACCTGGACGCCCTCTGGAAGGCAGTTGAGGAGCCGCTGCGATCGCGCGGAAACGACATCCACACCCCGCTTTCCTTTGCGTTTGCCGAGTTCCTGCTGGACGCACACCCCGAGGCCGATGCACTGGTCGTGCGCACCGCGATCTTGCTTCACGACACCGGATGGTCGCGCTGCGACGAGTCCAAGATCTTCACCGAGGGGTTCCAGGGCGACTGGCGAAAGAGCGACATCCGAGTGCTGCACGAAAAGGAGGGCTGCAACATTGCCCGCGAGGTGCTGCCGGGTCTTGGCTACGACGAGGAGACCATCAAGAAGGTCACCGACATCATCGACGGGCACGACACCCGCATGGAGTCTTACAGCATCGAGGACTCTCTGGTTCGTGACGCCGATCGCCTTTGGCGCTTCACTCCGGCCGGCATCGCACTTGCCTCCGGCTGGTTCAAGAAGACCCCTAGCCAGTACCGCCTGCAGTTGGAAAACGGAACCTATCCAGAACTAATCACCGAAACCGCCCGCGCGCTCGCCAGCGCCGAGCTCGCTCGCTCGATTCACCTGCTCAAGTTGGACGTAATCTAAATGTCGCTCCAGGCCTATCACGACGACTTCTTCATCGGCGGGCAATGGGTTCAGGCCCATTCGTCGGCGCGCATAAATGTGGTCAACCCGGCCACCGAGGAGGTCTGGGGTCACGTTCCGGACGCCGATGAACACGACGTCGAGGCAGCGGTTTCGGCTGCCCACGCGGCCTTCACCTCCGGTGTCTGGAGCGGCATCGGAGCGGCCAAGCGAGCCGAATACATCAACCGTTTCGCCGACGAACTGCAGGCCCGTGGCGAGCAGATGGGCACTACCATCACCAGCGAGAACGGCACCCCGATCTCGGAGTCTTCGGCCGCCGCCGCTCACTCGGCCGGCATGCTGCGCTACTACGCCTCGCTAGCCGACTACGTCGACCAGGACGACCGCCGGCCGTTCCCTGGCACCAATCGCTACACTCAGGTTTACCGCGAACCGCGGGGAGTTTGCCTACTCATCGCACCCTGGAACTTCCCGCTCACTCTGGTGATGGTCAAGCTCGCACCCGCGCTCATAGCTGGCTGCACCGTGGTCATCAAGCCCGCCTCCGAGACCCCGATCGACATGCGCGTCCTCATGGATGCCGCTGCCGCCGCCGGCATTCCGGCCGGCGTAATCAACCTGCTCACCGGTGGTCGAACCGCCGGTGGGTTGATGGTCCAGCACCCGAAGATCGCCAAGGTGGCGTTCACCGGATCCACGGGCGCCGGCAAGATCATCGCGGGCCAGTGCGCTCAATTGCTTCGCCCCGTCACGCTGGAGCTAGGCGGCAAGTCGGCCAGCATCATCCTGCCTGATGCCAACGTCGAAGACTTCGCCAAGATCCTCAATCGCACCTGCCTGCGCAACACCGGCCAGACCTGCTACAACAGCACCCGCGTGCTGGCGCCTCGGACCATGTACGAGCAGGTGGTGGAGTCGGTCGCGGCCACCGTTGCCACGACCCCGATCGGCGACCCATTCGACCCGGCCACCGTCTATGGCCCGTCCGCTTCTGCTACGCAACGCAACCGCGTTGCCGAGTACATCAAAATTGGTATCGCCGAAGGAGCCCGAGTTGCTACCGGCGGCGTCGGAATGCCGGATGGCATCGACCGCGGTTTCTACGTGAAGCCAACCGTCTTCGCGGACGTCGACAACTCCATGCGCATCGCGCAGGAAGAGATCTTCGGGCCGGTCCTGGTGGTCATCCCATATGACACCGAGGACGATGCGGTTCGCATCGCCAACGACTCGGTCTATGGACTCGGTGGCTCAATCTTCACCAGCGACCCTGACCGTGCCGAGCAGCTAGCTCGGCGAATCGAAACCGGTTCGGTGGGAATCAACTTCTACGGCTCCAACCTTGCGGCACCGTTTGGCGGTTGGAAGGAAAGCGGCCTAGGCATGGAGTATGGCCCCGAGGCCATCGGCGCCTACATCCGCATGAAGAGCATTCACCGCGAAGGCTAAATTCGTCCTTGTCTTCCATTCAGCGGTAACATCTAGGAATGGCGAAGCTCGATGACGACTCGAAGTCTGTAACTGCGCGCGCGCTGGCGGTTCTGGATGCCTTCGACTCCACGCACCGCCACCAGACCCTGGCCGCCATCGCTAGGCGCAGCAAGTTGCCGCTCACCACAACCCATCGTTTCGTGAACCAGCTGGTCGAGGCAGATGCCCTGGTTCGTTGCGCCGATGGATCTTACGAGATCGGTTCCAAGCTCTGGCGCCTCGGGCTTTTGGCCTCGGTCCACGCGGATCTGCGCGAACTGGCGCTTCCGTACATGGAGGACATCTTCCAACTTGGAGTTGATGCCGTTCAGGTTGGCGTGCTGGATGGGGTCCGTTGCCTGGTCATCGACCGCATTTCGGGCTCGCGCAGTATCACGGTGCTCAGCAGGGCAGGGGCTCGGCTTCCGCTGCACGCCTCGGGAATCGGCAAGGTTCTGCTTGCACATGGAGGCACCGAACTCCAGGACGCGGTCCTCCCTTCGCTGGAGAAATACACCGAGTTGACCATCACCGATCCGCGCGAGCTGCGTCAGCAACTGGCTCAAATCAAGCAGCAGGGGTTTTCGGCAACCAAGGAGGAATTGGCGATCGGCGCCATTTCGTTGGGTGTCCCTCTTACCGGCTACGGAGGCAAGGTCATCGCGGCTCTGGGTGTGGTAATCCCAGCCAAAACCAAGGACACCTCGCACCTGATTCCCGTGCTCAAGGTGGTTGCTACGGCGCTCTCCAAGAAGCTTGCGGCGGCCGGAATGGCAGACCCGGCCGGGCTCGGATCCAACTGGCGCTAGCCGCAAAGAAACGGTTTTATAACTTCCTTCCGTTGAATGGAATTAATCGCACACCTTTGCTGGGTGCTCTAGTTGGCTAGAGACATGAAAACTCAAGTTGCCATCATCGGAGCTGGCCCATCGGGTCTCATGCTGAGCCGCTACCTGGCTCTGCACGGAATCGAATCCATCGTGATCGAAGACCGTTCCCGCGAGTACGTTGAATCTCGCATCCGCGCCGGCCTGCTAGAGACCCAGGCGGTGGACCTGCTAGACCAGATTGGCGTGGGGGACCGCCTGCGCAAGGAGGGTCTGGAGCACGAAGGAATCTACCTGCAGATTCCAGGTCAGCGCCACAACATCAACTTCAAGGATCTCATCGGTTACACGGTTTGGGTATACGGCCAGACCGAAATCCAGAAGGACCTCGACGCCGCCTGCGACAAGGCCGGCCAGCAGATTCACTACGAGGTCAAGGATGTTGAGCTTCACGACATCGACTCCGAGGCGCCGTTCGTCACCTTTGTGGACAAGGACGGAAACGCCCAGCGCATCGATGCCGATTACATCGCCGGTTGCGACGGCTTCTGGGGCCCAAGCCGCAAGGCGATCCCGGGAGTGGAGCAGGGCACCTTCGAACGCGTCTACCCATATGCCTGGCTTGGCGTCATGGCAAACGTGGCGCCATCCACCGACGAACTCATCTACGCCTGGCACCCGGACGGCTTCGCCATGCACTCGATGCGCAGCGAAAAAGTCAGCCGACTCTACCTGCAGGTAGACCCAACC
>Ga0228703_1000972_pt1 | contig 18524 bp, 4 predicted proteins | sample McNCre217_Aug_MG_3_FD_178020 | JGI IMG/M metagenome (GOLD analysis project Ga0228703, IMG submission 178020) | Freshwater microbial communities from McNutts Creek, Athens, Georgia, United States - 29-17_Aug_MG | ecosystem: Environmental > Aquatic > Freshwater > Creek | place: USA: Georgia... | reverse complement strand
AACAGCAGCACAGCCACTGATGCAATCGTGATTAGTGGGGATGCGCATACTGCAGCTGCCAAGCCATCCTCTGGAATTGCGTCGATTTCGTGGTGTGATGCTGCGGACAGCGGCCCAAGAAATATAGTTGCCAACACTTCATCGGGTGGAATCATAATGACTGGCCGTTCTGGAACCGCAGAAAATGGTTTGACCAACGACCTAATTGGTGACGGCATTGAGCTGAATGGAACTGCTGTCCTCTCTAAGAGCGGAAAAATCACTTTCAACGGAGACACTTCGGTTACTACGGCAACTAATTCATATGGTCTTTCTTTCAACCACACTACTTACACAGGCAGTAACAATGGATGTACAAGTAAGTCATACCGTGGAGTGAGCTACATAGGTGGTGGCTACGCAACAACTATCGATGGCGTTGCAATGAATGCTTCGAGTGCAAACATTGAAATGAATGTTGATTCTGTAAGAAACATAAGTGGCGTTGGAACTTTCGCGACAACTACTGGAACTATAAAAATCCAACCTGCATCAAATTCTGTGGTGATGCAAAACTTTGATCGCGTTAATGACATTTCAAGCATGGTGCTTTCAAGTGGTGTAACAGGATTTACATTTGGCAACCCAGGTACAAGCGGTGCCAACCAAACAACCACGGACGTTACTATTCCGACTGTAAGCATCGCAGGGCCAATAAGTATTTATGGTGGCAATGTGACGGTGAGTAAGCTGACCAGCACTGGATCTGGTAACGCGATACTTTGCAAGGCGACTGGCGATGTCAAAATTTCTGCTGGAACGAGTGGTTCATACAACACGGCTAAAACCAATGGCGGGTCAATAACCCTGTGGGCTGATGCGGATGCGAGCATGGCTGGAGCAATAAACATTGGTGATTACGTCACACTTAACTCGGTTAACGGCTCAACAGGATCCGCTTCGCAGAGCGTCACTGGCGCGCAAATTACTCTTGGTGGTGGCGCCGATGACGGTAATGGCCAGCCAGCCGGCAGTGCTTATGGAAACTCATCAGGCAACACTGCAGGTGTATTAATTGGCGCAAATGGCAGCACGGTTGCCTCAACGTTTAGTGCTTATACCGGTACCGGCGGCCTAGCTATTCGAGGGCAGTCTGCATACGATCGCGGAGTGATTCTCCCTCTTGGTTCCACGATTTACACTGGCGGCACCATTTTGATTCAGGGTGGAACAAGCGCGGGCGGTGGCTGGTACCACGGACTTTCATTAGGCGATATCAGCTCAACATCCAACACCGTGACTGCGCAATTGCAGATTGACTCGAGCTCGAGCTCATCAGCTATTTCGCTACAGGGAACGAACACAAGCACAAATACATCAAGCCCTGGTTCCGGAGTTGTGATTACCACCAACGTTGCAACTACTTACATCTCGATGCTTAAAGCAAGTGGAGGTGGATCGATTCTGATTACCGGTTCGTCTTCTACGAACTGGGGCGTGCAAACACGCTACGTCGACATACTTTCTGCAAACGGTGTGATCGGCTTCGCCGGAGGAACTCAAGGAGTATCACTTGGCACAAACACTACGGTTGGTTACCGTGCAACTTCGTCGCAAACCAGTGACACTGGGGATATTCAAATCCTTGCCGACAAGATATCGCTCGACGAAACTGGAAATGCGCCGGCCATCAACACATCCGGTGTTGTAACCATTGCCCCAGCAACAAACACTAACCAAATTGAAATTGGTGCGGCAGACAGTGCTGGTGTCCTAGGAATATCGGTTACTGAATTAGGAAACATAACTGCAGGCACTGTTCGACTAGGTGCTTTGGGTGGCTCAAACTCGGGAAACATTGTTGTCTCCGCAAACATAAACCCGTCAAAATTCAACAAGCTTGCTCTTCGAACATCTGGTTCTGTTACCCAGTCGTCAAGCTATGGAATCACCATTGCCAACCTTGGAATTTCTGCTGGCGGGGACATCACACTGGCTGGTGCTAACAACACTACTACTCTGGCTTTGACCACTTCGAAGGTGGCGTCACCGGTAGTGACCTATGCAGAGGCAACCGGTCAAACCTATGGCGTGGCCCAGGTTGACAGTATTTCTGCGAACTTTGGAATTGCAACCCAGTACTCCGTGGCTAACGCGCCAACTATTGGCTACTTGAACCAGAACTTCAGCCCGGCACCAATTGTCACGGTTAAGGACCTCTATGGCAATGTGATTTCTGCACAAAACACCGTACAGAACACCGTTGTTGCCTCAACTTCAACTGTTGGATTTACGCTTGGCGGCACCAAGTCAATCACTCAGTCTGGTGGAACCTTTACCTTTGATGCGCTGAAGGTAACCGCCGGTACCGGTTCAATCGTGGTCAACTTCGCTATTTCGGCGATTTCTGGCCAGGCATCAGTCAACACCGCTTCCATCACGATTCAGGCGGGTGATCCAGATCACCTGATTGTCAAGGTTGCTGCTTCTGGCGGTGTTGCTGGATTGGCGTTTACGGCGCAGCCGCAAATTGAGATTCAAACTGCAGCGAATACTGTGGTTACCACTGCGCCTGGAACTACTTTGGTGGTAACTGCAACAATGACGTCCGCTGATGGCTCACTGATTGGCACTGCCACCGCAACTGCATCAGCGGGTGTTGCCACATTTACTGATTTGGGTATAGGTGGTAAATCAACAGGTAGTTACACGATTAGTTACTCTGCAACTTTCAACACCACTAACCTGACGATTGATCAGACCGGTATTTCAATTACTGCGGGAGCTGCAACCAAGTTGATTCTTACAACTGCAGCTGTCGGATTTGTCAATCAGGCTAACTTCACAACTCAACCAGCTGTGACTGCACAGGACTACTACGGAAACACAGTTACCAGCTGGGCGACCTCGGTTACAGTTTCTTCAAATGTTGGTGGCTTCGTTGGTACAACCACCATCTCATTTACTAATGGTGTTGCAACTTATTCTGGTTTAGCTCCTTCTGGCGTAATTGGTTCTCGAACCATCACGTTCACATCTGGCGCATTGGCCACCGCTTCACAAACTTTTGACTTAACATTTGGCGCTGCCACCAAGCTGGCAATAAAGACCTCTGCTGCAGGTTTTGTGAACCGCGCAAATTTCACAACTCAGCCAGAAATCTATATTCAAGACGCTTCAGGCAACGTCGTTACAAATTCGACCGCATCAGTGTTGGTGGAAATAGACTCTGGCACCATCACTGGAACGGCAACTGTTGCGGCATCTAGCGGTGTTGCAACCTTCGTGGGCATTGGCAAAACTGGTCTAGTTGGCAATAAAACATTGACCTTCCGCTCTACAGGCCTAACTCCCGTTACCCAGGGTTTCGCGCTTGTGAACGGTGCAGCAACTCAGTTGGCCGTCACTGGGAGCGTCAATGCGAGTCTCTATTACCCAACAGGCCCGACACTGAATGTGACAAAGTCGACAGTGACAAACGGTGGCTGGACTCTTTGCTATCAGGACAACTACGGTAACTACAGCCAGCCATCACTGGCATCGGTTTATGCAAACTGTACTGGCACCTACATGATGTATGCGTCTGGGCAGATCGCTGGCTCAACCTTTGACGTGCTTGCTGCTGCACCACGAGCATCCGTAATGGCAAACCTTGATGCCGACACTACTTTCAGCACGGTTACCCCGGCTAACGGTACCGACTGGTATTACTACACCAACAGATCTATCGGTTTTGTGAAGCATGGCGACCCTATTACTTTGAACTGGCAAGACTTGAACACAACCGGTGCTGCCTACAAGATCAGCTGGGGCAGCGTTAGCGGAACTCTTGGTAGTGGATACCGCTCTGGTGCATACACGGGTAGCGATCCAAACCTTGGTAGATACATCTATACCTCGAACATTGCTCCTGGAGCTGGTTCCGGATTGCCAAACGCAACTACCTTCACTTCGCAACCGCAGATCACAATTCAGGATGCCGATGGAAACACCTGTACCGGAATTGACGCAACCGCAAACGTTGTTGCATCTATGTCGAACGGACTTTCGGGAACTACAACAGTTGCTGCAGTAGGCGGCGTTGCCACATTCACCGATTTGAAGTACACAGGCTTGATTGGCACGAAGACACTTACCTACACAATTCAAAGCACTTCGATTACCAATTCTGAAACTTTTACGTCAGTTGCAGGAACTGCAACCAAGATCGGCTTTGGTCAACAGGCTGCCGGTGCCGTCAATGGTGTGGCTTGGACGACCCAGCCGAAGATTTTGATTCAGGACGTCTCTGGTAACACCGTCACTTCGGCTACTGATTCGGTGACAATCGGTGTTTCAACTGGACCAACGTTTACTGGCACCAAGACTGTTGCTGCATCCGCGGGTGAGGCAACATTCAGTGGACTTACTCTGACCGGAACTATTGGCACCTTTACTCTTACTTACACCTCAGGTTCATTGACGGGTACTTCGCAGGACATTGTTCTGGCAGTTGGTGCCGCCAGCAAGCTGGCCATCAAGACCCAGGCTCTCGGCTTCGTTAACCGCACCGACTTCACCACTCAGCCTGAGATCTACATTCAGGACCAGTCTGGTAACACAGTAACCACTTCAACAGCGGCAGTCACCATTGCTATTGACACAGGAACTTTGACCGGTACCACCAAGACCGTCAACGCTGTGAATGGTGTTGCCACATTTAGTGGAATTGGTAAGACCGGAACTGTCGGCACTAAGACACTGACTTTTACATCGCCAACTTTGACGCAAACCACTCAGCAGTTCCAACTAGTAAATGGTGCTGCAACTGCATTGCAAATCACGCGAAGTGTTTCAACAAGCACACTTCCGTATTACCCAAGCGGGCCTCAGCAAAATGTACTTCGAACTTCGCTAACTAGCGGTGGCTGGACATTGTGCTGGTCTGGAACTTATTCAACAAATATTGCTTTGAGTACTGCATGGGCTAACTGTTCAGGAAACTACATTCTCCTGGCAGGTAGTGCGTCGTCAAGCACACAGTGGGATGTGGTTGCTGCTGCTCCACGCGCAGACGTAATGTTTGATACAGGGTCTGATTACTACACCGTGCACAATGCCAATGGCAGTAGCTGGTACTACAACACGAGTCGCTCAATGGGATTCGCCAAACAGGGCGATGGCGTGTTCAAGAATTCATGTGATACCAGCTCAGTTGGGGCGGCAAACAGACTTTGTTGGCACACAAGCGGAGGCAACATTTCAGGGGGATGGCGAGCTGGAGCAACAACTGGATTATATGGTGGCTACCGCGCAATTTACATGTCGAACGGCAACCCAAACGGTGGCGCCATCAACGACCAGAACTTTGGAATCCAGCCGCAGATCACCGTAGTTGATGCTGATGGAAACACCTGTACTGGAGTGGATGCATCCGTAAACGTCACGGCATCGATGATTTCAGGGCTGAGTGGTACCACCACGATTGCAGCCGTGAATGGTGTTGCTACCTTTACCGACCTCAAGTACACGGGTCTCGTAGGAAACAAGACACTTACTTATACGTTGGGTTCGACAGCCATAACTACCAGTGAAACAGTGGCAGTCAGCCCTGGTACGGCCACGAAACTTGGCTTTAGCCAGCAGGCTGCCGGTGCCGTGAATGGCGTTGCCTGGACAACTCAGCCGAAGATTTTCATTAAGGATGTGTCAGGAAACACTGTGACTTCGGCTACTGATTCAGTGACAGTGGCTGTTTCGACTGGTCCTAACTTCACGGGAACCAAGACTGTCGCTGCGTCGGCAGGTGAGGCAACATTTAGCGGATTGACTCTGACGGGAACGATTGGCACATTCACGCTCACATATACTTCTGGAACTTTGAACGGTACATCGCAGAACATTGATTTGACTGTTGGTGCTGCTGCCAAGGTTGTAGTTACTACTGGTGTTGCTGGCTTCGTGAACCGGACCGATTTCACCACTCAGCCGGTGGTTAAGATTCAAGATGCTTCTGGCAACTTGGTTGATTCGAGTGCGCGCATTGATGTTGCAATCAACAGCGGAAACTTGACCGGAACAACTTACCTGAATGCGGTTCACGGTATTGCCGACTGGAGCACTGCGGGAACTCCACTTGGTAAGAATGGTTCTGTCGGTTCGAAGGTTTTGACCTTTAGTTCTGGCGTATTGACATCAGATTCAACTCAGACATTTGAGTTGACTCACGGAGCGGCGACCAAGATTGTGGTTACTCGCGCAGCTTCTAATGCGCAGGCAGGCTTGCCATTTGGCGTTCAGCCAATTGTGCAGATTCAAGATCAGGACAGCAACTTGGTTACCACTGGAGCTGAGTCGCAGTTGAACGTTCGCGCAAGTTCGACTAACGGAACTTTGACTGGTGCAGTTGGTGTTCAAGCTTCTGGCGGTATTGCAACATTCAGTGGATTGACTTTGTCGAATGTGACCGGAAGCTACAACTTGTCATTCGCGGTGACCGATGCCGGATACAGCGCGTTGACCACCACCCAGTCTTTGAACTTGGCTGCCGGAACTGCCGTGAGACTGGGGTTGGCGACAGAGCCATCGAGTTCAATTGCTTCAGGCACATCATTTGCTACCCAGCCGGCCGTTGAGGTGCTGGATGCCTATAACAACAGGGTTTTGACCGATACTGGCCGCACAATTACTGTCTCTTATTCGGGGCTTGATAACGGTACTTTGAGCGGATCACCGAACGCAGTGACTACTTCTTCAGGTTTGGCAACGTTCAGCGGTCTATCGTTTGCCGGAACCGCAGGCCACAGTTACAGCCTGCACTTTGTGTCTGACGGCACTTCTTTGACCGCAGCAGATTCAGCGACCTTCTTGGTAACCTTCGGGGCTGCCTCGAAGATCGTTATTTTGCAACAGCCAGTTGGCGGAAACGCAGTGCGTTCGCCACTAACAGTGCAGCCGATTGTTGAAATTCAGGATGCCAAGGGCAACGCGATTACTTCAGGTGCTGATTCAACTCGCGACGTTACCGTCGCAATTTACAGCGGAGTCGGAAGTCTTTCTCGCGGTGAGGTCACTCTAGCTGCGGTGAATGGTCGCGCAACATTCACTAATGTGATTCTCTCCGATGCGGCAGTAAATTCTGATTACACCCTTCGCTTCAGCGCTACATTGACCGCGGGAAGCACAAACTCAGTTGCAACCAATACTTTCCAAGTGATTCACGCGGAAGCTACACAGATTGCTATTAGCCAGCATGCTTCGGGTATTGCCGCAGGAATAAACTTTGTCACTCAGCCTTGGATTGAAATTCGGGACGTCGAAGGTCACGTGGTGACAGACGGCACCGCCTCAACCGGAAGTATCAAAATTACGTCTTCACTTGGTGGAACCTTGTTCGGAACCAAGACTGTTTCTGCAGTGAATGGTGTTGCTAAGTTCAGCGGTTTGAGTCTCGAAGGTCTAAAGGGAACTTATACCTTTACTTACCAAACTGTTTCGCTTGGATTCGCTGCGGTAACCGAAAATGTTTCGCTGTCTTATGGAAATGCTCGACGACTAGTACTTACCCAAGATGCCGAGGGTGGTCACGCCACGGGTGCTGCCTTTACAAAGGCTCCGATTGTTAAGGTTTACGACAACTTCAACAACTTGGTTGAGGATTCAACGGTTGAAGTTGTGGCATCTCTATACACAGACGATGGTCACGGTCAGCTAACTGGCGCGACGGTAACCGCAGTCAATGGTGTGGCGAACTTCAGCGGCCTTCGTTTGATTGGAACGCCTGGCTTCAACTACGTATTGGCCTTGGACTCCGATCCGCTAGGTGGAGTTACCACCTCTTATGTGAGTGTTACCCACGCACCGGCGAGCCAGCTGGTTTGGCAGACCCAGCCAGCCGGCGGCAACATGACCGGCGAGGATCTAACCGGGCAGCCAGTGCTTCTGTTGAAAGACCAGTACGGCAACCTAGCCACATCGAACAACTCAGCCGTGGTTACTGCCCACATCTCAGCTGGGGTTGGCGGAACCTTGCGCAACGACACCGCAACCGCAGTGGGTGGAGTAGTTGCCTTTAATCACTTGCAGTTGATTGGTACGCCGGAAGTTGGATACAAGTTCAACTTCACGTTCTCAAACGGATCGACCATTACTTCGCCTGACAACAACTACGCAGTTGCCGTTACCAGCAACGTGGCAACTCAGATCGTGTTGAGCACGCCGGCTGCTGGCGCTCGCGCTGGTAAAGCGTTTACAACGCAGCCGATTCTGACCATCAAGGATGCCTACGGAAACCAGGTAAAGAGTGCCACTGGAAACGGTGCGACAGTAATCGCGACCATTTCAAACGGTGGCTCACTGATCGGCAACGTTTCAGTTGCGGCAAACCAGGGTATTGCTACATTTACCGACTTGGGAATTGGTGCACTGGTTGGTAACTACACGATTACCTATACCGCTGAGGTTCCGGCAACAATCACAGATTCGCAGTCGATTTCGCTCGATTACGGTGACGCTAATAAGTTGGCGATTTCTCGTCAACCGGTTGGCGGAAAGACTGGAGACGTGCTTTCCACTACTCCGATTGTCAAGGTAGTTGACGCATACGGAAACGTGGTCACGAGTTCAACAGCGACTATTAGTGCGGCATTGACCAGTACCACTCTCGGTGACGTTGTTACCGGAACTTCGGTTGCAGCTTCGAGTGGTACTGCAGAATTTGCGGCGCTGAATGTTCAGACCATTCCGGGTGATCGCACTTTGACCTTCACCTCGACCGGCTTGCTTCCGGCAACCTCTGGTACCTTCACCATCACCCACGCTGATGCGTCGCAGTTAGTAATCACCACGGCACCAGTAGGTGGAAACCGAACCGGTGACCGTTTGAGCACCCAGCCGATTGTTGAATTCAGGGACCGTTTTGGCAACCTAGCCACCTCCGAGACCAGTACAGTCGCCGTTTCTATTAGCTCTGGAACAAACGGAAGTTTGACCTCGAGCAGAGAAACGGGCGAGACGTCTGTAGCGGCCGTTGGCGGTATCGCAACGTTTACCAACATGCGTCTGGTGGGTACTCCAGGGGAGCAGTACGGCTTTATCTTCAGCTCAGGCTCGTTGGAGATTGGCGTTACTCAGCTTGTTACAGTGACCAACAGCACGGCATATGGGTTGTCTATATTCAGTCAGCCAACTGCAAACCGAACCGCTGAAGTTCTAACCAACCAGCCGGTTGTGAAGATTTTGGACTACTACGGAAACGTTGTGGTGGAGGATTCTTCGACCACTGTTTCAGTTGCAATTAGCACCGGCGCCGGTGGAGCCTTGACCGGTACACGAAGTGTGGTTGCCGTGAATGGTGTGGCAACATTCACAGACCTGGCTCTCACCGGAACCCCTGGCGTTGACTACAAGTTGACCTTTACGTCTTCTCCATTGCTGTCAGATACTTCCAACAACTTCCGAGTTGTTGCCGGTGCTCCAACTCACTTGCGTATTGCTGTTCAGCCGGTTGGTGGTGTGACAGCGAAGAACCTACCAACTCAGCCGGTAGTTGAGTTGCTCGATCACTTCAACAACGTGGTGCTTGCCGATTCGACAACCGTGGTTTCTGTTGACATCGCTAGTGGCGCCAATGGAGAACTGCTTGGAAACTTGACCGCTACTGCTTCGAATGGTGTGGCAACGTTTGCTGGCTTGAAGCTCAAGGGAACGCCGCTGCTGGATTACACCCTGGTGTTCTCGGCTGGATCTTTGGCAACAGATACTTCTGACCCATTGCACGTTACTCACGATGTTGCCAAGGCTCTGGTATGGGTAACTCAGCCGGTTGGTGGCATGACCGGAAACGTCTTGCCTACGCAGCCAAGGCTGAAGGTGCTTGACCAGTTTGGTAACTTGGCGACTACCGATAACGCAACTTATGTGACCGCGACTATTGCGACCAGCGATGGAAACGGAACTTTGAGTGGTCGAAACATGACTGCCGTGAATGGTTACGTGCAGTATTCGTCATTGCGTTTGATTGCGACTCCACTGACCGATTACACGATTACCTTCAGTGCCACTGGTTTGGATAGTGCAACATCACAGGTTGTTCAGGTCACTCACAACGTGCCGAACTACATCGAGGTATTGCAGCAGCCAGTTGGTGCGATCAGCGGGGACTCGCTGAGCACGCAGCCGAAGGTCAAGATCTTCGACGCCTACGGAAACCTAACAACCTCGAATAACAGCACCGTGGTGACAGCTACCGCATCTAGTGGTGCGGTTGCCTCAGGCAACGTGACTGCAACTGCCGTGAACGGTGTGGTCAGCTTCTCGGGCTTGAAGGCCAGCGGTACCCCGGGCGTTAGCTACACATTTACCTATAGTTCTGGTTTGCTTGCCACAGCTGAGTCGAGTGGATTCACTCTGTCTAAGGTTGCCGATGTCACCTTGACTTACGCACAAACCGCTTACTCGCCTAACCTCGTGGTTCAGCCTTCGACTAACCAGACCGACAGCCCTGGAGTGCCGGTTTACTCGACTACCTCGGCTGCGACGATCTGTACTTTGGATACCGCAACTGGCGCCGCAACCATTAAGGGAACTGGTAACTGTGTCATCACCATGACCGTGCCGTCTACTACTTATTACATAACTAACAACACCACTGCAACTCTGAAGATTGTGCGCGCTCCTCAGGCAGCATTCACCATCACCAGCCCGGCAACTGTGAAGTACTTGCAGACTTTGAGCCTGACCGCCGCAGGGGGTACCGGAGTAACGGCAATTACGTTCTATGCAACCGGTGACTGCAAGATTGTTGCCAACAAACTTGTGCCAGACAACGTGATTGTGAACCCATGTTCTGTGCTTGCAGTGAAAGCCGGCGACGCAAACTACCTACCGATTACTGCAGACCCGGTTGACATCACTGTCGAGCAAATTGACCAGGCTCCGATTCGCGTAGTGAGCGCAGACGCGATGACCGCAGGAACCATGGACTTGGTTACTGCCGGTGGTTCTGGAACCGGTGCGATTAGCTATGCGGCTAGCGGTGACGCAAACTGTTCAGTGGTCGGCAGTACTTTGACCGCTGCTCAGGCTGGCACCTGTGATGTGGTTGCCACCAAGGCGAGCGACGTAAATTACAAGGTTCGTTCGAGTGCAACTTTCACTATTACTGTGAGCAAGCTTGACCAGGTGGTTCGTTTCACTACTTCAGTGCCGATGGAGCCGAAGGTTGGCGGAAGCTACGAATTTACTGCCACAACCAATAGCTCGCTAGCTATTGGCTACAGCATTACTACCGGTCTGAACACCGCATGTAAGTTCGATCCGCTACTTGCCACCAAGTTGGTCTTCCTCAACACCGGTAACTGTGTATTGCGTGCAACTCAGTCCGGTAACGGAACCTACAAGGCCGACTTCGCGGTGCAGTCGATCGAGGTTGGTGCGATGAACCAGTCGATCACCTTCCCGGCTATCGCGGATCGCAACTATGGCGCCTCAGCGTTCATGCTGAATGCAACCAGTAACACCGGTTTGCCAGTGAACTACTCACTCGGAAATGGCACCACCAACACCAGCTGTACTGTCAGCGTGACCGGATTGGTCACCGTGCTTGCCGCCGGCGTTTGTGAGATCAATGCTGATCAGGGTGCGAGCCAAAACTACAACGCGGCTTCAACAGTGACGCAGTTCTTCACGATCGATGCTGTTCAAGCCGGTGCTCCATACCTTTACTCTCTATCAGGTGGTATTCGCTCGGTGACTGCATCATTCACCGCGCCTTCATACACCGGTGGTTCAACCATCGTTGGTTACTCGGTAGTTGCTACCGGTAGCGATGGCAGCGTGTTCGCGAACGATGCCTGTGATGCAGCGGCGAGCCCGCTTGCCTGCACCGTGGTTGGCGTTACTGCTACTCCGGATGTCACCTACACAGTGAAGGTAGCTGCGATTACTGCGGCTGGAATTGGTCTTTACTCACCAGCTTCTGCTCTGCCGGTGTCTGTGCTCGATGCACCTACTTCGGTTACCGATTTGTATGCGGTACAAACCGGTGGCAGCCTGGCCATCAACTGGACACAGCCGGCGGTTATCGATGGAACATTCCAGGAGTACCAAGTATTCGTTGCTCCGCGAGGAACCGATTTCTCCGCAACCCCGAGCGCTGTGGTTGGTGTTAATGACCCATCGATCGTAAGTACCACAGTCCAAACTTTGAGTACTGCAACTTTGAAGCAGCTTTCGTTGAGCCGCGCGATGCGATTCGGTAGAGCTTCGGTTTCAACTCCGACGCCGACTCCAACCACGTCAACGCTTCCGGCCGGATATGACATCAAGGTGGTAACGGTAACCGACACCACTGAGAACACCACAACCGGTGCAACGTTGCAGGGTTCTGCGCCGAGTGCGCCTAACCAGTTGACTACTTCTGCAATCAGCGGCAACTTGCTGGTCACTTGGTCGCAGCCATTGGTCGACGGTGGAGATCCGGTTTCAAGTTACGAGATTTCGCTAAATGGCGTGAGAATGTGTCCAAGTTTGGTTCTTGACACCAACTGTGTGCTGCTTCAGGTTTCTCCAAACGTGGTTAACACAATCACTGTGATTGCGAAGAACAGTTTTGGAACTTCGGTGGCTGCGAGTGCAACTTATGGTTCTGTGCCGCCACCTCCGCCACCGCCTCCACCGGCACCATCACCTTCGACTTCGCCGAGTGCGTCGCCGTCCGCTTCGGCCTCGGCTGCACCTTCTACTTCACCTTCTGCGTCGCCGTCGCACAGTCCTTCGTCTTCGCCGTCGACTACACCTTCGGCGTCTCCGTCGGCTGCACCATCTGCGTCGCCGTCTGCTTCGCCTTCTTCTTCTCCTTCGGCCAGTGCCTCGCCATCGGCCTCGGCTTCTGCTGCTCCGTCTGCGTCTCCATCGCAGAGTATTGCCGCAGCGCCGCAGCCTTCAGAATTGCCACCAGCGATTACTCCGGGAATCACGATTCCTGAGATTAAACCTGGTGAGCCAGTAGCCAATCCAGCAATCGGTGCAACGGGTGACGATAGCGCCCCACCAGTGCCGTTTAATCCGCTCGACTCACCTCAGGGTGTAGTCGCATTGACCGAAACTACGGGCAATGTTGCAGCGATTGCTGGATCGGTAGCGGCAGCAGCAGCTGCCGCGGCCGGAGCCGCTGCCGCAGCTGGTGCTGCTGCAGCCGCCGCCGGAGGAGCAGCCGCCGCTGGTGCGTCGGCTGGTGCTGGAGCTGCCGGTGGTAACGCCGGTAGCTCCGGCTCATCCTCATCGGGTGGTGCGCGAGGTGGCTCGACTTCAGGTGGATCTTCAGGTGGTTCATCGGGTGGTTCGTCGGGCGGATCTTCCGGAGGTAACTCTGGCGGTGGAGATGGCGGCGACGGCGGCGACGGCGGATCGGTTGCGAATATCGATGCTGAGCACGAAGGCTTCGAGTTGGCACGCGGTGGTCGCGGAGATCGCTGGCGCATCTGGCGTCGCAGGTTCTGGACGCTACTCGATAAACCTTCATTGAAGGTTATTCACGCCACAGCGAAGTTCTCACCACTATTTACCAAGGTGTTTGAAGACGGTGCGTACTTGCGTGCTGCATTCGGAACGCTTGCTTCAATTCCAACCATTGCGTCGATTGCGGTTGCGATTATTTCGCTCATCGTGAATGCTGGTGCTCACCAACCTCCACAGTGGCAGCTATTCTTGGCGATTGCCGGAATTGGTATCTTCGATACCTTCGCTGGATTCCTCGGAACCTTTGTGTTCGTGATTGGTTCGCTAATGATTGGCGTGGGTGGAGATCTTGGCGAGATTCGTATGTTGCTCGGTGTTGTGATTGTTGGTTACGGACCGGCATTGCTTGCGAACGCGTTCCGTAGCTTCCGAAAGATTCCAGAGGAGAGCAGCTTCTATGCGTGGGAGCGTGTGATCGACCTCGGTGTGCTTCCGTTCATCGGAGGTTGGGTAACGTCGAGCATGATTGCAACCTTGCCTGCTCTTGCCGGAACCACTTTGGCGGTTGCAAACCACGTGAATGACTTTGCGATTGTGGTGGCCTGTGCCATTGCGTTGCGTTTGGGAATTGAAGAAGCTGTTGCTCGAATATTCCCTGAGCGTTTGAATGTGCTGCACCCAACTGAGGTCGACGAGACCCACGCGGCTCAGCGATGGATTTCGGTGTCATTGCGTCTAGCGGTGTTCATCTTTGTTACAGCTGCGTTGATGGGTAACGACTGGCGAACCGTGGTTGGATCAGTGCTGTTCGTGGCTCCTACCGTTATCGGTTGGTACGGCCACAAGTTCCCGAACTACCCATGGTTGTGGCGCATTCTGCCTAACGGTGTGCCTGGCTTGGCCTTTACCCTGGTGGTTGCCTCGGTCACCACTCAGATCGTGGCGGCTTGGTTCGGGGCCACTCCAGACCTCGCGCTCTGGTCGTTTGCCTTGCTACCGATTCCGATGATGGCCCTCGGTATCTTGCATATTCTCGGCCGCGATGGCTTGCCTGATGAAGAACGCTTCATCAAGCGCCCTGGCTTAAAGTGGGTATATCGAATTGGTGGTGTGGTCATGCTGCTAGTCACCATGAAACTTGCTGGAGTTATTTAGTGCCGAAGAAAAAATCGCAGCGTAAACCTGCTGCCCAGGTTCAGTCTGCTCCGGCAAAAGTGAAGCCGTGGATTCGCTGGTCGGCAATCATCGTGATTTTTGCACTGCTGTTTTCGATTATGTTGGCAACCATATCGTCTGCTCCGGCTGGTGCTGCAACAGCAACTCCAACACCACTGGTCACCTTGACTGAGTGTCCGGCAATAGACACCGATGCTGACGGAATTCCAAACACTGCCGATTCCGATATCGATGGCGATGGAATCGTGAACGGACTCGATGAAGATATCGACGGCGATGGCATTGCCAATGCGAACGACAACGATGCAACCTCGACCAACTGCGGTCAGTCAACAACTCCACCAAAACTGAACGAAGAACTGAATCCTGATGGCACCGAAAAGCCATTCACTTTTTCCTGGCAGTGGGCGGTTGGCATTTTGGCTATCGGTTTTGGTTACCTCACATTACGCCAGGTTCGTCGCCGCAAATAAATATTTGGCAGGATTAACTCATGGCAAGGCTTCTGATTAATCACGGTATGGGAAACTTGCGCTGGCCCGATCACTGGCAGCGTCACTTGGCTAACGCGGCACGCAAGGCCGGTCACCTTGTTTCTTACGTGCAGTTTCCAAGCCCGGATCGCCCGGTGACTCAGGATTGGCAGAACCTGCTGGTTGCCGAAACCCAATTGCTTCAAGAGGCCGGCTCTGGGGAGTTGCTGTTTGTGGGGCATTCTCTGGGCTCGCTGAACTTTCTCTATGCCGCCGAAACGGGGGTGCTGCCATCTCGGTTTGACCGCGTTCTCCTGGTGGCTCCGGCCGACCCGGAACTGCTGCCAGACCTCGAGGTTGAGCGCCTTAACCTCGCCAAAGTCGACCTCACCAAGGCGGCGAAATCCGTGCAAATCGTGGCCAGCGACAACGACCAGTGGCTTCCTCGCGGCATTCAAGCCACCTTCGGCGAGCCGCTGGGTATCGAGCCGGTAGTCATTCCAGGCGCCAAACACCTGTCCTTGGCCGACGGCTGGGGATATTGGCAGGGCGTTATCGATTGGGTGGAAAACCCAAGCGCCGACCTAACCTGGAGATAGCCGCTGGCTAGGCTGGCAGGATGAGACTTTTACTTATCGGTGCCGGCGGAGTTGGCGAAGCAATTGTGAAGCTAGCTGCAACACGAAACTTTTACGAACAAATCGTGGTTGCCGACTACGACTTGAGTCGTGCCGAAGCGGCAGTCGAATGGGTTAGCGATTCTCGATTTGTGGCAACCAAGATTGACGCCGGTAATGCCGCGAATGTGGTTGAGGTTTGCCGTCAGTTCAACATCACGCACGTTTTGAATGCAGTTGAACCGAAGTTTGTTCCAACTATTTTCTCTGCAGCTTTTACCGCCGGCACGCACTACGTGGACATGGCGATGAGTTTGTCGGAGTCGCACGAAACTGATCCGTTCCACCAGCCAGGTATCAAACTTGGCGATGCACAATTCGCCGTTCACGAGCAGTGGGAACGTGCCGGAAAACTCGCACTGGTTGGCATGGGTGTTGAGCCAGGGCTTTCAAATGTGTTCGCACGTTACGCACAGGATTATTTGTTCAGCGAAATCGATGAGGTATCGGTGAAGGATGGCAGCAACCTAGTTGTGCGCAACGAAGCTGGTGAAGAAATATTCGCTCCATCATTTTCGATCTGGACGACAATCGAAGAATGTTTGAATCCGCCACTGATGTGGAGTGATGCAAAAGGTTTTTACACCACCATGCCGTTTAGCGAGCCGGAGATCTTCGATTTCCCTGAAGGCATCGGGTCGGTTGAATGTGTAAACGTGGAACACGAGGAAGTGGCAATGTTGCCGCGCACCATTCGCGCCAAAAAGTTCAGTTTTAAATACGGGCTCGGCCGTGAGTTCATTAGCGTGCTGGAGACTCTGCACAAGCTCGGGCTCGATCGCACCAAACCAACTCGCGTGCGCTCGGCACAGGGGCCGGTGGATGTTTCGCCTCGCGACTTGGTGGCTGCCGTGCTGCCGAATCCCGCGTCAATTGGGCCACTCATGACCGGCAAGACCTGTGCCGGCGTGCTGGTTACCGGTAAAGACAAGGAAGGGCGCGAGCGTGCTACCTACCTTTACAACGTGGTCGACAACGAGTGGTCGATGGCCAACTACCAGTCGCAGTGTGTGGTTTGGCAGACAGCGTTCAATCCTTTGATTGCGCTTGAACTTATGGCCGAAGGAATTTGGCGCGGTGCCGGAGTGCTCGGCCCGGAATGCTTCGATCCAAAACCGTTCCTCGATCTGATGTCTGCATCAACCGGATATCAGGTGGAATGGAAAACGCAGGAGCGCCTTTCGGTTTCGCCCCTGCGCCATCCTTAATTTTTTAATTAGTGAGTAGACGGATCCTGCTCAACTTCACTGCGGTCGCCTGACCAAAGTGTGTGGAAGGTTCCCGGTAGGTCCACACGCTTATAGGTGTGTGCACCAAAAAAGTCGCGCTGACCCTGCACGAGTGCAGCCGGTAGTCGTGGTGAACGAAGACCGTCGTAGTAGCTCAATGAAGATGCAAACGCAGGAACCGGAATTCCAGCAAGTGAAGAGTGCGCTACAACCTGACGCCATGAGGCAACCGACTTAGCAACTGCTTCCTTGAAGTATGGGTCGAAGATCAAGCTCTCGAGGTTTGCGTTCTTGTCGTAAGCATCTGCGATGCGGTTTAGGAACTGCGCACGAATGATGCAACCACCGCGCCAGATCTTTGAAACTGCACCAAGGTTAATGTTCCAACCGTATTCCTTTGCGCCGGCGCGAATTGCATCGAAGCCCTGTGCGTATGCAACTAGCTTTGACGCGTAAAGTGCGCGACGAACGTCTTCAACGAACGCAGCCTTGTCGCTGATGTTCCACGCGGTGGCGTCTGCTGGCAAACCAGAAACTGCCTTGCGCTGTGCATCCTGCGATGAAAGTGAACGAGCGAACACTGCCTCGGCGATACCCGAAACCGGAGTGCCTAGGTTTAGCGCGGTTTGAACAGTCCAAACACCGGTGCCCTTTGAGCCAGCCTGGTCGAGGATTACATCAACCAGTGGCTTGCCGGTCTTGGCGTCTACCTGCTTGAGCACCTCTGCGGTGATCTCGATTAGGAAGCTCTCCAGCTCGCCCTTGTTCCAGTCCTCAAGAATGCCGGCGATCTCGGCAGGCGAGTAGCCACCAGCCTGGCGAAGGATGTCGTAGGCCTCGGCGATTAGCTGCATGTCGGCGTATTCGATGCCGTTGTGAATCATCTTCACAAAGTGACCAGCGCCATCGGTGCCAACGTGAGTAACACATGGCTCGCCTTCAGCAACCGCTGCGATAGAAGCAAGGATTGGACCAAGGGTCTTGTAAGCCTCAGCGGTTCCACCAGGCATGATCGATGGGCCCTTTAGTGCGCCCTCTTCACCACCCGAAATACCGGCACCAACAAAGTTGATTCCCTTTGCGCTTACTTCCTTCTCACGACGGATGGTGTCGGTGAAGAGTGCGTTACCACCATCAACGATGATGTCGCCTGGCTCGAAGCGCTCGGCAAGCTGAGAGATAACCGCGTCGGTGCCCTTACCGGCCTGCACCATGATGATTGCAGTGCGAGGCTTTGCCAATGATGCAACGAATGCGTCGATGGTTTCGCTAGCGATGAATCCCGCTTCAGGGTGCTCGCTCATCAGTAGATTCGTGCGCTCAACCGAGCGGTTGTAGATCGCAACGGTGTTGCCTTCGCGGCTAGCCAAGTTGCGAGCAAGGTTTGAACCCATAACTGCGAGTCCGACTACTCCGATGTTTGCTTTTGTCATTGCTTTTCCTTTACGCCTGTAGCCATGCGGTTGCACTGGCTGGGAGTTTTCCATCGACTAGCGGAATTGAAGATGAAATTAGTTTTCCGTTTGGAAGTTTCACTGGCTTGTTCCCAAAGT
>Ga0228703_1000969_pt1 | contig 18540 bp, 16 predicted proteins | sample McNCre217_Aug_MG_3_FD_178020 | JGI IMG/M metagenome (GOLD analysis project Ga0228703, IMG submission 178020) | Freshwater microbial communities from McNutts Creek, Athens, Georgia, United States - 29-17_Aug_MG | ecosystem: Environmental > Aquatic > Freshwater > Creek | place: USA: Georgia... | reverse complement strand
CTTCCGTGTGTTGACCCACCTCTCGGGTGAGAGCCTGGAGAGCACCGAGGGTACGTGGAACCTCGGCATCGGCATGTTCGCCGTGGTTGATGCGTCGAGCGCATCCGCCATTACGCACCGCTTGACCGAACTGGGGCTCCCTTCGTGGGTGGTAGGTATGGTGTCATTCGCTGGACGAGACTTCACCGGTTTCGAGCAGGGCGCCAAGGGCGTCGACGGGGGTGCTGTTCGATTGGTGGGGGCTTATGCCAGCTAAACCTTTCGACTGGATGAAGTGGAACTTCTTCGTCGGCATTCTTACCTCGGCGAGCTTCGTTCCACTGAGCATGTTCGCGGTCATCGCCGCGTTCGGTGGCCTGCCGCCCTTCATCCAATTTCTCGGCTTCGTTGCCGTCGGCCTGCTGCAGGGCGCACTCATTGGGTTCGGCCAAGCATTGGCCATGCGCAAGACGGTTGTCAGCGTGCCGGGTCGCTTGTGGATCATGGCGTCGACCCTCGGCGCGGGTGCGCTGTGGGTGGTCGGACAAATCCCGGGCTACTTCGTTCGCATCGACTATTCCAACATCGTCGTCGGAATCATCACGCTGCTCATCGCCGCAATTTTGCTCGCGTTCTTTGGCCTGGCCCAGTGGCGCGTGCTGAAACACCGTGTGCGTGATGCGTACCGATGGATCGTCATCACCGTGTACTCCTGGCTGGCCGGACTACTCGTTTTCACCCTCGGCGGGATGCTCGTTCGTAACGTCACCAACCCGTTGCTGGTGACAATCGACCTCTGTGTTTTTGGAACCGTGGCAGTCATCGTCATAGCGATGTTGAGTGGCATGGGCATGCGTGTGCTGTCTCGCGATGCCATCGCCAATCCGCGTTACGGAACGATTCTGCCCAACACACCCCGCGTGAACGCAGCGAAGCGCAAGGTGGCCTCCGCGTCAACGCGCGCTCGAGCGACGGGTGGACGTGCGGCTCAGAAGGCGGTTGCTAAAGCAGCGCCGACCGTCAAGAAAGCTGCCGCGAAAGCAGCGCCCACGGTGAAACGCGCGACCAGCGCCGCCAAGTCTGCGGTGCGAAAAAAGCGGTAGTGCTTAGCGCTTAGGCCTGGGCCTGAGCGTCGTCCTCGTCTTCGTCGAGGTAGTCCGCCCACTTGTCGAGATTCTCGTCGAGCTGTGCGTCGTAGCTCTGACCGCCAGGGGTCGCGAGCTCGCGCTCGAGCGACGACAGGTCAGTGTCGGGGCTGAAGTACTTCAGCTCGCGAGCTACTTTGGTGTGTTTTGCTTTTTGACGGCCACGCCCCATGCGAGACCCCTCCAATAAATCGACCGCAATCCGTGAAGATTGCGGTACTTCAGAGATATAAAAACTTGAGGGCGAGTCTATCACGCTGTTCTAGGCGAAAACTGTTGTCAACAGCATGCCCACGGCGGCGGCGAACAGACCGAAGACGACATTGGTCACCACGTTGAGCACCGCAGCTCGTTTTGCGCCCGCGTGATGCAGCTGCACAGTTTCCACCGCAAAGCTGCTGAAAGTGGTGAGCCCACCGCAGAAGCCGGCGACGACGATAAGAAAAGCCGAGGCGGAAATATGTACGGTGATGCCGGCGAACGCCCCCGCAATGAACGAACCGACGATGTTCGCCACCAAAACACCGCGGGGGATGTTCGTCCCGCGGGCGGGCCACAGCACCTGCAACCCGTAGCGCAGTGCTGCGCCAAGTCCTCCAGCAATCGCAATCGCGAGCACGGTCATCCAACCGACGTGGGCGATCACAGGTCGACCCCCTCATCACTGATGGCGTCAGGCGTCGCGACCGCGGGCGGCCCGAACCGGCGACCGATCACAATGCCCGCCCACGCTGCCGTAAGGCCAAGTACGAGGTCGAGCACGAAGATGCCCAGGGCAACCGTCGCGGTGACGATGCCGGTGTTTGGGGAGGCCATACCGACCGCCTGAGTCAGCAGCATAGTGATCGCCGAGAACGTGGTGAACCCACCGAGCACGCCCGTGCCCAAGCCAGCTTTGACCCACGCAGGCGTCGAAGTGCGGGTCCAAAGCGAGCTCACCATCACACCGAGCACAAACGCCCCGATGATATTGATGAGCCACGGCGCTACGAGCGTCGAACGAGTGAACGAAATATCGAGCGCGAACCGTGCGAACGTACCGAGGGCGCCACCGATGAACACCGCGAGCACATTGCGCATGCGTGAAACTTACTTGGTGTTCTTGGCCGAGGAGCGCTTGCTACGCGCAGCTGAACGCGCCTCGGGGCTGTCGTGCTTCGGGTTTGCCGGGGGCAGCGGAATGCGCGCGGTGTTGAAGGTCGGCTCGCCGCGACGGTCTTGACCAGGTAGCGGTCGCGAGCGACGGCCGTAAATCAGGTCAGATGAGTCGAGCAGCCACGGCACGAGAGCCACGGTCACGCCGGCCTCGAGCATGAGTTTCTGCTTGATGCGTCGCGAACGGTGGTTGTGCAGGATGTGCTCCCACCAGTGACCCACGATGTACTGAGGCAGGTACACGGTGACGATCTCAGAACCGTGCTCCTCGCGGTGCTTGCGGATATGGTCGATGAGCGGCCAGCTCAGATCGCGATAGGGCGAGCTGATGATGTGCAGCGGCACGTGGATGTTGTGACGAATCCAGTCGAGCTCGAGCTGAGCCGTGGCAACCTCGCTGATCGACACGTGAATCGCCTCGAGGCTGTCGTGGCGGGCGGTGATGGCGTAGTCGAGAGCCTTGAGAATCGGCTTCTGCATCTTGCCCACGAGCACGATGGCGTGGTCGCCCTGGGCGCCAAAGTTGACGTCTTCATCCACCTTGACCTCGGCAGCGAGGTCTCGGTAATAGCGGTGCACACCAATCATGAGGAAGTAGAGGATTGGCATGGCGATGAACACGAGGTACGCGCCGTGGGTGAACTTGGTGATGGTCACCACAACCAGCACGACACCGGTGAATATGGCTCCGGTGATGTTGATGGCCATCGACCGCCTGATTGCGCCGGGCTTATCCGGTTTGGTTTTGAGCAGCTTGATCCAGTGCCGCACCATGCCGGATTGACCGAGCGTGAACGATACGAATACGCCAATCACATAGAGCTGAATCAACTGCGTGAGGTTTGCCTGGAAGACCACCAGAATCACGATGGCAACCAGACCGAGCGAGATGACACCGTTCGAGTAGATGAGGCGGTCACCGCGGGTTTCGAGCGCCTTCGGTGCGTATCCGTCGTGGGCCAGCACCGAACCGAGCAGCGGGAATCCGTTGAAGGCCGTGTTGGCGGCAAGCAACAAGACCAGCGCGGTCGCCGCCTGGATGATGAAGAACGGTATCGAGTTATTTCCGAACACGGCGGCAGCCAGCTGGGCGATCAAACTTCGCTGTGGCGTGGTGTCACAGTTCTGGAACCCGATCAGGTCGCAAGCGTTCTCGACGTAGTGCACCTGGGTCACCAGGGCCAACACGACAAGACCCGAGAACAGCGTGACGGCAATCGCACCCATCATGAAGAGCGTCTGGCGGGCGTTATCAACCTTGGGCTTGCGGAAGGCCGGAACGCCGTTGGCGATGGCTTCCACGCCGGTCAGAGCCGAACATCCACTGGCGAATGAACGAAGCAGCAGCAGGATGATGGCCGCGTGCGTGATGTCCGTGGCCTTCACGGCGTACTGCGCGCTCTCCGCTGGTGACAGCGTGCCGGTGATCATCTGCACGATTCCGGTAATGATGAGAATCGCGACGCTACCGGCGAACAAATACGTAGGGATAGCGAACGCCTTGCCCGATTCGCGCACCCCGCGCAGGTTCATCGCGGCAAGCACGATGACGAAGAACACGGCCAGTTCCACGCGCCAGGGATTAAGAATCGGAATGGCCGAAATTAAGTTGTCGACGCCGGAAGCGACGGACACGGCCACGGTCATGACGTAGTCGACGAGTAGCGCTGAGGCCACGATGACGCCGGCCCATTCACCCAGGTTCTTGCTGGCGACTTCGTAGTCGCCACCGCCTGAAGGGTAGGCCTTGATGAGTTGGCGGTAGCTGGCGACCACAACAATCATCAGCAGAACGACGGCTGCAGCAATCCACGGTGCGAACGAGAGAAACGCCAGACCACCGATAAGAAGAATGATCAGCAGCTCTTGCGGTGCATAGGCAACCGATGAGAGAGCGTCACTCGCGAAGATGGGTAGCGCCACGCGCTTGGGCAGCAATTCGCCTTCGAGTTTGGTCGACGGCAGCGGATCACCAATGATCCAGTGCTTGGCCGATTTGATCTCTTCGGGAGGCTCTTCGTCGTGATTATTTTCGTGACTACTCACGAGGGTTGAGACTACTCCCGCTATATAGCGCAGACAAACTTTGAAGCACCTGTGTACCCACTTATCGGAATAGGAGTTTAGTCAGTTCAGTGCTTGACTGACACTATGCACCTGCTTGCTCAAGCCTCCATGAAAAACCGCGCCCTCATTGCCCTGATCACGATTGTGGTTGCCATATTTGGTGGCATCGCACTCACCGGGCTCAAGCAGGAGCTGGTGCCCTCGGTCAACTTTCCGCAACTGGCGATTCTGACCACATACCCGGGCGCTTCGCCGGCGATTGTCGACAAGGATGTGTCGACTCCCATCGAAGCTGCTGTTCAAGGTGTGCCGAATGTTGACACCACGAAGGCGACGTCGAGCACGAACTTCAGCTTGATTTCGGTCTCGTTCAACTTCGGAACCGACCTGCTCTTCTCTGAGCAGAAGATTAACCAGGCCATCAGCCGCATCAAGTCGCAACTGCCCGACGGTGTCGACCCGCAGGTTATTAGCGGCGGTTTCTCCGATATTCCGGTTATGCAGATCGCGGTTTCCAGCAGCAAGATGAACTCTTTGCAGTTGGCAGAGGCGCTGCGCGCATCCACCGTCGGTGACATCAAGAAGATTGACGGCGTGCGCGACGCGGCCCTGCTCGGCGCTCCGGTGCAGCGCGTCACCATCACACCGAACAACACTGACCTGGTTTCTCACCGCATCACGTCGAAGAGCATCACCGACACGCTTCAGGCAAACGGTCTGCTGATTCCGGCTGGCTCAATCACGCAGGACAACCAGACGCTCACGATTCAGATCGGTGCGCAGCTCACCTCGGTCAAGCAGATCGAGAACTTGCCCATTGTTGGTTCGGTTCCGCTGGTAACCATCGGTGACATCTCCACGGTGGCTCTGGGTGTTGACCCCGCGTCTTCGCTGTCGCGCGTGAACGGCGACCCGGCACTGACCATCGCCGTGACCAAGCTGCCGAGCGCCAACACGGTGGATGTGTCGAAGGCGCTCAACAAGCAGTTGCCGGATCTGCAAAAGGCTCTCGGCTCCGACGTCAAGATGACCGTGGTCTTTGACCAGGCGCCCTTCATTCAGAAATCAATCGAGTCGCTGACCACGGAGGGCCTGCAGGGTCTGGTCTTCGCGGTTCTGATCATCCTGCTCTTCTTGCTCTCGGTGCGTTCGACGCTGGTTACCGCCATTTCGATTCCGACCTCGGTGCTCATCACGTTTATTGGCCTGCAGGCCTCTGGCTACACCCTGAACATCCTGACCCTGGGCGCGCTCACCATCGCGATTGGTCGTGTGGTGGATGACTCGATCGTGGTTATCGAGAACATCAAGCGCAAGCTTGTCTACGGTGTGGATCGCGCATCCACCATCGTTGCTGCGGTGCGCGAGGTTGCCGGTGCCGTCACCGCTTCGACGGCTACCACCGTCGCTGTGTTCTTGCCGATGGCCTTTGTCAGTGGTGTGACCGGCGAGTTGTTCCGCCCGTTCGCGCTCACCGTGACCATTGCTCTGGTGGCCTCACTGCTCGTTTCGCTGACCATCGTGCCCGTGCTCGCCTACTGGTTCTTGCGTCCGGTTTCGCCTGAGTCGCGTCGCGGCAAGAAAGAGGCAGTCGCACAGGCTGCATGGGTTGCCGCGGGTCACGGCGCCGATGATGAGCGCCCGGGCATGCTGCAGCGCGGTTACCGTCCTTTCATCCAGTGGACCCTCAAGTACGCGGTCTTCATGCTCATTGTGGCGATTCTCGTGCTGGCTGGAACCGTCGCTCTGGTGCCCCAGATGAAGACCAACTTCTTGGGTTCATCCGGTCAGAACACGTTCACCGTGACCGAGGCCATCACGCCCGGTAGCTCACTGGCCGCACAGGATGCGCTCGCCGGCCAGGTCGAAGCAGCGCTCATTAAGACTCCAGGCGTTTCGATTGTTCAGGTCTCGATTGGTTCGACCGGTAACGCCTTGCGCGACGCCTTCATCGGTGGTGGCGACACCAACATCACGTACTCGGTGACAACCGACGATAAGGCCGACCAACAAACGGTTCAGGATGCTGCGCGCGCGAACATCGCCAAGGTGGTCGACATCAAGACCATTACCATCAGCGCTTCGAGCGGTTTTGGTGCGAGCTCGGACATCCAGATCAACATCACCGCGCCAAACGACAAGACGCTGCGCACGGCAACCGACTCCGTCGTTGCTTCGCTCAACGGCCTGTCTTCGGTCAAGCAGGTGTCGTCGAACCTCTCGACCTCGCGCCCGTACATCGCCGTGATTATTGACCGTGAAAAGGCAGCCAAGATCGGCTACACCGAGGTTGCTCTCGGCGGCATGGTTGCCGCGGCGACCAACCCGAGCTCGGCCGGAACTGTCACCATCCATGAAACTCAGATGAAGGTCTATGTCGCCACTGAGGATGCGCCGGCGACCATCGCGCAGTTGCGTGACATGAAGATCCCGACGGCAACCGGAAGCACCCCGCTCGGTGAGGTTGCCACGGTTGCGAAGGCCAACGGCCCGACCACGATCACCACTATTCGCAGCCAGCGCTCGTCCACCGTGACCGTCACACCGGTTGCCGACCTCACTGCTGCCAACGCTCAGGTGGGAACTGCGCTGAAGAAGACAACACTTCCTGCAGGCGCCAACGCCAGCATCGGTGGCGTGACCGCCGATCAGGCCAACTCGTTCAGCCAGCTGGGCCTGGCCCTGCTCGCCGCGATTCTCGTGGTGTACATCATCATGGTGGCCACGTTCAAGTCGTTGCTACAGCCGCTGCTGCTCTTGGTCTCGGTTCCGTTCGCAGCGACCGGTGCCATCGCGATGCAGGTCCTCACGGGTGTTCCGCTCGGTGTCGCTTCGCTGATCGGTGTGCTCATGCTCGTCGGAATTGTGGTCACGAACGCCATCGTTCTCGTGGACCTGGTGAACCAGTACCGTGCCAAGGGACTGTCGGTTCGTGAGGCTGTGGTTGAAGGAACCACGCGTCGTCTACGCCCCATTCTGATGACGGCTCTCGCCACAATCTTCGCGCTCATCCCGTTGGCTATGGGCCTTACCGGCTCGGGTGGTGGATTCATTTCGCAGCCGCTCGCCATTGTGGTTATCGGTGGACTCTTGTCGTCGACCGTGCTGACGCTCATCGTGCTTCCGGTGCTCTACACCCTGGTTGAGGGTGGCCGTGAAAAGCGCAAGGCAAAGCGGGTGGCCAAGAAGGCTGCCAAGCGCGCCGCTGCAACAGCGTAGATTTCATTAGGTGAGTATGGTTCAGACGCGAGCGCGGTTGCCGCTGCTTGCCATCATCGCGCTGGTCGTCGTCACCATTGTGTGGGGCGCCACCTTTGTGGTGATGAAGCCTGCTATTGAGCAGCAACCATTCTTTGACTTTCTGGCTTTTCGCTTCACTATTGCGGGGCTAATCATGATCGCGGTCAAACCGACCGTGCTCAAATACTTCACCCCGCGCCTCTTGCTTCGCGCTCTGGTTCTCGGACTTTTGCTCGGCGCCTCGTACATCACCCAGACAATCGCGCTTGAGCAGACCACGGCGGCCATCACCGGATTCCTGACCGGACTGTATGTGGTCGCGACGCCGATTCTGTCGTGGCTCATTTTTCGGCAGAAGATTCGCGGCCGCGTGTGGGTGGGCTCGGTTCTCGCGCTCGTCGGTTTAGGGGTCATCTCGATTACCGGCGGCGCTTTTGATTGGGCGCAGCTGTGGGGCGTGGCGTGCGCGGTGCTCTTCGCGGTGCACATCGTGTTGCTTGGTCGCTGGTCGCCGGGGCTCAACACCTATGCGCTCACCGTCGTGCAGTTGCTCGTCGTGGCCGCCATCATGTGGGTGGGGGCCGCACCGGATGGAATTCAGGCACCGCCTAATGGCGATGTCTGGTTCGCGGTGTTGTTTAGCGCAGTCTTGGCAACATCCTTCGCCTTCTTCATGCAGGCCTGGGCGCAGGCACGCATGGAGGCCTCGCGCGTTGCTGTGATCCTCACACTCGAGGTCGTGTTCGCTGCCCTGATTGCGGTGTTGGTCGGACAAGAAACGCTGTCGCTCAAGACCATCATCGGCGGGCTGCTCATCGTGGTCGCCATGTTCGTGGTGGAGTGGCCGAGCAAGGCGGTCGACGAGCCTGAACCCATCGTCGACCCGATGGTTCACTAGCGCTGGTTTTCTGGCGGCCGAACCAGCGGTTACACTTAAGAGGTCGGCTCATGACGCGCCCCACCGTTGGGGCGTTTTCGTTTGTGTAGGTCAGTGGGTCGAGACAATGCTCCCCACGCCATGACGGCGTTTGCATAGAAACGTTTAACCATGCCTAAAAACAAGAAGCCTGCTGGCGGACGCCCAGCGAAAAACTTTGACCCGAGCCGTGGCGGCAAGGGTGCCGGAAAAGCTGTCGGCAAGTCCATCCGCGACAACGCTGCTCGTTCGGCGTCGAAGCCGGGCAGCAAGAGCCCGAAGCACCGCGGTTTCCGCGAAGACGAAGCACCCACCAAAAAGGGTCGTTGGAATGCTGCCGAGCGTGAGGCTCGTGCCGGCGGCCGTGACGAGCGGGATGCCCGCGGAGACCGTTCGCGCGACAACCAAGATGCTCGTCCCGCACGTGGTCGCGACGACCGCGCTCCTCGCCGCGATTACGACGATCGCGCACCCCGTCGTGACCGTGATGACCGCGCACCCCGTCGTGACTACGACGATCGTGGCCCGCGTCGTGACCGTGATGACCGTGACTTCCGCGGCCGCGAAGACCGCGCTCCCCGTGAACGCGGTGCGCGCAGCGACCACAAGCACTCGACGCACCGCGCCGGATACGGCACCCCGAGTCGTCCGGCCCGTGCCGACCGCTTCGATCGTGCCGAGCGTCACACTGACCGCCGCACTGATCGTGATGACCGTTTTGAGCGTCGTGACCGCGACGACCGCGGCGACCGCGGGTTCGACCGTCGTGACGATCGCGCACCCCGTCGCGATTACGACGACCGTGCTCCTCGTCGTGACCGCGACGAGCGTGGTGGCCGTGGCTTTGATCGCCGCGATGACCGCGCACCCCGCCGTGACCGTGATGACCGTGGTGGCCGCGGTTTCGATCGTCGTGACGACCGCAATTCTGACCGTCGCGATTCCCGCGAAGAGCGCCCCTCGAACTTCTACCCCGATAAGAAGAAGGCTTCCTTCGAAGAGGTAGACGACGTCGTACTCGAGCGCCTCGAAGCGCAGATGACCACCGCATCCGACGTGGTCGACAAGAGCTTCGCTGACCTCGGCCTCGGCGGCAACATCTGCCGCCAGCTCGCCGAGATGGGTGCTGAGAGCCCGTTCCCGATTCAGGCAGCGACTATTCCTGACGTGCTCGCAAAGCGTGACGTGCTCGGTCGCGGCAAGACCGGTTCGGGCAAGACCATCGCGTTCGGTGCTCCGATCGTTGAGCGTCTCATGGAGAACAACGGTGGCAAGAACCGCAAGATGGGTCGCGCCCCGCGCGCATTGATTCTCGCGCCGACCCGTGAACTTGCCATGCAGATTGACCGCACGGTTCAGCCCATCGCCCGCTCGGTTGGCCTGTTCACCACCACGATTTACGGTGGCGTACCCCAGGGTCGCCAGGTGGGCGCACTGCAGCGCGGAGTCGACATCATCATCGCGACGCCCGGTCGTCTTGAAGACCTCGTGCAGCAGGGACGCATCGACCTCGGCAACATCACCATCACGGTGCTCGACGAAGCCGACCACATGTGTGACCTCGGGTTCCTCGAACCCGTGCAGCGCATCCTGCGTCAGACCGACCCCGAGGGTCAGCGTCTGCTCTTCTCGGCCACCCTCGACAAGGGTGTCGCCGCAATCATCGACGAGTTCTTGGTTGACCCTTCGACCCACGAGGTCGCCGGTGAAGACCAGGCCAGCTCGACCATCGAGCACATGGTGTTCGTGATCGAGCACCGCTCGAAGGCCGAGGTCATTCGCGAGCTCTGCGACCGTGACGGCAAGACCCTCGTCTTCTCGCGCACGCGTTCGTACGCTGAGCAGCTCGCCGACGACCTCGATGATGCGAACATTCCGGCAACTAGCTTGCACGGTGACCTCAACCAGTCACGCCGTACGCGCAACCTGCAGATGCTCACGAGCGGTCGCGTTGACGTGCTCGTGGCTACTGATGTTGCCGCCCGCGGTATTCACGTTGACGACATCGATCTCGTCATTCAGGCGGATGCGCCTGACGAGTACAAGACCTATCTGCACCGCTCGGGTCGCACCGGTCGTGCCGGTCGTCACGGTGTCGTGGTCACGCTCATCACCAAGCAGCGTCAGCGCCGCATGAAGGAGCTACTCGAGCGCGCCGAAATCGACGTTGAGTTCATCGACGTTCGCCCCGGCGATGACATCATCGCTGAGGTCGCTCGCGGCTAAGTCAGCGAGAGCAGGGCAATCGCCGCGAGCGCTAAGCCCATTCCGATCCACTGCACAATGCCGATGCGCTCTTTGAGCACGATGGCGGCCAGTGCGATGGTGCCGGCTGGGTAAAGCGAGGCGAGCACGCCCATTACGCTCAAGCTGCCCATGCGCACGCCCTCGAGAATGAAGATGTTGCCCGCGGTGTCGAGTACACCGCAGATGGCAGCAAAAATGAGGCCGAGCTTCCAGTTCACTTCACCGTGTTCGCCGACCACGACATCCGCTCGTGGCTGCCCCTCGTGCCCGATGCCGCGCCGGTGCGCCAGCTTCACCAACCAGGTCGCCAGCATGGCAATCGACAACACGACGAACGCGATGACACGGTTGGCCAAGAACGGTTGCAGCCCGGAGTCGTGCGGCGTATTGCTCATGCACACCAGGTAGCCGCCGATACCGAGACCGGCCAGCACGGCAAACGCGATACCCCGGGGATTCACTCTGACCGCACCTTCGCTCTTCACGAAGCCGACCATGACGACGGCGATGAGCGCGACAAGAATCGCCACATAACTCAGCGGTCCGAGGAGGTGACCAATCAGAATCTCCCAGATCACGGGTACGCAGGCGGCGACGACGGCGCCGAGTGGCGAGACGATGCTCATCGGGCCGATGGCCAGCGAGGCGTAGAGGAACATGATGCCGAGGGCACCCGAGATTCCTGAGAATCCACCCCACATCAGGGCAGGCCAGGTGATGCGTGACCAGTCGCCATCCACCACCATGAAGGTGAGATAGACCGCGACAAGCCCGGTAAATACAGCAATCCAGGTCACTCGAAGCGCGCCCAGGTGTCGTGCGCCGAGTCCGCCGAAGAAGTCAGAGACGCCGTAAACCAGGGCGCCACCGACTCCGAGGATGACTGAAAGCATGCCTCAAGCCTAGGGTGGAAGTATGGGCAACAAAGTTTCAGATGACGACCTCGAACTGTTGAACGACGGTGCAGTACGCGTAGATGCACCGTGGCTGGCGCATTTCCTCTTGGGTCACTGGCCCGATGTTCGTCTGGCGTCGCGAGGCTTGGCCGGCAGCCCCGACTTCCAGGGCATCCCGGGTCTGACCAAAGAAGAGCATCGCGCTCGCGTTCTGGGACAGCTCGGTCTCCTCGTGCAGAACGGGCAGGTGCATCGCGCCTACCCGAAGCTTTATGGCGGCATGGATGATCACGGCGGAATGCTCGCCGCGTTCGAAGAGCTCGTGGCTGCCGATCCCTCGCTTCAGATCAAGTCGGGCGTGCAGTGGGGCCTCTTTACTTCGGCAATCTTGCACCTGGGCACCGAGCATCACCACAAAACCTTCCTGCCGGGTGCGATGTCGCTCGAGGTTCCCGGCATCTACGCCATGACCGAGACCGGTCACGGTTCAGATGTCGCTTCGCTCGGAACGACGGCCACCTACGACGCCGAGGCGCAAGAGTTCATCATCCACACGCCGTTCCGCGGAGCGTGGAAGGACTACCTTGGCAACGCAGCTCTGCACGGCAAGGCCGCAGTTGTCTTCGCCCAGCTGATTACCAAGGATGTTGACCACGGTGTGCACGCTTTCTACGTGCCGATTCGTGATGAGAACGGCAACTTCTACCCTGGCGTCGGTGGTGAAGATGACGGACTCAAAGGTGGACTGAACGGCATCGACAACGGTCGCCTGCACTTCGACCACGTTCGCGTGCCGCGCACCAACCTGCTCAACCGTTACGGTGATGTCGCCGTCGATGGCACCTACTCCTCCCCAATCGAGAGCCCCGGGCGTCGATTCTTCACCATGCTCGGGACCCTGGTGCAGGGTCGTGTCTCTCTCGACGGTGCGGCCACGAATGCTGCCAAGATGGCGCTTCAGATCGCGGTCACTTACGGCAACCAGCGTCGTCAGTTTGCTGCAGCTGCCGGTCGCGAAGAGACCGTGCTGCTCGACTACCAGCGTCACCAGCGCCGGCTCATCCCGCGCATCGCCACCACCTACGCCCAGAACTTTGCCCACGATGTTCTGCTGAAGAAGTTTGACGATGTCTTCAGCGGTGCCGAAGACACGGATGAGTCACGTCAGGATCTCGAGACCCTCGCCGCAGCGCTCAAGCCACTCTCGACCTGGTTTGCTCTCGACACCCTGCAAGAGGCTCGCGAGGCCTGTGGCGGTCAAGGCTTCTTGGCCGAAAACCGGCTCGTTGGGCTGCGCCAAGACCTCGACATCTACGTCACCTTCGAGGGGGACAACAACGTGCTGTTGCAGCTCGTTGCGAAGCGCCTGCTGACCGACTTCGGTCGGAAGTTCAAGAAGGCCAGCCCGGCTGAATTAGCCAAGTTCGCCATCGGGCAGGCCGCCGAAAAAACCTTCAGCGGCAGTGGCCTGCGTCGTCTCGGTCAGAACGTCACCGATATGGGTTCGACCGCTCGCGCCGTAGCCCGACTGCGCGATACCGCCACGCAGCGCGAGATGCTCGCCGACCGCGTCGAGACGATGGTTGCGTCGCTCGCTACTGAGCTCAACGCTGCCAACAAAGCCGGCCGTGGCGAAGAAGCGTTCAACGAACGCCAGTCGGCGCTCATCGAGGCTGCAATCGCTCACGCCGAATTGCTGCAGTGGGAAGCCTTCACCGACGCCGTCGAGACCGTGCGCGATGCCGACACCAAGCAGGTGCTCACCTGGGTGCGTGACCTCTTCGGTCTGCACCTCATCGAGCAGTCGATGGCGTGGTACCTCATCAACGGGCGTCTTTCAGCACAGCGCGCGCAGGCGGTCCCTGCTTACGTTGACCGCTTGATTGCGCGTCTACGCCCGCATGCCCAAGACCTGGTGGATGCGTTTGGTTACGGTCCGCAGCACCTGCGTGCCGAGATAGCTACCGGTGTCGAGCAGGCCCGACAGGATGAAGCGCGAGCCTACTTCGCAGACTCTTCACGACGCTTTCCGCCCAAAGAGAGCGTGGCCAAGAAGCCGAGCACCAAGAAGCCCGCTGCCGAGTAGGCACCGAACTTTGTCGCGTCAGAGAAGGCAATCTTGGCCTTTTCTGCCACCGGTGCGGTAGCTGGGTTCTTCTCGAGCTGAGGAATCACGGCACCCGAGCTGTCGACCACCGCGTTGACCACCTGGGTGACCTGCGCTTCGGGCAGCTTCATGTCGTTGAGTGATGTGGTGAGCAATCCTGCGGTGCTGGTGAACAAGATCGTGCCGAGTACCGCGATGCCCAGCGCTGAGCCGAGTTGGCGGCTGGTGCTCTGGGTGCCCGAGGCCTGACCCGATTCTTCGACCGGAACATCCTTCAAGATCACGTTCGTCAGCTGAGCGGTGGCCAGACCAACGCCCATGCCGTAGACGAACAGCCACGGCACCACCGACCACCAGTCACCGGTTGCCGAGATGCCGAAGCCGACACCGGCGACACCAATTACCTCGAGCACGATGCCGATGCGCACCATGTTGACCGGGTTCATTCGCGAGCTCAAACCACCGGCGAGGCCACTTGCCACGAAGGCGCCGAGGGCCAGGGCGAGAATGACGAAACCGGTTTGCAGTGCGTCGTAACCGACCACGAACTGCAGCCACAGCGGCAGCGACAGGATGATGCCGAACTCACCCATGCTGATGATCATCGCTGCGATGTTGCCGTTGGTGAACGACGAGATCGAGAACAGGTTGAAGGCGATGAGCGTGGACTTGCCGCGCTTCTGGCGGCTGAGTCCGTGCAGGATGAATGCCACGGTAGCCACGATGAAGATCGCGAAGCACACGGGGATAATCGAGAGGCCTGAGCTCCAGTTGAGGTCACCGATGACCAGCGGCTTATTCACCGTCCACCAGCCGTAGTTACGACCCTCGATGAGGCCGAATACCAGCGTGGTGAGCGCGATGACCGAGAGCACCGCGCCCATCCAGTCGATGCGTCGAGCGTTGGGCTCACGCGACTCCTGAACGGTGACCAGCGCGCCAATAATGATGATGATGCTCAACGGGATGTTGATGCCGAACGCCCAGCGCCACGAGAAATCGGTGGTCAGCCAGCCGCCGAGCAGCGGGCCAACCGCAACCATTCCACCGATGGTGGAACCCCAGACGGCGAAGGCAATGCCGCGTTCTTTACCGCGGAAGGTGGCGTTGACGAGCGAGAGCGTGGTGGGCAGAACCATGGCTCCACCGAGACCTTGAATCACGCGGGCGCCGATGAGCAGGTCAGGCGTCGTGACCAGCGCGGCGGCGATCGACGAAAGGCCGAACAGCGCCATACCAATCACCATGAGGCGACGGCGGCCGAAGCGGTCGGCGAGCGTGCCGAACACGAGCAGCAACGCGGCGAACACGAGGGTGTACGACTCTTGAACCCACTGCACCTGCGTGCTGGTGAGACCGAGGTCATCGATGATCGATGGGATAGCGACGTTGACGATGGTCGAGTCGACAATGATGAGCGAAACCGCGAGGGAAATGAAGACGAGCCCAAGCCAGCGTGTGCGTTCTGATGCCATGCGCCTAATCTAGCCTTATGGAGCACCATCCCTCGCGAGCCAGACTGCGCGGCAAAGGGTATTTCAGCCGCCTGGGCCCGGGCATTGTCACCGGTGCAGCCGATGACGATCCTTCGGGCATCGCGACCTACTCGCAGGTCGGTGCGCAAACCGGGTATCGGCTGCTGTGGGGCACCGTGCTCTTGTTCCCGCTGGCGTTCGCCGTGCAGGAGGCTTGCGCACGACTAGCGATTGTCTCGGGTAAAGGGCTCGCCGCGATTATTCGCGAGCGGCTACCGCGGAGCATCCTGGTTATTGCTGTTTCGCTCGTGGCCATCGCGAACACGGTCAACATTGCCGCGGACCTGGGCTCAATCGCCGCGGCCTTGAATCTGCTGATTCCGATTCCGCACATGGTTGGCGTCATCGCCACCGCGGTTGTGATTGCACTGCTCGAAATCTTCATTCCGTACCATCGTTACGCCAAGATTCTGCGGTGGCTCTGTCTCTCACTGCTCGCGTATGTTGCCGTGATGTTCGTGGTTCAGGTGAAGTGGGCCGATGTTGGAGTCGACTCGTTCATTCCGCACTTCAACTGGTCACGCATGGACATTTCGCTGCTCATTGCGATTGCCGGTACCACCATCTCGCCGTACCTGTTCTTCTGGCAGGCGGCAGAAGAAGTCGAAGACGGCGATGAGCATGGCCACCCTGAAGCGAACAAGCCACACATGCGGGCGATGCGCGTCGATGTGGGCTCGGGGATGTTCGCCACCATCTTCGTCGCGGCCTCCATCATGATTACCGCGGCTGCCACTCTCAACGCCAACGGCATTACCAACATCGACACGGCGGAGCAGGCGGCGCAGGCGCTGACCCCCATCGCGGGCCAATATGCGAGCCTTCTGTTCTTACTTGGCATCGTGGGAACCGGTTTGCTCACTGTTCCCGTTCTCGCCGGAGCCACGAGCTACGCGCTCGCCGAGACCTTCGGCTGGAGTGAATCACTTGAGAAGAAGCCGGGTCAGGCGCGGTGGTTCTATGGCGTCATTCTGCTGTCGATTGCCATCGGGCTCACTCTCAACCTCATCGGCGTGAACCCCATCCAGTTTTTGATCATCGCGGCAATCACCAACGGGCTGGCCGCACCATTCTTGATGGCGGTGATCTGGTGGCTCGGGCGCGACAAGACCCTGCTCAGGGGCTGGACAAGCCCCTGGTGGTCGCAAGCGCTGGTCGGCATCGCGATTCTGGCGATGACCGCTCTACCGATTATGTGGCTGTTGGCGCCTTAGCTCTTCTTGGCGGGCGAACGCTTGCTGAAGTAGAAGATGTAGAAAATCTCGAGGATACCCAGGGTGTTCACGAGAAACAGCACGATGAACCAGACCAGGTCTTTGCGACCACCCGCTTTGTAGAGGGCGATCCCCTTCCAGATCATGCTCCAGATTCCGGCGATGATGAAAACCGGCATGAGCCAGGGAAGTTGGTTGAAAAGATTTGCGTCCATAGTTCTAGTCTTGCACTATGACTGCTCGCCGCCTTGGTACATCTGACCTCTTTGTTTACCCGCTCGTTCTCGGTGGCAACACCTTCGGCTGGACGGCCGACACCGCCGAATCGGAAGCCGTGCTCGATGCCTTTGTCGGCGCCGGCGGAAACTTCGTAGACAGCGCCGATGTCTACTCCGAGTGGAAGCCTGGAAACTCGGGCGGCGAATCCGAGTCGATTTTGGGCGACTGGATGCACAAGCGCGGCAACCGCGACCAGGTGGTTATCGCCACCAAGGTGGGCAAGCTCGCGAATCACACCGGTCTCGCGCCTGACAACATTCGCTGGGCCGTTGATCAGTCACTCACGCGCCTCAAAACCGACTACATCGATGTGTACTACGCGCACGCGGATGACCCCGAGACACCTATCATCGAAACCGCGACCGCGTTTGATGAGCTGGTGCGCTCGGGCAAGGTGCGCCACATTGGTCTGTCGAACTACACCGGTGCTCGGCTGGCTGAGTATCTCGAGGTGGCCAAGGCGAACAACCTGGTTCTGCCGGTCGTGGTGCAACCTCACTACAACCTGGTCTTTCGGGCCGAGTATGAAAATGACCTTGGGCCGGTAGCAGCCCGCGCCGGAATCAGCTGTGCACCCTTCTTCAGCCTGGGATCGGGCCTGCTCACGGCCAAGTACGCGCAGGGCGGCACGGGCTCCTCGTCACGCCGCGCCGGCGTGGCCAAGTACGAGGGACCGCAGGTCGACGCCGTCGTTGCCGCCCTTATCGAGGTGGCTGCCGAACTCGACGCTGAGCCCGCTTCCGTTGCGCTCGCCTGGCTGCTCACCCGCCCAACTGTGGTCGGCCCGATTGCGAGCGCGCGAGTGGTCGAGCAGCTTCCTGCGCTCCTCGTCGCTACCGAGCTCACCCTGAGCACGGCTCAGCTTGATCGTCTGACCGTCCTGTCCAACGGCCTGTGATCTCATGAACCCTCAACTCGTCGACGTCGCGATTCCCACGGCCGAAGGCGAGATTGCTGGCATTCTCGGGGTTCCCGCTGGCGCAGGTCCGTGGCCGGGTGTGGTCATGGTGCACGAAGTGTTCGGCATCGAAGAAAACATGCGGGCGCAGATCACTCGACTCGCATCCGCCGGCTACCTGGTTCTCATGCCCGACCTCTACAGCCGGGGTGGCATGCGACGCTGCCTCAACGCTACTTTTCGCGCGCTCACGCAGGGCCACGGGCAGGCTTTCGACGACACTGAAGCTGCCAAGCAGTTCCTCATCGCCCGCGAAGACTGCACTGGCTCCGTCGGCGTAATCGGTTTTTGCATGGGCGGCGGTTTTGCCCTCCAGATGGCGAATCGTGGATACGACGCCGCCTCCGTCAACTACGGCATGCTCCCTAAAGACCTCGACGCCGTGCTCGAAGGCTCGTGTGCCATCGTTGCCTCATTTGGCGGCAAAGATAAGTCGCTCAAGAAAGCTGCCGCGAAGCTCGAAACCGCGCTGGTGGCAAAGGGAATCGACCACGACGTCAAGGAGTACCCGAACGCCAATCACGCGTTCATGAATCCCGGGGCCGCCGGTCCGATTGCCTTGCGCCCTTTCATGCAAAAGGTGGTAGGTTTTCGCCCCTACCCGGAAGAGGCGCGGGATGCCTGGTCCCGCATAGAAACCTTTTTCGCGGAACACCTGCGCTGAGCCAGTTATGCATTATTGAGCAAGTGCTGTGCGCTGATTTTCGGTGCTCTCCCAGGCCCAGCGGGGTTATCGTTGATGAACTACTGGACTCATAGAGGAGACACCATGTCCCACACCCTGGAGAGCTTGCTCGCCGCC
>Ga0228703_1000968_pt1 | contig 18541 bp, 1 predicted proteins | sample McNCre217_Aug_MG_3_FD_178020 | JGI IMG/M metagenome (GOLD analysis project Ga0228703, IMG submission 178020) | Freshwater microbial communities from McNutts Creek, Athens, Georgia, United States - 29-17_Aug_MG | ecosystem: Environmental > Aquatic > Freshwater > Creek | place: USA: Georgia... | reverse complement strand
AAAGGGCAGGTTTTGGGAGCAGGCAAACATTACACAAGGTGATTAACCGGATGTACAACCAAACTCCATCCGACTTTTTCAAAGAGTATCTAAAATAAAATCCTTTTCTTAAAATTTATGCATCAATTATACGATTTTCTACTTCAGTTCTTTATATTTTTTGCTTTCATCTATTCTATTTATTTTTTTGTTAAAGGGAGGAATATCCTTGCAATTCGGTTTTTTTCGTTACATTTTTTTGTCATTGCATTAATTTTAACTCTATTCATTTTTTTTCATAGAGATAACCTCTTAAAATATCCCTATACTTTTCGGACTATTTCGCCACTCATTTATTTATTGCCACCTTTGGGTTACCTTTCGTTTTTGTACTTTTTCTTTCCCAACAAGCAATTCAATAAGCTGCATTTCCTTTTTTTTATTCCTTTTTTATTTCAATTACTTGAAAATACACAATATTATTTTGCAAGTTATGAGGATAAAATAAATGAAGTAAAATTATACATTCAGACGGGAGATTTGTTTTATCATAGTTCAAAATTTGTGTACTTAAATCCCTTATATCATGTATATTTTAAGGTGTTTTTGTATTTTTTGTTTTCCTCGTTAACCATTAAAAATTTGGTTAAATTTCTTCAAGGAAAATTGGTTTTTAATCCTTGGAAATCGAAGAAAATCACTTATTGGATTCTTGGCATGATTGTTTTGCGATCTATTTCCAATCTGTTTTTATTATATCGATATATTATTAATTATCAACCTTCGATTTCCCCGACAGGGCTAGAGTGGCTATTGAGTATAGATGCTTGTTTTTCCATCTTGTTTTTGATTTTTAATCCTGACATTTTAGATTTTCACTATTTAAAGGAATACCAAAAAAGCATTGAAAGTTCAAATGGGTCAGGAAATTCAGAAGAAGATTCATATCAAATTCATTGCGAGAATGTTTGCAAGGAAATCAATCAAATTTTGGAGGTGGATCATTATTTTACCAAATCAGAATGTACGGTAGAGAATATATATTTGCAATCTAAAATTCCGCAACGCGTAATATCGTTTTCCTTCAGACAGGTTTATGGGATGTCTATCAAAGATTTTATAAATAAAAAACGAGTGGATTATTTGATAGAACTTTACAAGGCTGACGATCTGTTGAAAAAGTACTCTTTGGACTATTTGGGAGAGTTGGCGGGGTTCCATTCCCGACAAACCTTGTACAGTTGCACAGAGAAATTTTATGGCTGTACACCCAAGGCTCTTTTTGACAAAGTCAGTTTACAAGAATTGTAAATTTTGTCAGTCGTTTCTTTTTTTAAAAAATTCATTTAATGTAAACTTTTTGTGATTTTGTCAAATTATTGTTTTGAACAATTTTTTGGACAAATCTGTTGAAGTTATAGTGATTCCTTTGTATGCTAAAAAAACTGCGCTCTAAAGGATATCATTTATATGAATTATTTTTGCAAAAAAGTAAGCCATTGTGCTTATCTTTTGTTTCTAATTGTAATTGGACATTTTTCTTTTGGCCAAATAAGTAATATAAAATTTACTACGGGTACATCTACTTATACTGAAATTAGTGGTGGAACTTCTTTGATCGCAGGGGGGTCGGCTCTTGGTGCTGCCTCAACTATTCAAAACTTACCCTTTACCTTTAATTATCAAGGATTAGACTATACACAATTTTCTGTTAACGCAGCGGGCTTATTAAAATTTGGATCAACAGTTGTAACTACTGAAAATGTCAATTCAATAGTAAGTACAGCGAATCCTACTAAACTATTTGCCATGTGGGATGCTTTTTATACCTACGCTGTAGCTAGTGGTGGCGGGGTAACTTCGGCAGTTAGTGGTACTTCCCCCAATAGAGTTTTTACTGTTCAATGGAAAGTGGCTTATTCGGCAACTGCAACTTCTGGACTTTCTTTTCAAGTAAAATTATACGAAGGGTCTAATAAAATAGAATTTTTGTATGGGGCTGGAATAGCACCATCAAGTGCTTCTATTGGTTTAAGTGGCTTGGCCGCGAACTATGAATTTATGACTGTTTCGTCGTCTACTCATATTGCTTATTTTTATAGCGGAGGGGAGGATAATAATGTTTGGCCAGGACAAAACCGTGTATACACCTTTACGCCAGCTAATGAAATCAACAATTTTAAATTGACGAATGCATTTGGAACTCCTATCTTGTGGTTAAAACCTGATGCAGCTAATTTTAAAAATTATTCTTACACAATTGTCAGTGCACCAACAGCCAATCGTACCACTAGCTCTGACTGGGCAAGTAATTGGTCGAAGACAACCTCTGCATTAAGCAGCACTGGAACGGGGTGGATACCTGGTTCTGCAGATGGTGGTGGGGCAGGGGTTTCAAAGGGCTGGATCCAATTGGATTTAGGGTCTGTTCAAACTATTGATGGGGTAGCAACTGCGGGTGCTGCTGCCAATGCGTATTTTGTGCGAGATTATACGGTGGAAGTTTCAAGTGATGGAGCAACATGGACTCGTTTAGGAAATTTTGTTGGGAATGACACCCAAGATTACAATGTGGTGCATTATTCAGATTTTGAACAGCAGGTTTCTTGTAGATATGTGAAAGTGTATCCGGGAGGTTTTCAATCGTATCGTGCGATGCGTTTAGATGTTTACCGAAAAACGGAGACTGCTGTTAGCAGTGGGACTAAATTTAGTCAGTGGAAAGACCAAAGCAGCAATGGATTTGATGCGCAACAGCCTGTTGTGGCTAATCAGGAGACATTTGTAGGCAATAAAATTAACTTTAATCCAGCTGTTGTTTCTACAAATACGGGAACATTGGCAACGAGTTCTTGGAATGATATTCCTGATTTATTGGCTGTAAGAAATGGCTATTGGGTGGCTCAAGATTATACAGCAGCTGGTGGAACCTATAACTCTGTCTTGTTTACTAATTCTGGTAGAGGTTATCAAGGTGGAGCAAGTGGAACATTGAATAACAGCAATGTGGGTACTTGGAAGAAAAATACTGCAACGGCAGCCTATACTACCGCCTATGATTTTGGAGACGAAAATGTTGGTAAACCCAACTTGATTAGTAGTCAATTTACTACAATTGCCTCTCCGGGTGATGTATTAACTCAAGGATTTCAGTCGGGCTTAGCACGTACTTGGAATGGTTTAATTGGAGAAATTATTTTGTTTAAAAACGTACCTAATTACCAACAAAGCTCTGAGATTGAAACCTATCTAGCTATTAAATACGGAATCTCAAAGGCCGATTGGTACATTGGCGGAACGAGTGCAGACGGAACAGCGGCTACAACAAACTTGTTTGCAACTTCTTCAAATGCCCCTTATAACCAAAATATTTTTGGGATTGGTAGAAATGATGTTTGGGGTTTGCACCAGCGACAGGCGAAGTCGGCGAACACCTTTGATTTCCTTTGGGTGGGAAATAACAACATTATTGACAATACCCTTGGTAATGATGCTAGCGTAGGGAATGACTTAAATACTAACAACTCTTATCTACTTATGGGAGACGATAATGGAACTTTGGGTTGGACACGAACTGCTGCTACATTATCTAAAAGGTTGTTGGGAAGGACTTGGCTGTTTAAAGAAACGGGAACGGTTGGGTCTGTGAAATTGAGTTTTGCCAGTGCATCTTTTGAATCCCCAGTGCGTTTACCGGGCTTCACGCAAGGCATTGTAAGTGTGATTGTTTCAGCCAATACGGATTTCAATGATGGAGTGGACCGGGTGATTGATTTGACTTATAATGCTTCCAATAAGCGCTGGGAGGGTAATGTGGATTTTGCAGCTGGTGAAAATTATTTCACAGTGGCAACCAATACGCTAACTTCACCAGGTTGTGTGGTGGGAGCCAATGGATGGTGGAATGCAAGTTCTCTGGAATTGGCAGATGGAACTCCTATAAGTTTTTTCTCTGATTTGGTTGCAGGAAATCATTTCGTTCAAAATACTGGAACTGCAAAACCAACCTTTAAGAAAAACTACCTGAATTTTAATCCATCATTGGTTTATGACGGTACAAGCGATTGGATGGATATTTCGACCGCAACCATTACTGGTGCTAAGTCTGTTTTTACTTTACAAGAAGATCAAAAATTGGCAGTTGATTACAACCACGTGTTATACGGAACTAAAGCAGGAGGAACACTAACTGCACCCTATTATCATGCAGGAAATTCAACACTTCATTGGTCAAGTGCTGGCATGACCAACGATGCGGGCGGGGGTTGGCGATTGAATGGTGCCACGGCCACCGACGCTACTGCATGGAGAAAAGCCACGGCCACGGTTCAATCGATGCCTGACCTAGCTGTATGGAATAGCACGAAGGCCACTCAATTCGGAACAATTTCTTATCAGACAGGTTATACTACTCGTTTTTGGCAAGGGCCTATTCCCGAGATTTTGTATTATAATGCCAAATTAGCCGATGCAGACTTAAATAAAGTCGAGTCCTATTTTGCCATTAAATATGGTATCACTTTGGGAACGCCAGCTTCGAATAATGCTTCTTATGCGAGAGGAGATGGAACAGTTATATGGAGCGGAACAAGCAATTCGGGATATAACAACAACATTTTTGGTATCGGTCGAGATGATTGTCAGAGTTTACACCAGCGCCAAGCAAGGTCTGAAAACAATTCAGGAATTTTGGCAATAGGTAACAACAACACGATTGATTGGACAAATGGAAATACCTCTGCTGGGGGAAACGATTTGGGGTCCAACCAAAGCTTTTTGATGGTCGGTGACAATGGAGCAACAGCTAAATTTAGTTCAACAGGTGCACCAGTGGGTCAATATTCTATTTTGAGTAGGGTGTGGAAGGCACAGGAGTCGGGTACTGTTGGCAGTGTGAAATTAAGTTTTGCATCTGGTAGGGCAGGTACAACTTCATTTATTCCTAATGCAATTTATTCAGAAGTTAAATTGTATTTGGTGGTCAGTTCAAATACGAATTTTGCAGATGGAGATCCATTAACTGCCATGACCTTTGATGGGAAGTATTGGAATGTGAATGTGGATTTAAGTAATGGGCAATATTTTACGGTGGTGAGGGATTTGGATGGACCGGGAAGTATTGATGTGGGTCCGGTTTTATGGTTTAAGGCAGATTTACCGGGGGCAAATCCAACAACAGTTTGGGAAGATCAGGCGGGCAATGTAGGAGATGTGACAGCCCCAGCATCTGTCACGTTTACTAATCCAAATACAGCTTCCCAGTATTTAAATTACAATCCAACGTATAATTTCAACGGAACAACTCAATACTTTTTCAATTCTAATTTTCCCATTGAAAATAAAAGTTATGAAAAGTTTATTGTGATGAACCCAACGGCAGGGGTGACCTACCCTAATGCCTTTGGATTTGGAACAAACGCATCTTCTGCAAACTTCACTACAGCCTATTTTAATTCCAATAAGGCAACTATTTCGCTTTCTTCAACCCAAGTAAACTTTTTTAGTTCGTTGGCTTCCCAGGGTTTTTGGAATTTATACAACGGGGGTCGAGATTTCACTTTAGGCAGTAACAATACTACCTTAACATCCTATTTTAATAATACAAAATCTACGGGAACAGGTCAAACCACCTTAAATCCCTTGTTAGATTATACCATTTTGGGTGGTCAGCGAGCTAGTGGAGCAAATACTAATTTGTTTAAAGGACAAATTGCGGAGGTCTTGTATTATGACCAAGCCCTGACTGCTTCACATAAAAACAAAATCAGGACGTATTTGGCCCTTAAATATGGGATGAGTTTAGACCACGATTATGTTTCTGGTTTGAACAGTACGACGGTTTGGAGTATTTTTGGGAATACCGGTTACAACAACAATATTTTTGGAATTGGTAGAGAAGATAATGAAGGCCTGCATCAGCGACAGTCGGCCTCCTCTTTGTCGACGGGATTAATGATTATTGGAAATAATAACCTCATTGGATCTGCAAATAATAGTTCAATAGGAAATGATATTTCTGCAGATAGGTCCTTTTTGGTGATTGGAGATGATAATGGTGACTTGTCTATTAATACGAATTTGTTGGGAGATAAATATTGGATCAATAGAACCTGGAAATTGAATGAAACGGGAACAATTGGCTCAATAAAATTATCTTTGCCGGTTGCAGGAAATCCAAATTATACGACCAAGTTGCCTGCTTTTGAAAACTCTCCCTACTTTCAGAACAATACCTTGTATTTGTTGCAAGATGATGACGGAAATTTCACCAATGGTGGAACTACAAGCACTGCGATGTCGGCTACTGGAACAGGGGCTGATTCATTTTATTCAATCAATGTGGATTTAAGCAATGCTAAACCCTATCTTAGATTTGGTTTGACGCAAAATACATTGGATTCGGATGGTGATACGGTGTCGGATGTAATTGACCTAGATGACGATAATGATGGGGTGTTGGATAGCGAGGAGTGTCCAAATTTTGCAAGTTATAAGGTTTATACGTATAACCGAGTGAATGATCCAGGTGTGTCAAGTAATGTCCCTGTGCAAATAATTGGAAAAACAACAGCTAATTATACCTTAGACCAAAAAACTGCTGCGGCTTCACCGAATCTATTAAGTTATAATGGGTACAACTGGAAGTTAATGGTTTCTGGTATGAATCCAGATATTAATAACAAGATCCAGGTAAAATTGGTTCCAACTGCGAGTACGAATAGCACCTATGTATTTGCAGATGCAATGATGATCACCAATGGCACGAATACCTATGTGATAGATAATGCAAGTGCAAGTACGGCAAACTTTGTATTGTCGGGAGCCAATTGGCAATATCAATCCACAGCAGGTTCTTATGACGACGGTTCTGGTGGGGGTACCGACAATTCCTATATTTCAAGTGCATATTTTGCAAGCAATTCAGTTAACTACATTTTTACCATTCCAAGTCAAGGATGTCTAGACAGCGATGGGGATGGCTTGGCTAACAATTTGGATACAGATTCGGATGGGGATGGATGTAATGATGCGGTAGAGGCAAGGGCTCGTTTGGTGGGTACAGCAGTACCATTAACGGGCTCTTTTGGGGCCAACGGACTATTGGATGCCTTAGAAACAAGTGCAGAAAGTGGGGTTGTAAATTATACAAGTACCTATTCAGATGCTGCAATTCAGTCCTCAGTGGTGGCATGTTTAGATACCGATGTAGATGGAGTAGCCAATTATTTTGATATTGATGATGATAACGATGGTGTTTTGGATCTAGTGGAATGTCCGGCCCTATGTACAACAGCAATTACTAATGGAGGATTTGAATCGCCCAGCATTGGAACAAATACCAATTCGGTTACCACCAATTTAACGGGTTGGAGTACCACTGCAACGGATGGCATGTTTGAAATTTGGGGATCAGGATTTTTGGGAAAAACTTCTGGAGAAGGGACACAATTTGTAGAATTAAATGCTAATCAAGTAGCGGCATTATATCAGAAATTATGTTTAGTCCCGGGAAGTGTCATTACGTGGTCTGTAAAGCACAGAGGTAGAGATGGAGTAGATGTGGCAGAAGTACAATTTGGCTCAACGGTAGCAGGGGCAACAACTGTTCAGTCGATGAGTGATGGTGCCGGTGCCTGGGGAACCTATACTAGTACCTATACAGTACCAGCAAATCAAGCAGATACCTATATTGTTTTCAAGTCAATTTCTTCTGCCTCGGGGTCATTGGGAGCAGGAAATTTGTTAGACGATGTTCAAATTTCAGTTACTACTCCAGGTACTTGTGATACGGATGGGGACGGAATCAGTAATAGCCTAGACCCTGATTCTGATAACGATGGTTGCAATGATGCCGTGGAAGGAGCGGGTTATCCTTTAGGAACAACAATTCCAGTTGCGGGAACTGGAAACACCAATTACGGTTTGAATGGTTTTGTGAATGTTAAGGAAACCACAGCAGAAAGTGGAGCATTCAATGGGTTTTATTCGTATTTCTTAGCGAAAAATTCGAACTACAATCTTTGCCTAGATTCTGATGGAGATGGTATTGGAGATTTACAAGATATAGACGATGACAATGACGGGGTGCTGGATCTTACGGAATCAATTTCTTGCTCAGACCAAGGTATTGATATCAGCGGAATGAGTTTTAATGGCACTGCTATTAGTTCGTTTACCAGCAATTCCATTTCTAACAAAAATAATGGTGGTGTTTGGGTAAGTTCTTATAGTGATCAAGTACTAAAACTTCCAATAACACTTCGATTTAAAGCAGATCCTAGTGCTTCTAAATATAATATGTTGGGTCTTATTTCGACAACTAAAACTCAAACCTTAACCAATTGGAGTGATGGTGGGTATAAATTTTATTTATCAAATGGCAACGCTTATTTTGGTGTAGCAACATCTGCTTGGACATTTTCACAAACTCAAGTTGCTGGAGAAGAATATCAAATTACAATTGATGCCACAGGTAAATATTCAGCTTGGGTAAATGGAGTTTTAAAAGTTAATCAAACGCAGGGTGTAGTTAGTGATTATCGTTTGGTTTCATCTGCACATACTGGGCCATTCAACTATACAAATATTGTTTTAAACGATAATACCTTTACAACTAAATACCAAACTTGTAATGACCAAGATACTGATTCAGATGGTATACCAAACCGTTTGGATTTAGACTCTGATAATGATGGATGTTCGGATGCAAAGGAAGGCGGGGCCACATCTTCCACGGCTTTGAATTTCAAGTTTACAAGTAGCGTTGGAACGAACGGATTAGTCAATACCTTAGAAACAGTTGCAGACAACGGAACCATTAATTACGAAACGACCTACAGCTGGTATGCAAAAGATAAATCAGTAAATGTGTGTGCAGATACGGACGGCGATGGAGTAACAGACATTGTAGATTTAGATGATGACAATGATGGCGTATTGGATACGGAAGAATCTACTTGTTACAACCCAAGTTTAATCAATTTTACAAACCTTGGAACAACGGCTCAAACGTATAGTATAGGAAGTGGAAATAATGTGAGGTTAGTAAGTTCTATGGCCAAGCAGTCGGGTACAGATGGAAACGGAAATTTGGCTTTATATAATTTGGGTACCGCAACCTTAAGCTTCGACAAGCCAGTCATTTTAAAAATTAAACATGCTACCAATAATGGTACAGTAGTTTTTGATAGTGGCGATAAATGGAAAATTGATGGTAATACAGGTATTTATACGGTTTATGATCCAAATAGTCAATTGACGATTAATTCAAACGACATCAATGGAGTAGTGTTTACGCCAAAGGCTACAGTTAATAATGACGCAGAGACATGGACAATAACAACAGGTAAACTTTCAACTGTAACGTTTACTTTATTAATTGGTAATACCTGGTCGGATGTCAATGTAGAATTGGTCTGTGATGTGGATAAAGATACCGACGGGGATGGAACTCCGAACCGATTAGATTCGGATTCTGATGGAGATGGATGTAACGATGCAGTGGAGGCGGGAGTGGTTGCCAAAGGAACAAATGTACCTATAGCTGGTACAACGGCTTCTAATTATGGTGCTAATGGTTTTGTGAATTCCAAAGAAACAGGTACTGAAAGTGGAGTTTATAATGGAACTTACCGTTATTTTTATGCAACAAACTCAACTATTAATCTTTGTCAAGATGCTGACAATGATGGTGTGGCAGATTACATAGATTTAGATGATGACAATGACGGGATTTTGGATGTGGTTGAATGTCCGCCAACAGCCGAAACCCAAATTGTACCTCGTTTTACCATTAGCTCTGGTGCTTCGAAAACCGTAACAGTACAAGATTGGCCTTCTGAATTGATTATTAAGATTTGGAATTTTGATAATAATTTTAATTTAAAAATTAATGGAGTAAACATTGCTTCCAAAGTAGAATTAAACTTCCAGTCCGGGAAAACTTATGCCTCCTCAACAGATGTAAGATTTGCAGATGGAACGTATGTGGCGGGAAGTTCTCCTTGGAGCTATTCAAATGCCTCTGTATTACCATTGGTTAAGGTGGTGGTTAATAATGCAGGTCAAGTAAAATTATACGGAAATAAAAATGGGGTATTTGAAGAATTGGTTTTGGTTAGTGCCACCATGAATACAGTTCCAATAAATTTCTTAGGATCAAATACGATTCAATTTGGGCAAGACAATTCATTTACACCAACAACGCTTACAAGTGAATTTTTCACTAAACCTTTCGTTGGCAATTGTGATACCGATGGTGACGGAATTCCTAACCATTTGGACTTAGATTCTGACAATGATGGCTGTGCGGATGCCACCGAATATTATCAAACTAATTCGGCTATTGGTACAGATGGGAATAATTATTATGGAACGGGGAATCCGCCAACGGTAGATGCAACTGGTATAGTTGTCGCTGCAGCCTATACGGGTAATTATACGATGGCCACTACGGTACAAAGCTTGTCAACCGTTACAACTCAGCCTACAAATGCTGCTATTCAAGTGGCATCCAATGCAACTTTTACGGCAGCCGTAACAGCTGGTTCAGGTACAACTTCTTACGTTTGGCAAGTGAGTTCAGATGCAGGACTTTCCTGGACTGACCTGACAAACACAGGAGTTTATTCAGGGGCAACAACAACTACCTTAACCTTAACAGCAGTGCCAATTACGATGCAAGGGTATCGTTACCGCATGGTGATTAAACAATCTACGGTTCTTTGTAAAGTTGCCACAACCAATGCCGCTAAATTAGTGATAGGGAATGTGCCAAATGTAACCGATGATAACTCAAGCGGAAATGAGGACACGCCAATTAGCGGGTCTGTATTAACAAATGATGCGGGTTCGGGAGGATCTCCAATTTCTTTAACGAATTTTATAGTGGGCGGGGCAACTTATTTGCCAGGGCAGACTGCATCCATTCCGAATGTAGGAACAGTAAAAATTAATGCAAACGGAACCTATTTATTTACACCTGCCGCAAACTACAATGGTACAGTTCCAGACATTACATATACTGCCACAGATACCAACAACGGTACTGATACCGGACTATTGAGTTTGGTGGTAAATCCAGTAAATGACCCTCCAATAGTTAAAGTAATTAATAGCACCAACATTCAATATACCTCTCAAATTGGAAGTGTTTTAACTGGTTCTTCCGATGTTGATGGGGGGAATTTATTGATTACTAATTATACATTTAATGGCCAAACATTGCGCTTGGACACCTTAAATGTCCTGCAAGGGTATGGTACATTGCAAATAATGGCAGATGGAACCTATAATTTCCTCCCAGATTCAAGTTTTGTAGGGACAGTTCCACCGGTAACCTTTACTGTTTCAGACACAAAAGGAGGGCTTGTAAACAGTACCCTAAATTTGAAAGTTACTGCCTCCTCAGTGGCGCCACCTTCTCCTACAGACGGAACTTATGTTGCTGGAGATAACACAAATCCAGCCGACATTTCTAGTACTGTACCTGCTGCCCCAGCAAATCAGGAAACCTTGTATTGCGATGCCAATGGAACGAATTGTTCTACCAGTCCTCCTGCACTGCCAACGAGTCTGGGTATATATGTCTATTGTATAAAATATCGAAGTTTGATAACGAATGTGGAGTCGGAATGTGCCATGGACACCATCCGTATCAGACCTGCAGCGCCAGTGCCAACAAATGGAACCTATACTTTAGGGGCGTCGGCAAATCCAACTAATATTTCGTCTACTGTTCCCGCCGCACCAAGTGGCCAAAGAACTTTATATTGTGATGCACAAGGAAACAATTGCAGTACGACACCATCTACTATTCCTACAACACTCGATCAGGTGACCTATTGTGTAAAATATCAAGACATTGCCACGGGTTTAATTTCGGATTGTGGGTATGATGTAATCACTATGCTTCCACCTCCGCCAGTTCCCATGAACGGAACCTATGTTGCAGGAGCCAATGGAAATCCGACAACAATTGCTCCAACAGTGCCAGCGGCACCAGCGGGACAAGAGACAATTTACTGTGATGCTGCGGGTGCAAATTGTAGTACAACAGCCCCAGCCTTGCCAAGCACACCTGGTATGTATATTTATTGTGTGAAGTATAAAATGACAACTTCACCTTTTTCAGAGAGCACTCCTTGTGTGGCAGATACGATTATTATTAAGCCCGTATTACCTACGGTGAGCAATGTTGCGTATTGTCAAAATGCACCTGCAGTTGCATTGACTGCTACTCCAGGTGCAGGAGGAACATTAAAATGGTACACTACAGCAACTGGAGGTACAGGTAGTAGTACAGCACCTACCCCAAGCACTACTTATCCAGGAAATATGTTATTTTATGTTACTCAAACAATTAATAGCATTGAATCAAATCGTGCAGCGATTACCGTTACAGTAAATGCCTTACCTGCAAAAGCCCAAGTAAGTTTAGTCCAGCCAACTTGTTCTGTGGCAACGGGAACAATTACAGTAACCAGTACGGGCGTAAATACGGATACGTATAGTATGGATGGTACGACCTATCAATCGAGCAATGTATTTACTAATGTTCAATCAGGTACGTATAGTGTAACGGTGAAATCGACCTTAGGTTGTGTTAGTCCAGCCGCATCTGCAGTTATCAATGCTCAGCCGTCGATTCCTTCGGTACCGACGATTTCATCTTCGGGCTTAACAGTTTGTTCGGGAACTGCACTTACGCTTACTTCAAGTGCAAACTCGGGAAATCAATGGTATAAGGATGGTAATGCAATTAATGGGGCAACGGGGACAACCTTAAATGTAATTGCGTCTGGAGCCTATACTGTAACTGCAACTAGCGCAGCTGGTTGTTCCACAAGCTCAGTTGCTTCAACTGTTACCGTAAGTGCCCTGCCAACGGCAAGTTTGTCGCAAGGTGCGGGCATGAATTATACCAATTGTGCAACAACTGGTCCAACAATTACTTTAACAGCAAGCACAAATGCGAGCTCGCCTACCTATGCTTGGTATCAGAATGGAAGTTTAATTTCTGGTACCAATAGTACGCTTACTACCAGTTCAAACGGATTATATTCAGTTCGAATAACAGACGGGCAAACGGGCTGTGTTGCCGAAAGTTTAGTTTCAAATGTTGCTGCAGCACCATCAATAGGCGGTGGGCAATCGAGTATTTGTAATGGCGATTCTTTCACTTTTACGGCAAATGCAACAGGCGCTATAACATGGGAATTTAGTACAGATGGCAATAGCTATACAACGATTGCAAATCAAACATCATCTAGTTTAGTTGCTACAAATGCTGGTTTTTATAGAGTAACAGATGCTGGAGTGGCATCTTGTCCGGCTCAATTAATTGTAAATACCCTTCCAGCTGTTAGTATTACTTCAAATCCAGGTTTAACTGTTTGTGCTGGTACAACCACCACCTTAACTGCAAGTGCAACGGCAAGTGGTTCAGCTACAATAAGTGCCTATCAATGGGCGGAATCGTCCGTTAAATTGTCGGGTGCTACAAGTTCAACGTATTCTACAGGCTTGGGAGGAGATTATAAAGTTCGAGTAACAGATAGTAAGGGATGTAGTAATTTAAGTGCTGCCTCAACGGTTACAATTAATGCACTTCCTGTTTCGGCAACTAGTTCAATTACACAACCAACCTGTACGGTTGCTACGGGAACCATTACAGCTACAGCACCAACAGGTACTGGATATCAATATAGTTTAGATGGAAATAATTTCCAGTCTAGTGTGAGTTTTGCAGGGAAAAATCCGGGCAGCTATTCTTTACATGTTAAGGATGCAAACGGATGCGTGTCCCCTGCGGCATCAGCTGTGATTTCGGCACAACCACAGGTTTTAGCTATTAGTGGATCAATTACTGGTAATAACAGTCCGAATGCCGGAGCCACTGAAATTTATTCAGTGACGCCTGTTGCTGGTGCGGTTTCTTATGTTTGGACCATTCCAAATTCTTGGTCGGGAACTTCATCTTCTCCTAGTATTTCAGCCATTACGGCGGTTGGTGGAACAAGTGTTTCGGTCGCAGCAGTTTCAGCAGATGGATGTGTGGGAAGTCCTGTAACAATGTCGGTAACCTCCGTTGTTCCAGCACCAGGTGTTACTGGGAATACCTTGGTTTATTGTGAGGGAACATCTACCACTTCATTGGTAGCTACAGGTTCTGCCGGAGCCACTTTAAATTGGTACACCGTTGCAACTGGAGGAACAGCTACAAGTATAGCGCCAACACCAAGTACAGCACAGGCTGGAACTACTACTTATTATGTTTCACAAACTTTGAATGGGCAAGAATCAGCAAGGGCATCTATTCAAATAACTGTAAATTCAAGACCAGTTCAGGCAGTAGTTACTTTGACTCAAGCAACTTGTTCGGTAGCTACTGGAACTATAACTGTAACGAGTACTGGAGTAAATACAGATACTTATAGCATCAATGGAACTAATTATCAATCGAGTAATGTATTTAGTAGTGTTCAGCCGGGTACATATTCGGTAACAATTAAAAATACAGATGGCTGCGTAAGTTCTGCTACCTCTGTGGTTCTAACTGCCCAACCCGATACCCCAACTACCCCAACCGTTACTTTAATACAGGCATCCTGTACAATTGCCACAGGAACTATTACAGTGGTTCATTCAGGAATAAATACAGATACCTATAGTATTGATGGGACAAATTATCAAACATCAAAAGTATTTAACAACGTTGCTCCGGGCACCTATAGTGTAACTGTGAAATCAGCCAATGGATGTGTTAGCACTTCAACATCTGCAGTTCTAACTGCTCAGCCAGCTTCTCCATCAACCCCAACGGTAACCGTAGTTCAAGCTACTTGTTCTGTGGCTACAGGAACAATTACAGTAACTAGTACAGGTGTAAATACAGACACTTATAGTATTGATGGGACAAATTATCAAGCAAGTAATATTTTTAATACTGTTCAACCGGGTACTTATAGCGTTAAGGTAAAATCTTCCAACGGCTGTGTTAGTTCCGCGACCTCAGCAGTTTTAACAGCCCAACCCGCTACACCAACAGCACCTCAAGTAAGTTTAACTCAGGCAACCTGTTTGGTAGCTACTGGAACTATATCTGTAACTAGTTCTGGAGTAAATACAGACACCTATAGTATTGATGGTACAAATTATCAAGCGAGTAATATATTTAGCAATGTACAACCTGGTACATATAGTGTAACAGTGAAATCAATAAATGGATGTACAAGTTCTGCGACATCTGCAATTCTGAACCCACAACCTGTTACACCTACAGCAGCAACAATTACCTCAACTGGCTCAACCGTATGTGAGGGAACAGCGGTTACCCTAACCTCAAGTGTAAATACAGGTAACCAATGGTATAAAGATGGAAACCTCATTGCAGGGGCCACTGGTACAACTTATTCAGTAATGCAAAGTGGAACCTATACCGTTGAAGTAACTAATAATTCAGGGTGTACGAAATTAAGTTCAGGAGAAGTAGTTACAATAAATAGCAAACCTTCAATTTCTATTTCTCAAGCTTCTGGAATGAATTATGCAAATTGCGGAACAACTGGTCCAAGTATTACCTTAACTTCAGGAACAAATGCTTCTTCGCCTACTTATGCTTGGTATAAAGATGGTCAGTTGATTTCTGGTTCCAATAATAGTACATATGTAGCTTCTGCAGTTGGATTATACACAGTTGAAATAACAGATAATAACGGATGTTCAAACATAAGTTCTCCTTCTAAAGTTAACTCTGCTCCAAGCTTAAATCCACCGGGAACGGCTGTTATCTGTTCGGGTGATTCATTTACCTTTGAGGCAAACACCAATGTACAAAATCCAACGTATAGCTGGGAATTTAGTACCGATGGAAATACATACAGTGCATTAAATGGTGCAACTAATTCAACATTTGTTGCTCAAAATCAAGGATTTTATAAAGTAATTATTAATGGAACAACCGCTTCTTGCCCTGCAGAATTAAAGGTAAATGCACTGCCAAGTGCAAGTATTACTTCTTCACCGGGACTTACGGTTTGTGCTGGAACATCTATTACCTTAAGTGCAAATGCTTTAGCTAATGAATTGAATGCATCAGTAAGCTCATACCAATGGTTTAAGTCGAATACAAGTTTAGCTGGTCAAATTAGTAATTCTTATATTACGAGCTTAGGTGGAGATTATAAAGTACAAGTAACCGATAGTAATGGATGCGTGGCAATCAGTTCAGTTGCAAATGTAGTGGTAAATCCATTACCCTTAGCACCTCAGGTTAGTCTTACACAGGCAACTTGTTCAGTTGCTACGGGTACTATTACTGTTACTGCGACAGGTGTAAATACAGATACTTATAGTATTGATGGTTCAAACTATCAAACCTCAACTATTTTTGCCAATGTTCAGCCAGGAACATATGGCGTAACCGTGAAATCGGCTGCAGGCTGTGTCGGTTCTGCTACAACTGCGGTTCTGGCAGCACAACCTGCAACGCCAGCTGCTCCAATTGTTACGTTGACGCAAGCAACTTGTTCGGTAGCTACGGGAACTATAACTGTTACAAATACTGGGGTAAATACAGACACCTATAGTATTGATGGTAATAATTATCAATCGAGTAATGTGTTCAGTAATGTTCAACCAGGCACTTATGGTGTTAGGGTGAAATCCGCCAATGGATGTGTTAGTTCTGCGACCTCCGCTGTTTTGAACGCCCAGCCAGTTACGCCTTCCATACCAACTATTTCAAGTTCAGGTTCAACAGTGTGCGAGGGTACTTTAATAACTTTAAGCTCCAGTGCTACGAACGGTAACCAATGGTATAAAGATGCTAACCCAATTGCAGGTGCAACTTCAACCACCTATTCTCCAATTCAAAGTGGAAATTATACTGTGGAAGTAACTAATAATGCGGGTTGTTCAAGTTTAAGTACTGCGGAGGCTGTATTAGTTAGTGCTAAACCAATTGCTAGTATTGCTCAGGCTGCGGGGATGAATTACGCAAATTGCGGTACAACTGGTCCTAGCATTACCTTAACGGCTAGTTCAAGTACAACTGCCCAAGCGTATGTTTGGTATAAAAATGGACAAGTAATTTCTGGTGCAACATCAAACACTTTTGTTGCAAGTTCCGTTGGCTTATATTTTGTGGAAATTACAGATTTCAATGGATGTTCAAATACTAGTTCTCCATCGAAAGTTAATTCTGCCCCAAGTTTAAATCCGCCTGGTACTGCCGTTATTTGTTCAGGAGATTCCTTTACGTTTGAGGCGAACACAAGTGTTCAAAATCCTACTTATAGTTGGGAATTTAGTACAGATGGGATTACGTATAATCCAATTAGTGCTGCAACAAATGCCAATTTTGCAGCTCAAAATCAAGGTTTTTACAAAGTAATTATTAATGGAACCACGGCTTCTTGTCCGGCAGAATTGAAGGTAAATGCCTTAACAACAGTTCAAATTACATCTGCTGCTGGGCTTGCGGTTTGTGCTGGTAATGCCGCAATTTTAACAGCTAGCGCAAATGCTGTGGAGGCAAACACTACCATAAGTTCTTACCAATGGTTTAAGTCGAACACCAACTTAAGTGGCGAAATATCCATAAATCTAGCTACAAGTTTAGCAGGTGATTATAAAGTTCGAGTAACTGATAGCAATGGCTGTGTGGCATCAAGTGCAATAGCCTCTGTAGTAGTAAATCCATCGCCTGCAATGCCTGTAGTGACATTGACGCAAGCAACTTGTACCCTTGCTACTGGAACAATTACAGTAACTGCAACTGGGGTGAATACGGATAGATATAGTATTGATGGTACAAATTATCAATCATCCAACATTTTTGCTAACATCGTTCCGGGCACTTACAGTGTAACAGTAAAATCATTGGACGGTTGCATAAGCCCAGCACAAGCAGCTGTATTGACAGCTCAACCAAGTACCCCTGTCCAACCAGTTGTTACCTTAACTCAAGCAACTTGCACGGTTTCAACAGGAACAATTACGGTAACTGCTTCTGGCTTAAATACGGATACCTATAGTTTGGATGGTACAAATTATCAGGCAAGTAATGTATTTAGTCAAGTACAACCGGGAACTTACAGTATCACGGTGAAGTCAGCGAACGGATGTGTTAGCCCAGCCACATCAGCGATTTTGGCTGCTCAACCAATTACTCCAGCAACTCCAACTATCACAAGCTCTGGTTCTACTGTCTGTGAAGGAGTGACCGTTACATTAACTTCAAGCTCAAATTCAGGCAACCAATGGTATAAAGATGGAAATATAATTGCTGGAGCAACAGCAGCTACATACTCACCTTTACAAAGTGGAAGTTATACGGTTTTAGTAAGTAACAATGCCTCTTGTACAAGTTCAAGTGCTGCAGAAGTTGTTTTAATTAAGCCTTTGCCTAATGCACAAATTTCGGAAGGAGCACGAGTGGGGATGTCCTTGAACAATTCGCTTACCTTGTCTGCGGTTAGTATTCAAACAGGCGATTTGTATCAATGGTATAAAGATGGAGTTGCTTTGGTCAATGAAAATAGTTCGAGTTTAGTGGTAT
>Ga0228703_1000966_pt1 | contig 18558 bp, 15 predicted proteins | sample McNCre217_Aug_MG_3_FD_178020 | JGI IMG/M metagenome (GOLD analysis project Ga0228703, IMG submission 178020) | Freshwater microbial communities from McNutts Creek, Athens, Georgia, United States - 29-17_Aug_MG | ecosystem: Environmental > Aquatic > Freshwater > Creek | place: USA: Georgia... | reverse complement strand
TGCCGCGATGTTTTTGCCACCTTTGCCAATGATGACGGCGAGTTCGGCTTCGTAGTCAATTTGCTCAGACACTTGCGCGCCAGGTAAATGCACTGCATCAAAAGGGCCCACGACGCACTCAGGCACCTTTGTAAACACAATGGGCCAAGCCTGTGTGTTGGTGTTGCTGTCTTTGAATACCGAGGTAGACAACTCTTTGGCGTGCTCATGGTAATTACGACCTACGCACCAGATATTGCGTCTTGGGATAGGAAAAGGAGCTTCAAGTTGTACCTCGCTGACGGCAACTTGTTGGCTGGAAACATTAGGCCATTGACCGCCCGCAACGACGGATTCAAGCAAACGCAATGCGCCTAAATGTGCAATGTCTGCACTGACTTCAAAGGCTTGCACATGCAAACCGTCAGAAGAAACGCGACCGACGTGGCGGGTATGGTTGTGGCGATAAGTAGCGATACGCAAGGTGAACTCCTAAAAAATTAAAAAGACTATTGAAGTGAGAAGGTTGTGATGTCAATCGAAGAAATAAAACGGTAATGAAGGAATAGGTTTTTAAAGCTACTCTTTTTTTGTGAAATAGGGACCAATCAAGCCCGATGCCAATGCCGTTCCGAAAACAATCAAAACGCCACACCCCAACATCCAAGGGGTGACTATTTCATCTAGCCAAATAACACCAATGCAATTGGCGAAAACAGGAATCAGATAAGTGACGGTCATGGCTGTTGCAGGCCCGTTACGCGTCATCAACCGAAAGTACATGACATAGGCCAATGCCGTGCAAAAAAGGCCTAGCACCAGCAAAGACAACCAAGCACGCAACGAAGGTGTCTCGGAAGGCCAAAACCACAAGGCAGGCAAGAGCAATGCAACGCTGGCACCAAACAAGCTACCCGTAGTCGTGACCATCACAGGAACATCGAACAAATACTTTTTAATGAAACTGCCAGCGATCCCATAGCACAAGGTCGCTAATAAACAAGCCGCAATAGCCAATTCTTCATTGCCATAGGCCAATGTGGATGCACCAGAGCCGTTGATCGTCAAAAGGACGACGCCTGCAAATCCCAATACCAATCCCAGCACGCGCCACACATTGAGTCTGTCGCCTAACCACCACCAAGCAATCAAGGCGCCAAATAAAGGCGTAGTGGAATTCAAAATAGATGAAAGACCAGTACTGATGAATAACAACGCAAATGAATAGCATGCGGCAGGAATGCCTGAGCTCAGTAAACCCATCAGCAAGATAGGACGCCAGCGATGCAACATCGCAGAGGTTTGCTTACGCCACATCAAAATAGGCATCAGAGCTAGTGCTGCAATCGTGACACGTACCCATGCTGTTGCAAACGGGCCAAAGGCGTGAACGCCTTCACGCATAAAAAGAAACGAAGAGCCCCACATCGCGGCCAGCAACACAAACTCTGGCAGCCATTGGCGCCAAGGCAGTTGCTGATCCATTAAGCGACTACGCCTTCTAGGGTCAGCAAGGACAGCTTGCGATCCAGCCCACCTGCATAGCCTGTCAATGTGCCATTGCTTCCAATGACGCGGTGACAAGGCACCATGATGCTGACGGGGTTACGCCCTACAGCCCCGGCTACTGCGCGCACGGCTGTGGGTGCACCAATGTGCTGGCTGATTTGTTGGTAGGTGACGGTTCGCCCGAAAGGGATTTCTAATAAGGCTAGCCATACTTTTTGTTGAAATGCAGTGCCCGCATGAAGATCGAGGGCTATGTCAAAACGCTTGGTTTGACGGTTGAAATAAGCGTCGAGCGCGACCATCGCTTGTTGTAAGTAGGTGTTGTCAGAAGAGAGACGCCAATCTTTGTAAGGCGGTAAGTGCTTTTGCCCATCAAACCAAATGCCAGATAGCCCGATATCCGTTGCAGACAAAACAACGGTGCCCAAGGGACTGGCTGTTTTGGTGTAAACCGTAGAGCTGGGATAGTGCATGGCAAAGTGCTTTATAAATCTGAGAGATAAACCCATTGTTCAGGCGCTTTAGAAGGATTGCATCATAGAGAGTATCCGCGCCATAAGACATGCAGTGGCGGTCGCTTCTGTGTCAGTCAATTGCCACCTAAAATTAAGGGATGCAAGTTAATCCTTCTATATTCAAAGCTTACGACATACGTGGTGTCGTGCCTTCCACCTTGACAGAGGAAGTGGCTTACCACCTTGGGCTTGCATTTGGTACGCATGCTGCCAAACACGGTGAATCCGTGGTGGCGGTGGGCCGAGATGGCCGACTCAGCGGGCCAGCTTTGTCGCAAGCTTTGATGCGCGGATTAGTGGAAGCGGGCGTGCAAGTGATCGATATAGGCGCAGTTACCACTCCCATGTTGTACTTTGCGGCAAGCACCTTGTGCGCCAGTGGTATTCAAGTGACAGGTAGCCACAACCCGAAAGACTACAACGGTTTCAAAATGGTATTGGGTGGCCGTGCCATATATGGTGACGAAATCCAAGCCTTGCGCACGATCATGCAAGACGAAACCTGGGAGTTGAAATCTGGAGGAAGCATCCAACAAGTCGATGTGACCGCAGATTACCAAGCGCGTATCGTCAGTGACATTCGTTTGCAACGACCGATGAAAATCGTTGTCGATTGCGGCAATGGCATTGCAGGTGCGACGGCGCCCGCCATATTTCGCGCAATCGGATGCGAAGTGACTGAGTTGTTCAGTGAAGTAGATGGCAATTTCCCCAACCACCATCCAGACCCCAGCAAACTCGACAACTTGTCGGATCTCTTGCATGCGTTGAAACACAGCGACGCTGAAATCGGTTTGGCATTCGATGGTGATGGCGACCGTTTGGGCATTGTGACCAAAGACGGAAATATTATTTTTCCAGACCGTCAAATGGCATTGTTTGCGCAAGATGTTTTATCGCGCGTACCCGGCGGAACGATTGTGTTTGATGTGAAGTGCTCACAACGCTTGGGACCAGCCATTCGCGAAGCAGGTGGCGCGCCCTTGATGTTCAAAACAGGCCACTCTCTTATCAAAGCGAAGATGAAAGAAATCAATTCACCTTTGGGTGGAGAGATGAGTGGTCATATCTTTTTTAAAGAACGTTGGTTTGGTTTTGATGACGGTACCTATGCGGGTTGCCGTTTATTAGAAATCGTCAGCAAAAGCGCGGATGCGAGCGTCGTACTCAATGCCTTGCCCACCAGTTTTTCAACACCTGAACTCAATGTGGCGTGCGCAGAAGGCGAGCCACACCGTGTGAGTGCTGCCTTGCAAGAGTTGGTGACCTCTGGTCATTTGCCATCGCCCAGTTTTCAGCCTGAAGTGTGTGCAATTGATGGTTTGCGCATTGACTGGCGTGATGGTTTTGGTTTGATTCGCGCTTCCAACACTACGCCAGTGCTGGTCTTGCGATTTGAAGGCCATACGCAAGAAGCCTTGTCGCGTATTGAGCACGATATGTTGGAGTTGTTGCGCACGGTGAAGCCCGATGCGCAATTTCAAGAGGCTGCGCATTGAAGTTTGAACACAGCGTCAATGCACCTTTGCGGGTCTTGGTGGTGAAACTCTCGTCTTTGGGCGATGTGGTGCATACATTGCCAGCAGCCATGGATATACAGACGCATTTTCCGAATGCACAAATTGATTGGGTCGTCGAACCTGGTTTTGCGCCAATTGTTAAAGCATGCGCTGCTGTGCATCGCGTGATTGCTTGTGACCTTCGCCATTGGCGAAAAAATATGTGGTCTCAAGATACACGACTAGCATGGCGTGCTTTTTTAGCTGAGTTACACCAAGAGCGCTACGACGCCATCATTGATTTGCAAGGTTTGACCAAGTCCGCGTTGGTATCTTGGTTAGCGCATACGTCAAGCAAAGGCAAGCGTTACGCCATGGCAAATGCCACCGATGGATCAGCTTATGAGCGTCCTACGCGTTGGGTGGCAAATGTGGCGATTGATTTAGAACCGCATATCCATGCGATAACACGCGGCCGCTTACTCTGCGCTAATGCTTTGAAATACGAAGTGCCATCTGAGCTGCAATATGGGTTAAATTCTTCGCAAAATATCCAGGCGATCAATGGTTTGCAAGTGCCGCAAGACGCAAATAATAAGCAACACCCATTGACTCGTGGCGATAAAAAACTAGTGGTATTCGTTCACGGTACTTCCCGTGCAGACAAAGAATGGCCATTGGCAAACTGGCATGAATTGGGCTTGCGTTTGTCAAACTCTGGCTACCAAATTGCTTTGCCTTACGGAAGTGATGAAGAGCGTTTGCGCAGTGTTGCGATGGCAGAGATGATTCCTAGCGCCGTTGTATGGCCTCGCATGTCGATAGACAACTTGATGCAAGCTATGGCCTCCACTTCTGGTGTTATTGGAGTCGACAGTGGCTTAAGCCATATTGCTGTAGCCTTAAATTTGCCACATGTACAAATCTATAACTTTGATACAGCATGGCGCACAGGACCAATCAGTAATGCCAATGAGCCCAACAGACAACGCAGTGTGGTCGATTTCCCCACGCCCTCTGTAGACGCTGTTTGGTCCTTATGGCAGGAGTGCATAGCGTGATACAGGGTGTGTACTCTTGGTTGATGTGGGCAATTCAACCTTTGCTGCGGAGCAAGTTGCGCAGGCGTGGTTTGAGAGAGCCAGGTTACTTAGAGCATATTGAAGAGCGGTTTGGTATTTATGCAGGCGCATTCAAGCCGTTAGACCATACAGAAAAATCTTCACAAACTTGTATTTGGGTACATGCCGTTTCTTTAGGCGAAACACGTGCGGCTGAAGTATTGCTGCAGGCGCTGCGGGCTGAATATGCCCATGCGCGCATTGTCTTGACCCATGGCACCGCCACAGGTCGCGCATTAGGTAAAACGCTATTAAAAGAAGGCGATGTACAAGTTTGGCAGCCATGGGATACGCCAGTCATCGTGGATAAGTTCCTTCAACACTTTCAACCAAACTTGGCCGTGGTTCTGGAGACAGAGGTATGGCCTAACTGGGTTGCGCAATGCAAACGTGCCCATATTCCCATGGTGTTAGTCAACGCCCGCATGAGCGAGAAAAGCATGTTGAGTGCGCAACGACTCGCATGGTTGTCTCGCCCCGCATACGCAGGACTCAACGGAGTTTGGGCGCAAACACCTGATGACGCCAAGCGACTAGAGCTTTTAGGTGCCCCGGTGATGGAAGTGGTGGGCAATGTGAAATTTGACGCCCAGCCGAATTCTGTTTTGTTAGCGCAAGCATTGCTGTGGAGTAAAAACTTTACCCGTCCCGTGGTTTTGTTAGCTAGTTCGCGCGAGGGTGAAGAAGACTTATGGTTAGACGCATTACAAGCCTTGAAAGAAAACCCTGTCGATGGGCAAGAACATGTGCATGCCGTACATTGGTTGGTGGTGCCGCGACACCCTCAGCGCTTTGATGAAGTGGCGCAAGCGATTGTGAATCGCGGCTGGAAGTTATCGCGTCGTAGCGAATGGGTGGACGGCCCTAGTCAAACGGATGAAGAAAACCTAGACACGGTTTGGCTGGGTGACTCTATGGGTGAGATGTCGCTTTACTTTGGTTTGGCAGACGTGGCCTTACTCGGAGGAAGCTTCATGCCGCTTGGCGGTCAAAACCTCATTGAAGCAACTGCCTGTGGTTGCCCCGTCATCATGGGTCCTCACACTTTTAATTTTGCAGAAGCCGCTGAATTAGCCTTAGAGGCTGATGCTGCTATCCGCGTAGAAGATATGGCCCAAGCCGTGACATCTGCTTTGCAGTTGGTTTGTTCAGGCCCAGATGAAAACAGCTATGTCTCCGCGTGTCTGGCATTCACGCAAAAGAACAAAGGTGCAACCCAACGCACCGTGCAGGCGTTAAAGACCTATTTGACTCGCTGATTAAGGCGCAAGTAATTGGTTGATATCTTGTAAATCTTGCGGTGTCAAAGTGCCAGCTGCTTGTCTAAGCTTCAAGTTGCCCACTAACACGTCATAACGCGCTTTGGCTAAATCGCGCTTGGTTTGGTAGAGCTGGCTTTGTGAGTTCAAGACATCGATATTGATGTTCACACCAACCGAGTAGCCTAACTTATTGGCATCTAAAGCACTTTGTGTTGAAGCTTCTGCTGCTTCGTAAGCTTTGACTTGACTCAAGCCTGCGATCAAGCCTAGATAGGCGGTACGCGTAGTCTGCGCTACGGTGCGTTTTGCATTGTCTAAGTCTGACACTGCTTTGTCTTCTAATGCCTTGGTTTCGCGAATGCGGTATTGCGTTGTAAGGCCTGCGAATAGGGGAACACTGAGGGTAAGGGTGGCAGAAGGGTTTAAAACATGGTTACTAACACCGCTGGTAGGGCTGGTTGAAGAACCCGATAGATTACGAACACCGCTGTAAACAATTTGTCCATCTAATGTAGGCAAGTGGCCAGCGATTGCCTTATCAACTTCTAATTTGGCAACATCAAGAGCCAATTGCGCTTGTCGAACAGTTGGGCTCATCGCTTCAGATTGAGACACCCAGGTATCTATAGGATCTTTGGGTGGGTCAATCAATTTAGAGTTATCGCGCAAAGGTTTGGCTTTGATATCCGTTCTACCAACTGCCAATCCAAGTGCGAGTGTTTTGATGCGCAAATCATTTTCTGCAGCAATTTCTTGGGCATATGTCAGGTCATAGCGAGCTTGTGCATCACGCACACCTGTAATGGTTGCTGTGCCTACTTCAAAGTTGCGTTTGGCTGAAGCGAGTTGCTCAGCCACAGCTTTTTTCTGGGCTTTGACAAACTCAAGACTGTCTTGGCTTGAAAGTACATCGAAATAGGTTTGCGTAACGCGCACCAACAATTCTTGCTCGGCTGCTTCATATTGCGCAGTTGCTTGTAACAGCTGTCGTCCACCTTGTTTATATGTAGCCCACACCGCAGGGCGGTAGAGGGGTTGAGTCATAGTTACGTTGGCGGTGTAATTGCCATAAATGTTTTGGCCATTTACATATGTACTTGTTGGTTTGTCGTATGTAAGTTCAGCATTCGTTCGTGTTGCTGTTGAGCCAAGGGAGATGTTAGGCAATATCCCTCCCAATGTCTGATTAGCCTTCGCCAAATTAGCCTCATATTGCGCTTTGGCAGAAATAAATGAAGCATCGTATCCGCGCGCTATTTCATATAAATCCACCAAACTTTGCGCTTGTACGCTGGCAGAAAACGACAACACAACCGCTAATGCGATGGGGAGCGGGCGAAATAAGTTGCTGGATTTCTTCATGCGAATCTTTCAAAAATCAATACGTAGGCACTGAGGGGTCAACTTGTGATGACCAAGCGTGAATGCCACCTGCAATATTGGCAAGGTGTGCAAACCCTTGGCTAGACAAGTAAGCCGCAACTTGCATGCTGCGACTCCCGTGGTGACAGAGACAAGCGATAGGGCGGTCTTTGTCTAATTGCGATAACTTTTCCACAATCGAGCCCATAGGCAAAGTGAGCAACTCAAAGCCATCAGCAGTGACACAAGCAGTCTGCACTTCATAAGGTTCGCGCACATCTAGCACAACGGTTGTGCCTTGTGCGGCTTTGCTTTGCATCCAGTCAGACAACTGTGAGGGTTGAATTTGATCAATCATGTATTGGGCTTAAAAATGGAAGCGGCTGGGTTCGGTGAAACCTAACAAACGCGGGGCAGTAGTGTCCCAAAGCACACGATGTGCCCAAGCGCTAGCGCTGGTACGGGTGAACAAAGTGGCTTGCATGACAGGGTCTTCACCGACGATGGCGATCAATCGGCCGCCTATCTTGAGTTGTTGAAGCAAGGTTTGCGGAACCTCATGAACGGATCCACCCAAAACAATTGCATCAAAGGGTCCTGCATCGGTTGCGCCTGTGCTGCCATCGCCCAAGCGTAAATCTACGTTGTGAATACCCGCACGTTGCAAATTTGCACGCGCAATGGTGTGCAATTCAGGATTGCTCTCCAGACTTACCACGTGGTGTGAACGGTCAGCAAGTAATGCAGTGAGGTAGCCACTGCCTGTGCCTATCTCTAGCACCTTGTCAGTGGGTGTGAGATGCACATCATGCAAGAGACGGGCATCCACGCGGGGTGGCAACATTTCTTGTCCGTGCCCTAATGGAATTTCAGTGTCTGTGTATGACAGTGCTTGGTAGTTGGCAGGAACAAATAACTCACGCGCAATATGTTGCAAGGAGTGCAAAACAGCAGGGTCTAACACTTGCCAAGGGCGAATTTGTTGCTCGACCATATTGAAGCGGGCTTTTTCTAAAGCGTTCATCGCGTGACTCCGAGATAAGTAAGTTGAATGCATAAAATTTTAACGGGCACTGCATTGGCGGTTAGCCAAGCTTGGTGGCATGCCATTTGCGGCGAATCCAATTGGCGAAATCATCTAAATAGCAATACACCACGGGCACAACCACCAAGGTCAGCAAGGAAGAGGTGATCACACCGCCAATCACAGCTTGGCCCATAGGGGCTCTTTGCTCTGAGCCCTCTGTCATGGCAAAGGCCAAGGGGATCATGCCAAAAATCATCGCCAAGGTGGTCATCAGAATGGGGCGTAAGCGCACTTGCGCTGCTAATAAAAGCGCCTCTTCACGGGGTAAACCTTTTTGAACGCTGCCATCCGTGCGAACCTTGTCTTCACGCGAACGAATAGCGAAATCAACCAGCAAAATGGCATTCTTGGTGACCAAGCCCATGAGCATCACCATGCCAATGACTGAGAACATGGACAAAGCAGATCCAAACATCAACAAGGCCAACACCACACCAATCAACGTCAGTGGCAAAGCAGTCATCAAGGCCAAAGGCTGCAAAAAGCTTTTGAATTGGCTAGCCAAAATCATATAAATGAACACGATTGCCAATACCAAAGCAGAGACAGCGTATTCAAAAGACTCTTTCATACTTTTTGTGGAGCCGCTGAATTGATACTTGTATCCAGGTGGTAGCACCATCTCTTCCATAATTTTTTTAATATCGCTAGAGACTTCTCCCGCAGAGCGATTGAACACATTGGCGTTGATAGCAACTTCGCGCATCAAATTGCGACGATTGATTTGGTTGGGCCCAGTGCCTTCTACAACATGGGCAAACTGGTTTAAACGTGCCACGCGAGCGGATCCATCAGGTGCTGAGCCCACCACAAAGGGCAGTCGTTCAATGTCTTGGATGTTGTCGCGCGCATTAGGTGCCAAACGCACGTTCACGTTATAGGTTTGGTCGTCAGGGGCTAGCCAATTGGTGACGGTTTTGCCTTCTACCAAGATACGCAATTGGTTGCCAATATTGCCAAGCGTGAGTCCTAGATCGCTAGCGGCCTCCCGTTGCAAAGCAACTTGAACTGTGGGTTTATTGGGCTTTACGCTGGAATCGAGATCGACTAAACCTGGAATAGGCTGTACTTTGACCATGACTTGTTGGGCGAGACGTTCTAGTTCGCGCAAATCGGGCCCCAAAAGCGAAAACTCAATTTGTTTGTTGCCCCCCACGGTGTCGAGTAAGCCAGCGTGCGTCACGGTAATGCCCGAAACACGATGTAAGCGGTTGCGCAAAACAGACGTCATCTCATCAACATTGCGATGGCGTTCTTTGCGATCAATTAAACGGATGTAAATGCTGGCGTAAATCTTTCCATTGGCGTTGCCGGTGTTGATGGTGGCCAATGTATACCGCACCTCAGGAAATTCACGAATGATTTGCTCGACCTGTTGCGCTTTGGCTTCGGTAGCCTCCAGCGATGAACCCACGGGGGTATAAAAATTCACCGAGGTTTCAGAGAAATCAGCTTTAGGTACAAACTCAGTTCCCAGCAGAGGCACCATAAAAATACTGGTGATAAATATGCCTGCGGCTAGGCCTAGCGTTGCGCGCTTGTGCTGGAGCGACCAACGCAAGGTGGTTTGGTACAGCGCTTCAAGCCGTTGTGTGTTTCGGTCAAACCATACAGTAATGGGTGTAATGCTGCGTGCATACCAATCGGTTTTTCTATTGCTACTGATCGGCGTGTTTCCATGCACTGCGATAGAAGGGTCGTGCCATATCGAAGAAAGCATCGGGTCTAGTGTGAAACTTACAAACATCGAAATCAAGACTGCTGCCACGATGGTCAAACCAAACTCATGGAAGAACTTACCGATGATGCCACCCATAAAGCCAATCGGTAAAAACACGGCAACGATCGAAAAAGTAGTGGCCAATACAGCCAGACCAATTTCTTGTGTGCCGTCCATGGCGGCTTCATAGGGCTGTTTGCCCATTTGCACATGGCGCACGATGTTCTCTCGCACCACGATTGCATCATCAATCAGCAAACCTACGCAAAGCGACAGCGCCATCAAAGTCACCATATTGATGGTGAAGCCAAATATGTACATGAACAAAAAAGTGCCAATGATGGCGATGGGCAAGGTGAGCCCAGTGATGACGGTAGAACGCCAAGAGTTCAAAAACAAAAATACGATCAAAACCGTGAGAAACGCGCCTTCAATCAAGGTGCGTCGGACGTTCTCAACACCCACACGAATCGGACGGGAACCGTCTTGCACAGTTTCTAAAACAACCCCTTTGGGTAATTCAGCCTTGAGCGCTGTCACGGCTTTGTTGAGGTTGTCGACGACTTCGATCGTGTTCTCATCCAAAGCTTTTTGTACCGTGATCAGTAAGGTGCGTTGCCCGTTGTAAAGCGCCAAGTTTTCAACTTCTTGTGCACCATCTGTGACCATTGCGACTTGGCTAAGACGAATGGGTGTGATGGCTTTGCGCGCCACGATGATTTGTCCAAACATTTCGGGTCGCAACATGCGGCCTTCGACTTGAATCACCCGGTCTTGTTGCAATGAGCGCAAAGAACCTACGGGCATGTCTTTGGCTTCTGAAGCGACCGCGTTGGCTATTTGTTCTGCAGAAACACCCAACGACTCCATCGCTTGCGGATTGAGATAGATATTGATCTCCCGCAAAGTCCCGCCCACCATATTGACAGCGCCTACACCTGATACGTTTTGCAAGCGCTTTTTCAGAACTTGGTCAGTCCAGTTAGTGAGTTCGACGGCAGATAGCGATGAGGTGCCGGGTAGCACCGCCAAAGACCAAATTGCACGGCTAGCGGGATCAAACCGCAAGATGCGCGGGTCTTTCACTTCATCACGCAAAGTAGGGCGCATCAGTGCCACTTTTTCACGCACATCATCAGCACCTTTGCGACCATCAATGTTGAGATCAAACTCAACCACCACAACGGACATGCCTTCGTAACTACGCGAGGTCAATGCGTTGATGCCAGCAATCGAATTGACCGCCTCTTCCACTTTTTTGGTGACTTCACTCTCGACGATTTCAGGTGATGCGCCTGGGTATTCGGTGCTTACGACGACGACAGGTAAGTCAATGTTCGGAAACTGGTCTATCTTGAGACGCTGGTAAGAGAACAAACCCAGAACCACAAAGGCAAGCATCACCATCGTCGCAAAGACGGGGTTTTTAAGGCTAACTTTGGTGAACCACATGGTGCGTTATCAACGGATTTAACGAGACGCAGTATTGGCAGGTGTAGCAACAGCCGCCGATGGTGATGGCGCGGCAGGCTTCGTATTGGTGAAACGAACAACCATTCCTTCGCGCATGGCACCCACTTGGCCTTTCAACACAATGCTGCCCGTTGCTAAACCTTTCACAGCCACCCACTCTTGTGCGTCTTTGCCAGATGCATCGTTGCCGCGTATACCGAGCTCAACAGTTTGATGGCGAACGCGCAACTCTTCTCCTACTTTTTCTACCACTTGCACATAAGGGCTAGGGTGGTCGGTACGCACCGATGTCAGGGGCACGGCCATGACTTGTGAATTCACTAGACCCAAAGTGCCTTTGGCAAATAAACCGTGGCGTAATCCTGCAGGTTTGTCCAAAGCGAGATAGACCAAAACACTGCGACTGCCCGCTTGCGCACTGGGACTCATACGCGAAACGCGTGCGCTCACCAGTTCTGTGCGGTCTTCAATTTGTAGTTGCGCTGTTTGGCCGATCTTGACATCCAGCGAATCGCTAGGGCTCAACGGGGCTTCTACTTCGAGTTGTCGCAGATCTACCAACTCTAAAACTTTGGCATCGATGCCAACCCTTTCGCCCAGTTGTGCTGCGCGCACAGCAATTACGCCAGAAAATGGGGCACGCAACACCGAGTCGTCTAATGATTTCCGCGCTACATCGGCACCCGCAATAGCCGCTTTATGGCTAGCGACTGCACCTTGAAAAGAGGCCAGTGAGTTATCGAGCGCAGTTTTAGAAATAAAACCTTGGTCTACCAAAGCCTTGTTGGTGTCCCATTGGCGTTGGGCGATTTCCATTTGTGACTTGGCTGCGCTGGCTTGTTCTTGCGCTTGTTCAAAGCGGCGTTGGTATTCCACGGGGTCAATGCGTGCTAGCACTTGGCCTGCCGCCACAGAATCACCCTCGCGCACCGTGATTTCTTTGAGTTCACCCGCTACGCGTGCTTTGATGACTGCGTAATTCAAAGCTTTCACCGTGCCTGAGACGGCGAGGCCTTGGGTGATTTCGCGTATCTCCGCAGTGAAGACATCGTTGTTGGAGAGCTCAAGTTGCGCTTGCAATTGCGCCGCATCGGTTGCAGCGAGTTGCTGGGCGCGTTTGGCAGCGAGTGCGCGCCAAATGCCAACAGCCAATGCCAGCACGATGAGGCCAATGACGATACGGCGTTTAGTTATTTTCATAGTACTGGGCTGCGATGCAGTTTTTAAACAGTGATGCCGTGGAGCAAAACGTCCACCTGCATTTCAATAAAGCGCTCTGGATCTATCTGAGTCCCTGATGCGCACAAACCCATAGAGTTTTTCCACATCATCAAAAAGATCATGGGGGCGTACACCGTATGCACCGCTTGGTCGAGGTCAATGGCGCGAAATTCGCCACTATCAATACCGCGTTGCAAGATACGACGAATCAGTGCAACGCCAGGTTCGATCACTTCGGCATGGTAGAAATTGGCGATATCAGGAAAGTTTTGTGCCTCGCCCATGACCAATTTCGGAATACCACTGGCGGGGGTGTTTCCAATCCGCTCCCACCAAGAACGCATGGCGTAGCGCAACATCTCGCTACTGTTACCTTTGAAAGTGTTGAATTCTTCGTTCCATGCGGGAAACAAATTGGCAATGTTTTCGCGAATAACTGCTTTGAGAAGGTCTTCTTTGGTTTCGAAATACAAAAACAAAGTGCCCTTTGACACGCCTGCAAGTGCTGCGACTTCTTCAACCCGCGTTGCGGCAAAACCTTTTTCCACAAACAACGACAAGGCCGCTTGCAATAACTCGCCAGGGCGGGCTTGCTTGCGGCGCTCACGTTTGTGGTGTGAATCAATAGCGATGAGGGGGGAGGCGGACGACACAAATATAAATTAATGACTGACTGGTTAGTAATATAGCCGATCAGGTGCATTCCCTGTATTCTCTGGGGTAGCGAGGCGCCCAAATAAAGCCTGATGTAGGTCAAAAGCCTAAAATCGTCGTTTATGTCTTCATCCCACCCCCATTCCGACAATCTAAGCAACTACCCAGTGATCACCTTGGGTGGTGGTTGCTTCTGGTGCACAGAGGCAGTGTTTGACCGCGTGCAAGGCGTGGTGGACGTGGAATCGGGCTATTGCAATGGCCATGTTCAAAATCCCACCTATGAACAAGTCTGCGATGGAAATACGGGGCATGTCGAAGTGGTGCAGTTGCGCTATGACCCGAAAACCATCAGTTTGCGAGAGTTGCTAGAGATATTTTTCGTCATTCACGACCCAACCACCTTGAACCGCCAAGGCAATGACGTGGGGACCCAGTACCGTAGCGGCATTTACTTGAGCATTGCCGCTGACCGTGAAGTTGCGCAAAGTGTCTTAGAGCAAGTTAACAAAGTGATGAACGGTAAGGTAGTCACCGAAATCCAGATGCTGGACAACTACAGTGCTGCAGAGGACTACCACCAAGACTATTTCGAGAACCATCCCAATCAAGGCTACTGCGCGTTTGTGGTGGCGCCCAAGGTGAAGAAATTTTTGCAAACCTTTGCGGACAAAGTACGGTCTTGAGCTTGCCAAGGCAATGGGTGGGATGACACATACTTTCAAACACCGTTTGCGCATCAGGACGGTCCACTCGTTTGTGTTCTCGCTGTCACTGTGTGTGACTGGGGCTTACTCGCAAGTCACAGGCCATGTGACTGACACGCATTTAGAGGAAATCACTATCACTGCGCGGTCTTTGGAGAGCGCGGGTTTATTGGTGCCGGCCCAACAACTCTCGGGCGCAGCACTTGCACAACGTCTTGGCTCAACCTTAGGTGAAACCTTAGACAACTTGCCCGGCATTGCCAACAGTTCATACGGCCCTAATGTTGGAAGACCCACGATACGTGGTATGGACGGTGACCGTATTCGCATATTGCAAAACAGCGGTGCGAATATGGATGTATCCGGCTTGAGCTTCGACCATGCAGTCCCAATTGACCCACTAACCACAGAACGCATAGAAGTTTTGCGTGGCCCTGCCACTTTGCTTTACGGTGGAAGCGCGATAGGTGGTGTGGTGAATGTCATCGACAACCGTATTGCGCGCGAGCGTGCGTTTGACGCGCAGGGTGGTGTGATGGGTAAAGCCGAAGTACGCGCTGGTGGTGCAGCCAATGAACGCAGTACAGGTGCCATGGTGGAATCGGGGACCGATAAGTTCGCTATCCATATAGATGCTTTTGACAGAACCACACAAAATTTGAAAGTGCCTAAGGATTTGTCGTGCACTGCCAATGGTGTCACCACAACGCAAAAGCGGGTCTGCAACTCTGCAAGTGACAGCAAGGGCGGTGCAGTCGGTGGCACCTTGCTGTTTGACCGTGGGTATTTAGGTGTATCTACCAGCGAATATAAAAGTACCTATGGCACGGTGGCCGAACCAACCGTCACGATTGGCATGGTGCGTCGTCACCATGCCTTAGAAGGCAAACTGCGTGATGTAGGTGATTGGCTACAAGACGTAAAGTTTCAAGGTGGCTACACGCAGTATTCGCATACGGAGTACGACAGCAATGTGGCCGGCACCCAGTTTGATAACGCGGGTTTAGACATGCGTTTAGAAGCAAGGCAACGTAGCGTGGCAGTTGGTCAGGGGATGCAACTAGAAGGCACCGTGGGATTGCAACGCGAGCGCAACAACTTGCATGCAGTGGGGGACGAGAAATTTGTACCTACCAGTCGCACCCAAAGCACGGCACTTTTTACCTACCAAGCGTTGAAAACAGCTTGGGGGCAATGGACAGCAGGTGCACGCTCGGAGTCCGTCAGTATTCAGTCTTTAGAGAATATCGGCCCTAATAACGAAAACCTTGCCCAAACCAAAACCTACAACCCCACAAGCTTTGCCTTGGGTGTGATGCGTAACTTGCGCGAAGGTGAAGCGCAAAACGGATGGCAACTCACTAGCAATATCAGTGCGAGCCAACGCGCTCCCAAAGACTACGAGTTGTTTGCCTATGGGCCCCATGCGGCCACGGGAGCCTATGAAATTGGTTCTTCCACCATGGCTTTAGAAAAAGCCACGCAGCTGGATGTGGGTGGGGAATGGAAAAACGGATTGCATAAATTGAGTGTGACTGCGTTTGCCTCGGAGTTTGCCAACTTCATTTCTTTGCAATCTGCCGGAACTTATAAAACATCTGCAGGAGCCGTAGGCGCTTCTTCGGATTTACCTGTCTATAACTTCCAAGGGGTGCGTGCCAGATTTGTGGGCCTAGAGTCCAGCGCCAAATTGCGTATGGTCGGTGGTCAGCAAGCCTTGCTCTCCAACGATGCACAGCGTGGCGCTATAGATCTGGAGCTGCGTGGCGATGTGGTGCGTGCCGATGATCTGACAAACGGAAGACCATTGCCACGCATTGCGCCGATGCGTTTGGGAGCAGATGCCTTGTGGTCGCAAAACGCATGGGGTGCGCGGTTTGGGTTTTTACATGCAGGGGCACAAAATCGCATGCCGTCCTACAGCAATGTGACGCCAGTCACCACGGCTAGTTACACGACATGGAATGCAGGTTTGAACTACCACGCGCATAGCGGTCCAACGCATTGGATGTTCTTTGCCAAACTCGATAACTTGACGAACAAACTGGCTTATTCCTCTACCTCGGTGCTGACACAGAGCATGGGAAGCAGTGCGCCGCCTTTGGCTGGTCGTAGTGTGAAGGTGGGGTTGCAGGCCAGCTTCTAGCCAAACTTATGGCGCTAGACGCTCTCTGACCCAGGTTGTTGCGTTTGAGCCGTGTGCTTCTTTATCAAGGCGATACCGCAACCGATCATGCAAGCGACTCTTACGACCTTGCCAAAACTCCCATTGGTCTGGCACTAACCGGTAGCCGCCCCAGTGCGGTGGCCGAGGTGGTTGCAATAAAAATTGTGCGCCGTATTTCACCGCATTGGTTACCAAGACTGTGCGATCGGAAATGACCTCGCTTTGCGGACTGGCCCATGCGCCGATGCGTGAGTCAAGCGGGCGACTGTTGTAATAGTCGTCACTGTCTTGGCCGCTGACTTTTTCGACGCGTCCTTCAATGCGCACCACGCGTTCTAACTCCACCCAATGGAACTGCAAACTGGCAAAAGGGTTGCCAGCCAATTGCTGTCCTTTGCGGCTGTTGTAGTTGGTGAACCAGACAATACCGCGTGCGTCATAGCCTTTGATAAGTACGACGCGTGTGCTAGGCCGCATATCGCTGCCAACTGTCGCTAATGTCATGGCATTGGGTTCTGGTAGTTCCGCAGATATGGCTTCTTGTAACCAGCCTTCGAATTGTTGGAGTGGATCTGCGGCAGAGTCGGTCTCGCTGAGTTCAGCGCGTTCGTAACTTTTGCGGAGTTTAGAAATGTCTTGCATGATGGTGATGTTAGGTCTTTTGTAATTCTGCTTTAAAGTTCGCGCTATGTCATTTTCAAAAACGGATAACAGCCTGCCTACTGTGGTTGTGCTTGCGGCGGGTCGTTCCGAACGTTTCAAGGCGGCTTCGGGCGGACAACACAAATTAGACACGATGTTGCAAGGGCGTAGTGTGTTGGAACGCACGCTCGCCAATGTGCAAGCCAGTGGCTTGCCTTTTCATGTGGTGCGTGCGGCGGACATTGCACATATAGAAAACGCTGGCATGGGCGACAGCATTGCAACGGGTGTGGTTGCCACACAAAACGCTAATGGGTGGTTGATCTTGCCAGCAGACTTGCCTTTGGCACTGCCTAAAACTTTATTTGCTTTAGCCTTGGAGTTGGCATCGCATGAAGTGGTCGTGCCTGTGTATGAGAACCAACGTGGTCACCCTGTCGGATTTTCAGTGATGTGTGGCGAAGCTTTGCGCAAAGTGTCCGGTGATCAAGGCGCGGCGAGAGTGGTTGCGCAACACAAAGCGCATTTGGTGCCTGTCGAAGATATCGGTTGCGTCTTAGATGTGGATACGCCAGCGCAGTTGGCGCAAGCTGAGAAGGTACTCTTAGAGCGCGGCTAAACGTGCTAGTTTTGTAGACGCCAGTTCAAGAGCGGTGGGGGATTCCACACACTAGTGCATCAGTGGAGATCGCATCAGAGTCATGCGCGATGTGCTGAGAATTTTTTGCATGCGCGACATCCATATCGCGTGGCAATGGCACTGCATTTTTAACCGCCAATACTTCAGCCATGATGCTCACTGCAATTTCAGCAGGTGTTTTGCTGCCGATGTAAATACCAATCGGCCCGCGCAAACGCGCGAGGCTTTCATCGGTTTGGTCAAAGTGTTCTTTCATGCGCTGGTGCCGCGCGGTATTGTTTCTGCGTGAACCAATTGCGCCGATATAAAACGCATCGCTTTCTAAGGCTTCCAGCAAGGCTAAGTCGTCGAGTTTGGGATCATGGGTGAGTGCAATCACGCAACTGCGTCTGTCTGGTGCGAAGGAACGCACCACATCGTCTGGCATGTCTGAACTCAACGCCACGCCTGCTACGGACCAGGCGCCTCGGTATTCTTCGCGCGGGTCGCAGACGGTCACTGCGAAGCCATTGAAGATAGCCATAGTCGCCAAGTACTCGGTCATTTGCCCTGCACCGATGAGCAACATGCGGTACTCGGGGCCGAAGGTGTTGACCAATTTCGCTGCATCAATCTGCAAGTCTTGTGGCGAGGTGCTGGATTGCAAATGGCTCTCGCCTGTCGCCAATACAGTGACGCGTTGCACCAATTCGCCTTTTTCTAAGCGTTTTACAAGCTCTTCTAATTGCGCAGGTGCGGGATCGAACTCCAGTAGCAATTCCAAGGTGCCGCCGCATGGCAAACCGAAACGGTGTGCTTCATCGGCGGTGATGCCGTATTTCACATGTTGGGGTGGGCCTGACGGGATTTGGGATAAATCGGCTGATGCTGAAGCTTTATTCGCATACGCCTTGGTAAACCTGTCAATCAAATCATCTTCAATACAACCACCCGACACAGAACCCACCACACTGCCGCTATCGCACAAGGCCATGATGGAGCCAACCGGGCGGGGCGACGA
>Ga0228703_1000965_pt1 | contig 18576 bp, 18 predicted proteins | sample McNCre217_Aug_MG_3_FD_178020 | JGI IMG/M metagenome (GOLD analysis project Ga0228703, IMG submission 178020) | Freshwater microbial communities from McNutts Creek, Athens, Georgia, United States - 29-17_Aug_MG | ecosystem: Environmental > Aquatic > Freshwater > Creek | place: USA: Georgia... | reverse complement strand
AAGACTTGCGTTATCGACGCAGACCTAGACGCTCGATTAGAGCACGGTAGCGGTTGATGTCTACGCCCTGTAGGTAACCAAGGAGACGACGACGCTGACCGACCATAAGTAGTAGACCACGACGGCTGTGGTGGTCGTGCTTGTGGGTCTTTAGGTGCTCGGTTAGGTCCTTGATTCGCTTGCTGAGGACAGCAATCTGAACTTCTGGCGAACCGGTGTCACCTGGGTGGGTTGCGTATTCTTCGATGATCGAAGTCTTTACTGCTGCATCTAGAGCCATAATGTGGTTCCTTTCAGATTGCTGCGCGGCGTACAAAACGGAATGCTTTGAACTCTTTTTATCCGCGGCCGTTACACGGCAACCTCACTAGTTTACGCGGAAACCCGCCACAGCGCTAGTCGGGGCTGAGTTTTCGCTACTTCAAACTCGAAGGCGAGCACTCGTAAAGGTCTTCGACGGAAGCGCCCGAGGTATCCAACTTGCAATGGGTGGTAACCCAGTTCTTGATCGTCGTGGTGTTGTCTTGGCCGACTGCAGTTGTGGCGGCACTTGCCAGAGCCTGACCGAGCGCGCCCTTAGTTCCGCCAACCAAAACGAATCTGATGTCGCCGGATGCCACCCAAGCCTTGATCTTCTTCAAAGTTGGAGACGGGTCCGAACCATCGAAACCACCGATAGGGAGAATGTTGTCTCCAGTCGACGTGATGTATCCGGCGGCCGACATCGTGCTGAAAGTGGTGAGCAAGAACTTGGCACCCTTTCGGTTTTTCTCTAGGTAAGCAATCAAAATCTTGCGGTCCGCGATATCGCTGGCCGGGAACAGTCCGGTTGGTACCTGTGGAGTGCCCTTACCTATCGCCGGCATTCCAGGGGTAGCGCCTGGAGCATTTCCGGCCGCTGGACCAGTTGGCATGTCTTCGTAAGTCGTAGGTCCTGCAAGTGGATTCACACTAGATGGGAATTCGACGGTGTTTGCTGCCCATACTGCAGGTGTGAACACGAGTGCGGCTGCAATCGACACCGGTAAAAGTAGCTTCCATTTACCCGACACCTTGAGCAAAATCAGAATGGTCGCTGTGACACCCAAAGCCAGTTGCACCACCGGTGCCCAAAGCATATAGTCGGGATACTGAACAGCAATAAAACCTGCGGTCAACACTGCTGTAGCGATGATGGGAATTTTCACCCATGTCTTGTCGCTCAGACGGGCGGTTGAATATGCGGTCGCCATTAAAAGTGCCATTGGAATACCCAAAGTGCTGGTGTAGAACTGGTGCATACCTGCAACCACGCTAAACATTCCCGCGTAGACCAAGTAGAACAGCATAGCGAAGATGGCGGTCGGCTTGAGGTTACGAAGGTAGACAATAACCGCGATTCCCACCAACGATGCCGGAACTAGCCAACCGATTTGCGAGAGAAGATGGACATTCATCAGACGGTAGATTGCCGGTTCACCACTGAAGTGCGGGGTGAAGCCACGGACCGAGGTGGAGATTGCAGTTCCCGAGGTCAAATCGTTGAAACGTCCAAGGCCGTTGTAGCCGAAGACCATCTCCCACGCGCTGTTGGTATTAGTGCCACCGATGTACGGGCGGGCGCTCGCGGGGGTCAGAGTCACCGAAATAATCCAGACCAGCGACAGCAATAGGCTGCTCAAACCAGCTACCACCAGATGCCAAATCTTGGTGATCCACTTCTGCTGAGTGAACAGGTATGCGATGCCGAGTGCAGGCCACATGGCCCAAGCCACCAGCATGTAGGAGTGGAAGGCCAAGGCGATGAATGCGCCAGCACCAAACAGGTGCCAGAAAGAGTTGCGCTTGAGGGCCTTCACCGCGAAGAGAGTTGCCAAAGATAGCCAAAGCAATAGGAACGACTGCGGCTGATTCGAACGAGCAACCGCCGAGAGGATTGGGGTGGAGGCGGCAATCGCACCCGCGATAAGACCCGCTCCCCTGCCGCCGATTTCTCGAGCAGCATAGGCCACCACGATTACAAGCACCATGCTGGCGATCGCATTTGGAGCGTTGACCGACCAAGTTGAGACGCCGAACAACTTCACGAAGATTGCTGGGACCCAATAAGAACCGGGAATCTTGTCGAGAGTGATGGTTCCCGCAGGATCAGCAGCGCCCCACCACAAGTTGCTCAGGTTCTTGGACATGCTCGTTGCGATTGCCGCGTAGAACTCGGAGCGCTGGCCGCTAGCCAGGTTGTAAAGATAAGAGAATCCCGAATAAAGGGAAAGCCCGGCCAACCAGATAAACCAAGGAAGGTCGAACTTTCGCTTTAGCGGGCTAGTAAGCCCAGTCATTACTAAGACTTAGCCCCTGGGATGTCGGTCCCGGCCCCATGATCTGGGTCGTCCGCGCCTGGGCCAAACCCTTTGCCAGGGAAGCCCTTTCCAGGACCGAAGTCTTTACCCCCTGGGAACTGGCCATTACCAGGGAGCTGACCATTGCCAAACTTCTGGTCGCTGAACTGGTGGTTGCCAAATGCGTCGTTCGACTCGTGGCTGCCGATCTTCTGACCTGCAACTACACCAGCCCCGAAGCTGCCGGCAAGCGCGAGTGCCGAACCGATGGTGATTGCCGAAATCTTGAAACCTCGCGAGCGGATAAAGCTTGGCTTTTGGCTCTGCTCGAGGTCTTCGTTTATGTACTCTGGACTGTTTTCAGTCATATTGGCCTCCAAGCCTAATCGTCAGAAGAATCTGTACCAGGGGTTGCAAAGCCGCCCTGGTTGTCGTGACCCGGACGGCCTGGTTTTAGTCCGCCGAAGTCTTTGTGGTGCCGTTCGCCACCATCGCCTTCGCGCTCATTTCCATCACCGTTTCCGAATGATGGCGGAGTGCTCGCCAATGGGGCCGCAGTTGCGCTGGTGGAAGCCTGTGCCGCGCTGCCTGCAGGTTGCTCGTGGAAGTTTCGTTCGCCGCCCTTGTCGTCGAATGAAGCCGGTGGAACGACGATGGTTTTTGCAGCCTCCGCCGTTGGCGTAGCTGCAGGGGTTGGCGTCTGGGCGCTGGTGGCCGAGTTCGCGATGGTTTGAGCACTACCCGCGGAAACAATCGGAGCCTCATCGTGAGGCAGACGCGAAATCGCGAATGCCGCACCTCCCGCAAGGCCAGCCGCCACGAGGATGCTGGTCATTGTTGCGCTGATGATTTTTGATCGGCCGCTGCCGGAGGTTTCATCCTGGGTAGCGCCGTCTTCGCTCACATCGTATGTGAACTCGTCGTCGTGCTTGGCCATCTGAAAAACCTCCTGCTATTACCTTGGCAGGTAAAAGTGTGGGTTACCCGAGAGAATGCTGGGAGTTATTTGAGAATCTAGAAGGCCGGCTCGTGGCTCAATATCTCGGCGATCTGGTCGCAGTCTTCGCCGATTGCCTTGATGAGCGCCTCAATGCCATCGAACTTGGCCGCTCGGCGAAGGAACCGGACGTATTCGACCGTGACGACCTTGTCGTAGAGGTCGATTTCCTTGGTTCCAAGAACATGCGCTTCTATAAGGCGCGGTACCGCCTGGATGGTCTCGTTGATACCCACCGAAAGCGCCGCCGGGTAGCGAACACCGTCCGAGTATAGCCAACCCGCATAGACACCATCGAGCGGAAGATAACCCTCGGAATCGCGCGAAAGGTTCGCGGTTGGGAACCCGAGCTGTCGACCTAGTTTGAGGCCGTGCTCAACCATGCCGACAGTCTGGTGACGGCGGCCAAGCAGAGCCTCGGCGGCAGTCACATCGCCTTCGTCGAGCAGATTGCGAATTAGGCTCGTCGATACGCGCTTTCCGTTCACCGATACCGCGTCGACGACCTTGACCTCAAAGCCGAACTGGCGACCCAGTTGAATGAGGGTTGCAACGGTTCCGCTGCCCTGCGCGCCAAAGCGGAAGTCCTCGCCAACGCAAACCACATGCGCGTTCAGCGCCGTGACCAAAACCATGTCGACGAACTCTTCCGGATCCAATCCGGCAAGCGCCTCATCGAAGGTTAGAACCAGCTGGGCAGCCATCCCGTTCGCATCAAGCAGTTCTGCCTTTTGGCATTCACCGATGATCGGGAGCTTCAGATTTGCCGGGTTCAGCAACGCATCCGGGTGGCGGTCGAAAGTGACCGCAACCGCTTCGATGCCGAGTTCCGCGGCGGTCTCGCGAGCGGTCTTCAAGAGCGCCTGATGGCCAAGGTGAATGCCGTCGAACTTACCGATGGTTACTACCTGAGGCCCGATACCAACCGGTACCTCAGCAATGCCGTGCCAGTGTTTCATTAGGCGCGGTCACGCTTTCTGAGCCATAGCAAACCGAGGATTGGCAGGATTAGCGGAATGAACAGGTAGTACATGCCGAAGTACGACCAGACCGAGGTGAGCTTGATGTTTGCCACCGGGAAAATCAGGCTGTAAATGCCAACAAGGATTACGCCCGCGAGCTCGAAGGAGACGGTGGCCTTGGCCACGCGGCGCCAGCCATCGGAGTTCTTGGCAAGTGCGATGGTGGCAAGGATGTAGACCAAGCCCGAAACGATGGACAGCGAGTAGTTCACTGGCGATGCCGCGAAGTTGGTGAGGACCTGATAGGCCGAACGGACGGTTGCCGCAATTGCGAAGACCGCGTAAACCGCGACTAGGGTGCGACCCGCGCCGAGCGGGCTCTTGGTCTTTTCGGTTGCTGATTTCGCCATGGTTTCTAGCCTAATAGTTCGATTTAGGAGTAAGTGCCGGTCCAGATTTGGTGCATGCGCACCAGCATCACCGCGATGGCAAGCGCAGAGACGCCCAGCACCACGGTCGACCACTTGCTGCGCTCTAGAAGCGCCCAGAGCACCGCACCGATTGGGATGATTACTGCAGTGATTAGGTAGGCGAAGAACTCAACTGTGTCGTTTTTGGCACGGGCACCCGATGCCACGATCACGATGCTGGCCACGAGCTGGACGATGAGGAACAGCTCAACCAGGGCTTGCGCACCCACCGAGATTCCGCTTGGAGGTCGGCCAATCAGACCAAGCAAAAGCGATAGCAAACCCACGGCTAGCGAGAGCCATATACCAACCTGGTAAAGGATTTCGATCATCGTTGACTACGCATTCTCGGCGGCAAAAACCACCATCGACTTGAGCTGGCCACCGCTGCGTTCGAGCATGGCAACGAGTGAACCTGCCGAGTTGAAAGCCGCAATTGGTTCGGCCTTCGGGTGCTTGGCTAGCGCATCGCCGGCGGCAAGGCGCTTTCCATGGCGGAGGTCGATCTCATCCTGCTCGGAGAGTTCGAGTGCCGCGAACTGCTGACGCGCAGCTTCGGCACTTGGAAGGATTGAAAGGTTCTCGCGGGAGATGTTCTCGAGGCGCGAAGCCTGCTCCACGTTGTAGCGGCCGACCTTGGTGCGGCGAAGAGCGGTGAGGTGGCCGCCAACTCCAAGGGCCTCCCCTAGGTCGCGAGCGAGTGCGCGGATGTAGGTTCCGCTAGAGCACTCCACGAGAACATCAACGTCCGCGAACTGCCCATCGACGCGACGGACATCAGAGGTGATTTCAAACTTGTGAATGGCCACCGGGCGGGCTGCGAGCTTCACTTCATCGCCGCTGCGAACCTTGGCGTAGGCGCGCTGGCCGTCAACCTTGATTGCGCTCACCGATGAAGGCACCTGCATGATTTCGCCGCGGAGTCCAGCCAAGGCCGCTTCGATGTTCTCATCGGTCAATGCCTGCACGAGCGCCGGCTCGGCCAGCTTGAGGATGTCGCCCTCGCGGTCATCGGTGATGGTGGTTGCACCGAGACGAATGGTGGCGGTGTAGGTCTTGTTTTCGCCGACCAGGAAAGTCAGCAGCTTGGTAGCGGATTCGAGCCCGATGATGAGCAGTCCGGTAGCCATTGGATCGAGCGTGCCGGCGTGACCGACGCGGCGAGTGCCGGCTAGACCGCGAACCTTCGCAACCACATCGTGGCTGGTCCAGTCTGGGTCTTTATCAACCAGCAGCAGGCCCGGAATAGCCAAGTGCTACTCGCCGTCCTCTTCGTCTTCGTGCTTGCGAGGTTCCTTGTAAGGGTTCTCGTCGCCGGCGAACTTTGCGCCTGCAGCAAGCTTTGCAACCTGCTCGTCGCGGCGCTTGGCCTCGGCCAAAACATCGGCCAAGTGGGCCGCGGTTTCAGGAACCACGTCGCTGATGAACTCGATGGTCGGGGTTAGGCGAATGCTCAAACCACGGCCAACTTCGCCACGGATGCGACCGCGGTTCTTCTCGATGATCTCGGCCGAACGGGCCTTGTCTTCATCCGAGCCGAAAACGGTGTAGTAGATGGTGGCGTGCTGAAGATCTGGGGTGACGCGCACATCGGTGACTGTAACGAAACCGAGGTCTGGGTCTTTTACGGCGCGTTCGAGAGCCTCGGCAACGAGAACCTTGATGCGCTCAGCTAGCTTGCGTGCTCTAGCGTGGTCGACCATTTTTACTCCTTAAAGAACGCCGCCCGTGACCCCAATATAGGGGCCACGGACAGCTGCTAAATAACTTAGACGCGTGGCTTTTCGCGCATCTCGTGGGTCACAATGATGTCCTCGAGCTGCAGGTCGTTGAAGCCGTTTAGGCCGATACCACACTCGAAGTCGGTCTTGACTTCGGTTGCATCGTCCTTGAAGCGCTTGAGCGAGTCGATCTTGCCTTCGAAGATGACCTTGCCGTCGCGCATGACGCGTGCCAGAGCGTTTCGCTTGATCGAACCCGAGCGAACGATCGAACCAGCGATGGTTCCAACCTTGCTCGACTTGAATAGCTCGCGAATCTCGGCGGTACCGGTCTCGACCTCTTCGTACTCTGGCTTGAGCATGCCCTTGAGAGCCTGCTCGATGTCCTCGAGTGCCGCGTAGATGACCGAGTAGAAACGAACGTCGACGCCTTCGCGGTCGGCGCGTTCCTTCGCCTTGTTGTCTGGACGAACATTGAAACCGATGATGATTGCGTTGTCCACGGTAGCGAGGTTGACGTCGCTCTCGGTGATTGCACCAACACCACGGTGGATGATGCGAAGCTGTACCGAGTCGTCGACCTCAATCTTGAGGAGCGAGTCTTCGAGGGCTTCAACAGCACCGGATACGTCACCCTTGATGACGAGGTTGAGAGCCTCAACCTTGCCGTCTTCGAGTGCCTTGGTGAAGTCTTCAAGGCTGATGCGCTTGCGGGTCTTCGCGAGCAGAGCGTTGCGGTCTGCAGCCTCACGCTTTTCGGCGATCTGGCGAGCCTGGCGCTCATCCTCAGCCACCACGAAGGTGTCACCGGCGCGAGGCACCGACTGAAGACCAAGAACCTGAACCGGACGGCTAGGAGTTGCGAACTGAACCGCGTTACCGTTCTCGTCGAACATTGCACGCACACGACCGTGAGCGGCACCGGCGACGATTGGGTCTCCAACCTCAAGGGTTCCCGACTGGACTAGAACGGTAGCAACCGAACCGCGTCCCTTGTCTAGGTTCGCTTCGATGGCAACACCGCGAGCGTCCTTGTTTGGGTTGGCGCGAAGGTCTAGGGCAGCATCTGCGGTGAGCAGAACTGCATCTAGAAGGTCTGGGATGCCCTTGCCGGTAAGTGCCGAAACGTCAACGAACATGACGTCGCCACCGTACTCTTCAGCAACGAGGTTGAACTCGGTTAGCTGCTGACGAATCTTGGCAGGGTTAGCGCCTTCCTTATCGGTCTTGTTAACCGCGACCACGATTGGAACGCCAGCCGACTGAGCGTGGTTAAGCGCTTCAACGGTCTGTGGCATAACGCCGTCATCTGCTGCAACCACGAGGATTGCAAGGTCGGTTACCTGAGCACCACGGGCACGCATAGCGGTGAACGCCTCGTGACCCGGGGTGTCGATGAAGGTGATTGCGCGGTCTACGCCTTCGTGCTGAACGTGAACCTGGTACGCACCGATGTGCTGGGTAATACCACCGGCTTCGCCAGCCATGACGTTGGCCTTGCGGATGCTGTCAAGCAAGCGAGTCTTACCGTGGTCGACGTGACCCATTACGGTTACGACTGGTGGACGTGCCTCTAGGTCTTCGTCGTCCTCGTCGAACTCGGTAGAGATGTCTAGACCGAAGCCTTCGAAGAGCTCGCGCTCTTCGTCCTCAGGCGATACGACCTCGATCTTGTAACCGAGCTCCTCGCCGAGGATTGCGAAGGTGTCTTCATCCAACGACTGGGTAGCGGTTGCCATCTGTCCTAGGTGGAACAGAACGGTGATCAGCTGACCTGCGTTTGCATCAATCTTGTCTGCGAAGTCCTGAATCGAAGCACCGCGACGCAAGCGTAGAACGGTGTTGCCATCGCCGCGTGGAACTACTGCACCACCGAGGCTAGGAGCATTGCTTCTCTGTTCGAACTCTTCGCGCTTTGCACGCTTCGACTTACGAGCCTTGCTCGCACCACGCGAGCCGCCCTTACCGAATGCACCAGCGGTGCCCGAAGCGTTACCGCGACCACGAGCTGGACCGCCGCCTGCTGGACGAGCGAAGCCAGCACCAGGTGCACCTGCACCCGGAGCGCCTGCGCCGCCGCCGAAGCCTGGACGAGGCGAGCCCGGAGTGAAGCCTGGACGTGCTGCGCCTGCGCCACCTGGACGTGGTGCACCAGCGCCACCTGGACGACCTGGACCACCTGCACCCGGACGGCCAGGACCGCCGGCGCCTGGGCGACCTGGACCACCAGCTGGGCGCTGGCCTGGACGGCCCATACCCTGGCTAGGTGCGAATGGGTTGTTGCCCGGACGCGAGATTGGGCGAGGAATGCCCATGCCCTGTGCCGAAGCGAAAGGATTGTTGCCCGGGCGTGGAATGCCTGGGGTTGCAGGGGTGCCGGCAGCTGGAGTTGCTGCAGCCGGTGCCGCTGGAGCAGGGCTAGCCGGAGCTGCCGCCGCTGGGGTTGGTGCCGCAGCCGCAGGTGCTGCTGGAGCTGCCGGTGCAGCCGGAGCTGCAGGAGCTGGGGCAGCCGCGGCTGGGGTTGCTGCAGGAGCGGCAGGAGCTGCTGGAGCCTCTGCCTTTGGAGCTGCTGGAGCCTTTGCGGCTGGTGCAGGTGCAGCCGCTGCTGCGGCTGCCTGCTGAGGGAATGCATCGCGAAGCTTCTTAGCTACTGGCGGTGCAATGGTCGATGATCCCGACTTGACGAATTCGCCTAGTTCGGCCAACTTTGCCAAAGCAACTTTGCTATCAATGCCAAGTTCTTTAGCGATGTCGTATACGCGTGGTAGTGCCACTTAGTTTGTTCTCCTGTCTGGGCCTACCCCAAACAGGGCAGGCTTAAAGCTGTGGGGTACTCATTTCGAGCAACTCATTTTGATGCCAGCATCTTTTCTGCCTGTTCTACGTAATTAATGACCTGATCCGCTTGGATTTCACCGGTGTATCGAAGCGCTCGGCCAAAGGCTTTGCGGTTCAGAGCAAGTGAAAGACATGCGGCGCTGATGTGCAATCTGGCGCCTCGACCCGGCAAATTGTTGTGAAGATCTGGAACCAGGTTCTGGGAATCTAAGACAACTCGAAGCAAGTTTGAGGCGCGCTGACGACAGCCAACGCAAGTTCTTACAGGTACCATCCTACCCGCTTACCTCCAACTTGCCTAGAGAGCGCCCGCCGCGGCGAGCGCCCATCGGTCGTCTTAGTCCTCGAGGATGCTGTCTGGCTGAACGTCGATCTTCGCACCGGTTAGGCGTGCGGCTAGACGAACGTTCTGGCCTTCCTTGCCGATGGCAAGCGACAGCTGGAAGTCTGGGACAAGCGCGCGAACGTGCTTGGTGGCCGCGTCCAGCATGTAGCTGCTCGATACGCGAGCTGGCGAAAGCGCCTGAGCCACGAAGGCTGGCAGGTCTTCCGAGTAGTCGACGATGTCGATCTTCTCTTCGTTTAGCTCGGCGCTGACTGCGCGAACTCGCTGGCCAAGCTCACCGATGCACGAACCCTTGGCGTTGACGCCAGGCTTGGTTGCACGGACTGCAATCTTGGTGCGGTGACCGGCTTCGCGGGCAACCTGAACGATTTCGACGTCGCCGTTTGCGATTTCTGGAACCTCAAACGAGAAGAGCTTACGAACCAACGATGGGTGGCTGCGCGATACGGTGACCTGAGTGCCACCCTTTGGTGCGCGAGCAACCTTGGTCACGTAGAAGCGCATGCGCTTGCCGTGGCTGTAGTCCTCGCCCGGCACCTGCTCGCTGTCTGGAAGCATCGCCTCGACGCTGCCGAGGTTTACGTACACGAGGTATGGGCGTGGACCCTGCTCAATGACACCGGTGACGATGTCTTCTTCCTTGCCCTGGAATTCGCCGAACAGCACGTCGTCGTTGATTGCGCGAAGGCGCTCTGCGATTACCTGCTTGGCCGAGTAGGCCGCAATACGGCCGAAGTTCTCAGGGGTGACGTCTTCTTCTTCGCCGGTTGGCTCGCCCTCTTCATCAAGAATTGCCTTGAAGATGCTTACCTTGCCGGTCTTCTGATCTAGGACTGCACGAGCTGGGTCGTGGTTTCCAATGTGACGGTGGAACGCTGCAACAACTGCAGCCTCAATGATTTCGACGAGTTCCTTGAAAGAAATGTCTCGGTCGATTTCGACCTGCTTTAGTAGCCTCAGGTCAATATCCATTTGAGGTGCTCCTTTACCGTTACTTCAGTTGTGATACAGCCGAGTTTAGCGCTACTGCGCGACGCTCGCCGGTGCGGCGGTTCCAAATGTCCACTTCGCCGGTCTCCAAGCCCTTGCCAACAATGACAATGTTTGGAACACCGATGAGCTCGGCATCGCCGAACTTGACACCCGGGCTGACCTTCTGGCGGTCGTCTAGCATGACGGTCTTGCCGGCTGCCTCGAACTCCGCTGCAAGCTTTTCCGCTGCCTCGAATACGCTGTCATCCTTGCCCGCGGCGACGATGTAAACGTCCACGGGCGAAACCGCTTCAGGCCAGATGAGGCCCTTGTCGTCGCGGTTGGCCTCAGCCAACACTGCAACCAGACGGGTAACACCGATACCGTACGAACCCATGGTTACAACCTGGAGCTTGCCGTTCTCATCTAGCACTCGAAGGTCTAGAGCCTCGGCATACTTGCGACCGAGCTGGAAGACGTGGCCGATTTCGATACCGCGAGCGAGTTCGAGTGGACCCGAACCGTCTGGCGCTTCGTCGCCGGCGCGAACTTCTGCGATGTCTGCGATGCCGTCTGCGGTGAAGTCACGGCCCGCAACAACGTTCACGAGGTGGTGGTCCTGAACGTTTGCACCCGAGATCCAGCTTGTGCCAGTAACAACGCGAGGGTCGACGAGGTAGCGAATGCCCGAAGCCGAGTCCTTGCCGAGGTGGGCAACAACCTTGCCATCGACCAGCGAAACTGGGCCGATGTAACCCTTCACGAGTTCTGGGTGCTTGGCGAAGTCACTCTCGGTTGCAGGCTCGACCTCGTTTGGTCCGAATGCGGCCTCGGCACGCTTTGCGTCTACTTCACGGTCGCCCGGAACGCCGACGATGACAAGCTCGCGCTTGCCCTCTGGGCTGGTTAGCGCGAGGACGACGTTCTTTAGGGTGTCGGCCGCGGTCCAGGAACCATCGGCCTTTGCGAAACCGGTGTTGGCTGCGTCGACGAGCGACTGGATGGTGCTCGCGCCAGGGGTGTGTACCGAGCTGGCCGCAGGCAGTCCATCGACGCTGCGTTCGGCAGGTGCCACGGTCTTGACCGCTTCGACGTTTGCCGCGTATCCGCCAGGCGAACGAACGAAGGTGTCTTCACCGATCTCCGATGGCGAAAGGAATTCTTCCGATGCGCTACCGCCCATTGCGCCGGCATCTGCCTTAACGATCACGTAGTCGACACCGAGACGGGTGAAGATGCGCTCATAGGCATCGCGCTGAGCCTGGTAAGCCTTTGCAAGACCCTCATCGGTGAGGTCGAACGAGTAGGCGTCCTTCATAACGAATTCGCGTCCGCGAAGGAGGCCGGCACGTGGGCGGGCTTCGTCACGGTACTTGTTCTGAATCTGGTACAGGCAGACTGGCAGGTCCTTGTACGAGCTGTATAGGTCCTTGACCAAGAGGGTGAACATTTCCTCGTGGGTTGGAGCCAGGAGGTAGTCGGCCTTCTTGCGGTCCTGCAGGCGGAAGAGGTTGTCGCCGTATTCGGTCCAGCGGTTGGTTGCCTCGTATGGCTCGCGTGGCAGCAGCGCTGGGAAGAACACTTCCTGGGCACCGGCGTTCGCCATTTCCTCGCGGACGACCTTCTCAATCTTGGCCTTCACCAACAAACCAAGCGGCAACCAGGTGTAGACACCCGGAGCAGCACGACGGATGTATCCCGCGCGTAGAAGGAGTTTGTGGCTGGCTACTTCTGCCTCAGCAGGGTCTTCACGAAGAGTGCGGAGGAACAGATTTGAAAGGCGTGTAGGCATTGTTCTAGCCTACCGAATGGCGCGAGATTAGTCTTTCTGGACTACCTGAATCTGCGGCGAACCAACTAGCGCTGGGTCCATTTCGGCTGCAAGACGGTTTGCCTCTTCGATGAGGGTTGCGACGATTTCAGCCTCAGGAACGGTCTTGATGACCTCACCCTTGACGAAGATCTGGCCCTTGCCGTTGCCGGAAGCAACACCGAGGTCTGCCTCGCGAGCCTCGCCCGGACCATTCACTACACAACCCATAACGGCCACGCGCAATGGAACGGTGAGCTTCTCGAGGCCGGCGGTTACATCGTTGGCAAGCTTGTAGACGTCTACCTGAGCGCGACCGCAAGATGGGCACGAAACGATTTCGAGCTTGCGTGGACGAAGGTTTAGGCTCTCCAGAATCTGGCTACCGACCTTGATCTCCTGGACCGGTGGGGCGCTCAGCGAAACACGGATGGTGTCGCCGATGCCCTGCGCAAGGAGCGCACCGAATGCGACCGAAGACTTGATGGTGCCCTGGAACTCAGGACCAGCCTCGGTCACGCCGAGGTGGAGTGGCCAGTCGCCGCGTTCTGCGAGCATCTGGTAGGCCTTGACCATGACCACAGGGTCGTTGTGCTTTACCGAAATCTTGAAGTCGTGGAAGTCGTGTTCCTCGAAGAGGCTCGCCTCCCAGATTGCACTCTCAACGAGAGCCTCTGGAGTGGCCTTGCCGTACTTCTGAAGCAAACGTGGGTCTAGCGAACCTGCGTTCACGCCGATGCGGATTGATACGCCTGCATCCTTAGCCGCCTTGGCGATTGCGCCAACCTGGTCGTCGAACTGACGGATGTTTCCAGGGTTCACGCGAACCGCGCCACAACCGGCATCGATTGCCTGGAATACGTACTTTGGCTGGAAGTGGATGTCGGCGATTACTGGAATCTGCGAGCGCTTTGCGATGATGCGAAGAACGTCTGCGTCGTCCTGCGAAGGGCAGGCAACTCGGACGATGTCGCAACCAGCCGCGGTTAGCTCAGCAATCTGCTGAAGGGTTCCGTTGATGTCGGTGGTCGGAGTGGTGGTCATCGACTGAACGCTGATTGGCGCTCCGCCACCTACGGCTACCTTGCCCACCATGATCTGGCGAGACTTACGTCGAGGGGTGATGACTGGAGGCGGTGTTTGGATTGCACCGAGATTTACAGCAGCCACGTGGCACTCTCTTTCAACAGAACTAAGGCTCTAGCCTACGGTAACCAACAGTTTAGGAAACTTAGCCATTCCCCGTTAGAAGCCCAGGCTTACCGGATTTATGAAGTCGGCAACGATGATCACGAGGCTGAGCGCCATGAGCACAACCCACATGACCATGGTGAACGGTACGAGCTTTGCGGTGTCTAGCGGACCCGGGTCTTTCTTGCCAGCGAGGCGGTAGGCGCCGCGCTTGACGCCGTCGTAGAGCGCGCTCAGCACATGGCCGCCGTCAAGCGGAAGCAACGGCACCAAGTTGAATACGAATAGACCAAAGTTCAGCGATGCGAGCATCATGAAGCCGCTCGCCAACTTGCTAGTTAGGTCGATCTGGTTGTTCTCGGCGATACCGCCGGCGATGTTTGCAACGCCAACTACCGAAACCGGTCCGCTGCCGTCTCGCTTGTGACCGTTCAGGGTATCGCTGACCGTTTTTACGAGCTGCGCCGGAAGGCTGACAATCATGTCGGCGGTGCGGCCGATGATCTGGCCCGAGTAGTTGAACGCTTCACTCAGCGGCTGCGCCTGGCGCACCGACTCGAGCTGGATACCGATGAGCGCACGCTTGCGCAGCAGAAGCTTGCCCTTCGAATCGACGGCCGCATTGCCGGTTTGAGCATCGGCGTATGGGCGAAGCGCGATGACCGGATGGATGATCAAGTTTTGCTTGGAACTGCCACGCTCTACGGTCAGGCGAATTGGGGCGGTTGAAGCCTTCTCAAGAAGCGCAGTAACTGGAGCGAACGAACTGATTGCCTGCCCGTTCAGCGCAACAATCTTGTCGCCAGCCTTGAGCCCGGCCGCCTTAGCCGGCGATGGAGCATCTCCCCGCTGACAGGTTGCGTCTACCGATTGAGGAACACAGGCAATCACATGCTGCACACTGCTGCCTTGCTGGAAGAAACCGATGCCACTCACAACGATTGCGGTGAACGCGACACCGAGGAAAAGGTTCATAAGCGGGCCGCCGGTCATGACGACCACTCGCTTCCAAACGCTGAGGTTATAGAACGCACGCTTCTGGTCGAATTCGCCGTCTACCTCCTGCTGGTTGCGGCGAGCGGAGGCTACAAAGTTGCCGAGCCAAGATAGCTTCTTTGCGCCTTCCTTGGCCGGTGGCATCATTCCGCTAATCGAAATGTAGCCACCGAGTGGCAGGGCCTTGACGCCGTATTCGGTCTCGCCGCGCTTGAAGGAAAACACAGTTGGGCCGAAGCCAATCATGTACTTGGGCACGCGTGCACCGAAAAGCTTGGCTGGAACTAGGTGACCGATCTCGTGCAGGCCGATTGAGAAACCAATGCCGATGAGAACAAAGGCAATGCCCAAGATGTATTCGATGAGATTGATCACGGTTTAAATCTAGGCGAACCCAGCGACATTTTTACTGTGAGCTTCCTAGCAAGCTCTCGCGATGATTCCATCCGCGCGATCGCGCGCCCACTTCTCGGCCGCCAGCACCGACTCGAGCGAGAGTTCCTTCTCGGCATCGTGCGATGAAACCACGCGCTCGATGAGGTCGACAATCTGGTTGAAACCAATCTCCTTGCGGTGGAACGCTTCGACGGCCTGCTCGTTGGCGGCGTTGTATACCGCCGGGTAGGTCTTGCCGGCCTTGCCCACCTGACGGGCCAGAGCAACCGACTTGAACACGTACTCATTCAGTGGCTCGAACACCCAGTTGTGCGCTTTGGTCCAGTCCACAGCCGGGGCAACATTTGGCACGCGCTCAGGCCAACTCATTCCCAGAGCGATTGGAATCTTCATGGTCGGCGGCGAGCACTGGGCGATGACCGAGCCATCGACGAATTCGACCATCGAGTGAACTACCGACTGCGGGTGAACGGTGACCTCGATGCGGTCGAAATCAATGCCGAAAAGCAGGTGCGCCTCGATGACTTCGAGACCCTTGTTCACGAGAGTTGCCGAGTTGGTTGTGACGACCTTGCCCATAACCCAGGTCGGGTGAGCCAGCGCCTGCTCCGGGGTCACATCCTGAAGCTGCTCGCGGCTCCAGCCACGGAACGGTCCGCCCGAAGCGGTCAAGATGAGCTTGCGAACCTCTGCGGCCGAACCGCTCAGCAAGCACTGAGCCAAAGCCGAGTGCTCGGAGTCGACCGGAACAATCTGGCCGGGTGCCGCCGCATCGGTGACCAATTTGCCACCGACGATGAGCGATTCTTTATTGGCCAACGCCAAAGTCTTACCGGTCTTGAGGGTTGCCAAGGTTGGCGCCAGACCAATGGAACCGGTGATGCCGTTGACCACGACATCTGCCTCGGTGTCTTCAACCAATTTGGTGGCGGCGGTAGCGCCTAAGACCGCCGATGCGTGTGCCACACCGAACTCTGCGCGCTGGGCTTCCATCAGTTCGGCATTGGTTCCGGCAGCGAGACCAACGACCTCAAACTTGTCCGGGTTGGCCTTGATTACCTCAAGGGCTTGGGTGCCGATTGAGCCGGTTGAACCGAGAATAATGACGCGACGCATTCACCCATTTTGTCACCCCATCGCCCAAGCAGTTAATTCTCTGAGAATCCGGACCAATCTGGGCTGGGGCAAGGCTTAGCCACCCCCACGGGCTTAGACTTAAAACATGAGCGAGTACACCGTCGCGCAGGAGCGCAAACTAGTCACATCAATCCCAGGACCAAAGTCCCAGGAACTCCATGCACGTCGCCTGAAAGCCGTATCAAAGGGCGTTGGCGCAGCACTTCCGGTTTACATCGAACGCGCTAATGGCGCAATCCTCGTAGACATCGATGGCAACCAGCTCATCGACCTCGGTTCGGGCATCGGCGTGGTCTCAATCGGCCACACCAACCAGGGCGTCATCGATGCAGTTTCGCACCAGGTGACCCAGCTCACCCACACTCTTTTCACCGTGACCCCGTACGAGCAGTACGTTGAGGTTTGCGAGCTTCTAAACAAGCACACTCCGGGCGACTTCGAGAAGCGTTCGGCGCTGTTCAACTCGGGTTCGGAAGCCGTTGAGAACGCCGTTAAGTTTGCTCGTAAGTTCACCGGCCGCGGCGAGATCGCAGTATTCGACCACGGTTACCACGGTCGCACAAACCTGACCATGGCCATGAACTTCAAGGCTGCGCCTTACGCAACCGGCTTCGGCCCGCTTGCCACCAGCGTTAACCACATCCCAATGTCGTACCCATTCCGCGACCCAGAAGGCATGACCGGCGAGGAGGCAGCAGCCCGCGCCATCAACTACATGGACAAGCGCGTCGGCGGCGACCAGCTTGCAGCAATCGTCATCGAGCCAATCCAGGGTGAGGGCGGTTTCATCGTTCCAGCTCCGGGCTTCCTAACTGCAATCGCAAAGTGGGCCAAGGAACACGGCATTGTCGTTATCGCCGATGAGGTGCAGGCGGGTATCGCTCGTACCGGTCAGTGGTTCGCAAGCGAATACGAACCAACCTTCGTTCCAGACCTAGTGACCATCGCCAAGGGTATTGCCGGCGGTATGGTCATCTCGGCCGTTACCGGTCGCGCAGACATCATGGATGCAGCTCACCCGGGCGGCATCGGCGGCACCTTCGGCGGCAACCCTGTTTCAGCTGCGGCTGCGGTCTCTGTTCTGAAGCAGATTGAAGCCGGTGGCGTTCTCGAGTCGGCTCAGCGCATCGAGAAGACCCTGAAGGCTCGCCTAGAAGACCTAAAGAACAAGTACGGCGTAGTTGGCGAAGTTCGCGGACGTGGCGCAATGCTTGCAATCGAGTTCGTCGAGGCCGGCACCCGCAACCCAAACAAGGACCTCACCGACAAGCTAGTGGCACACTGCCACAAGAACGGTGTGCTGGTTCTAAACGCGGGCACCCACTACAACGTCATCCGCTTCTTGCCACCGCTGGTAATCAGCGATGAACTGCTAAACGATGCAGTCGACGTTCTAGAAGAAGGCATCAAGGCTTTCGCCTAAATCGCTTGGCCCGTCACAGGGCAAATAGTTGAGGCCCCTCCGACTGGAGGGGCCTCAACTATTTAAGTACGGGTTTTACTTGATCGCCATCAAACGCTTGTGGCGGATGCTCGAACCAATCTGGGTACCGATTACGGTCAGGATGGCCAGCAGGAACACCGCAGATGCAATCACGTTTGCTTCGGCCGGAACACCCTTTGCCGCTGCGATGTAAATGAGTAGCGGGAAGGTGTTTACCGGACCGGCGTTGAAGTAGGTGATGATGAAGTCATCGAAGCTGAGCGCGAACGCCAACAGCGCTGCCGAAACGATACCCGGAAGTAGAAGCGGGAAGGTAATCTTCCAGAACACTGCGGTTGGGCTTGCGTAAAGGTCGCGACCGGCTTCTTCAAGCACTGGGTCGAGAGTCTGAACTCGAGCCTTCACGGTGACAACCACGAACGATAGGCAGAACATCACGTGGGCCAAGATGATGGTGGTGTAGCCGTAGCCAACGCCTGCGTTGAAGAAGAGGCTGGCCAAACCGGCACCCATTACAACCTCAGGGGTTGCCATCGGTAGGAACAGCGAAAGACTTACCAGGCTGCGCGCCTTGAAGCGGTAGCGAACCAAAGCGATCGCGATGGCAGTACCGAGCACGGTCGAAACCAGAGTTGAAATGATGCCGATGAACAGCGAGTTTCCAACTGCCTCACAGATGCCCGGACGGTCGCAAACGTGCAGCCACTTGTCGAGGGTAAATCCCTGCCAGGTGGTGTTGGTGCGTCCCTCTGAGTTGTTGAACGAGAACACGATTGTGTACACGATTGGGATCAGCAGGTACACCAGCGCTATAAGCGAGTAGAGCGGCAGAACCAACTTGCCAAGCTTTAACTGCTTCACAGTAGGTCCTCCGTTCCGGTTCGCTTCACGTAGAACACAACGATGAGCAGAATGACCGCCATCAGCACTGCCGAAAGCGCGGACGCAGCAGGGTAGTCGCTGTTCTGCAGGAAGTCG
>Ga0228703_1000963_pt1 | contig 18591 bp, 19 predicted proteins | sample McNCre217_Aug_MG_3_FD_178020 | JGI IMG/M metagenome (GOLD analysis project Ga0228703, IMG submission 178020) | Freshwater microbial communities from McNutts Creek, Athens, Georgia, United States - 29-17_Aug_MG | ecosystem: Environmental > Aquatic > Freshwater > Creek | place: USA: Georgia... | reverse complement strand
GAGTAGCCAACACCATCAACAAGATCGACTACACCACGCTCGAATCTGTGGCGCAGTTCAAAGCGCCAGGCGGGCCAGATTGCATGGAAGTCACCGCCGACGGCAAGCTGTTGTTGGTGTCTTCGCGATGGATCAAAAAAGTCAGCGTGATTGATTTGTCCAACGGTCAATTGGTGCGCCAAATCAAAGTGGGTAAATCGCCCCATGGCATTTGGACCCTGGACCACGCCAAGCGGTATTGATGCCTTCTATGCGGGCCACGAGGTCAATCTTTATCGCGTTGTCCTGTGTCGCATCGTTGGCACATGCCTCACCCTGCAATAAACCGTTGTATCTGACCTTTGACACCGGCCACATGGGCGTGGCACCCTTGATTGCCGAGGTGCTCAACCGCCAAAACGTCAAAGTCACTTTCTTTGCCGCCAACGAGCCCACCCAAGAAGGCGATGGCACGCTGGGTGAACACTGGGCATCTTGGTGGCATGCCCGCGGCGCTGAAGGCCATGCGTTTGCGTCGCACACCTTTGACCATGTGTACTGGCGCGCCGATCAGCCCCATGGCACCTGGCAGATGCGCCCCAGTGCCGGGCCGAACAAAGGTAAAACCGAGGTATGGAACAGCGCGCGTTATTGCGAGGAATTGCAACGCGCCAACACCCGCTTGCAGCAACTCACGGGCCAAAAGCCGTTGCCCTTGTTCCGTGCGCCTGGTGGCAAAACCTCGCCCTCGCTGTTGGCAGCGGCCAAGCAATGCGGCTTTGCGCATGTGGGTTGGGCGGACGCAGGATTCTTGGGCGATGAGTTGCCCAGCGACAAATACCCCAATGCCCAACTCTTACAAAAGAGCTTGAAAAACATCCGCTCGGGCGATATCTTGATGGCGCACTTGGGCATTTGGTCACGCCAAGACCCCTGGGCGCCGGCGGTGTTGGAGCCGCTGATTGAAGGGCTTAAGGCCAAAGGCTTTTGCTTTGCCACTTTGCAAGACCATCCCCAGTTCAAGACATGGACGCACTGATTGATCTGTTTGCCAACACGCAAGCCGCGCTCTATGAGCGGGTCATGCAACCGATGGCATTTGCGATGGGCCTGGGCAGTCGCTTGGAAGATGTGTTCGATGCCACCGGTTGGTTGCTGATTGGCTTGCTGCAAATCACGGTCATGTTGGTTGTGATTGGGCCTCTGCAACGGTGGCGCCCTGTGGAGCCGGTGACGGATCGGCTGGCCATTCGCACCGATGTGATTTACACCGTGATTCACCGCTTGGGGCTGTTTCGATGCGTGCTTTTTTTCACCATCGATCCCTGGATGGATGATCGCTTGGGCGAGATGCGCGCGGCGGGTTTTGGCACCTTCCATCTCGAAGACATGTGGCCTGGTGTGACCGACGGGCCATGGACCAGCTTTTTGATGTATCTGGTGGCGTTTGACTTTTTGAACTATTGGCTCCACCGTGCCCAGCATCAGTTCAGCCCTTGGTGGGCCTTGCATGCGGTGCACCATTCACAACGGCAGATGACGCAGTGGACCGACAACCGCAACCACTTGCTCGACGACGTGCTGCATGCGCTGATTTGGGTGATGGTGGCGCAAGTCATTGGCATTGCGCCCAGTCAGTTTGTGGCGGTGGTGGCCTTGACCCAATTGAGCGAGAGCTTTCAGCACGCGAATTTGCGGGTGAGCTTTGGCTGGTGGGGCGAGCGGCTGTGGGTCAGTCCGCGTTTTCACCGCACCCACCACGGCGTAGGCATTGGCCACGAAGCACATGGCGCGCACACCTTGGGCGGACACAACTTTGGTGTGTTGCTGCCTTGGTGGGACATGCTGTTTGGCACCGCAGACTTTGGCACCCGCTTTGAACCCACAGGCATTCGTGACCAAGTCGAAGATGGGCGTGATTACGGCCACGGCTTTTGGGCTCAGCAGCGCTTAGGTTTGCAACGGTTTTTCTCGGCATGGGGCACCTCTTCCGGCGTTTGATCGCCTGGGGTATCCTTTTGCCATGCGTTTGTTCTTAGATTCATTCTGGCGAGCTCTGGCTTATTGTCTGATGCCTCGCGTGATGACCCTCTCTTTGTTGCCACTGGCCATGCTGCTGGTGCTGACCTTGAGCTGGGGGTACTTTTATTGGCAACCCACGCAAGACTGGGTGCGCGACATCCTCGACTCCTGGAAAGTGCTGCAAAGCATGCTCGACTGGATGCAAGCTCACGGTGCAGGCGACTTGCAGGTGGTGGTCATTCCCTTGGTGGTGATTTTTGCCATTACGCCTTTGTTGGTGGTCATGTCGTTGTTGGCCGTGTCCTTGATGATGACGCCTGCCTTGGTGGACTTGGTGGTCAAACGCCGTTTTTCGCATTTGGCGCTCAAGCGCGGCGGCTCAACCGTGACGAGCTTGGTGTGGACGGTGGGGTCCACCTTGGCGGCCATGGTGGCCATGCTGATTTCTCTGCCCTTGTGGGTGGTGCCGCCCTTGATGTTCATCGTACCGCCGCTGATCTGGGGCTGGTTGAGCTACCGCGTCATGGTGTATGACGCCTTGCTGGCGCATGCCAGCCGTGACGAGCGCATCGTCATTGGCCGTCAGCACCGGTTGTGGTTGTTGTTGATAGGCGTGTTGACCGGGTATTTGAGCGCGCTGCCCAGCATGGTGTGGGCGTCAGGTGCTCTGTTTGCCTCGGCCTTTGTGGTGCTGGTGCCTGTGGCCATTTGGATTTATGCCTTGGTTTTTGCCTTCACCTCGTTGTGGTTTGCGCATTACAGCCTCGGTGCTCTGGAAGCCCTGCGGGCTGACTCGGACACTGTGGTGGTGGGCGCTTCGGTTCCTGTACCCGCGCTAGTATCGGCGGATGACCTCACTACACCTCCCACGTCCTGAATTTGGCTTGATCATCGTCGGCGACGAGATCCTTTCTGGCAAGCGTGCTGACAAGCACATGCCCAAAACCATTGAACTCTTGTCGGCGCGCGGGCTTTCGCTCGATTGGGCCGATTACGTAGGCGATTCACCTGATCGCATCACCCACACCTTGGCACGGGCGTTCGAGAGCAACAGCATTGTGTTTTCATGCGGCGGCATTGGCGCCACCCCCGACGACCACACACGCCAGTGTGCGGGACGTGCTTTGGGGGTGGACTTGGTGTTGCATCCGCAAGCCGAGCTGCTGATTCGTGAGCGCATGCAAGACGTCGCCAAAGAGCAGGGCGTGCCCTATGAGCCCGAACGCCACGACAACGTGCACCGCTTGAACATGGGTGTGTTTCCCCAAGGTGCACAGATCATTCCTAACCCGTACAACAAAATTCCAGGCTTTAGCTGCTACGGCTCAGCCGGTGGGGCGGTGCATTTTGTGCCTGGGTTTCCGGTGATGGCATGGCCCATGATCGAATGGGTGCTCGACACTCACTATCCCCACCTCTTCCAACACGAGGCTTGGATTGAAAAGTCTGTGATCGTGTTTGGCTCGATGGAGGCCACCCTCACACCCTTGATGGAATCGCTAGAGCGTGCGCACGAAGACATCAAGGTGTTCAGCCTGCCCAGCGTGGATCATCCCCAATATGGTCGCCACATTGAGTTAGGCGTGAAGGGCAGCCCAGATGCCGTGGCCCGCGCCTATCCCGATTTGCTGTTGGGCTTGAAGCCTTTCGGTGTTGAACTAGGCCCCGAATTGGTGCGAAGTTGATGGCGCATTATTTTGGTGCATTGCGTATAATTGCACCAAAAAAGTGCTTTCTTGGTTTTGCTTTTAGCGTTGAAATCGCCGTAAAAATTCAAGATCGACGCCGAAGTCAGTGCAAAATAAGCCCTTTCACGGTGACGTCGAATGCATCTCTGAATGCCACTGAGTTGGCACAAAAACTGCATCCCTAAACCTCGAAACACTTTTTAACCCAACCTACCCTAGCAGGAGAACTTGATGGCCAAGACCGTCGCAGACGTAATGAAAATGGTGAAAGAGAACGAAGTGAAATTCGTTGACTTCCGTTTCACCGATACCCGTGGCAAATGGCAGCACATCACTGCGCCCGTGTCGCAGTTTGACGAAAGCAAGTTCGAAGAAGGTCAAGCGTTTGACGGTTCTTCTATCGCTGGCTGGAAAGGTATTGAAGCCTCAGACATGTTGTTGATGCCCGATCCCAACAGTGCTTTGATCGACCCCTTCTTTGAAGAAGTCACTTTGGTTTTGATCTGCGACGTGATCGAACCCACCGACGGCAAAGCTTACGAGCGTGACCCACGTTCCATCGCCAAGCGCGCTGAGACTTACCTCAAGCAATCTGGCTTGGGCGACACCGCTTACTTCGGTCCAGAACCCGAATTCTTCTTGTTTGACGAAGTGCGTTGGAGCACTGAGCCCAACAACACCTTCTACGCCATCAACGAATACGAAGGTCCATGGAACAGCGGCGAGAAAATCGAAGGCGGCAACCGCGGTCACCGTCCTCGCGTCAAAGGCGGCTACTTCCCCGTGCCTCCCGTTGACAGCACACACGACATGCGCAGCGAAATGTGCCTGTTGCTCGAATCTGTGGGTATCCCTGTTGAAGTGCACCACCACGAAGTGGCGGGTGCTGGTCAATGCGAAATCGGCACCAAGTTCTCGACTTTGGTCGAGCGCGCTGACTGGACACTGCTGCAAAAGTACGTGATCCACAACGTGGCCAACGCTTACGGCAAAACGGCTACTTTCATGCCCAAGCCTTATGCGGGCGACAACGGTTCTGGCATGCACGTTCACCAGTCGATCTGGAAAGACGGCAAGAACTTGTTCGCAGGCAACGGCTACGCTGGCTTGTCTGAGTTTGCCCTGTACTACATCGGCGGCATCATCAAGCATGCACGTGCTTTGAACGCCATCACCAACCCAGGTACCAACAGCTACAAGCGCTTGGTGCCTCACTTCGAAGCTCCTGTGAAATTGGCTTACTCGGCCAAGAACCGTTCTGCTTCGATTCGTATTCCTAACGTGGCCAGCGACAAAGCACGCCGTGTGGAAGCGCGTTTCCCAGATCCATTGTGCAACCCCTACCTCGGCTTTGCGGCCTTGTTGATGGCGGGCTTGGACGGTATCGAGAACAAGATTCACCCCGGCGAAGCTGCGACCAAAGACCTGTACCACCTCCCACCCGAGGAAGACAAATTGGTCCCCACCGTGTGCTCTAGCTTGGACCAAGCTTTGGAAGCCCTCGACAAAGACCGCGCTTTCTTGACCAAAGGCGGCGTGTTCACCGACTCATGGATCGACGCTTACATCGACTTGAAGATGCAAGAAGTGACCCGCAGCCGCGTGGAAGTGTCCCCTGTCGAATACGACATGTACTACTCGCTGTAATTTTTTGCAACGTAGCGTGCAATCAAAAGGACGGCGCGAGCCGTCCTTTTTTGTTTGGAATCTTGTTTTCTGCTGATGCGATGACTTGTTTTTCTTGGCGATTTTGGTGTGTGAGCATGGTGTGTAGTGCGATGGCCGCAGGCCTTGGCGCGCAAGAAGTGGCGCGTGTCTACCGCTGTGGCAACGAATACACCAACCAGCCTGACCCTGCGCGCCAATGCAAACCTTTGCGTGGGGGGCATGTCACCGTGATTGAAGGCACCCGTGTGTCGCGGACTGGGGAAACAGCGGCGATGCCTGTCCCCTCGAGCAGCGATACCAAGGTGGAGGGGGCGCAACAGCGCCAACGAGATCTCCAGGCCCAAGCCGTGTTGCAAGCCGAATTGCAAAAAGCCCAAGCCCAACGCCAAGAGTTGTTGCGCCAGTGGAACCAAGGCGAGCCTGAGCGCCGTGCAGATGAACACAAGCAACCGCAGAAATACCAAGAACGGGTGGCGCAGCTGCGCATCGCCTTGCAACGTGTCGAGGCCGACGTGGCGGGTTTGCAGCGTGAGCTGGGACGAATTTCTTCCTCAGCACAAGGAGGGCCATGAGCATGACAGCTGAACCGTCCATGGACACGCGGGCCTTTGATTTGCTGGCCACCTTGGTTGCCATCGTGCGTACCGATGGGGTGGTGGTGTTTGCTAACGCGGCACTGGAAGACATCATGGGTGTCTCACGTCGCAACATCGAAGGCGCGGCGTTCGCGCAGTATTTCGCCCAGCCTCAGGCCTTTGACAATGCCTTGAAAGGTGCGCAAACCAATGCGTTTGCCGTGATGCGCTACGACGCCTATTTGCACCGCCCTTCACAAGAGCCCTTACCGGTGCATGTGATCGTGGCACCAACCGACCGCACGGGTGAAATCTTGATTGAGTTGCTGCCTTTGGAGCAGCAAACCCGCCAGGACCGCGAAGAACGGTTGATTGACCAGGCTCAAGCCAACAAAGAGTTGATTCGCAACCTGGCCCACGAAATCAAAAACCCCTTAGGCGGCATCCGAGGTGCAGCCCAGCTGCTGCAAATGGAGGTGGAGGGGCGTGACTTGGTGGAGTACACCCAGGTCATCATTCACGAGGCCGATCGTTTGCAGGTGTTGGTCGACCGCTTACTGGCCCCGCATCGCCGCCCGCACGTGGTGGGCGACGTCAACATCCATGAGGTGTGTGAACGGGTGCGCAGCCTGATCGTGGCCGAATTCCCCAAAGGTTTGCGCGTGGTGAGGGACTACGACACTTCGATTCCTGAGTTCAGAGGTGACCGTGAGCAGCTGATTCAAGCTGTTTTGAATATCGTTCACAACGCAGCCCAAGCCCTGAGTGAGCGGGTAGCGGCTGGCGATGCCGAAATTATTTTGCGCACTCGCATCAATCGACAAGTCACTTTTGGCAAACAACGTTACCGCTTGGCATTGGAATTGCATGTCATTGACAACGGACCCGGTATCCCGGACGAAATCAAGGACAGATTGTTCTTTCCTTTGGTTTCTGGACGAGATGGCGGTTCTGGATTGGGGTTGAATTTGGCACAAACATTTGTCCAGCAACACCATGGTTTGATCGCGTGCGACAGTGTGCCGGGGCGAACAGATTTCAAAATTCTGATTCCCCTGCCTTGATGCCCGAGCGAACCCTTCACGGAACACACAGAAAGTAGCGCTGACATGAAACCGATTTGGATTGTGGATGACGACCAGTCAATTCGCTTCGTGCTGGAGAAGGCGCTGTTGCGCGAGAACTTGCCCACCCGCAGTTTCACCAGCCCCCGCGAAGTCTTGCAAGCGCTGGATGCAGCAAGTGAAGAAGACGGCCCACAAATTTTGGTCAGCGACATTCGCATGCCCGGGGGCTCGGGCTTGGATTTGCTCACCAAAGTGAAAGAGCGCTTACCGGCTTTGCCGGTCATCATCATGACGGCGTTCTCTGATTTGGACAGCGCTGTGTCAGCGTTCCAAGGTGGTGCATTTGAGTATTTGCCCAAGCCTTTTGATTTGCCAAAGGCGGTGGAGCTGATTCGTCGCGCTGTCGATGAAAGCCAGCGCGAGCAAGCTCAAACCGAGCGGCAAGACGATACGCCTGAAATGCTGGGCCAAGCGCCTGCCATGCAAGACGTGTTTCGTGCCATTGGCCGCCTCAGTCAAAGCCATGTGACGGTGATGATCACTGGTGAGAGTGGCTCGGGCAAAGAACTTGTGGCGCGTGCCCTGCACAAACACTCGCCGCGCGGCGATGCTGGCAGCAAAGGTCCATTTGTAGCCATCAACACGGCGGCTATCCCTAAAGACTTGTTGGAGAGCGAACTCTTCGGGCACGAACGTGGTGCATTTACCGGCGCACAAACCACGCGTCGTGGCCGCTTCGAGCAAGCCGAAGGCGGGACCTTGTTCTTAGACGAAATTGGTGACATGCCATTTGATTTGCAGACTCGTTTGTTGCGTGTCTTGAGCGATGGCAACTACTACCGCGTGGGTGGCCACAACGCCATCAAAGCCAATGTGCGTGTGATTGCTGCAACCCACCAAGATTTAGAGCAACGCGTCAAAGATGGCGTGTTCCGTGAAGACTTGTTCCACCGTTTGAACGTGATTCGCTTGCGTTTGCCAGCTTTGCGTGAACGCCGTGAAGACATCCCCACCTTGACGCGCCACTTTTTACAGCAGAGCGCACAACAATTGGGCGTGGAACCCAAGCGCATCTCTGACAGCGCACAAAGTTTGCTCAATCAATTTGCTTTTCCGGGCAATGTGCGCCAGTTGGAGAACATTTGCCATTGGTTGACCGTGATGGCGCCCGCGCAAGTGATCGAACCCAAAGACTTGCCACCGGAAGTTCACGTGGGCGGCACAGAGGTCAGTAGCTTGGCAGGGCAAGTTGCGCCGCCTGTGTTGGGCGCATCCGCGTCTACAACAGCGCCACAGAATGTGCTGCAGCCACCCTCGCTTGCAAGCTCAACCAACGAGGGTGGTGGTACAACGCCCGTGGTGCTCAATTTGCCCGGCGCCGATTGGGAACAGGGCTTAGAAGCCGAAGCCATGAGCTTGTTGGTCGCAGGTCGTACCGATGTGTGGGAGGTGTTGGCGAACCGCTTTGAAGCGCGCCTGATTCAAACCGCCTTGGCCAACACACGTGGACGACGCATTGAGGCCGCGCAAAAACTGGGTATTGGGCGCAACACCATCACACGCAAAATTCAAGAGCTCGGACTGGACGACTGAGCGTTGTTCCGTACCTGATGCTGATTGGGCGTGTCAGGCCAGCGTCACCACCACAGGGGTGTGGTCGCTGGGGCGTTCGTTTTTGCGTGGGGCTTTGTCGATCGCACAAGCGCTCACACGATGCTTGAGTGCATCGCTGATCAAGATGTGGTCAATGCGCAGGCCGCGATTGCGACGAAACGCAAACTCGCGGTAATCCCACCAGCTGTAACTCTTCTCGGCTTGGTCAAACAGGCGAAATGCATCGTGTGTGCCCAGCTGGATCAAGGCTTGGAAATGTTCGCGTTCTTCGACGGTGCAGTGGATGGTGTCTTTCAAAGCCACAGGATCCCACACATCGCGGTCATCCACCGTGATGTTGAAGTCACCCATCAACACGAGTTCGGGGTGGCGCGTGAGCTCGTCGGCAATCCAGGCGCGCAGCGCTTCTAACCATCGCATTTTGTAAACAAACTTGTCGCTGTCTGGTGCTTGGCCATTGGGAAAATAAGCGCCAATCACGCGCACACCGTCGACGGTGCCTGCAATCACACGCGCCATGTCGTCTTCAAAGCCTGGAATGTTCTTAACCACATCGGTGATGGGTGTGCGTGACAGCAATGCCACGCCGTTGTAGGTTTTTTGTCCGAAAAAAACCACTTGGTAGCCTGCGGCTTCGATCGCGTCTTGGGGGAATTTATCGTCGGTGGTTTTGGTTTCTTGCAGAACCAAAGCGTCGACGGGGTTAGCTGCCAACCAGTCCAAAACCTGCGGCAGACGCACGGTCAGCGAGTTGACGTTCCAGGTGGCGAGTTGCATGGGTATCGACGTGTTCATCAGAGGTGTAGAGCCGCCAACAGACCTACGCTCAAGCCAAACGCCCCCGCACCAAACATGGCATATTCCAGCCAGCGCTTGCGTGTCAGCAAGGCGATCGCAGCCAGTGCGATTGCCACTTGCAGCAAGGTGGTGGCTTGCGCCCAGCGATGGTGCTCGTGCATTTGCTCATCCGACTGGTGTTCCCATTCTTTGGATTCGGCTTCGAGTTTTTCGGCCACCCCTTTGATATCGGCTTTCTCAACTTTGTAGCGTTTGATTTCAGTGTCGTAAAACTCTTTTTTGCCAGCGGGCGCCAGCTCAAGTGCGAATTCGCTCAAATTTTGTTTGCTGCTTTTGGCTTGGTAAAAATTCCACTGATTGGAGGCCTCAGTTTTTTTGATGGCCGCATTGTTTTTGTACAAACCTGCATTGGCTTGGGTGGCACCACCCATGTAGCCAAAGATTGCACCTACGGTGGCAATGATGGCCGTGAACATGGCGATTTTGTTGGTGCTGTTATTGCCGTGGCCTTGGGCTGCGTGTTCTAACTCATGGTCGTGGGGACCATGAACATGAAATTCTTGTTCAGACATGGTGTGTGTTTTCAGAGTTTGCGTGTGAGGGTGACAAAGCTGTAGCGGGTGCTGTTGGCGGCGATGTGCGATTCGCGAGCCGTTTCGTGCCAGCTGGCATCGAAGGTGGGCGCGAAGGCGTCGCCTTCGTAGTCGGCATCAATTTCGGTGACCACGGCACGGGTGGCCCAAGGCATGGACTGCGCGTACACCTCAGCGCCGCCGATCACCCATACCTCGTCAGTCGCTGCGCACAAGGCGAGTGCTTGGTCGATTGAATGGGCTGCATGGGCGCCGTTGGCATGCCAATTGGTTTGGCGTGTGATCACAATGTTGGTGCGCCCTGGCAGCGGACGAAATTGAGGAGGGAGCGATTCCCAAGTCTTGCGGCCCATGATGACCGGTTGACCAAGCGTGGTTTTTTTAAAATGCGCCAGGTCTTCCGGTAAATGCCAGGGCAGCGTGTTGTTGCGGCCAATCACGCCATTGCGCGCGCGCGCAAAGATCAGGTTTAAACCCATATGCGTCTCTTGTGTTTAAACCGCAACCGGTGCTTTGATCGCACCATGGCACTGGTAGTCCAGCACTTCGAAGTCTTCGTAGTCGTAGCCGAAGATCGAGTCTGGTTTGCGCTTGATGTGGAGCGTGGGGTAGGCGAACGGTGAGCGGCTGAGTTGCAAGTCCACTTGCTCATGGTGATTGCTGTAAATATGGCAATCGCCACCGGTCCAGATGAAGTCCCCTACATCCAAGTCACATTGCTGTGCCACCATGTGGGTGAGCAGGGCATAGCTGGCAATGTTGAAAGGCACGCCCAGAAAAATATCGGCGCTGCGTTGGTAGAGCTGGCAGCTGAGCCTGGCTTTTTCACCTGGGTTTTGCGCAGGTGCCACGTAGAACTGAAAGAACGCATGGCAAGGCATGAGTGCCATCTTGTTGAGCTCGGCCACGTTCCAAGCGCTCACGATGATGCGGCGCGAATCGGGGTTGCTTTTGAGCGTTTGAATGACCTCCGCAATTTGGTCAATGTGACCACCGTCAGGCGTGGGCCAACTGCGCCATTGCACACCATACACAGGGCCTAAGTCGCCGTCTTCGCGTGCCCATTCATCCCAAATCGTCACACCGCGCTCTTTGAGCCAGTTGTTGTTGCTCGACCCCGTGAGGAACCACAGCAGCTCTTGGATGATGGAGCGCAGGTGTACTTTTTTGGTGGTCACCAGCGGGAAGCCTTCGTTCAAATCAAAACGCATTTGGTAACCGAACACGCTTTTGGTGCCCGTGCCGGTGCGGTCTGTTTTAGCCACGCCATGGGTGTAGACGTGTTGCATGAAATCTTCGTATTGGCGGCGAATAGGACGCATAGAGGGAGCTTTTGAAAAAATCTGCTTGAGTTTACGCGCTACAGACAGTTGTCAGCATGAGCAATCATGGCAAGGGCAATATTGAAACTGAGTTGTTTTGTTGTGTAATATGATGTGAATTGAGCCCTATAAGTCTCTACGCCTGTTGGCGTATTGACGATTTTTGTAAACGAAACGACATTCGTAGACAACCTGGAACAGTTCCATCACTCCAATTGTCGGCATGACATCATCTGAACACATCAGCGCATCGAATCGCAGCGTGTACGACACCTGTGATCCAGATTATCTGCGCCAGCTGAGAGAAGCGTCAGGCGTGGAGGAAACATGGTTGGCCCGCACGGCCTGTTTGTCGCTGGCCCAGGTGCGCCAATTGGAAGAAGGTGGCGAGAGTTTGTTTTACTCACCCACCATCAAGCGCCAAGCCTATAAGCGCTTGTTGATGCTCCTAGGCGCGGAGCCACCTTCTGTCGTCGTTGATGTCATCGCGGCCCCCGTTCCCTCTGTGGTTCATGACTTGAACGAAATCATCGCCATGGGCGAGAAAAACTTAGACCGCCAATCCGCAGCTGATTTTTTCCTAGCCATGCGCGCTCGCGTGTCGCAGCACAAGATATCGGCGATGGTTGTGTTGGTCATGGGCGTGACCGCCATGACTTCGTTGGTCCTGCCAACCGCAGGTCTGCAGCCGACAGCAAATCTGTCTGAGCATGTGTCGGTCAAAGTGCCTGAATCGATGACGCTTGCGGCATTGCCCTCTCTCTCCCCTGTAGCTACCGCGCCAGCAGAGTCTGTGCAGCCCGTGCTTCAAGTCCCCACATCGCTCAGTACGACAGTGGCACCTGCCACTGTTGCTGCATCGGCATCGGTGAGTGCTCCTGCATCGTGTCAATACACGCGCGACCCTTTGCCACACATTTCGCCATTGGCGGCGACCAAGCCGAGCCGCTATGTGCACATGGTGGCTACGACAGACGTCACCGTGTGCGTGGTTGACGGTAACCAACAAGCCAGTTTGCTCAAGCTCAAAGCTGGCGAAAGTCAGAGTGTGTTCGGTACAGCACCTTGGCAAGTGTCGAGCACCAAGTTGGCCCAGCTGCAAATTTATTTCCAAGGCTGGCGCGTGGCGCTGCCCGAAGGGACTGACCAACGCGTGGCGTTGATCGAGAAACCCAACTGAGATCAAGTCAATTGACGATCTTGTCATCGACGGATGCCTCCCCCGATGTGGGCCATGTGGTGGTGATTGATGATGACCCATCGGTGCGTCGCAGCTTGTGCACCATGCTGGAGCGCGCGGGCTATCAGGTGAGTGAATACGAAAGCGCTGACGCATTCTTGCAAAACCCCATACCTCCTTCGCCATGGGTTCTTTTGCTCGACATGCGCATGCCAGGCACCACAGGTGTGATGCTGCAAGCCAAGCTCAAAACCTTGGTGACGCACCCTGTGCCGATTGTCTTTGTCAGCGGCGACAGTCGGCCCGATGAAATCATTTCAGCCATGAAACAAGGGGCGGTTGATTTTTTACTCAAGCCTTTCACCGCCCAAGCCATGCTCGATGTCATCACCCGAGCGATGCAAGTCGCCGTTCAGTCGCAAGAAGTCAGTCACAAACATGCGTTAATTTCAGAGCGTTTGCAACGTCTGACGCCGCGTGAGCTTGAAATTTGCCATTGGATGGTGCGTGGTTTTTCCAATCAACAAATTTCGTCATTTGATGGCGGTGCGGCAGCCACCATCAAATTGCACCGTTCGCGGGTGATGGAAAAAATGCAGGCTCACAGCCTGCCCGAACTGATTGACATGCTCTCGGGGTTGCGCTTACCGATTCCAGCGCGCCAGGGCGGGGCAGCGGTTTAACGCACCACACGACCTGGATTAAGGGTGCCTTTGGGATCCAACGCTTGCTTGATCTGACGCATCACAGTCAGCGCGGTGGGGTCTTTGTAATCGGGCAAGGTGTCGACCTTCAAGCTTCCCACCCCATGCTCCGCAGAGATAGACCCGCCAAATCGTTTGACAGCATCGTAGACCAGGGTGTTGACCCGGTCTTCTTGGTTTTTTAAAAACGCCTGGTTGTCGCTGCCTTCGGGGGCTTGCACGTTGTAGTGCAGATTGCCGTCGCCCAAGTGGCCAAAGTTGACCAATCGCACACCTTCAATCTCGCGCTGCAGCATGGCATCGGTTTTGGCCACAAAGGTGGGAATGGCAGACACTGACAAGGAGATGTCGTGTTTGATGTTCAAACCTTCCTCCGCTTGTGCCAGGGTGATGCTCTCGCGGATGTGCCACAAATTGCGTGCCTGCGACAGGCTTTCAGCCACCACCGCATCGGTGACGCAACCGTCTTCAAAGGCGATTTCGAGCAAGTGTTCAAAGCGCTCGCGGGCATGGGCTTCAGACTCGGTGTCCGAGTTTTCCAGCAACACGCAATACGGTGTTTGTTGCCATAAGGGAACGCGCAATTGAGGGTAATGTTTGTCGACCAAGCTCAGCGCAAATTGGCCCATCATCTCGAACCCGGTTAAGCCTGCGCCCAAATTCTTGTGTGCCAAGCCAAGCAAACGCACCGCATGTTCAACCGATGGCACCGCAGCCCACGCGGTGAGTTTGGCCGCTGGCAAGGGGTAGAGCTTCATGGTGGCAGCGGTGATGATGCCCAGCGTGCCTTCGCTGCCGATCATCAGATTGCGCAAGTCGTAGCCGGTGTTGTCTTTGCGTAAGCCACTCAAGCCGTGCAGGACGTCACCTTGTGCGGTGACCACTTCCAGCCCCAGACACAACTCACGCGTATTGCCGTAGCGCACCACCTGTGTGCCACCTGCATTGGTGGACAAGTTACCGCCAATCGTGCAGCTGCCTTCGGAGCCCAGGCTGAGTGGGAATAAAAAGCCTGCTTTCTCCGCGGCTTGTTGCAAATTTTGCAGCACGCAACCTGCTTCAACGGTGATGGTCAGGTTGTCGCCATCGACAGCGCGCACCGCGTTCATGCGCTGCAAGCTCAACAACACTTGGGTGCCTGAATCGTCAGGAATGCCACCCACCACCAAGCCCGTGTTGCCCCCTTGCGGCACGATGCTCACGCCTGCTTGTGCGCAGGCTTTGACCACGGCCGCCACTTCGTGTGTGTTGCCGGGACGCACCACAGCCAGCGCCTTGCCACGGGTGCGTTTGCGCCAATCTTGTTCGTAGGCCGTCAAGTCGCCTTCGGTCAGCACATGGGCGGCCCCAATCGCTTGGGTGAGGGTGTTCAACAAATCAAGTTGCGCAGCAGTGGGCATAAAAACCTCAAGAATTGGAAGATGCAGTGGCGGCGGTTTCTGTCGCTGCATCGGTCATGTCATGGCGTTTGGCATGCTGGAGCCGCAAGCGCACATGCAGCGCGCAGGCCACAAACAGCACCACGCACAAGAAAACTTCCAGCATGGCGAAATAGTTGCTTGGCGCGCGATCGCCCCAAGCGCGCACCACACCCTCGGTGAAATAAAGCCAAACCAACAAGCTGACCCAGCGGTAGGTGTACATGCGGTTTTTCAGCAAACCTGTCAGGGGAATACACAGCGGCAACACTTTGAGTGCGAGCAGTGTCCCGCCTGGCCGAATGGGGGCCAGCCACAGCTCCCAAGCCAGGCCCAGCACGATGAGCCCCATCAAGCTGCCCACGGCCAGCAATCGGGTCAACGTCACATGACGCGGTGTGTGTTCTTGGGGGGCGGTGTCGGAGGTGTGCATAGAGGATGGCATGATTCGGGTCATGATTGTCCCGCAACTCCACAGCTTTTTGAACCGACTCCGCCGATTTCCCTGGCGCAACACCGCGCGCACCTTGCGTCAACGTTTTCGCGAGGACCGCTTAGGTCAAGCCGCTGGCAGCTTGACCTTCACCACCACCATTGCGCTTGTCCCCTTGGTGGCGGTGGCCCTGGCGGTTTTCACTGCGTTTCCGATCTTCAGCGACTTTCAAGCGGTGCTGCAGCGTCGTTTGGTCGAGAGCTTTGTGCCCGACAACATTTCCCGCCAAGTGTTGGGTTACTTGACCTTGTTTGCCAGCAAGGCCAGCCGTTTGGGCGTGGTGGGTGTGACCGCGTTGTTGTTGTCGGCCATCACCTTGGTGTTCACAATTGACCGCACCTTGAACGCCATTTGGCGCGTGCGCACACGCCGCCCCTTTGCGCAAAGCATGTTGCTGTATTGGACCGCCATCACGCTGGGGCCGCTGCTGATGGGAGCGAGTTTGGTGATGATGTCGCAGCTCATTGTGGTGTCACGTGGCTTGACGCCAGACTCGGTGGGGAATTTGCGCTGGCTGTTCAGCACCTTGGAGTTCATGCTGCTGGCCTGGGGGGTGAGCGCCTTGTACCGCTATGTGCCCTATACCCAAGTGCGCTGGAGCCATGCGTTGGTTGGTGGTGTGTGGGTGGCCGCGGCGACTGAAATGGCGCGCAATGTCTTGGCCTACTACTTCGGCAAGATGCCCACCTATTCAGTGGTCTATGGTGCGTTTGCCACCGTGCCGATTTTGTTGGTCTGGATTTATTTGGCCTGGTCTATTGTGTTGATAGGCGCTGTTTTGGTGGCCAACCTCCCCAGCTTGTTGGGTGGGATTGCCCGTGATGGACGCAGTGTGGGTTGGCGCTTTCAACTCGCGCTGGAAGTGTTACAGCGTTTGCAACTGGCGCGTGCCAGCGACGCGCGTGGTGCCAGCTTGATGCAGCTGTGCGAAGACCTCAGGCTCGACCCCTTGCAGCTCGAAGAGGTATTGGCCACCTTGGTGGATCTGGATTGGATTGCCCGTTTGAGCGAGTCCGTCGATGCCCGGCACACCCATGTCCAAGAAGCCCGCTATGTGATGTTGGCCGACCCGCACCAAACGCCACTTTCACCGTTGATGGAGCGTTTGCTGCTGGTGCGCAGCGCCGAGAGCCAAGGCCTGTGGATGCGCTGGCAAGATCTGCGTTTGCGCGATGTGATGTAAAGGCCGTGAAACACCCGCATGCGGGTGTGCGGTGGGATCAGGCGCCCAAAAACGTTTTCAAGGCTTGCAAGGTTTCTTCAGGTGACTCGCTCATTTGATGATGTCCCATGGGGACATTCACCACCGTGAATTGTTTGCCACTTTGCTGGGCTTGTGCGATCAGGGATTGCGCGGCGCGTGGGGTGGTCATTTGATCGGTGGCTCCGAGGAGAAACAAGACCGGACACGTCACCGCTTCTATGGCCTGCAAACCGTTGGCATAGCTGTCGCACGCGACAAAGCCACGGTGAAAAATATTCACCGCCCGGTTGCTTGCCAACACGCGCCGCCCCAAGGCCATGGATGCACCGTAGACCCACGTGCCTGGGCCTAAGGCAGATGGTGGTGCGGCCAAGGTGGCGCGCGAAAACACGTTCACCATTTGCAATGCTTTCATCGGGTCGTTGAGTGAGGACTCGATCAACACGGGTGATACCTTCATGGGGAAGGCGGTACCCACCAGGGCCAAGCGCGTGATGCGGTCCTTCAGACGCGCCGCAGTTTCCAGTGCAATCAGTGAGCCCCAGCTGTGGCCCACCAACGTTGCTTTTTCAACACCTGCCGCGTCGAGCAAGGCCTCGATGAATTGCGACGCTTCTTCCACCGTCGATGGTGCGTCACCCCCGCTGCGGCAATGACCGGGTAAATCGACGGCCAGCACATTGAAGCCGTGGTGGGCGAGGTAGCGGCTTTGCAAAATCCACACGCTGTGATCATGCAGCACGCCATGGATGAACACCACGGTGGGCTTGGCTGCGTCAAAGGCCTTGCCTCCGGTGTAGGCGTAGGCCACATAACTGTGGCCAGCGGGTGTTTGAAGGTTGAATTTCATGGCACGTCTCTCCTTAGGCTTGGGCGGGTTTGGTGGCTGCGCCGCCCGCTTTTTCTGCCGCCTTCAAGGCGCGTTTCAAATCGTCGATCAAGTCGGCGGGGTCTTCCAGACCAATCGACAAACGGATGGTGCCTGGGCCAATGCCAGCGCCGGCCAGGGCCTCGTCGCTCATGCGGAAATGCGTGGTGCTGGCGGGATGAATCACCAAGCTGCGGCAGTCACCCACGTTGGCCAGGTGGCTGAAAAGTTTCAAGGCTTCGATGAAGGCTACGCCTTGGGCACGGCTGCCTTTCAAGTCAAAGCTGAACACCGAGCCCGCCCCACGGGCGCCAAAACGCAGCAGTTTTTCAGCCAGCGCATGGCTGGGGTGGCTTTCGATGAGTGGATGGCCCACGCGGCTCACCATTGGATGGCTGGCCAAGAACTGCACCACTTGTTCGGTGTTGGCCATGTGGCGCTCCATGCGCAGGGGCAGGGTCTCGATGCCTTGCAAAATCAGCCACGCGCTGTGCGGGCTCAGGCAGGCACCAAAGTCGCGCAGGCCTTCACGGCGCGCGCGCAGCAAGAAAGCACCGATGGTGCTTTCCTCGCTGAACACCATGTTGTGAAAGCCTTCGTAGCTCTGGGTCAGCTCGGGGAATTTGCCGCTTTTTTCCCAATCAAAGCTGCCGCCATCCACCACGATGCCGCCAATCACCGTGCCATGACCGCTTAAGAATTTGGTGGCCGAGTGGTAGACCAAATCAGCCCCGAGTTCGAATGGCTTGATCAGGTAGGGCGAGGTGAGGGTGGAGTCCACCAGCAAGGGCACGTCAGCTGCATGTGCGATCGAAGAAATGGTGGGAATGTCCAGCACATCTAAACCCGGGTTGCCCACGGTTTCACCAAAGAACAGCTTGGTATTGGGTCGAACGGCTGCGCGCCATGCATCGATGTCGTTGGGTTTAACGAAGGTGGTTTCAATGCCGAAACGGCTCAACGTGTAATGCAGTAAATTGTGCGAACCGCCATACAAGGCCGTGCTGGCCACGATGTGCGAGCCTGCGCCCATCAGGGTGGCAATGGTGAGGTGAAGCGCAGCTTGGCCACTGGCCGTGCTGATGGCGCCGATGCCGCCTTCCAGCGCCGCCACGCGTTGCTCCAACACCGCATTGGTGGGGTTGCTGATGCGGCTGTAGACATGGCCCGCGCGTTCTAGGTTGAACAGTGCGGCTGCGTGGTCGCTGGACTCGAACACGAACGAGGTGGTCAAGTGAATCGGCACCGCGCGTGCGCCGGTGGTGGGGTCAGGGGCGGCACCTGCGTGCAGGGCGAGCGTGTCAAAACTGGGGTCGGTGTAGCCAGGCATGGTTTCCTCGGGTGTTTTGTCAGATTTTGTACAGCCATTGTGGGCTATATTTGATCCACCACCCGAGG
>Ga0228703_1000962_pt1 | contig 18618 bp, 17 predicted proteins | sample McNCre217_Aug_MG_3_FD_178020 | JGI IMG/M metagenome (GOLD analysis project Ga0228703, IMG submission 178020) | Freshwater microbial communities from McNutts Creek, Athens, Georgia, United States - 29-17_Aug_MG | ecosystem: Environmental > Aquatic > Freshwater > Creek | place: USA: Georgia... | reverse complement strand
CCCTCCGCTTGGTTCGACGCAAGGCAACCACCCCAGACGAAGTCGAGTGGAATCCTTCAACCGGCTTCATCCAAGAAGGCATCATGGAAACCGTGGATGCCGTGGTCAATATGGCCGGAGCAACCACCGGCAAGATTCCTTGGACTTCAAAGTACAAAGAAGAGATCGTAAGCTCACGAATCGATTCGACTCGCACTTTGGTAAATGCCATGAAGGTTGCCAAAAACAAGCCAAAGGTCTTGGTCAGCGGTTCAGCCTCTGGTTTCTATGGCGACTCGGGTGACAAATTACTTTCTGAAAACTCACCTAAGGGCGCCGGCTTTCTAAGTGACCTCGCGCACGCGTGGGAGCAGGAGGCGCTAAAGGCGCCAACCGAGGTTCGTGTGGTTTTGGCTAGAACAACGATGGTGATGTCTCGCCAGCTTGGCGCTCTCGGGCGTCTGCTGCCACTCATCAAGCTCGGCATCGGTGGCCCACTAGGTTCGGGTAAGCAGTGGTGGGCTTGGATTTCACTTCCGGATGAAGCCGCGGCAATCATTCACCTGATCAATACGCCGAGCGCTAGTGGCGCTTTTAACTTGACCGCACCTGAACCGGCCACCTGTGGGCAAATCGTAAAGGCGCTGGCCAAAGATTTGAAGCGCCCGAGCCTAATAGCTGTTCCGACCTTCGCCTTGAAGCTACTTATTGGCGAGGCCGCTGTTGAGCTATTACTTTGCAGCCAGAACATGACTGCAACGCGGCTCCTCGACACCGGCTTCAAGTTTCAGCACCCGACCCTGAAGCAGGCTTCGGCCTGGGTTGTCGGCCGCTAAAAACCTCGGTCATGCTAGCGAAAAAACCCGCCACCATTTCGGTAGCGGGTTTTCTCTTGTACGAAATTACTTAGCAGCTGGCTTCTTAGCGGCAGGCTTCTTGGCAGCAGTTGCTTTAGCAGCAGGCTTTGCGGCTGGCTTTGCAGCAGTCTTGGCTGCAGCAGGCTTTGCGGCTGGCTTTGCGGCTGGCTTTGCGGCTGGCTTTGCGGCTGGCTTAGCAGCAGTCTTGGCTGCAGCAGGCTTCTTGGCAGCGGTTGCCTTCGCAGCTGGCTTAGCGGCTGGCTTCTTAGCTGCTGGCTTTGGAGCAGCAGCCTTCGCGGTGGTCTTGGCAGCGGTCTTTGCGACCTTCTTCACTGCGGTGCCAGCGGTCTTGGTTGCAGCGGTAGTTGCCTTTGCCGCTGACTTGGTGGTTGCGTTGACCTTCTTCTCGACGGTCTTGGCAGCTGACGCGACCTTCTTCTCGGCAGCAGCTACGGTCTTCTCAACCTGCTTCTCGAGATCTGCGGTTACCTTTGCAGCCTCGTCGACAACCTCTGCCGCTAGCTTGCCCGCATCCTTTGCGATGCTCTTTGCGTTCTTAGCAAAAAGCTTCTTTGCACTGTCAAAAATGCCCATGATGAGTTTCCTTAAATTTGGGGGATTGTGAAATCGTTTCAAGTCTAGCGAGTGACTAGTAAAAAGGGCTAGCCGTTGGCGCGACGGCGACGAAGTATTTCATCTAGCTCGTGCTGTTCGAGTCGCTTGGCCGAGACTTCGTTGCGAGCGTTTTCGAGAGAAACGACCTCGGCGATTTCGACTACTTCAAGGGTTCCTTGGTGAAGTCGTGGTTCTGGAAGTTCGGTTCGCTGCCACGCTCGAGCATCGATCGGTGAAGCCTCTTCGGCTTCAACCGCCTCGGCATAATCACGTGCCAAACGGGAGAAGTTGTCTACAGAAGGACGTCGCTGAACTTTTTGTCTCGACTTTGAAGGCTTCGCCGGACGCTGAACGATTCCTCGTTCGCGTTCTTGTGAGCGCTTGAACCAGGATGGAACGAAGACCAGCAGCCACAGGCCAGCGACTACCGCCAGTGCCATTCCGCCAAATCCATCGAAGTTCATATCTCAAAGATATGAGTTAGCTTCCCAACTCGTCGGCATTTAATTCGGTGTGTTTAATTCGCGAGACACTTTTTTGACTCCAGGGATAATTCATTGCGCCAACTTTTCCCTGCACCCAACGATTGAGCACTCCCCCGATCACCTCTTCGTGAGTTAGGGCAAACACGTAGTGATCGCGCCAGGCACCGTTGATGTGAATGTATCGCTCTTTCAAACCTTCGTATCGAAAACCCAATTTCTCAACGACCCGAAGCGAGGCGATGTTCTCTGGCCTGATATCAATTTCGACTCGGTGCAAACCAACGACGTTGAATAGGTAATCGCTGGCGAGCGCGACGGCAGTCGGCGTTATGCCCTTGCCTGCAACTTCGGGCACTACCCAATAACCGATAACCGCGTTGCTAACCGAACCATAAAGAATGTTCGCAACATTTAGTTGCCCGACGATCTGACCTTGATGTTCAATCACAAACGGCAAGCCGGTTTGATTATCAAGTTGGCGAACCAAACCTTTGGTCATGGCCTTGATATCAAATGAGTTTGGGCCGAAGGGATTGGTGGCCTCCCAAGGACGCAACCACTCACGGTTACCGAGTATCAGCTTTTCAAGAGCTTTGGAATCACGCACGCGCAGCAACCTCAGGGTTACATCTCCGTGAGTGAGAGCAAAAGTCATAGCCACGATGGCAAGATTAGTCCCATGGAAGCCGTGAATCTGCAAAAACGCGAAATGCGTGCTGTGCTCAAGGCCCAGCGTTCGGCTCGAGATTACGATCCCGAGTTGGCGGGGGCTCTCTGCGTTCAACTTGCCGAGCTTTGCATAGCCAATGGGGCAACCAAGATTGTCTGTTACCTTGCCTTTGGTGACGAGCCCGACACAGAACTTTTCATTGATTGGGCTCTAGAAAATGAAATCCAAGTGCTGCTGCCGATTTCCAACCAGGATGGCTCACTCACCTGGGTTCGTTTTGACGGCGAAACTCAAACCGGCATCTTCGGTTTTCAAGAACCAGTGGGCCAAGAGGAATCAATATCAGGCGTGGATCTGATTTTCATCCCTGCATTGGCAGTCGATAAAACAGGGCAACGTCTAGGAAAAGGCAAAGGTTATTACGACCGAGCCTTGGCTCAGCTTGAGAACCTCGCGCCGGTTATCGCCGTAGTTTTCGACGACGAATTCGTCGAAATGGTTCCTACCGAAGATCACGACCACCCGGTAGACGCCGTGATCACCCCGAGCAATACCGTCTTCTTCAGCGAACGGTTAAACTAGAGCTATGCCCCTTTATTCATACGCGTGCAAAAACTGCGAACACACCTTTGATGTGCAACAGTCTTTTTCGGATGCTGCACTAACCAAGTGCCCTGAATGCGGCGGAGAACTTCGTAAGGTATTCGGCAAGGTCGGCGTGACCTTTAAGGGCAGCGGTTTTTACCGAAACGACTCTGGCTCGAGCAGCAAACCTAGCAACTAACTAACCCCAGTGCGGTGGCTTATCGCCACGCAAGCGCGCGTCATTTGAATCTGATCGGTCGCCCCACGCCGCATCCGAGTCTTCGAAAGCTCGTTCCGATGGGTCAAATAGCGGAGTCGGTCGCTTCGAAATTTGCATGCCCAACTGTTCTGCAATTCGCTGCGCAATGGTCTGCGGGTCGGCGAAGAGTTCAAAACTGTGAACGCGAATGTAATCCCAGCCGAGTGCCTTCAAAAGCCCTGGTCGAATCCTGAATTTCTCGTTTCGGTTGTGACCGCGAAGCGTCCAGTCGGGTTCGATTACCGCCGCCTTCTTGGCATAACTCACCACGAGCGGCATATCGGCAGACAGCGTTTCATCAACTCGGGCACCTAGCTTCTTCAATCGCAGACTCAAATCGTTGAGCATCGGATCTGGAATCACGTCATTAACTTCGCGAGGCGCGTCAGCCGCGGCAAGCAAATCGCTCAGTAGCAATGCCCCGTTGGTTAGTCGGTCGCCCGGGATGTCTTCGGCTGCAAAGCATGAGATAACCGTAATTTCGTGACGCGCGCTCACCAGGACATTGGCCAGTGAGCGACGGCCCTCAGGTTCGCTGAGTTGCCCGAAATTCGAGAGCACCGCTCCGTGAGAGGTGCGACCGAAACCAATTGAGAAAATCACACGGTCGGCCTGGCGGTGGGTCATGTCGGAAAGTGACAAGACCTCAAACTTTTCGCGTCCATGACTGTGGAAGAACTCGGCAAGTTCTGGTCGCTGCTTCAACCCTTCACGGATGGCAACTCGCACGCGCTCGGCATGAACTGCAGAAGCACTGGCCAGTAAGAGCGAATCTTCAGGGTGCCAAGCGGCGTGATGGAACACCTGTTCCACGGCACGATTTACTTCGGCATCGAGGCTTTCGGTGGCACCCTCAATCGTGCTGGTTGCTCGATTGTCTTGCAAGACCAGGTCGACGTGGAACGACTTTTCGCCCAAGTATTCGGCTGCACTTGGTTCGAACTCGATGCGATTCTGGTAGAACTCTCGGTTGATCAAGGCAGCCAGGGCCTGGCTGGTGGTTCGATAACTGCGACGAAGCACCTCGGCACCATAAATTCTGCGCACTTCGTGGAACACAGATTGAGAGTCGATTTCGCGGCCCAGCGGCAAGGCTCGGGGTTCGATTTCAAAGCCGGTCGGGGTTGCAATCGCATCGTCACCGAAGGCAATTACCTGCCGTGAACGCGAGAGAATTCCGAGGTTTTCGGCAACGGTGCTGCCGGCAGCATCGAGAACGAAGACAGCGTCAAACGCGTCATCCGAGCCTAGATTTGTCGCCACCTCATAAGGAGACAGAAGCTCAACCGAACCCAAAATTGACCAAATCGATGGGCTGGCCGTGCGCAGTGATTCGAAGGTGGCTGAACCCGTTTTTAGCGCAGCTTTCAAAGCCGCGGCCTCTTGCGGGTTGGCAGCGATTGCTGAATGCCACTCATCGGCCAAACGCTTGGCCAGATGCTTTGCGCCAAGTTGAATCTGTGCGTCATAAGCAGTGCGGAAAGCCTCTTCATTGGTGTCAATTCGCTCTGCGGAATAGCCCAATAGCGTTGAGTCTTTGGCCAAAGCGTATTCCAGCGCAGATTGCCACCAGGCCAAATCCAACTCGACTGCAAGTCGATCTTTAGGGGTGTGCAGACGGCCCAAGTCGCGCGCTAGTTGACCAAGTCCTGATGCGCGCAGTTGACCCGCGAGCATTGCGCGATCGCCGAGGTTGGCAAGCGCATCCGTGTCCTCAGCAAGAGAATGAAGCTTGAGTTTTAGCTTCGAAAGCTCCAACTTCATTAGCGGCACCTCAGTTGACTCTGGGTCAAGGTGTCGTTGAATCGCTTCTAGATCGGCAACGAATGATTGATAGGCAACCTGAGCGTCATTGATTCCAGCAGGAACCTGAGGTGAAACCGGGCTCAGCGAGTAGCGCTGCCATTGTTCGCGCTGATTCTGAATCTCCAGCAAAGCCACGTGAAGGTCGGCCACATGCATACCTGGACGCAAGTACTCCTTGGCCAGCTTCTTGAGGCGGCGTCGGTTGACACCAGAAATCTTGGCGCGCTCGCTCTTTTCTACACCCTGCCTTGGGGCGGTGGCGGCAATCAGTTCGGTCAGCGGGCGATCGAATACGTCGGCGACAAATCGGTCATGAGTCTCACGAACACCCATGAACAGTCGCAGGTAAACCCCGAACTCTTCTACGCTGTTTGCCGGCTTGAAGTTAACCGCAGCAATGAATTCGGCCAACTGCGTAGATAGACTCGGGAACGATTCGTCGCGAAGTTTCTTGGCTAGCGCAATTGCTTGAGCCACTTCTCCCGGTGAATCGAACTGCGCTTGATACCAGGCGGTGTCTTGAGGACCAAACTTGAATTCACCCAGCTCCTCGGCCTCAGCTAGCAGCGCCAAAGCATTCTTTCGGTCTAGGTGATCGGTGAGGTACTTGGCCTCGATGCGTGCGTTGGTAACGGGTGCGTGCGGCATCGCGCTAAGCGCTGAGAGCTCTCGAAGAATGTCGGCAATAGAAACCCCAAGCGATTCAACCTTGCTGTCGAGGGCTTTGAAGTAGGCATCTAGTTCTTGTTCGGCAACCAATCGACGGCCACGAGCAGCGGCGAGGTCAACCGGCTGAGCCTTTTCATTTCTCGAAATCGCAGAAACGACGTCGACCCAGGTGCTGTCGGCGCGAACCGCGAGACCACCGAGCCCAATCGCTGAAAGTCGATCGGCCAACTCGTTTAGGGTCTGCCTTCTCGGCGCTACCACAGCCACTCGCTTGCCTGCCTGAACCAGCACCCCAAGGGTATTGATTACAGTTTGGAGATAACCACATCCGGGAAGGGTTTCAACTGCAAAACTCTGGCCGGCTAGAGCGCGAGCTGCAATATTCACCTGGTTGGCGTCTGCATCGGCAACGAACAACATTTCGCTCGATTCGATCTCCGGCAAGCCTTCACGCTCTGGTCCGGCAAGTTCTTCCAGCAAAGCAGTGTCAACGCGCTTGAAATCGCGCAGCATCTCGGTTGGTGCGGTGCTGAAGTTTGCAATCACCAGGATGCGCTTCAGGTCTAGCTTGGCCTTCTCGCCAGTTAGGTTCGCCAGATAGTTAAGTACGGTTACCGGAACCAGGTCGGAGCTCTCGTTCTGACGAGCAAGCAGCTCTGCTTCATTCAGCTTGATGCCGTAGCAAACCTCGAGTGCGTCGACAAAGGCAGGGTTTACTCGAGGCAAACCAGCCTTGTGCAGCTCGTAGTCTTCGCCCTTTTTGTCGATCGAAATCGGCCACAGCAGCACGGGCATTTTCAGGTCGAAACCATCGCCCTCAAAGTCGGCTAGGCCACCGGCCAGATAGAGAGTCTCAATGCCGAAGTGATTGCGCAAGCGTTCGGCCTTGGCGTTGATTCGACGGGCTGCTGCGAGGGCGCGCGAGTAAGCTAGCGGGTCACGAACCAAGTTAGAAAGCAGGGTCGCCCGCCCAGTCACGAACTGCGAAAAACCGCCAGGATGGCTGCGCTCTAAGTCGATTTGACCGAAGTTATTGGTTTCGAAGTTGGTCAGTGGATTTGTGATTCCAATTGCAGCGATTTCTTCCTGCCAAGCATCCCACTGAGCACGTGAAATAGATCCACTAGAGACTTCAAAATCAACCATGAATTAACACTAACTTTTGTAACTCACATTCGATTTAGGCTTGCCCTGTTGGCCTCGATTATGCGCGTATATTTGGAAGTCCTGCCTTCGTAGCTCAGTGGATAGAGCAGTGGTTTCCTAAACCATGTGCGGAAGTTCGATTCTTCTCGGGGGCACAAAGCAACTAAGCAGCCCGCAAGTATGGGTTCCAGTCTGGCTCGAGCCGCTCGGTGCCGCGAACACTCCAGACCGTGCCACTCGGCATTTTCGGTGTGAAGTTCAGCTTCCAACCGAGTTCCGAAAGCGTCTTGTCACCTTTTCGGTTGTTGCACGCGAAGCAGCACGCAACCAAGTTCTCCCAAGTATCCCGTCCGCCCTTTGATCTGGGCTGAACATGGTCGATGGTGTTGGCTGCTCTAGAGCAGTATGCGCAGGTGTGACAATCGCGACGCAAAACACCGCGACGAGAAACCGGCACATTTCTAGAGCCAGGGATGCGCACATAGCGCGATAAGAGAATGACCGAAGGAAGTTCGAATTCATCGGTGGCAGAATGAACCGTTAGCTCTGGAGCCCCGGCAAGCACGGTTGCCTTCTTGTTGAGCACCAAAATAAGCGCTCGCTTGAACGACACCACAGCAAGCGGCTCATAGCCTGCGTTCAAAACCAGTGTGCGCATCAAATACCTCTCAAAATAAAAAACGCGCCGCCATAATGGGCGACGCGATTAGCTATTAAGTTGTTGCTCTTGTTGCAGTCTCGATTGACAAGGGCACTTAAGGCGCATGTGTCTCTCCAATCGAACTCAATTAGTGACAGAGTATTGCGGCAAGGCCTGCAAGTGCACGGTATTCGATGCGTGTGTCCTGAAGATTTAGCGAATAGTTATGAAACTAAAAGCGAACTATTTGGTCGCGAGGCGCACGAAGTGGATGTTGCTGGTGAAGATTGGAGCCAGCTTCACGTAGTCACCCGGACGTGGTGAGTGATAGAAGTTACCGTTGCCGGCATAGATACCGTCGTGGCTCAGGTCGTCGAACACGACAAGGTCACCAGGAACAGCATCTTCAGGTTTGATCAAAATACCCAAGCGATTTTGACCATGTACCGAGTGAGGTAGCGCAACACCGAACTGAGAGAACACGAAAGCCACATAACCAGAACAGTCGAAACCACCAGGTGTTTCACCACCGAAGACGTATGGGGTGCCGACATACTTTGAGGCCACCTGCAAGATGGTCGCTCCATCGAGCTTGCTGTAAGGCGGGTTAAGAATGTAGTCGGCTGCGGTAGGGCCGGCGTAGGTGCGGTAAGCATTGAGCGTCTCCTGACGCGCAATCTCGCTGGCATTGGCCGACTCGTAATTTCCGCGCGAGTACTTAACCGTGTTCACCGCCGCGACGGTCAGGTTCTGGGTGTCGGCAGCCGAGGCAACGGCCTGGGCATCCGTGGTTGTAAAGCGAGACATCGCGGCAACGTCTGGGTCGTAGGCATAGGCCGGCAGCGCGAAGGTCGCAAACAACCCGGATGCGATCGACATCGTCAAAACGTTGCGGAAGCCCCGACGGTTATAAAGTTTGACTTTTCGCTCTGCTCGAACCAGATAGCGACCAGATGCGGTTGCCTGAACTCGTTCGGGATTTGCCGATCTTTCGGCAGCTTGCTGCTTTGCCAAACGCTTAGCCTGCTTACGGGCAAGGCGCGACAAACGAGCCCTCTCCGATTCGCGAATCGATCGACGGCTGCGCAACTCGAATGATTCGAGGACGTTGATTTCAACATCTGCGCGGTGTCTACCGGTGGCTTTGGTTGCCAAGACTAAACCTCCAGGGTTTATTTTGTGCAGACCTCAAGTTTACCCGAGGTTGCCTGAGAAAGCACTGTGTGAGCGCTCTAGGCCTCTACGAAGAGGTGCATGGCCAGGTCGTTAGACAGCTCTAGCCCCTCTGATTCGGTGCCTGAGGTAACCAGTACGCCGCGCTCGCGGAACTGAAGGCGCACGGTGGCGCCCGGCAAGATGTTTAGTTTTCGCAGTGCGGTCAGAAACTCCACGTCGAGCTGAGCCGGTTCACCGATGCGCTTGAGAACAAAGGTGCTTTGCTCAGCGATGGCGCGGGGAAGGTCAAGGATAGAAACAACGCCATCCTGGAAGTTTGCATTCGTCTTGAAGCCCAACTCGGCGAGACCTGGAATCGGGTTGCCGTAAGGCGAAACATCGGGGTTGTCGAGCATTGAGAGAATCTTGCGCTCTACCGTGTCACTCATCACGTGTTCCCAACGGCACGCCTCTTCGTGAACCAGCTCCCATTCAAGACCGATGATGTCTGAAAGGAGACGTTCAGCGATTCGGTGCTTGCGCATGACAGAGACCGCTTCGCGACGACCAACGTTGGTCAACTCGAGGTGGCGGTCACCGCTCACGATTACCAATCCGTCGCGCTCCATGCGGGCTACGGTTTGAGAGACGGTTGGGCCAGACTGATCCAGGCGCTCGGCGATGCGGGCGCGCATCGGAACCTGGCCTTCTTCTTCGAGTTCAAGGATGGTGCGAAGGTACATTTCTGTGGTGTCAATGAGATCTGCCACTTGGCCCTCCGTTCCTATTTCTCCCTACAGATTACCGCGGTGAGGGGCTCGAATCGTTCAGGTAAACTTGTCTCATGCCTGAAATCATCATCCCTGCCGAGTTTTTGCCAGTTGACGGTCGCTTTGGTTGCGGCCCTTCACGAGTTCGCGCCGAGCAAATCGCCGCCTTCTCAACCGAAGGCGCTCGACTCATGGGCACCTCGCACCGTCAAGCTCCGGTTAAGAACCTGGTCAAGCGTGTTCAAGAGGGCCTGATGGATTTGTTCCACAACCCTGAGGGCTACGAGATCGTTATCGGCAACGGTGGTTCAACCGCATTCTGGGATGCCGCCGCGTTCTCACTCGTTGAGAAGAAGGCGCAGAACCTCGTGCATGGCGAATTCGGCGCCAAGTTTGCGTCGGCACTGACCAACCCTTGGCTCGACAAGCCAACGGTAATCAACGGCGAGCCAGGTTCAAGGCTTGCTCTTCAGGCGGAGGCGGGCGTCGACTCTTACGCTTACGCACAAAACGAAACTTCTACCGGTGTGGTCACCCCGGTTAAGCGCCTGGCCGGTGCAGACGCCGGTGCGCTGTTCTTCACGGATGCCACTTCGGCTGCCGGCGGCATCGACTTTGACCCGCTAGAGACCGACGTCTATTACTTCGCCCCACAGAAGAACTTCGCTTCTGACGGTGGCTTGTGGTTCTCACTGATGTCGCCTGCTGCAGTTGAGCGTGCAGAGCGAATCGCAGCAAGCGATCGCTACATCCCGGAATTCTTGAGTGTCAAGACTGCAATCGACAACTCTCGCCTCAACCAGACCTTGAACACCCCTGCCATTTCGACCTTGTTCTTCTTGGCTGAGCAGATTGACTGGATGAACGCCAACGGCGGCCTCGCTTGGGCTGACGCTCGCACCAAGGAAGCATCGCAGCACCTTTACAACTGGGCAGATGCTTCGAGCTTCGCGACCCCCTTTGTTAGCAACCCAGAGCACCGCTCACAGGTCGTTGTGACGATTGACTTCGATGCTGCGGTGGACGCTGCAGCAGTGGCTAAGGTTTTGCGCGCAAACGGCATTGTTGACACAGAGCCATACCGCAAGCTTGGTCGCAACCAGCTTCGCGTGGCTACGTTCACCGCCACCGAGCTTTCAGATGTGCAGAAACTCACTCAGGCAATTGACTATGTAGTTGGTCAGCTGGCCTAGGCTAGCGACATGAAGTTCTACGTAAAGGATTCTGAGCGCAAGCCAGATCCGGCCCCCGTCAAGACCAACGCTAAGTTGGCAATTTCGGTGGGACTGGGGCTCTGGAGCCTAGCTCTCGTCGTTCTTCTTTTTGCCGGCTCCGCGATTCCTGCGGCGCAAGAATCGTGGACGCTTACGTGTCTTGCCGGTATCGGCCTCGGCCTCTACGCTCTCTTCCACGTTCGTCGCCGCTGATTCAGCTTCGGCTTCTTCTTCGACTTCAGCCTCTTCAACTTCGTCGGTAGCGTCAGAAGATTCTTCGGCCTCGGTTTCGTCGGCGAGATCAGAATCTTCGCCGTCTTCGGCTACTTCGGCATCATCAGCATCTTCGGCCTCTTCGGCCTCGAGCGCAGCTTGCGCCTCAAGTTCTGCCTGAAGTGCCTTGTAGTCGGCTAGGCGCTCAGACCAAGGAACCCAGTCAGGTGCCACGAGTGAGTCTGGGCCCGGAACCAATAGGACTTCAGAAATCGTAGGCGCGGCATCGCCGTCGCCCTGGAACACGCTTACCGACCAGCGCCAGCCAGCGTAACCCTTGAGCTTTCCTTCGAAAAGGTAAGTTACTACGCCTTCGTCTTCTTCAACCGAATCGATGAAAAAGCCGACCGCATTGCGCGAGGCAGCCTCAACCGCCGCGTTATAGGCGAAGGTTTTGTTGTCGTTAGTCTTAGGCATCCAGCTCGTCAGCCAACTTACGAAGCAGGCTCGCAATCTTCTTGCCGTTTGATGACTCTGGGTACTTGCCGTGCTTCAGACCGCCACCAAGGTGGTCAAGCAAACGGATTAGATCCTCAACAATTACTGCCATCTCGTCGGCCGGCTTGCGGCTCAATTTGGCTAGGCTCGGCGGAGCGTCTAGAACGCGAACCGACAGCGCCTGAGCGCCGCGCTTTCCGTCGACGATGCCGAATTCAACACGGCTGCCAGGGCGAATTGAGGTGGTGCCAGCCGGAAGTGCGCTGATGTGCAAAAAGACTTCGCTGCCATCGTCAGATGCGATGAAACCAAAACCCTTGTCTTCGTCGAAGAACTTGACTTTGCCGGTAGGCATGTGGACCTCTTTCGTTATAGCAAACCTTTATTTTACAAGGGTCAATGCTCGTTTAGCCAAGGTATCCTAGAAGGATGGCTAAACAAACGAAATCTGCGCACAAATCTGAGACCCCGCGCCTCGAGAACATCCTTGCTTACATGGCAGTCGGGCTCATCGGAACCTCGATCATCGTGATGGTTATCACCTTGCTGTTGTCACTTTCAACCCACAACTTGATGCCGATTCTGGTTTTCTACCCTCAGATCGGCCTAATCGCCGGGGCAATCTGCATCATCGCCCTGCTGATCGTGAGCCTTCGCCGCCGCGCCCGCGAGAACGGCTAACCACCCCATAATGAGCGAACTGCTTCGCATTGCCTCGGCCCTGCGCCGTGCAAGCGATGCTGACCTCAAGGCGGTCATTTCACAACGCCTCGTAAACAGCTCAGGGCTTCGCGATTTCTTTGATCTCGCCGAAAGCCTCAGCCAACCCAAGTCGGTTGCCAGCACCGTTGCCGGTTTACCAAAGACTCAGATCGATGCACTGGTGGCAATCGTCGAGGGTCGTGAGCCAGAGCCGAAGGCCGCCGCTTCGCTAGCCCGGATGATGTTGATCGAGCGCACCAGCGAGGGCAGCTTTGCTTTATTCGCGTCGACGGCACTTTGCCTACAGTCGCTTGAGGCGCCACTAGTCAAGGATTCCCTGCCGGCCAGCGCGGCACCCGCGCAATCGGAGGTCGATCGCGACTCGGGCATTGCAACATTTGAAACCTTGCAGGCTCTGACCGAACTCGTGTTTGATGCCGAACAGCGCTACATCCGTGAGGTCGGTAAGAAGAACGTTGGCCTGCCGGACATTAAGCGTTTGGCTCAACACGTTCGACAGAGCAACGAATTCGCTCGCGAAATCTATGAACTGGCCAACCACGCAGACCTCATTGGTCTGGTCGGCGGTCGATGGCAACTCGGGCCGCAGGCAAGCAACTGGCTAACCTTGCAACCAGAGGCAAGACATCGCCACCTAATCACCGTTTGGCGAACGCTGCTCGGTGAATCTTCGGCAAGCGAGCTTGTCGAATCAATCCGAAACTTTGGCGAGGTTGGTGTCCTTTCACTCTCGAACCAACTTCGGGCAAACTATCCCTACGCCGATAGTTCGGTTTCCTCTCGCATTGCGCGCGTGGTTTCACTTGCCGAGCGCATCGGGCTCTCCCACGACGGCTGGCTCAGCAGTTGGGCACTGCCTGCCCTTGATGGCGCAATCGAGGCTTCTGCCAAAGCGGCGAGCGCCTTCCTGCCAACCCCGCAGCGCAAGCTCATCTGTCAGGCCGATCTATCTCTTATCGCTCCTGGGCCGTTGCCGACCGAACTCGAAATTGCTGTTCGCCGATTCGCAGATACCGAACAAATAGGCATGGCATCGACCTACCGAATGTCGGCGCTAAGCATCAGTCACGGCCTAGAAACCGGAATGACCGAGGATGAGATTCGCGGCTGGCTCCTCAAACTCACCGACAAGCCTCTGCCTCAGCCGGTGGATTACCTCATCCGTGAAGCCGCTCAAAGATTTGGCCGCCTGACCGTAGGTGCGGGCGAACTCGAAACCAAGAGCGTCATCCGGTCACTCGATTCGATTCTTTTAGCCCAAATTCTCAACGAATCTAAGCTGAAGCCTTTTGCCATGTATGCGCTGCCCGACGGCACCATCGGTTGTCGTTTTGAACCAGAGATGGTCTATTTCGGCCTGCGCGAAGCTGGGTTTAGCGCGGTGCGCGTAGATGGCGCCGGCAAGGTGGTTTCCCCACGCACTCCCCTGGTCAGCAGCGAAACCGTAGGGGCGGTTAGCACGGTCGACCAAGATATTCAGAGACTTCGCGAACAAGAAGAGAAGTTGGGCACCGAACCAGACGGTGACGACCTCGCCCGTTCGATTCAACTGGCCATTAAAAACAAGTCGATCATCGTCATTGGTATCACCTCCAACACTGGCGTTGAACTCGAATTCACACTGGAACCGATTGGTTTCGCTAACGGGCGTCTACGAGCCAAGGACAAGAAGGCCGACATAGAACGCACGCTTCCGCTTGCCAATATCACCAGAGTCTCGCTGGGCTAATAGGCTATAAGGATGACTATGGGACCACTGATCGTTCAAAGCGACAAGACCGCTCTGCTCGAGGTCGACCACCCGGATGCCAGCGACGCCCGCCACGACCTAGCTATTTTTGCCGAGCTTGAGCGCGCCCCTGAGCACATTCACACCTACCGAATCACTCGCTTGGGCCTCTGGAATGCGAGAGCCGCGGGGCATGATTCAGACTTCGTCATCGGCGTGCTCGACAAGTATGCAAAGTTTCCGATTCCATCAACCGTGCGCCAGGACATCACCGAAACCATGTCACGCTATGGCCGCCTGTCGATTCGCCGAGGCGAGGATGACCAGCTAGAACTCTTCTCTAGCGATCGCGCAGTGTTGCTCGAGGCCAGCCGTAACAAGAAAATCTCTATGCTTCTCGATGGCCCGGTCGGCAACGAGGCCTTCAAGATTCAAGACTGGGCTCGAGGCCAGGTAAAGCAGGAACTTCTAAAACTTGGCTGGCCGGCAGAGGACTTTGCCGGTTATGCAGAGGGCACCCCGCACTCGATTGATCTCTCGACTGCGGATGACTGGAAGATTCGCGATTACCAGAGCCAGGCGGTCGAGAAGTTCTGGGCCGGCGGCTCAGGCGTCGTCGTACTGCCTTGTGGCGCTGGTAAGACCATCGTCGGCGCTGCTGCGATGGCTACGGCAAAGACCAACACCCTCATCCTGGTGACCAACACCGTTTCTGCACGCCAGTGGAAGAACGAACTGTTGCGTCGCACCACTTTGACCGAAGATGAGATCGGCGAATATTCGGGTTCGGTGAAGGAGATTAAGCCGGTCACCATTGCGACCTATCAAATCTTGACCACCAAACGTAAGAGTGAGTACGCGCACCTGGCCTTGCTCAACGCCAACGACTGGGGACTCATCGTGTATGACGAGGTTCACCTGTTGCCGGCACCGATTTTCAAGATGAGCGCCGACCTGCAGGCTCGCCGCCGCCTCGGCCTAACCGCGACCCTGGTTCGCGAGGATGGCAAAGAGGGCGACGTCTTCTCACTCATCGGACCAAAGCGTTTCGATGCACCGTGGAAAGAGATTGAAGCGCAGGGTTACATCGCGCCAGCAGCCTGCTACGAGGTGCGCATCGACATGGAAGAAGAAGAGCGTTTCGCCTATGCAATCGCGAACCAGGATGAGAAGTATCGCCTAGCCGCGACCTCAGCCGTCAAAATTCCTGTGATTCAAAAACTACTCAAGAAACATGCGGGCGAACCAACTCTGATCATCGGCCAGTATCTAGATCAAATTCACGCCATTTCGGGTGCCCTTCGCGTGCCTGAAATCACCGGTGAAACCCCGGTTGACGAACGCGAACGCCTCTTCGAGCAGTTCCGCACCGGCGAAATCACAACTCTTGTAGTTTCAAAGGTTGCCAACTTCTCGGTCGACCTTCCAGAGGCCTCGGTTGCGCTTCAGATCTCAGGCTCGTATGGCTCTCGCCAGGAAGAAGCCCAGCGATTGGGGCGCCTGCTTCGCCCGAAGGCCGATGGTCGCGCAGCGAATTTCTACACCCTGATTACACGCGACACGGTTGACCAAGACTTCGCCCAGAACCGCCAACGATTCCTTGCCGAACAGGGCTACAGCTACGAAATCATCGACGCACACGAGCTCGACTAAGCGCCGAAAGCACTCTGCAACTTCAAGTCAATCTTTCAGTGAGCATTCAGCCGATTCTCAGGAATCGCTGACACACTGGCGTTATGGAAAACGTGAAGGTACTAATCGTCGATGACGAACCGAACATCCGTGACTTGCTCTCGACCAGCCTGCGTTTCGCCGGCTTCAGCGTTCATGCCGTTGGCAATGGCGCGGATGCGGTCAACGCGGCCGAAAAGGGCGCCCCAGATATCATCCTTCTAGACGTGATGCTGCCAGACATGAATGGCTTCAGCGTCACCAAGAAGCTCCGCTCGATGGGAATCAACGCCCCGGTGCTATTCCTAACCGCACGTGACGAAACCGCCGACAAGGTGACTGGCCTAACCGTTGGCGGCGACGACTACATGACCAAGCCATTCAGCCTGGATGAGATCGTCGCTCGCATCAACGCAATCCTTCGCCGCACCAAGCAGGTTGAAACCGAAGACTCCATCCTTGAAGTTGGAGAAATCAAAATCAACCAAGATGCTCACGAAGTCTTTGCAAACGGCGAGCCGGTAGACCTAAGCCCTACCGAATACAAGTTGCTTCGCTTCTTGATGTCGAACCCAAACCGCGTGCTCACCAAGGCACAGATTCTCGATCACGTTTGGGAGTACGACTTCAATGGTGAAATGGGCATCGTCGAATCTTATGTTTCATACCTGCGCAAGAAACTTGACCCGCTAACGAGCGAACCGTTGATTCAGACCAAGCGCGGCGTCGGCTACATGTATAAGTCACTAAAGAACGCCAGCTAATGGCGGGCAAGATCTCGAGCGTGTGGGAGCAAGTATCGCTCCGCGCCAAGCTAACCAGCCTCTCGGTTGCGCTGATTGGCGTGCTCCTCATCGTTTCGAGTCTTGGCACCATTTCACTGCTGCGCACCTATCTGCAGCAGAACGTCGACACGATGCTGGTCTCGACGGCAACTACCCTGAGTCACGAAGACCCATCTCTGGTCGAAGCTCGTCTTGCCAATCGACAATTGACCCTGCCGCGTCTGCCGAGCGACTTCTACGTTGCCTACTTGGACGTGTCGGGTAACCTGCTCATCGGCCTAGTTTCATCGACCAATGACAGCAAGAACGTTCCAAACCTTTCAGACTTCACCATGGCAAACGTCTTGGCTACCCACGGGCAGCCGTTCGATGCCGATGCCTCGGGCACCGGAACCAAGGTTTCAAAGCACCCTGATCTTGCAGACTGGCGCATAGTCACGATTCCACTGACCGACACCCCTGGATCGGTAGTCGTTGCCCTGCCAACCGCAAGCAACCACGCGATCATCAACCAGTATGAACTCATCGGCGCGGGCTTTGGCGCCCTGCTCTTGCTGATTAGCGGGCTGAGCATCTGGCTGACCATCACCTCGGCGCTGCGCCCGCTAAATGAAGTGGAGCGCACCGCTCGGGCCGTTGCCGATGGAGACATTTCGCAGCGCTTGCTAGAACGCCCAGGCAATACCGAAATTGCTCGACTAAACCACTCGCTGAACACAATGCTCGGGAGTGTCGAAAATGCAATGGCATCGCGCAACAAAACACTTGAACAAATGCGCCGATTCGTTGCCGATGCTAGCCACGAACTTCGCACTCCCCTGGTTTCGGTGCGCGGCTATGCCGAGCTTTATCGAATGGGTGCCCTGAAAAAGAAGCAGGATGTTGCCGAGGCAATGGGTCGCATCGAGAGCGAAGCAATTCGAATGACCGGTCTTGTCGAAAGCCTATTAACCCTCGCTCGCTTAGATGATGGCGCAAAACTTCAAACCACGAGAACCGATCTGGTCGCTCTGGCCTCTGATGTGGCCAAGGACTACTCGGTAACCGATGGCCACCGCGAGGTAAAGCTTGTCGATCTCGACGGCAACCCGCTCGGCAAAGATTCCAAGGTCTTCGCCAAAGTTGACGCCAACTCGATTCGCCAGGTTTTCACAAACTTGCTGAGCAATGCTGGCCGTTTCTCACCAGAAACTGCCCAAATTGAAATCGCCTTCGGAAGCAAGCGCAACGACGAGGTTATCTTCGAGGTTCGCGATCACGGTGAAGGAATCCCAGAGCAACTTCGCGCCAAAGTCTTCGAACGTTTCTATCGCGCCGACAACTCGCGCAACCGAGAAACCGGCGGATCGGGTCTTGGCTTGGCAATCGTGAGCACCATCGTCGAGCGCCACGAGGGTGAAATCGTCGCCGATGAGACCACCGGTGGTGGCGCCACCTTCAGAGTGACTCTTCCGAAGGAATAACCGAACTAGTTATTCACAGTTTGCCGGGCATCGCGATCACCTGGTTGCGTTTAGACCCACACTTTCTGCATGACTCAATTCACAGTAGATAGCGAACAGGTATGGGCGGCCAACGCCGCCATTCAAAGCACAATCACCCGCATCAACCAAGAGGTTGAAACCCTTCACAGCCAGCTGCTTGGGCTCCAGTCGACCTGGACAGGTTTGGCTGCCAACAGTTTTCAAGAACTGGCAACTCACTGGCGGGCAACCTCGGCTACCGTTGAAGCCCAGCTAGGTGCTCTAGGCACCGCACTGGCCACGGCTGCCAACCAATATGCCGAGATAGAAATGGCCAACCAACGACTGTTTTTGTAATTCGGTTTCGAGCAGAAACCCCGAGCATGAAAAAGGGCGGCCACCGAAGTGACCGCCCTTTTTGATGCTTTGACTTTAGAAGTCCATGCCACCCTGAGGTGCTGCAGCCGGAGCGTGTGGCTCTGGCTTGTCTGCAACAACTGCCTCGGTGGTTAGGAATAGACCAGCAATCGAAGCTGCGTTCTGCAGTGCCGAGCGGGTTACCTTCACTGGGTCGTTGATGCCTGCGCCAAGCATGTCAACGTACTCACCGGTTGCGGCGTTCAGACCGTGACCGACTGGTAGGTTGGCAACCTTGTCAGCAACAACGCCTGGCTCTAGGCCTGCGT
>Ga0228703_1000960_pt1 | contig 18639 bp, 18 predicted proteins | sample McNCre217_Aug_MG_3_FD_178020 | JGI IMG/M metagenome (GOLD analysis project Ga0228703, IMG submission 178020) | Freshwater microbial communities from McNutts Creek, Athens, Georgia, United States - 29-17_Aug_MG | ecosystem: Environmental > Aquatic > Freshwater > Creek | place: USA: Georgia... | reverse complement strand
TGGCACGACGTCGGGGTGCTCTTTGGCCAGCATCTCGAGTGCGCCTTCTAGGCGACGCTTGCCCACATAGCACCAGGGACACACCACATCGGAGACGACATCAATCGTGAGGGTTTTCATACGGATACTTGCTTTCTGCCACAATGCCCCAACTGTACAGTTATCGCAAATCTCTGAGGACCCCGCCATGGCTAGTGACCTAATCAAACATACCACTGACACGACTTTTGAAGCTGACGTCTTGCAGGCCGACAAGCCTGTATTGGTCGACTACTGGGCCGAATGGTGTGGCCCCTGCCGCATGATCGCCCCCATCTTGGACGAAGTCTCCACCGCCTACGAAGGCAAACTGCAAATTGCCAAGATGAATGTCGACGAAAACCGAGATATTCCTGCCAAATTCGGTATCCGTGGTATTCCAACGCTCATGCTTTTCAAAGGCGGTCAACTCGCTGCCACCAAAGTGGGCGCCATGAGCAAAGCCCAGTTAACTGCTTTTATTGACCAGCAACTGGCTTAAATCCACCCACCTGGCCGTAAATAAGCGCTCCGCGCCCCGCAAAAGCCCGCACTTGGCAACGAGTACGGGCTTTTTATCTGTCATAATTACATCTGAATTGACCAATCACCCACTAGGCGGTTGGCTCCCCATCTGGGCACGAATTCTGGTCTTGAGGTAACGCAGACCTCGTTTTTTGACCTCCCCCCTTTTATTTTTTAACGAACTCCCTCTGGAGTCATCTATGCACCTGAACGAACTCAAGGCACTACACGTGTCTGAAGTGCTGAAACAAGCCGAAGAACTCGAAATCGAAAACACGGGCCGCATGCGCAAGCAAGAGCTCATGTTCGCCATCATCAAAAAGCGCGCGCGCGCCGGCGAACAAGTATTTGCCGATGGTGTCCTCGAAATCTTGCCTGACGGTTTTGGTTTCCTGCGTAGCCCAGACACCAGCTACACCGCCAGCACGGACGACATCTACATCAGCCCGAGCCAGGTACGTCGCTTTAACCTGCATACGGGTGACATGATCGAAGGCGAAGTGCGCATTCCTAAAGACGGCGAGCGCTACTTTGCCCTTACCAAGCTCGACAAAGTCAACGACGACCTGCCTGAGAACAACAAACACAAGGTTATGTTCGAAAACTTGACCCCCTTGTTCCCCCGCGAGCACATGAAGCTCGAGCAAGACATCAAGGGCGACGAGAACATCACTGGACGCATCATCGACATCATTGCCCCCATCGGCAAAGGCCAACGCGCCTTGTTGGTCGCGCCGCCCAAGAGCGGTAAGACCGTGATGATGCAACACATCGCCCACGCCATCGCCGCCAACTACCCTGAGAGCCACATGATGGTTCTGCTCGTGGACGAGCGCCCTGAAGAGGTGACCGAAATGCAACGATCGGTCAAAGCCGAAGTCATCGCATCTACCTTTGACGAGCCCGCCGCTCGGCACGTACACGTAGCCGAAATGGTGATCGAGCGCGCCAAGCGTTTGGTGGAACTCAAAAAAGACGTGGTGATCTTGCTCGACTCGATTACCCGTTTGGCCCGCGCTTACAACAACGTAGTGCCATCCTCCGGCAAGGTGTTAACTGGTGGCGTGGACTCGAACGCTCTACAACGCCCCAAGCGTTTCTTTGGTGCAGCGCGCAAGGTCGAAGAAGGTGGATCACTCACCATCATCGCCACGGCCTTGGTGGATACCGGTAGCCGTATGGACGAGGTGATCTTTGAAGAATTCAAAGGCACGGGTAATTGCGAAATCCATTTGGATAGACGTTTGTATGAAAAACGTGTGTTCCCAGCGATTCAACTCAACCGCAGTGGTACCCGCCGTGAAGAAATGTTGCTGCCGCCTGAAATTTTGCAAAAAACCCGCATCCTGCGCCAGTTCATGTACAACATGGACGAGATCGAGTCCATGGAATTGATGCTCAAGAATATGAAGGCCACCAAGACCAACGTGGACTTCTTTGACTTGATGCGTCGCGGCGGCTAAGCCGCCCCGAGCACTAGGGAAAACGCCCGAACCAAGTTGGATTTCGGGGCTGAAAATGGCATGAAGATTAGTCTTGCATGCCCTGATGTTTTTTGCCCGCCTACCCAACCGTCGCTCCGATACACAAACTGGGGCCCATGCACAGAGCGCTCATCAAGGTGGTTTGTTTTCGAGTGTTTCTGCGACTTGGGTTTTCAGTGCAATATTTGTTATAGGCTTATTGGCTGGGTGCTCTAGCCCAAAACTTGCAGATTCGACCCCAACAGAATCTCCGACTCCGGCCCATGCATTGCAAAACAAAGTTGTTCCAACGTTTGTATCACTTGCGCGAACGCCCAAGGAATACCGACAAGATGCGGCCAAACACATTTACGGGTCTAACCAATACCGCATCTACAAAGGAAAACTTCCCCCACTTCTTTACGCCATCGGAGTAGTGACGTTTGAAGTCAATGAAGACGGAAAAATCCAATCGTTTGACTGGATGCGCAAACCTAAACAAGCGCCAGAAGTCATTCAAGAAATCGAACGCACGATCAAAGCGGCCGAACCATTTCCTGCGCCTATTCATCTTGGTCGCGTGCGCTACACAGAAACATGGTTGTGGCACAAAAGCGGAATGTTTCAATTAGACACACTGACCGAGGGACAAATTTAAAAACAGATCATGTGTGCGCTGTGTCTATTTAGTTGCTTGTACATGGTGCCAATGACGTTTTTGTTTGTCGCGTTCACATTGCATATGTTCCGGCGCATCGCTTTTCCAAACAGACGCACCACACAGCACACTTTGAAATACTCGAATTCCTTGTAATTCATAACGCGCCATGACATCGGGGCGTGGATGGCCAAAACGGTTACGGTATCCCGCTTGCACCCATGCCACGCTGGGCGATACCGCTTTTAAAAACGCTGGCGTGGATGAGGTTGCGCTACCGTGGTGCGGGACCAAGAGCCAATCTGATTTCAAGTCAACGCCACTTTGCACCAATTGGTTTTCTTGCGCGGCTTCAATGTCTGCCACCAACAAGGCGCTGACGCCTGACGCGCTTTCAATACGCAGCACACAACTTAGTGCGTTGGGTTTGAGTTGCTTCGCATAGTCGGCTGCTTGCGGATGCAACACAGAAAAATGCACGCCATCCCACTGCCAGTGCTGACCAGCCATACATGGTTGCATAGGTCGGATGGTTCGCAAAAGATGGTCAGACGGAATGGATGTCAGCACATCTGCTTGCGCTTGCATCTTGAGCACGCTGCGCGCGCCACCACTGTGGTCGCTGTCTTGGTGGCTGATGATCACACGGTCTAGTCGCTCTCCCAAAGCCATGAGTAAAGGCAGGAGCACCCGTTGACCTGCGTCCGTCTCTGGCGAATAGCGTGGGCCAGTGTCGTAGAGCAAACTTTTATTTTTAGTCCGCACCAAGACTGCATGGCCTTGGCCCATGTCTGCACCAATGAGTTCGAACTCTCCCTCACCAGGTCTAGGCGATTGCCAGGTGAGGACGGGCCAGATACAGAAAACACCTGAAAGCCTCCACCACCAAGCCAACGGCATCGCAAATACAAACATGCCTGCAATGCTCAACAAACCTATCCACAAGGGTGCTGCAGGCGCAGACCATTGCGCCCAAGAAAGACTGGCTAACCAGCTGAGGAAAAGCCCTAACCCGGATATAGCCCCAGCGGCCAGATTCCATGCAAAGGGGACCAGTAACCCCAACATACACAAAGGCGTCACCGCGCACGTCACCCATGGCACGGCAAGTAGGTTGGCGAAAAATCCAACCAACGAAATTTGATGAAAGAACAGCAAACTGATGGGTGCCATGCACACACTCATGAGAAATTGCTCTCTGATGAGCGCGGGTAAGAACAGAAATGATTGCGAGCCGACAAACAAAATAGACACCGCCATAAAACTCAGCCAAAAGCCCGCTTGTAAAAAAGCCCAAGGATCAGCAATCAACACCACTGTCGCTGCAAATAACAAAACTTGGTATGGGGGCCATCGCAATCCGTAGATTCGCAAAGCCAATACAGCACCCAACATCCACACAGTTCGTTGGGCGGGAATAGCCCAACCCGTAAAAGCGCTGTACCCCACAGCAGTCATAAGTGCTGCAAACATCGCTACTTCTTGTGATGGAACCGCTAGACACCAAGACTTGCGACTCCAAATATCTGAACGTCGCCATAACCAAGCTACGCACCTCGCCACTAGCCAAGCCAGTGCAGTAATGTGCAAACCCGAAATCGCCATCAAATGCGCAACGCCTGTCGCACGGAACACATCCCAATCTGCGCGCTCAATCGCTGCTTGGTCGCCTAACAACAAAGCGACCACTACACCTGCTCCTGGTTGATCCCCCACTTGGTCATAAACCCTTTGACGCACCCATTGACGGCATCGCTCTATCGGATGATGCCAACTGCGCGCTATCAACTCGGGTGGTATGTCTTTGGATCCATTGCGCACATACCCTGTTGCTTGCAGCCCTTGCTCCCATAACCACAACTCGTAATCGAAACCATGCGGGTTGATATGGCCATGTGGCGCTTTGAGCTTCACAGAAAACTTCCATATATCGCCGGCTTGCAAGTCGGTTGGCGTTGGGCCATTTGCAAGCGAATTGGCATACCAACCCAACATGACTTGGGGCGGAAGTTCTATCGGCTCATCACTTGCAAGTTGCGCAGATTGAACAGCAAAACGAAAACGTATGTTTTGCTCCATTCGTTGTGGCATAGCAACCACCCTGCCCTGAACTTCTATCACCCGTCCTTCTAAGTTGGGTGAAATCTGATTTGCCAGAAAAACCTGCGCTCGGTATGCACAACAAAAGAATGCGGTTGCTGCTGACATTACCAATACCAGCGCGCATTGCAAGAACATAGGTAGTGTCAAACGATGCCGACACACAATGAGCATGGCCAGCAAGAAAGCAGACGCACAAAAGCCAACGAGATTAAGGCCATCCAGCCATAAAGTGGCTTGCTGCAGTTGTAAGGCTGTGCCTGTTATCCAACCCAGAAAAAAATAAAGTAAAAATGAAAACACCCGAACATCGTCGGGTGTTTATCACCAGTTTAGGTAAGCGCTGCTATCAAATGAAGTAAGTCAATCTTTTGATAGCCAGCTAACTGCTTTTGTTAGCCAGCAACGGACTTCGCAGTGCAAACTTCCTTTTTCAGCGCCGCCATATAGGTGTTGGGACGAATAGGTGTTTCACGGTTGCGCCACTCCTGAAGGTCTTCGGAAGAGACCTCTCTGCCCTTACCCATAGACTTATCAAAATAACTGATCGATAGACGCGCCACCATGTCTGTTTTGCAATACACGCGCAAACGAATCATGTAAGAGGCATATGGCTCGCCTGTTGGTGTGATGTCGGCTTTTGCTAAATTAGTCAATACCCAGGCATATCGCGACACATGTACCGGCATCACCGCTTCTTTGTCATAGAAATATTGGGCCTCAGGTTCTTTAGCTAATTCGCTCCATTCCGCGCGGGCAGAACTGCTCCAGCCGATCAAAAGGCCAAAGATAAAAACACACACAGCAAAACCACGAAATAACATAGCCACCTCGATCTTTAACAGACTCACCATGTGTATCGTCATGTGCACTTGATTCTTGAGGTACGCAGACTTAATTCTTTTGAATTCATTTTGTCAGGTGCACAAATGCGATGCGACAATAAAAAGTCGACAATTCCACTCTATCCTTAAAGACTTATGAGCGTTTACAACAAGCTTTCTGAACTCGGCATCGAATTGCCTCCCGTCGCAGTGCCAGCAGCCGCCTATGTACCCTTTGTGCAAACCGGTAAATTGGTTTTTTTGAGCGGACATATCGCCAAGAAAGACGGCAAGCCTTGGGTCGGTCAACTCGGTCGCAATATGCAGACACATGAAGGCAAAGACGCCGCGCGTGCAGTCGCTATTGATTTACTAGGCACTTTGCATGCGGCTGTGGGAGACCTCAACAAAATTCACCGCATCGTGAAGGTCATGAGCTTGGTCAATTCCACAGCTGATTTTGTGGAACACCATTTGGTAACCAATGGCTGTAGCGAATTGATCGGACAGGTCTTTGGCGAAAAAGGCGCGCATGCCCGCAGTGCATTTGGCGTGGCGCAATTGCCCATGGGTGCCTGCGTAGAAATTGAGTTGATCGCAGAATTGGCTTGATGGCAAATTCCAGCCCCCTACTCCCAGCGGATCGTCTAGGCGCACAAGCCCTGGGGCATATCCGTTCCACTGCAGATTTTGCGGGGCTACTTGGTGTTTTATGGGGAGCAGGATTAGGTGCTTTGGTTGCGCTCAACGCACTGAGCAATTTAGGAATTGCCAGCGAAGTGGTGAGCACTTTGCTGCTTCAAAAACTACCTAGCATGGTCACGTGTATGTTGTTGGGTGTGCGAGTGGTGTTATTCCAATCATTAGAAGGCCATGTCAATGCAGATGATCTGTTGTCCGACATATTGGCTTCTGTTTGGGCGGCACTGGTCAATGTCGTTATTTTTTTAATGTGTGCTTTGCTGGGATATTTTTTAGGTATCCAAGCATCGAATGCGGCGTTTGGAGAATCTGCGTTGCAAGAACTCGCACAACACTACCCTGTTGGTGAATTACTACGCTTGTGTATTCGTACTGCCATTGCCGCAGCAGGCTTGGGTTGGCTTGGGCATTTGGACAAACTCATTTTGAGCCGTGCCCAAGAAGCACCATCGCGAAGCGCCACACGTTTGTTATGGCTTATGGTCATATGGATATTGTTCGTAGAAGCAGGCGATTCGTATATCCACTGGCTAGTTAAAGGTTCCATTTAACGGATGCAAACCACTGGCTCAAAAATCCTTCAGGAGACACGCATGACAGAGTCACCATCAACAAAAACAGCTTTGCAACATGGACATGCATTACGTAATCTGTTGGTCATTACAGCTATAGCAGCAATCTTTTTGGTGGGCTTAGGATTTTGGCTAGCTAAAAAGCAAGGTGCATTTGATGACAACTTGGTACTGCGATTTACCGCCAGCTCAGGGGAACATTTGAGTAACGGCATGAAGGTGGCCTACCAAGGCTTTCCAATAGGCCAAGTCAAAAGCTTAGAACTCACAGCCAGCGGGCAGATCGAAGGCACCTTGGAGGTAAAAGAAAAATACCGCAATCTCGCCACCACAGGATCCACCTTGGAATTGGCCTCAGCCAAGCTGGTAGGTGCTGAATTGATTCTTCGCAAGCACCCTAGCAACACCGAGGGATATAAAAACAACGATGTGATTGATCTCAAACATTTTGACCTTGCGCATGATCTGGAGAAAAAGGTTTTGGAAAAAATAGACCCTGCGATTGCACGTGTGATGGCTGTAACTGCCGAGATATCCGACCCCAACAAAGGGTTGCCCGCCACCTTGGGAAATATCAACAAAACATTGGTCTCTACAGAAAAACTGCTCAACAGTCTGAATGCCCGCGCCCAAGACCCGAGAGTCGACCACATGCTCACCAACCTAGACCTCGGCAGTGCCAGCATGGTGCGTAATGCAGAACTCACCGAAAAAACTATGCAGTCTGCGCGTCAAGTATTGGGTAGCACGCAAAAAGTGATGGAGAGCACGCAAAAGACCATGGACAGTACCAATAGCTTGGTACAAAAAACTGAACAGACCCTGCAAGACTTTAGACAAGGTGGAATTGGCAAGTGGATAGCACCTGCACGACCTGCTCCTGCGGCGTCGGCGCCAAAAAACTAAACAGCAAATAGAAGAAAAATCTCCAAGTAATGCCTTGGAGTCTTCGCGGTTAATCGCTTGAGAAAATATTGGTCATGCCTTGCATTTGATCCAAAGCGATGCCGCAACCTCGCGCCACACACGTCAGAGGTTCTTCTGCAATTAACACTGGCAATCCCGTTTCTTCTGACAGCAAACGGTCTAAATCTCTTAATAATGCGCCGCCGCCCGTCAACATAATGCCGCGCTCGGCGATGTCTGAACTCAATTCAGGCGGTGTTTTCTCTAATGCGATCTTGACGGTTGAAACCAAGTTATTCAAAGCATCGGTGAGTGCTTCTAGCACCTCGTTCGAACTGATGGTGAAACTTTGGGGAATACCTTGGCTCAGATTGCGCCCTGTGATTTCCAACTCCAAGACACCAGAGCCCGGAAAAGCAGTTGCAATTTCTTTTTTGATTCTTTCAGCCGTTTGCTCGCCGATCAACATGCCAAAGTTACGGCGTATGTAATTGATGATGGCTTCGTCAAATTTATCGCCGCCCACGCGCGCACTGTTTTTGTAGACCATACCGCCCAAAGAAACGATACCCACTTCGGTCGTGCCACCACCGATGTCGACCACCATAGAACCACACGCTTCTGTCACCGGAAGTCCAGCACCGATCGCAGCTGCCATCGGTTCTTCAATCAAATAGACCTCGGAGGCACCAGCACCGAGCGCAGATTCACGAATTGCGCGGCGTTCAACTTGGGTAGAACCACACGGCACACAAATCACAATGCGTGGGCTAGGACGAAACAACATGCTCGGATGCGCCAACTTAATAAAGTGCTTGAGCATGACTTCGGTCACGGTGAAATCTGCAATCACGCCGTCTTTCATCGGGCGAATGACTTCAATGCCTTCAGGCACACGACCGAGCATTGATTTGGCTTCGTTACCAACAGCAAGAACCGTAGTCTTGCCGTTGTGGCGGGAGTCTTTTCTGATCACGACAACCGAAGGCTCATCTAAAACGATACCTTGGTTCTTGATGTAAATGAGGGTGTTAGCGGTGCCAAGGTCGATGGCAATATCGGTAGAAAAAAACCTACTTAACTTCATAAGAACACCCGCCCTCGTATTTTTAAAAAAATCTGGGCTAATTATGGGCTTATGAAATTGCTACTATGAAAAAGGAAGTCGCCTAGAGAAACTTCCAACGCAATATGAATACTAAAAGATACTTAAATATGCACCAAGTTGTTGCATGGCAACAACCTTAAACGGCACATTAGGCTTTGAATGCGCGGAAACCTGAGTAAATACGTGAAGCAGGACGGCTGCGTTGCTCAGCTTCTTGGGCCAGTTGTGCGCGGATACGGTCAAACGTTGCTTTGATGCCAGACTTTTCGTTCACCAATGCTTTGTAACGACGCTCTAATGCGACATCTGGGGGATCCATTTGAAAAACTGACTTGTCCAAGAGCGTCTCCTGTAATCTCAATGCGTATACAACGCACGAGAGAATCAACTGGTGGACAAGTCTTTCAAAATTATTTAACGAACCACAGCAAGTTGGTCGCGCTTGCCGCCTTTGTAGGTATAAAGGGTTAGCGCGCCATTTTTAATATCTCCTTTTTGATCAAAAGAGATAGTGCCTGTCACGCCCTTATAGCCAGAGGTTTTCGCCAATTCAGGCAAATATTTAGCTGGATCTGAAGATTTTGCGCGTTGCATCGCGTCTACCATCACGCTGACAGCGTCGTACACGTAGGGCGCATAGAGTTTCACGTCGTCATTGAAACGCTTTTTGTATTTCACGCCGAAATCGTCCATGCCCTTTTTCAAGGCGCCGTCAACGCCGCCCGCCTCGGCACAGACAACTTGCCCGTCGGCCATCGCGTCACCAGCTAACTTGACCAATTCGGTCGTGCAAATGCCATCGCCGCCCATGAACTTCGCGTTCAAGCCCAAAGATTTCATTTGTTTCAACATAGGACCGCCCACGGCATCCATTCCTCCAAAGAAAACGATGTCTGGTTTTTTACCTTTGAGCGTGGTCAGAATCGACATGAAGTCCGTCGCTTTGTCGGTCGTGAACTCATGACCCACCAAGTTGCCACCAGCGGCTTTGACAGCTTTTTCAAATTCTTCGGCAACGCCTTGGCCATAAGCAGTGCGGTCATCGATCACCGCAATCGCTTTGCCTTTGAGATCTTTGACGGCATAACGGCCCAATGTGCCGCCCAAATGCACGTCATCTGCTACCACGCGAAACGCAGTGTTGAAGCCTTGGCGGGTGTATTTGGGGTTGGTGGCAGATGGGGAAATCTGCGGAATACCCGCATCGTTATAGATTTTGGAAGCAGGAATGGTGGTGCCTGAATTCAAGTGACCCACGATGCCACTCACCTTGGCATCGACTAATTTTTGCGCTGCAGCAGTGCCTTGCTTGGGATCTGCCGCATCGTCTTCAGCCACAAGTTCAAACTTGACTTTTTTACCGCCAATAGAAGTGCCTTTTGCATTCAAGTCTTCAATGGCTAAGCGGGCACCGTTTTCGTTGTCTTTACCCAAGTGGGCGATAGCGCCGCTGATAGGCCCCACGTGTCCAATCTTGATCACCTGTTCTTGCGCCATCACTAGGCCTGTCAAGGACATCGAGGCTGCTAGAGCAGTCAATTGGAAAAGGGGTTTATTTTGAAAACGCATGGCAGAACTCCTTCAGGTTTTAAAAATTACAAAAAAAACGGAGCCAACAGTCGACGCAACAAAACTCAATGCGTCAAACCGCTGATTCCTTCAACTTTAAATCATGTCGGGTGATGGCAAACCCTTGGTCGGTGTATTGCTTCCATCGACTCCGTGCGAATTGGCGGTCTGCCTCATCGAGCGTGACAACTTCAATCACACGCGCAAACTGCTCGAAACCGGCGCAGACCTTATCGCCAAGGTTCAACAAAACATCGCGCGGAGTCAACGCATCCATGCCATGCAAGTCGCAAGCCAAATGCACGGGAGAGGCTTGGCGCAGAGCTTGTGGGCTGTCTATCCGGCAATGCGCCAAAAACTCCAGTTGCGAGAAAGTCCACAAACTTTCATCTAAATGCGCCATTTGCGCTTCGGTTACTACCACGACCACTTTGGCATTTGCAGCAACTGCTTTGCGCAATAGGCGGCAAGCGTAAGCCACCTTATCAGGCGCGTTGAAATGGAACGCAATGTCGGTCATCAAGCCTTGGTTCGCAACAAGTAATGCAAGAGCAAACCGACGGGTCGCCCAGTTGCGCCTTTTGCAGCACCGGTTTTCCAAGCAGCACCAGCGATGTCCAAGTGCGCCCAAGGAAAGTCTTTGGCGAAACGCTGTAAGAACTTGGCAGCTGTGACAGCACCACCGTCTCGGCCAGCCACGTTGGCGACGTCGGCGAAGTTGGATTTCAGTCCCTCGGCGTACTCTTCATCCAAAGGCAAACGCCAGCACAAGTCCATAGATTCTTCGCCCGCTTGCATCAGTGCTTGTGCCAAATCGTCTGACGGAGAGAATAATCCGCTGCGAATGTGTCCTAGCGAAATCACACACGCGCCCGTCAAAGTCGCGATGTCAATCACAGCGCGTGGTTTGAAACGTTTGGCATAGGTCAGTGCGTCACACAAAATCAAACGGCCTTCCGCGTCGGTGTTGAGCACTTCAATGGTTTGCCCACTCATGCTGGTGACGACGTCTCCGGGTTTGAGTGCATTGCTACTAGGCATGTTTTCGCAAGTGGGTATCAAACCCACCACATTGATGGCGGGTTGCAAGACTGCCAAGGCTTCAAAAGTTCCAAGAACACTGGCTGCGCCACACATGTCGAACTTCATTTCATCCATACCAGGGCCTGGTTTGAGTGAAATCCCGCCTGTGTCAAAGGTAATTCCTTTGCCGACGAGCACAGTTGGTGCGACAGTTTTTGCAGCACCTGTGTAATGCAAAACAATAAAGCGCAACGGCTCGCTTGAACCTTGTGCCACCGCGGCAAAAGAACCCATGCCGAGTTTTTCAACTTCCTTAGGTCCCAACACTTGACATTTGATGCGTGATTTTTTGGCTAGGCCTTGTGCCGCGCGTGCCAACATAGTTGGCGTGGCGTGGTTGGCGGGACGGTTACCCCACTCTTTAGCAAGCGCTACGCCTTGGGCCAAAGCAGTTGCGGTTGTAAAAGCACCTTTGACGGCTTTCACTTTTTCTGCGGTGGGTAAACCCACTGTCACACGCTTGAGCAGTGAAGCTTTGGCAGACGGCTTGGTCGTTGTGAACACATAACTAGCGTCCGCCACGGCTTGCACCACCGCATGCACACGCTGTTGAGTGCCATCTGGCAGACACACCGCGATGGTTTTGGGGTTGGCAGATTTCAAAGCCCCGACAGCAGCAGCAGTCGCCGTGCGCACGGATCGCGCAGAACCTTCGCCTGTACTTACCATGACCAAACGCGAGGCTTTCACACCGTCTGCATGCCAAATCGACAGCAGTTTGCCAACGGAGTCGTCTAAGTCCGCATTGGCGCGGGCTTTGGTGATCAATAGTGAAATGGCATCGCGCCCGGGCTTAAAGTGGCTGGGCAAAAGCACCACCAACGCTTCGGCATTAAATCCAGCCGCAGCTTTCAAATCTAGGGTCTTGAGTTCAAAGTTCATAATTACGTCTTTCCAATCCCCTGATGTTATTCCATTCTGCTTACCTCACAGACATGTTTAGAACTGATTTCCCGCCTAAGAGAAAGGTCGCATGAAGACCTTTAGACGCCTTATTTTTGGGGAAATCGTCAATGCAGTGACCTTCGTCACTGTGGGATTTTTGGCTTTGTTTTTTTTCTTCGACTTCGTCGACGAAATCCAAGGTATCGGTAAAAACAATGGTGCTTACAAGTTAGAGCACGCGTTAACGTTTGTGGCTACCTTGGTGCCCAGCCATTTGTACGAATTGCTGCCTATCTCGGTGCTGATTGGCACCATCTTTGTCATGGCGCGTTTTGCCCAAAGTTCTGAGTTCACCATTTTGCGAACCAGTGGCTTGGCGCCTGTGATGGCACTCAAGAACTTACTGGGACTTGGGCTTGTGTTTGTGTTGCTCACTTTCGCTGTCGGTGATTACCTCTCGCCCGCCAGCGACCGCTTTGGTCAACTATTGAAGTCGCGTTATATGGGGCAAATCACCGTTGGACTCACAGGTGCATGGTTGCGTGAAAAGCAAGACGACCGAAGCTTTGCCGTGAATGTGGCAACGCTCACACCTGAAGGACAACCCAGTGGCATACGAATTTTTGAATTCAACAAAGATGGCCAATGGTTAGCGTTAACCAAAGCCAAATCAGGCGTAGTCACTAACGACACCTGGGAACTTCAAGGCGTTGAGCGCAATGAGCTTATTCGCCAAGGCACCGAGGCCTCTTTGAGTCGCAAATACAAAGACAGTGAAATATGGCCCACTGGCATCACCTCAGAAATGATTTCCGTAGCCCTGCTTAAACCGGACCGCATGGGCACGATCGACTTGTTCCAATATATCCGTCACTTGAGTGCAAACGGACAAACCACGCAACGCTTCGAGATCGAGTTTTGGAAAAAAGTGTTTTATCCGATGAGCTGCTTGGTCATGATGGTGCTCGCCCTGCCCTTTGCTTACCTGCACTTTCGCTCTGGCAACATCGCCACCCATGTATTCATGGGTGTTTTGGCTGGCATCAGTTTCTTTTTGCTCAACAACGTGTTTGGCTATATAGGCAACATCAACAATTGGGCTCCATGGTTTGCGGCTGCAGCGCCGGGCATGTTGTATTCGTTGGCTTCATTGGCCGCATTTGGCTGGCTAGTCTTGCGCCAATAAGGAATTTATGCACGCAATTATTTTGTTTGCCCACGGCTCGCGCGATCCGCTTTGGCACAAACCGATTCAAGCGGTTGCGCAACGTATTGCAGAACGCGACGCGCAAGTACTTGTGCGTTGTGCGTATCTCGAACTCACTGCGCCCGATCTATTGCATGTAGCCAACGAACTGGCCTCTGCAGGCGCCACCAGCCTGTGTGTAGTGCCTTTGTTTTTAGGCGTGGGTAAACACGCGCGAGAAGACTTGCCGGTTCTCATCGAGCAAGTCAAAGCCGCCCATCCCACACTGACAGTGACTTGCCAACGCGCAGTAGGCGAACAAGAGCGCTTACTAGATTTATTAGCCGACATTGCGTTAAAAGGTGATGCATGAACCTCCACCAATTCCGATTTGTCCAAGAAGCTGTGCGACGTGACCTCAACCTCACCGAAGTCGCCAAGTCACTTCACACTTCTCAGCCTGGTGTGTCCAAGGCCATCATCGAACTCGAAGAAGAGCTGGGCATTGAAATTTTTGGCCGCCACGGCAAGCGCTTAAAGCGCGTCACAGAGCCTGGGCTTGCAGTCCTCAAAAGCATAGAAGTGATATTGCGTGAAGTGGGCAACCTCAAACGCATTGGCGAGCATTACAGCGACCAAGACAGCGGCACCTTGTCTATCGCCACCACCCACACCCAAGCGCGCTATGTGCTGCCCAACCCCGTCGCGCAATTGCGCAAGAGCTATCCCAAAGTGAACGTGAGTTTGCACCAAGGCGCTCCCGCTCAGGTGGCACAAATGGTGTTGGAAGAAGTGGCAGAAATTGGTATTGCTACAGAATCTTTAGTGGACTATCCAGAACTCATCACCCTACCTTGCTACGAATGGCAACACGTGTTGGTCATTCCTTCGGCCCATCCACTCGCGAAAAAAAGTGACATCACGCTTCAAGATTTGGCAGAAGAACCTATCATCACCTACCACCCATCGTTCACTGGCAGAACGCGTATCGACAAGGCGTTTGCAGCCAAACATTTAAGCCCACGTATTGCGCTGGAAGCGATTGACTCTGACGTGATCAAAACCTATGTGCGCTTAGGGCTCGGTGTAGGCATCGTGGCTGAGATGGCCGTACGTGAAAAACTAGACGATGACTTGGTCGTGCGCCCTGCTGGCAATTTATTTGGTCAAAACGTGGCGCGTATTGCCTTCAAACGCAATGCATACTTGCGCAACTTTGTATACGACTTCGCCACCATGCTGAGCGATAAATTAGACAAGCCAATGATTTTGAAGGCTTTAGAAAGTTAAAACCAAAACAAATACGGGTTTAACTGAGGATGTGCGCGTTTCCATCGATTGACGGTAGTTGCCTTCGCGGGTAATACTAGATCGTTCAAGTCACAAAGGAATTAAGTATGCAGCGCAGGTTTGGTGTAGTAGCAGCATTGCTAAGCGGTTTGTTGTTAAGTGTCGGCAGCAGTTGGGCAGCAGATTTCCCCAATCGCCCCATCAAATGGGTCGTTCCCTACCCACCAGCTGGAACAACCGATGTGCTCGCACGCATCGTTGCGCAAGCATTAAGCGAGCGTTTAGGCCAACCCGTTGTCGTTGAAAACAAAGCTGGTGGTGGCAACAACATTGGTACTGAATTTGTTGTGAATGCACCGCCAGATGGTTACACCATGTTGTTGGTCAATCCTGCCAACGGCATCAACGCCACGCTTTACAAAAAACTGAACTTCAACTTTATTCGTGACATCACACCGGTAGCGGGTATTGTGCGCACGCCCAATGTGATGGTCGTCACCAACAACCTGCCCGTGAAAAACGTGGCTGAATTCATTGCCTATTGCAAAGCCAATCCAACCAAGGTGAATATGGCTTCATCTGGCAACGGAACTTCCGTGCACTTGTCGGGCGAGTTATTCAAATACATGACGGGCTGCCAAATGGCACATATCCCCTACAAGGGTGCGGGCCCCGCACTCACCGACTTGATTTCTGGGCAAGTGCATGTGTTGTTTGACAACTTGCCATCCTCCGTCCCACATATCAAGTCTGGCCGTATTCGTGCGCTTGCTGTCACTTCAAAGAACCGCGAACCTTCTATGCCAGACACACCCACCGTGGGCGATACGGTTGCTGGCTACGAAGCGACAGCATGGTTTGGCATTGGTATGCCCAAAGGCGTGCCACGTGAAGCCGTAGACCGCATCAACCAAGAAATGAACCGCATCTTGGCCGATCCCAAAATGCGTGAACGCTTGGCAGACCTCGGCGGTTTGCCTATTCCCGGTACTCCAGAAGATTTCGGCAAAACCATTGTTTTGGAAACAGAAAAATGGGGCAAAGCAGTCACCGCTTCCGGAGCCACTGCGGAGTAATGCATCGATTTCAAGAAGCGATTGATTTCGCCATCGCGCACGAGACCAGTTGGAGTCGCGATAACTTAGACAACTTCGGCATCCATAAAGCCGATCCAGCACCTTGGAACCAATTACTCGGCCCCGTGCATCCGCGCGGGGGTGTGAGCGGCGTCATCCACGTTGCGGGTAAAAAAGTATGCGAATGGGGAGAACCCAATCGCGCAGACTTGACGTTCTCGATTGCCAAAACCTACCTCGCCATGCTGGCGGGTGTGGCGCACGATACGGGCCTACTACCCGACGTCCATGAACCCGTGCATTGCAAAGTTCCAGGCATCGGATTCGAAGATACCCATAACGCGCAAGTCACATGGATGCATTTGTTGCAGCAAACTAGCGAATGGGAAGGCAGTTGTTTTGGTATTCCTGACCAAGTAGACCGCTTTCGCCACACGCAATACCAACCGACTCCATCCGTAGGCACAAAAGGCGATGCAAGACTTTTGCAAACACCGGGCACCTACTGGGAATACAACGATGTGCGCATCAACCAATTAGCGCTTGCGCTTTTGCACTTATTTCGCCGACCACTACCTGAAGTGTTTCGCGACACGATTGCCTTGCCTTGCGGTGTGAGCGACAACTGGAAGTGGGAGGGTTACCACAACAGTTGGGTAAACATTGACGGACAACGCATGCTGTCCGTACCAGGCGGTTCCCATTGGGGTGGTGGCGTATCGATTTGCAGCGCAGACCAAGCCTTGATCGGACAGATGCTGCTCAATGGTGGGCGCGTAGGCAACAAGCAGGTTCTGTCAAAGGCCTGGGTACACAACATGCAAGCGCCTTGCAATATCGCCAATTGGTACGGCATGCTGGTATGGCTCAACACAGACCGTTGTATTTACTCAGGCGCTTCAGCATCGAGTTATTTTTGTATCGGAGCGGGTACTTCCATCGTGTGGATTGACCCAGAGCATGACTTGGTAGCAGTAGTGCGCTGGATAGAGGGATCGCACATCAATGGATTTTGTGAACGCGTAACAAAAGCACTCAATACTGCATCTGCAACCAAGCCTTCTCCAAACGCTTAATGCTGACTGGTTGTGGTGTGCGTAACTCTTGCGCAAAAAAGCTCACGCGCAATTCTTCTAACAACCAGCGGTAGGCCAGCATGCGCTCATCGGTGGCGCCTTTGCGTTCTGCCACCAAGCGCCAATATTTTTGTTCCCACGGTTTCAACTCAGCCATTTTGCTGGCGTCACGCGCTGGGTCTTCGCGCAATTTATCAAGGCGTAAAACTATGGCTTTGAGGTAGCGCGTGAAATGTTGCAACTGGGTATACGGCGTTTCCAAAACAAAGCGCTTGCCCACCAAGCGTTGCAATTGTTGGGTGCAGTCGGCTACTGCCTCAGGATGTGCTTTGGTATCTTTGATTTTTCGACTGGCTTGGGCAAATTCGAGCAAGACGTTGGAAGCCATTCTGGCTACTTCGTTGGCAATCAAAGTCAAGCGACCTCGCCCTTCTTCTAAGCGCTGCTGAAAAGAAGTAGCGTCTGTCGGTAATGGCTCTAACAAAAACGCCCGCTCGAGTGCCAAATCCAAAATTTGTTGTTTGAGTTCATCGGCAGTACCCCCACCAGAGCCATCGTTGGCTTTGCCAACCAGCATGTAAGTGACCGACATTTTTTGCAAATCTGGCAAATTCTTTTCCAAATACTTGATGGCGTCTTTGATTTGCAATGCAAACAACCGCCGCAAACCCGCGCGGTGTTTGCTAGCGGCCATATCGGGCTCGTCAAACACTTCTATGCGCACCGCTTCACCTGTATCCACCAAGGCTGGAAAGCCCACCAAGGTTTGATCGCCTTGGGTAATTTCCATCAACTCTGGTAACTCACCAAACGACCATGTGGTGAAAGTTTTTTCTGAGTTGCCTACAGTGACGTGTTTCTGAGATGCATTACCCGAATGAGATGGGTCTTTCGACAGGTGACCCTGTTTCTCTTTTTGACCTTCGACGGAGTCTCTGCCGCTTAGGAGGGCAAATTGCGAATCGCCACGGTTGGAAGAAACTCTTTCCACATCCGCCGACCCCTGCGCCTTCGGCATGGCATCTTTCAAGCCAGCCAAGGCCTGAAACGCGCCACGCGCCTGCGCACCCCATTGCGACTTCAAGGCGCTCAGTTGTCTGCCTTGCGCCAGTTGACGGCCGTGTTCATCCACCACACGGAAGTTCATAAACAGGTGTTGCGCCAGCATGTCAGGCTTGAGATCTGCGCGCTTTAAATCCAAATTCGTTTCAGCCCGAACAAGCGCCAATACAGCGTCCACCAAAAAGCCGTTGCCAAATTTTTCGTCTGCACTCAAAGCTTGGGTAAAACGCTCGGCCGCATCCGGCAAAGGCACCAAACGCGCACGCGGTTTTTGGTGCAAGGTTTTGAGGAGCGCCAGCACTTTTTGCCCGAGCATGCCCATCACTAACCAATCGGCCCGCTCTTCGCTGACTTGGTTGAGCACATACAAAGGCACGGTCACGGTCATGCCATCTTTGGCGTCACCCGGTTCGTGCAAATACTCAACCACACAATCCACCCCGCCCAAACGTACCGTGGCAGGAAAGGCTTGCGTGGTAATGCCCGCCGCTTGGTGGCGCATCAACTCTTCTTTGTTGAGTAGCAGTAAGTTCGGC
>Ga0228703_1000953_pt1 | contig 18708 bp, 18 predicted proteins | sample McNCre217_Aug_MG_3_FD_178020 | JGI IMG/M metagenome (GOLD analysis project Ga0228703, IMG submission 178020) | Freshwater microbial communities from McNutts Creek, Athens, Georgia, United States - 29-17_Aug_MG | ecosystem: Environmental > Aquatic > Freshwater > Creek | place: USA: Georgia... | reverse complement strand
TTCAAAGTTTATTTTTGCCATCTTTAGTGGCATTATTGGTGCCATTAGTTATTGCTTCTTATGTCTTGAAAAACCAAGCAGTTGGTCAATCAGCAGCGTCGGTAACCTTAAGTTCAATAGAAGAACGCGATGGCAAAATCATGCTTTTCGCTGGCGCAGGTTCTTTGATTGGTGTTCCAATCTTCAAAACCTTGACACACTTGCCGCCTTATATGGGGATTTTATTGGCCCTGGGTTTGGTATGGATTTTATCTGAAATGCTCCATTCTGAGAAAGACGAGGAGGCGAAGAAACATTTGAGTGTAGGTTATGCCTTGACCAAAATCGATACTTCCAGTATTCTCTTTTTCCTAGGAATTCTATTAGCTATTGGCGGTTTAGAGTCTTTTGGTTACTTGCATGCGCTTTCGGATCAATTAGCGCACTATTTTGGCAATCAAAATTTGATTGTTACTATCATCGGATTAGCCTCTGCTGTAGTTGATAATGTGCCCTTAGTGGCTGCTACGATGGGAATGTATTCTTTGGCAGATTTTCCTATGGATCACGAGATGTGGGAATACCTTGCTTTTTGTGCCGGAACGGGTGGTAGTATCTTGATTATAGGCTCTGCTGCAGGTGTTGCTGTGATGGGTATGGAGAAAATCGAGTTTGGTTGGTACTTGAAAAAAATAGGCTTTTTAGCCTTACTGGGGTATTTAGCCGGCGCTGGATTTTACCTTCTTTTGCACTAAAATCCAATCGTCATACTCGCGCCATAATAGGCAGGAGCGACCTGCGGAGTCAAGGTAAAGCGATTCAGCTTTTGCCATTTATCACGGACATTCGGATAGAGAATATAGGCTAATTCTGCTGATGCGATGCCAATCGCAGAACCCATCAAAACGTCTGTTACCCAATGTTTATTGTTCGCAATACGCAACGCACCGGTGGCGGTGGCTAAGGTATAGCCAGCGAAAACATATTCAGGATGTGTATCCCGGAATTCATGGGCTAAAATGGTTGCCCCAAAAAAGGCAGTGGCCGTATGTCCAGAAGGGAAAGTATGTTCTGTTCCATCAGGTCTGGGCTCTTTAATGGCCGCTTTTAGTCCCTGTGTGGCAACGACATATATGCCTGTCCCTAATAGAAAGACACCTGCTTGGTCAAATGCTTGCTCTTTATTCTTGTATTCCGCTATGTTTAAGCCCACATACATGGCCGCGGGCCCATATTGAATATAATCATCCAACGACGTGACATGGCCTTTTGCCACAATATATGTCTGAATTTGCTTCGCAAAGGGGTTGTAGGCAAGCCCACTCGCAATGCCTAATGCCAATGGCATTTTCCACTTTTTAAAAGAGGGTTTTTCTGCCTGAACGGAAAAGGAAATCAGGCAAATTAGGGCGATAATTCTCATTATTTTTCAGCTAAAAGGCTTTGGATAGTGTGTTCAAAATCAGCAATCCAATCGGCATAATATTTACCTGTTCCAGGTCCAGAGAAGCCCGTGTGTATTTCTCTGACAATTCCTTTTTTATCCATAATGAAGGTCGTAGGATAGCCGTTCATTTGGCTTAACATAGGTAATACTTTAGCGATTGTTTGTTCATCAGGTGTGCCTGCAAATAATAAAGGGTATTCGATCCCAATTTTCTTTTGGAAATTATTCATCTTAGGACCTGATATCTTGATATCAGGTGAATATTCAAAGGCCAACCCCAAGACTTCTACCCCCTTGTTTTTGTATTTCTTGTAGAAAGGCGATAAATACCTAGATTCATCTAGGCAGTTCGGGCACCAAGAGCCCATTAATTCAATTACCACTACTTTGTTTTTGAAGCGCTCGTCTTTCAGGCTCATTTGCTCACCTGAGGTGGTAGGTAATGTAAAGTCGATGCGATCGAATCCTGGTTTAAGAAAAGTTAATTTCTTTAAATCTGGAAGTGCCGCATTCTGATCGAGTTTTCCTTCTACCTTTCTTTCTCCACTTAAACCGGAAGTGAATCGACCTGAGAAGGAGTTGCCTTTCACTTTGGCCCGAAGCATATAAATACCACTTCCATCAAAATAACTAAGCAATAGACTGTCTCCACTTACATTTCCTTGTAAAAAACGGTAGTCACCAGAAGTGCGCAAGAAGGTTCCCGTTACTTGATTTCCTTTTTGTTCAAAAATTCCCACTCCTGGGCTGTGGTTTGTTGCATCACTGAAGAAGTCTGCCATCCATTTGCCACTAACATTCACGGTGGCTGTTTGCAAGTGTAGGAATCGATCAGCTGGGCCCGCGACAGCCGTTACGGGTAATTTATAGAGCGTTTTTTCATTTCTTTTTTTAACGAAATAGCCTTTCATTTCGTCGTTTTTTGTCACGCGAAAGATGAATTCAGAGTCGTATAGATCAAACGGAATGACCAATGAATCTGCTCTGAAATAGGAATCTCCCAAGCTGGATTTTTCAGCGCCATTGATCACTTGAATGGCCCAATATCCCGTTTTTGAACTGGGATTAATTTCCAAATGGACAGGAAGCTCTCCTCCATGCGTGGCAATGGACGCCCGCCAAATTCCAGTAACAGGCATCTGTGCAAGGCTCAATAAGGGGGCAAAAAGGAGGATAAATAAAGTCTTTTTCATGGGGAAATCCAGTAGGCGTTTGGACAAAGATACAGGTTCGAAATTTGTCACAAAAAAAACCGATACAAATTCATCATTTGGTGGCATAGCCGAGGGATAATTTGTATTTTTGTTTTCATCCAAACTTATGTCAGAAAACACGTACCATACCTCCGTCATGTTGCACGAATGCATCGATGGTTTACACATTGATCCAGCGGGTATTTATGTGGATGTAACCTTTGGTGGTGGCGGGCATTCGAAGGCCATATTAGCGAAACTGGGGCCAGAAGGTCGCTTGTTTTCTTTTGATCAGGATCCGGATGCTTGGGAGCAGGCTGAAAAGATTGATGATGAACGATTGACGTTGATAACGGCTAATTTTCGTTACTTAGAGAAGTATTTGCGTTTGCATCGGGTGAAGCAGGTAGATGGGATCTTGGCAGATTTTGGTGTGTCTTCCTTTCAGTTAGATGCACCAGAACGTGGTTTTTCGATTCGATTTGATGGGCCTTTGGATATGCGTATGGGGCCATCCGCTTCGATGACAGCAGAAGAGTTATTAAATAGCTATTCTGCAGAGGAATTGCAGCGTATTTTGGGGATGTATGGAGAGGTGAAAAATGCGCGTACTTTGGCCCAAGCAATCATTCAGGCACGTACACGAAAACCGCTGGAGACGACACAAGAATTCAAAGAAATTTTGAATAAATTAGCTCCTAAACATCGGGAGTTTAAATACTTCGCTCAGGTCTTTCAGGCGATTCGCATCGAGGTGAATCAAGAGTTAGCAGTGATTGAAGAATTTTTAGCACAGGCTCCCACTGTTTTAAAGCCGGAAGGGAGATTAGTCATTATGTCTTTTCATTCGTTAGAAGACCGCTTAGTGAAGAATTTTATCAAAGCGGGGAATGTGCAAGGAAAAGAGGATAAAGATTTATTTGGGGTGGTACATCGCCCCTTGGAGTCTGTGATTCGCAAGCCAATAACGGCCTCCGAAGAAGAATTGAAAATAAATCCGCGTTCTCGAAGCGCGAAACTACGTATAGCAGCTAAATTGTAATATGGCAACACCGATTGAACCCACGGAAGGAGGAGCTAAGCGAATTTCATCCCCTAAGAAGGAAGGGATTTTCGACTCCATTTTCAATATCGATTATTTTACGGGAGGAGAACTTCCCGTTATGTGGGTGAAGCGAATCGCTTTTGTAGCCTTTTTGACCCTCATTAATATCTATTATTCGATGCTGGCCGATGGTAAATTGCACCAGATACAAAAAGAGAAAAGTGCTTTAGAGGAAGATCGCGCTGATTATACGACGCAAAAAGCAGAGTACATGAAGGTGAGTAAGCAAACCAATTTAGAAGAAACCTTACGACGCTACCAAATTGGTGTCAGTACCATTCCTCCTACTAAAATCATTATTCAAGTCAACAAAGATCAATAATGGCGAAAGAGAAAAGACCTAATATTCGGGGCTTAATTACGAGACGTTTTTATACGTTTTTTATTATCATTTTGGCGGTCTTTTTATACCTGCTTTTCAGTTTATACAAGGTGGTGGTGTTAAAAGGACCTAAGTTTCGATCAGAAGCAATGGCGACTTATGTGAAGAAACGGAAGATCGAAGCAACGCGTGGAAATATTTATTCAGATGATGGTAGTCTTTTGTCCACTACATTGCCTAAATACCGCTTAGGGATGGATCCCTCTGTTTTGACAGGAAATGCAAAAGCAGACGAGTTTTACAAAAAGAACATCGACGGATTAGCTGCCGCACTGGCTAATTTTTTTAAAGATCGAACTGCAGATGAATACAAAGAAAAGATCGCAGCAGCTAGACGTAGCGGACGAACTTATTTATTGTTAAACAACCGTCTTTTGGATTTTCAAGAAAAGAAAAAAATATTAAGTTTTCCTTTGTTTAAGGATGCCAAAAACTCCAATCAATCCGGAGTGGTTTTTGATAAGATCAATGTGCGCTATGCCCCTTTTGGTCAAATGGCCTATCGAACGGTGGGATATTTAAAAGATTTGCGGGATAAAGGTCGCGTTGGAATTGAAAGTAGTTTTGATAAAGAATTGCGTGGGGAGTTTGGAGAGGGAATGTATGAGAAAATGGATAATAATACGTGGCGTCCAGAACCAGGAGATGAGCCTAAATTGCCTGTGGCAGGGGTGGATTTGCATTCGACTTTGGACATTAATATCCAAGAAATTGTAGAGTCAGCCTTATTAAACGGGATGAAAGTCTTTAAAGGGAATTATGCGGTAGCGATTGTGATGGAGACTTCGACGGGAAAGATCAAGGCTTTATCTAACATTGCAGCCAACCCACTTTCTCCTACGGGTTATTCTGAAACGTATAATTATGCCCTTTTAGAAGCCCGCGATCCTGGATCTGTATTTAAATTGCCTTCTATCATGGCCGTTTTGGAGGAAAAAAACTATCCATTGACGAAAATGGTCAATACGGGTGATGGTAAATTCCGCTACTACAATGGGGTGATGTCAGATTCCCACCCGTTGGGAACCATATCGCTAGAACAAGTCATTGAAAGCTCATCCAATGTGGGGACGATGAAGTTAGTCCAGGAGGCATTTGGGACAACGAACAATGAGAAATTTTACAACTATTTGAAGAAGTATCATTTAATAGAATCACTTGATTTTCAGTTGAAACCAAGTAGAAAGCCGGTTTTTCCCGTTCCTGCAAAATGGGATGGTTTGCAATTGCTATGGTCTTCCGTGGGATATTCTACGCAGTACACACCACTACAGATTTTAGCCTTTTACAATGCGATCGCGAATAATGGCTATTGGGTTCAGCCCATTATTGTCAGTAAAGCAACACGTGGAGATGAAGTAGTAACGGATTATATGGCCTCGCAAGTGCGTGACTCAAAACCTTTGTGCTCTCCGGAAACTTTGCAGAAATTGAAAATCATGTTAGAGGGGGTCGTTACGAAAGGTACTGCCAATAATATCAAAGGTTCAGTCTATGGCATTGCTGGTAAAACGGGAACAGCGCAAAGAACGGTTACTGGGGCAAAAGGCTATAGAAAAGGAAATTATTACACAACTTTTGCAGGCTATTTCCCTGTAAAGAATCCAAAATATACCATGATTATCGCAGTGGATGAACCTAAAGGTAGTGCAGAAGGAACCTATGCGCGTCAAGTAACGGCACCGGTATTTAAAGAAATTGCTGATCGAATCTATTTACGTGACATGAAGTTGCAACAAACACTTCGTGGTTACTTGCCGGATTCTTTAAACAAGAATAAGCTTTCGCACACGCTGCATCCAGCTGACCAAAACACGTTATTCTCTCATTTGGGTTTGCCAAAGGTGGAGGAGAATGGGCAGTGGTTGAATTTTAATTTGGAGAAGAAAACGGTGCGAAATCAGGCAATCTCCATGGTGCCTAAAACTGTTCCGAATGTGGTGGGTATGAATTTACGGGATGCCTTGTTTGCCTTAGAGAATAAAGGTTTGAAAGTACGGGCGAATGGTTTTGGGACGGTGACGAATCAATCCATTCCGGCAGGTTCTACCGCTGCAAAAAATAGTTTAGTCTTCATTCAACTGCATTAAGATGGCACAAATCACGTTATTTCCTGGAATTGAAATTCAACATTTGTGTTTTGATTCACGCAAGGCTGTAGCAGGCTCGGTGTTCTTTGCCATTCCGGGGACCCAGGTAGATGGACATACATTTTTACCTCAGGTCTACGCACAAGGGTGTCGCTTGTGGGTGGTAGAAAAGATGCCTACGAATCTGCCAGCAGATGTTACTTGTGTTCAAGTATCTGATTCGAATCAGGCATTAGCGGAGGCTGCTTCGGCTTTTTATGGTCATCCTTCTAGGAAATTGAAATTAGTCGGTATCACAGGGACGAATGGTAAAACCACTACGGTGACTTTACTTTTTGAATTATTTAAACGTCTGGGCCATCGCTGTGGATTAATCTCGACCGTGGTGAATAAGATTGAAGACAAAGTCATTCCTTCTACACACACTACGCCAGATGCCTTGAGTTTGAATGCCTTGTTAGCAGATATGGTTTCGGCGGGCTGTAGCCATGCCTTTATGGAGGTGAGTTCACATGCCGTTGTCCAAAAGCGGATACATTCAATTCAATTCAGCGGTGCCATTTTTTCCAATATCACGCGAGATCATTTAGATTTTCACGAGACTTTTGACGAATACATTAAAGCCAAAAAAGGGTTCTTCGATGCCCTTCCTGCATCCGCTTTTGCCTTAACAAATGTGGATGATAAGCGTGGGATGGTGATGTTACAAAATACGGCTGCCAAAAAATATGGATTTGGATTATTGAATGCAGCTGATTTTAAGGCGAAAATTATCAGCAATGGAGTAGGCGGTTTGCAATTAGAAATTGATCACCAACAGGTGCATGCTCAATTAATTGGGACTTTTAATGCCTATAATTTATTGGGCATTTACGCGGCAGCCCTCTTGTTAGGAGAGGAGTCACACGAAGTTTTGGTCCAGATTTCGGCCTTAAAAACAGCTCCAGGGAGATTTGAGCAGTTGGCTGGTTCGAATAATAAGATGGGGATTGTGGATTATGCCCATACGCCAGATGCTTTGGAAAATGTGTTAAAAACCATTCAAACGATTCGCGATAAATCACAGCGCATTATTACGGTGGTGGGTTGCGGTGGAAATCGTGACACGGGGAAGCGGCCAATTATGGCTGAATTAGCGGCAAAATACAGCGATTCGGTGGTGTTGACCTCTGATAATCCACGCAAAGAAGATCCAGAGTTCATTTTAGACCAAATGGAAGCGGGTGTTCCTGCGGAATTAAAATCCAAGGTACACCGTGTATCCGATCGTAGGGAAGGTATTTTTTATGCGGTACGGGAATTAGCTTCAGCTGGAGACATTATTTTAGTGGCAGGGAAAGGCCACGAAAATTACCAAGATATCCAAGGCGTGAAATACGACTTTGACGATAAATTAGTCTTAGGAGAGGCATTTAACTAAGTTTGAAATCCCCTCGATTTTTTGCAATTTTAAAAATCAAAACCCTTTTACATGCTTTATTACCTCTTCGAATACTTAGACAAGACCTTGAATATTCCGGGTGCTGGCGTTTTTCAATACATCACCTTCCGTGCCTTTGCGGCGATCATTACGTCTTTGGGTATAGCAGCGATTTGGGGTAAAACAGTAATCTATCGTTTGCAAAGATTGCAAATTGGAGAGGAAATCAGGGATTTGGGCTTAGAGGGTCAAATGGCGAAAAAAGGCACTCCTACCATGGGAGGGTTCATTATTTTGTTGTCATTATTAATACCTACTCTTCTTTTTTCAAAGGTCACGAATGTCTACATCGTGCTGTTAGTTACTTCGGCGATTTGGTTAGGTGCAGTGGGTTTTGCAGATGATTACATCAAGGTATTTAAGAAAAACAAAGAAGGCTTATCGGGTAAATTTAAGGTAGTAGGCCAAATCGGGCTAGGTATCATCGTGGGTTTAACCATGTATTTTAACCAGCATATTAAGGTGCGGGAATTTGCGGCGGATGGAACCTTTGTGGATCATAAATCGCTCTTGACGACGGTTCCTTTTATGAAGGATAATCAGTTTGATTACAATATGTTATTGCCTAGTTTCATCCCGGATGAATACGTTTGGATTGTCTACGTTTTAGTGGTGATTTTCATCATTACAGCCGTTTCGAATGGAGCAAACATCACGGATGGGATTGATGGTTTAGCCGCAGGAACATCAGTGATCATTGGTATCGCTTTGGCTATTTTAGCCTATGTGTCTGGGAATAAGGTGATTTCGCAGTATTTGAACGTGATGTTTATTCCTAATTCTGGGGAGCTCGCCGTCTTTTGTGCGGCCTTTGTAGGGGCCTGTATTGGATTCTTGTGGTATAATGCTTATCCAGCTCAGGTATTTATGGGCGATACGGGAAGTTTGATGCTAGGTGGGGTCATTGCTACTTTGGCGATTGTGATTCGCAAAGAAATGTTGATTCCCGTGCTTTGTGGAATTTTCTTAATTGAAAATTTATCCGTCATCATCCAGGTGGCCTATTTTAAATATACGAAACGCAAATATGGCGAGGGACGTCGCGTCTTTTTGATGTCACCTTTGCACCACCATTTTCAAAAGAAAAATTACCACGAATCGAAGATCGTTATTCGTTTCTTAATTGTGGGAATTATCTTAGCTGTCTTATCATTAGTCACTTTAAAATTGCGTTAGTCGCATCCCGTTTTGAGTCAAATTACATTATTCCCCCGTTCGTCGTCCTTTTCAGAGATCATCCCGTTACCGGCTTCTAAGTCAGAAAGTAATCGGGCATTGGTGATTAATGCGTTGGCAAATGGTACGATTGAGAATCTGTCTAATCTAGCCGAAGCACGTGACACGCAAACCATGATTCGTTTATTGTCTGAAAATGGCCCTGAAGCAGATGTGCTGGATGCGGGGACTACGATGCGTTTTTTGACAGCCTACTATGCCGTAACAGGTGCTACGAAAAAGATGACAGGAACGCCACGTATGTGTGAGCGTCCCATCGGAATTTTAGTCGATGCATTGCGCGCACTAGGTGCTGATATTACGTATTTGAACCAAGAAGGATATCCTCCTATGCAACTCAATGGATTTTCATTCCAGGGAAATCGGGAATTGGCTATTCGAGGGGATGTAAGTTCACAGTTTATCTCAGCTATTTTAATGGTAGCTCCCTTGCTACCTACAGGTTTGAAATTGCAAATTACAGGCTCATTGGGTTCGAAGCCGTACATTGAGATGACCTTGGCTCAAATGAAGCATTTTGGTATTCTGGCAAATGCGGATTGGTCGAATGGAACGATTGATGTTCCTGCACAAAAATACGTCTTACAGCCTTTCGCCGTAGAGTCAGATTGGTCAGGTGCTAGCTATTGGTATTCCATGGTGGCTTTGTCTCCGTTTGAAGATAGTTCTTTGGAATTATTGGGATTGAAAGAAGACTCTTTGCAGGGCGATTCTGCGATTAAGGCAATCATGGAACCTTTGGGGGTGAAGAGTACCTATACGGGTAGAGGTTATTTGTTGACCAAAATCCCAGCCCAGTCATCCCTAGCTTGGGACTTTACAGATTGCCCTGATTTAGCACAAACGATTTGTGTCATCGCAGCGGTGAAAAACATTCCTTTAACACTGACGGGTTTGGAATCACTAAAAGTGAAGGAAACAGATCGTGTATTAGCCTTGCAAAATGAATTGAAAAAATTAGGGGCGACTTTGGTTGAAAAAGAAGCGAATCACTTGTATGAAGTGACAGGAGATTTTGCCTCTGTGGTGGCTATTGAGCCCATTGAAACCTATGATGATCACCGTATGGCGATGGCTTTTGCGCCAGTTGCTATGCAAAAAGAAATTACCTTAAAAGACCCTTCGGTGGTGAATAAAAGCTACCCTAGCTTCTGGAAGCACGTTTCCATCTTATTAACCTCTACTTTATGAAAAAGATATTGACCTTGAGCTTTAGTCTTTTGACTTTTGTCGCTTTTGCCCAAAAAACGATTTTACACTGTGGTTCACTGATCGACGTAAAGACGCAAACAGTGTTGAAAAATCGTTCTATTGTCGTGGAAGGAAAGAAAATTGTGGCCGTTTCAGAAGGTTATTTGAGCCCTGCTAAAGGAGACGTTGTGATCAATTTGAAAGACAGAACGGTCATGCCAGGTTTGATCGATTCTCACGTGCATTTAGAGTCAGAGACGAATCCAGGAGCCTATTTGGATCGATTTGTGAAGAATCCGGGGGATGTGGCCTACCAGGCTTTGGTCTATGCGAAAAAGAATTTGATGGCTGGCTTCACGACGGTGCGTGATTTAGGTGGTAGCCACGTAGTGATTAGCTTACGCAATGCGATTAATAAAGGAATTGTAGAAGGACCTCGTGTATTTACAGCCGGCGTTTCGATTGGAACAACCGGTGGTCACGCGGATGACACCAATGGAATTAATGAAGCCTTCAAAAAGGATTTAGGTCCAGAGGATGGAGTGGTGAATGGTTTAGCAGACGCGGCGAAAGCAGTACGCCAACGATACAAAGAAGGTTCGGATTTAATTAAAATCACGGCGACAGGGGGTGTTTTAAGTTATGCCAAAGACGGTTCGGGTGCACAATTTACGGAAGAAGAGGTTCGTACCATTGTTCAAACAGCTAAAGACTATGGCTTCAAAGTGGCGGCACATGCCCATGGAAAAGAAGGGATGAAGCGTGCCGTTTTAGGAGGTGTTTCATCTATCGAGCATGGTACCTATATGGATGAGGAAATAATGGAATTGATGAAGCAGAAGGGAACGTATTACGTACCTACGGTCATTGCCGGTCGTTCGGTAGCTGATTCCTCAAAGATTCCAAACTACTACCCAGAAATGGTAGCCAAGAAAGCAGCTGCCATCGGTCCTATCATTCAAGGAACTTTTGCGAAAGCCTACAAAGCTGGAGTGAAGATTGCATTTGGTACGGACGCAGGTGTTTTTGGCCACGGAAAGAATGCACACGAATTTATTTTAATGCACGAAGCGGGTATGCCCGTTTTAGAGGCGATCCAATCAGCGACCGTCAATGCAGCTGATTTGCTAGGTCAAAGCGACCTAATCGGATCCATCGAAGTAGGAAAAGCGGCAGACATTATTGCCGTTCCTGGGGATCCTGTAGCTGATGTGAAAAACATGACGAAGGTAAACTTCGTGATGAAAGAGGGGAAAGTCTACAAAAACTAATCAAGAATATACAAAAAAGGGTCGGCTCGCATAGGCAAGCCGACCCTTTTTTATTTCTATGAGTCTAGCGTAAAGCTGGAACTTGCTTTTTCAACACTTCAAAAGCACCGAAGAATAATCCGGAGAACAAGAATTGACTCGCAATTGTATTCTTTAAGAAAGGAATACCTGCTGCATAGCAATTCAATAAACCTGCGAAATCTTTCGTATAAGTAATTTCAGATCCTGCCCAAACGGCGAAGTTTGAAAGGAAGAAAAAGCCCATCGCTGCGGCTAAATTCGTTCCAATGAATCGAGAGGCGCTGGCTGTCGTGTTTTGTCCCATTAAAGAAATCAAAGCAAATAAACCCATGTGTACCACATCAATCCCAAAGGAAAAACCTGGGAAAAAGGCATCATAAAGCGTATTGTTTAAGATCAAATTGGATCCCCATACAGCTAATAATATCCATGCCACCGCTTGTTTTCGGTTATGCAAATAGGCACCTACAAAAAGTGCCATAGATGCCATTGGGGAGAAATTCGCCCAGCCTGGTCCGGCTAAAATCAAAAGACGGCTCGCGATAGCCAGTAAAATGAAAGCGATAATGGTTGTATTTCTTTTTGTCATGATCTTTCATCGGATTCCATCAAGAATATTTTTTCTCGAGGTCTAAATAATTTCCAAAGGTAAAACAAAAGCCGTAATTTTACCCATTGAATTCGAATTTATGTCTAAATCACTTCCCAAAATTGGATTATTAGGCGGAGGCCAGCTAGGGCGAATGCTGTTACAAGCAGCGATCGACTTAGACTTGTCCATAGCCTGTCTCGATCCAGATCCAGAAGCATCTTGTCACACGTTGACTACGCAGTTTACGCAGGGGTCATTTCAGGATTTTGATACGGTGTATCGCTTTGGGAAGCAATTTGATTTAATCAGTATCGAAATCGAACATGTGAATATTGAGGCGCTGGAGCAATTGGAAGTAGAAGGAATTAAGGTTTATCCACAACCACATTTGCTTCGAATGATTCAGGATAAGCGTATTCAGAAGACTTTTTTTCAAACTCACGGCTTTCCTACGGCTGATTTTAGATTAATTGAATCGTCAGCGGAAATCGTAGCGCATGAAGATTTTCTACCTGCCTTTCACAAGCTAGGGAAGGGGGGCTATGATGGTAAGGGAGTGCAATTCATAGGTACTGCGGCTGATGCGGCTAAGGGTTTTGATGCACCTGGTTTATTAGAAAAGGCGATCGATTTTGATAAAGAATTAGCGGTCATTGTAGCGCGCAACCCCCAAGGAGAAATCAAAGCTTTCCCTGCAGTAGAGATGGTTTTTCATCCGGTACAAAACCTGGTTGAATTCTTGGTTTCCCCTGCGGCTATTTCGAAAGAAATAGAAAAAGAAGCGGAAGACATAGCTATCCGTTTAATGGATCAAATGGGTTTAGTAGGGGTGTTAGCAGTGGAGATGTTTCTCACAAAAGAAGGTGAAATCCTGATTAATGAAGTCGCTCCGCGACCGCATAATTCAGGCCACCAAACGATCCGAGCAAATGATACCTCTCAATACGAGCAGCATTTGAGAGCCATTAGTGGACTGCCTTTGGGGGATACAAAAGCCCATAGCTTTTCTGGAATGTTAAATTTACTAGGGGCTGAAGGATTTACGGGCCCAGCAAAATACGAAGGCTTGGATACTATTTTAGGGATATCTGGCGTTCATCCATTTCTATATGGAAAGAAAATAACGAAGCCTTTTCGTAAGATGGGGCACATCACTTTGCTGGGAGAATCCCGCGAGGAGATCGAACAAAAAGCAGAATTAGTGAAAGAAAGCATACGTGTAATCGCATAAATTGATAGCTATGGTAGGAATTATAATGGGTAGTAGCTCAGACTTAGGAGTAATGCAAGAGGCCATCCAGGTTTGCAAAGATTTTGGAGTGGCTTACGAAGTAGACATCGTGTCTGCGCACCGCACACCGGTTAAAATGATGCAATACGCCCAGCAAGCAAAGTCTCGCGGCATTCAGGTGATCATCGCAGGGGCAGGAGGAGCAGCGCATTTACCCGGAATGGTCGCTTCTGCTACTATTTTGCCTGTGATCGGTGTACCTGTCAAGTCATCTAATTCAATCGATGGTTGGGATTCTGTATTATCGATTTTACAAATGCCAAACGGTGTGCCTGTCGCAACAGTAGCTTTAAATGCCTCTAAAAATGCAGGTCTTTTAGCTATCCAAATGTTGGCTATTTCAGATGCTCAATTGGCAGAAAAGTATACAGCATATAAAGCTGAATTAGAAGATAAGGTGGCTGAAATGAGCCAGGAAACAAAAGCTAAATTTACCAAGTAATGAGCGAAAACGAAGAAAGCAGTAAATTGCCTGTCATCACATTAGGCATACTTTTATTGACCTTGGTAGGTTTAATTGCCGTAGGTTTTGAACACTTTGTAAGTCCAGACAAAGATGAATTAATTAAGGCAGAGAAGTTTGTAGAGCCAGAGGAAGAAGTGCTTCCTGAAGCCTCTCAAGTGGTTATTGACTCGACAGAAGATCCTGCCGATTCTTTAATCGTGACAAAAGATTCCCTATTAGGAAAGTCGGAAGAAGAAGCATTAGCGGAACAAAAGAAAGAAGCAGAGGCAGAAGTTGTTCCTGAGGTGGCTACACCAGCAGGTAAATCACATGCTGTTACTGTAGAAAAAGGGGAGACCTTTTCTGCAGTTGCCCGAAAATTCGGTTTAAAGGTGGATCAGTTGAAAGCCTTGAATCCAGGTGTGAACCCTGATGGAATTAAAAGTGGTTCGACAAAATTAAATGTTAAAATTCAAGCCGTTCATACCGTAGGGCCTGGTGATATATTGCGTAAAGTAGCGGAGAAATATGGCGTAAGTAAGCAAGCTATTATGGATGCGAATCACAAGAAAGATGATATCACGCTTCGAGGTGAAGTGCTTATCATTCCCTTGAAAAAATGATTTTAATCGGTCTATTTCAGCTTTTGTTGCTTTTTTTTGCGGATACGGCACAAGAACGTGTTTGTGAACCTGCAAAACTAGACGCATTAGATTGGGATGAATTTAAGTGGTTGTACAAACAGCAAGATTCTACTTTCTCGGGTGATTCAATTGCCAGCTATATCTTTGTTCGAATTAATCCCGATGGGTCCCAGGAAACACGTGAAATGGCAGCCTTGCATCAGCCTTGGACAGAATTATTGGCAGCTGAAATAGATTCTTTTGAAGTAAAAAGAGATAGTCTATTGAAGCGAATTCATGCGCCTTACCGCTTAAAATACACTTCTACGACTCGGAATAAGAAACAGCAATTAGCTTTACAGAAGAAAGGTTTTTCCAAAGCCTTTATTTCCTTTCATAATTTCGGTTTAGCCGCAGATGGAGCCATTGCTCGAAAAGGTCGGCATTTGCGTCGAGGGACTATATACGATCAATACGGTGCAATTGCGAAGGAAATTGGCTTGTATTGGGGAGGTGATTTTGTGGGTTTCCCAGATCCGGGTCATATTCAAGCCTTTTTAAACAGTGCCCATTTGATTCAAAAATACCCAGCGGTAGCTTTGGAATACGAGCCTTTTAAGAATGCCTATGAGCGAAATTACTTTAAAAAAGTGGACATTGGCAGGGAAGAATTAGTGGAAGACTCACGCGATTTATTATCGGAATTAAATAAGCTACGCGAAAACAAACCTTGCGCCTGCTCCCAAGCGATTCCTTTTCCTAATTCGGCAAAATTGTTAACCCTAAAACCGCATTCGATTACGATTCTGGCCAATCTGCAGGAAAATTACCTCTTTATCCAAAAAGGTTCTTTCGGCTACTTTTACTCGGCCGGCCGCTGGAAATTGCGCTAGAAGTTAAAGTTGTAGCCGCGTAAAAAATCTTCGATTTTTAAGCGCTTTTTACCCTCCATTTGCCATTCTAGGATATTGATATAGCCATCGCTGCAGCCTACGCGTAGAAAAGTTTTTTGGTCTGTATCCCAAATACCCACCCCTAAATCAGGAATGACCTCAGGATGAAATTCCACTTCGATCAACTTGCAGTTTTTGCCTTGGAATTCGGTATGTGCACCTGGGAATGGATGCATTCCACGAACTAAATTAACGATATTTTTGCCAGTACGCGTCCAGTGAACTTCACCGGTGCTACGTTGTAATTTGGGAGCAGATTTTAATTCAGTAATTTCTTGTTGCGGTGTTGGATGGATATTGCCTGATTCGATGGCTTTGGCAGTTTTGACCACTAATGCGCCACCCTTATTCATTAGCCGTTCATATAATTCTCCCGTCGTATCTGTCTCTGAGATGGCCTCGGTTTCTTGGAATAATAAATCGCCCGTATCTATTTCGTGTTGTAAAAAGAAAGTGGTGATTCCTGTTTCAGTCTCTCCATTGATCACTGCCCAGTGAATGGGAGCGGCACCACGGTATTGAGGCAGAAGGGAGGCATGCAAATTAAAGGTGCCCAATGGAGGCATATTCCATACTGCTTCAGGAAGCATTCTAAAGGCCACTATAATTTGTAAATCGGCCTTGTATGCAGCTAATTCAGCTAGAAATGTAGGATCCTTTAGTTTGACCGGTTGTAATAGTGGTAAGCCCACGGAATCAGCATAGACCTTAACTGGAGAAGCTTGTATTTGCTGTCCCCGGCCCGCAGGCTTATCGGGTGCGGTAACGACTGCCACCACATCCATTTTTGCCTCTACTAAGGCCTGTAAACTAGCTACTGCAAACTCTGGGGTTCCAAAAAATATAATCCGCATCCTTGATCTTGATAGTTTGTGGAATCCGTCTGAATTTTTATTATCTTTGTTCTCTACAAAACAACAAATACGTGCTGTTAGAAAAACAAAAACTTTAGTTGCGAATCCGAAACAAAACTACAAATAAATTAGGTAGAACGGTCGGAGGCCGTTCTATTTTGTTTTTAAGCACTAAAGGTTAAACCCTAAAAAGATTATGGCAAAGTTTCAATATTACACGGCAGAGGCATTAGATAAATTAAAAGCAGAATTGCATCATTTGAAGATTCAAGGTCGTTCAGATATGGCTAAACAAATTGCAGAGGCGCGTGATAAAGGTGATTTAAGCGAGAATGCGGAATACGATGCAGCAAAAGATGCACAAGGTTTATTGGAATTGAAAATCTCTAAAATGGAGGAAATCATATCAGTAGCTCGCGTATTAGATGAATCTACGATTGACTTGTCTGTTGTTTCGATTTATTCCATCGTCCAAATTAAAAACACAAAAAGTGGGATGACTGTTACCTATACGATTGTTTCGGAAGAGGAAGCTGATTTGAAGGCCGGGAAAATCTCCGTTTCTTCTCCATTTGGGAAAGGACTATTAGGGAAGAAAGTGGGGGATTTAGCAGAAATTACGGCTCCTGCTGGAAAATTAGAATTTGAGATTATTTCTCTATCGCGTTAGTGACGAGGGCCAAAGATCGCTGATCCCACTCGGACTAGCGTTGCGCCCAATTCAACTGCGATTAAATAGTCCCCAGACATACCCATGGACAATTCAGCCCATTCAACGAGACCGGTCGAGATACCGGTTTTGTTGTTTTTAAGCTGTTGAAAAAAATCAGCCAGACTCTTGAATTCTCTTCGAATTTGTTCCTCGTCTGCCGTAAAGCTGGCCATGCCCATTAAACCCACGATCCGGATATTCTGCATTTCGGCAAAAGCAGGATCCATTAATAAGGCTTCCGCTTCCTTGAAATCCAATCCAAATTTGCTCTCTTCCGTCGCGATAAAAATCTGCAATAAGCAATGGATGATGCGATTGTTTTTTGCCCCTTGCTTATTAATTTCCTTCAATAAATTCAATGAATCTACTGAATGAATCAAGTGCACAAAGGGAGCGATATACTTGACTTTGTTCGTCTGAAGGTGTCCTATTTGATGCCAAAGAATGTCCTTAGGCAATACTGCCTGCTTTTCCACCATCTCTTGCACTCGGTTTTCGCCAAATTCAATAGCCCCTGCCGCATACGTTTCTTGCAACTCTGCTATGCTGCGCGTCTTTGTTACCACAATAAGTCGAGCAGCACTGTCGTTTAATTGCTTGTTAATCAAGGAAATTTGTTCTGCGATGGCCATCAGGCGGAAAGGCTAAATTTTGTTTGGACGAAAAAATAATATTAAAATTAATTTATTATTTTTGATTCAAGAGTAAAAGATCAAATAAAGCAAAAAATGGAATCGGATAATTCGAGGGGAAACGAAAGTAGTTTGAAGCGTCGCGTGACCTGGTTAACGCTGTTGGTTCTAGTGTTACTAGCCTATATTTTGTCGGATAAGTTTGGCTTACTAGATCGATTTACGCAACCTTCACAGGCAGAGTTTGTAGAAAATGCGCAAGTGAAGCTGGATTCCGTAGCGGAGCAATTGAATTTGCGTTTGGTCCAAATCAAAAAACTAGGAGGGAAAGTCAGCGAACTAGAAACAGCGAAAGCCCAAATCCTGGGAGACCAAAAGCACTTAAGTGAAATCGATCCAGCAGAATTCCAAAAGAAACTAAGCTATTACCTTCATCTGTTGGGCCAGAAAGATGCTGAAATTAAAAAATTGAAGAAGGAAAACGTGGTTTTAATTCTTCGCAATGATTCCCTTAGCCGCGAAGCGCAAATTTTGAAAGTGGGTTTAGTGAATATCCAAAAAGCACTCGAAGACTCGAGTAAGACTTTTGGTCTGAAAGAAAGAGAGCTCAGTGAAAAATCCCGTGTGCTCGAAATTCGCAACAAAGAATTAACGGAAAAAGTAAGTGCTGCTGCTGCTTTGCGTGCCGAAGGGGTAAATGTCTACGCGATTTCTTCCCGCGGGAAAGAGTCTGCCGTGAATAATCAAAAGGCCCGTAAGGTGGACAAAATTCGGGTGATGTTTCATTTACAGGAAAATGCCCTAGCCAATAAAGAAATTAAAACCGTCTTTTTGCGCATTATTGAACCTACAGGAACTACGATTTCAGATTATAATTTAGGGTCGGGCACCTTTGACTTCAAAGGCCGGGAGTTAACCTTTACGAGTCGTCAGCGAATTTTTTACGAAAACAACCACCAATCGGTGGAATTTATCTACTCAAGACCGAATGGATTTAAGGCTGGGAAGCATGAAATCGAGCTTTATGCAGAAGGTTATCTGATAGGCTTAGGTACCTTCGAAGTACGCTAATGCTAAAATTTTGTTGGTAACGTTTTGATTGTGAAGGAATATTCGTACCTTTGCAGTCCAAATTTTTACCAGTTTTTAAACAACAATTTTTTTATGGAATTAAAAAACTATGAGACGGTGTTCATTTTAACTCCCGTTTT
>Ga0228703_1000951_pt1 | contig 18732 bp, 19 predicted proteins | sample McNCre217_Aug_MG_3_FD_178020 | JGI IMG/M metagenome (GOLD analysis project Ga0228703, IMG submission 178020) | Freshwater microbial communities from McNutts Creek, Athens, Georgia, United States - 29-17_Aug_MG | ecosystem: Environmental > Aquatic > Freshwater > Creek | place: USA: Georgia... | reverse complement strand
GAGTAGCCAACACCATCAACAAGATCGACTACACCACGCTCGAATCTGTGGCGCAGTTCAAAGCGCCAGGCGGGCCAGATTGCATGGAAGTCACCGCCGACGGCAAGCTGTTGTTGGTGTCTTCGCGCTGGATCAAAAAAGTCAGCGTGATTGATTTGTCCAACGGCCAATTGGTGCGCCAAATCAAAGTCGGCAAATCGCCCCACGGCATTTGGACCCTGGACCACGCTAAGCGGTATTGATGCCTTCTATGTCAGCGACAAGGTCAATCTTTATCGCGTTATCCTGTGTCGCATCGTTGGCGAACGCCTCAACCTGCAACAAACCCTTGTACCTGACCTTTGACACCGGCCACATGGGTGTGGCGCCTTGGATTGCCGAGGTGCTCAATCGCCAAAACGTCAAAGTCACTTTCTTTGCCGCCAACGAGCCCACCCAAGAAGGCGATGGCACGCTGGGTGAACACTGGGCATCTTGGTGGCGTGCTCGCGGCGCCGAAGGCCATGCGTTTGCGTCGCACACCTTTGACCATGTGTACTGGCGCGCCGATCAGCCTCATGGCACTTGGCAGATGCGCCCCAGTGCCGGGCCGAATAAGGGCAAAACCGAAGTCTGGAACAGCGCGCGTTATTGCGAGGAATTGCAACGCGCCAACACCCGCTTGCAGCAACTCACGGGCCAAAAGCCTTTGCCCTTGTTCCGTGCGCCTGGTGGCAAGACCTCGCCCTCGCTGTTGGCAGCGGCCAAGCAATGCGGCTTTGCGCATGTGGGTTGGGCGGACGCTGGATTCTTGGGTGACGAGTTGCCCAGCGACAAATACCCCAATGCCCAACTCTTACAAAAGAGCTTGAAAAACATTCGCTCGGGCGATATCTTGATGGCGCACCTGGGCATTTGGTCACGCCAAGACCCGTGGGCGCCGGCGGTGTTGGAGCCGCTGATTGAGGGCCTCAAGGCCAAAGGTTTTTGTTTCGCCACTTTACAAGACCACCCCCAGTTCAAGGCATGGACGCACTGATCGCATGGACTTCTTGATCGATCTCTTTGCCAACACCCAAGCCGCGCTCTATGAGCAGGTCATGCAACCTATGGCGTTTGCCATGGGTCTGGGTAGTCGCTTGGAAGATGTGTTCGATGCCACCGGTTGGCTGCTGATTGGTTTGCTGCAAATCACGGTCATGTTGATCGTGATTGGGCCTTTGCAACGCTGGCGTCCTGTGGAACCTATCACGGACCGCGTTGCCATTCACACCGATGTGCTGTACACCGTGATTCACCGCTTGGGGCTGTTTCGGTGCGTGCTTTTTTTCACCATCGACCCCTGGGTGGATGATCGATTGGGCGAGATGCGCACGGCGGGATTTGGCACCTTCCACCTCGAGGACGTGTGGCCCGGTGTGACCGACGGGCCGTGGACCAGCTTTTTGATCTACCTGGTGGTGTTTGACTTCTTGAACTACTGGCTGCACCGCGCCCAGCATCAGTTCAACCCCTGGTGGGCCTTGCATGCGGTGCACCATTCACAGCGTCAGATGACGCAATGGACCGACAACCGCAACCATTTGCTCGACGACGTGCTGCATGCGCTGATTTGGGTGATGGTGGCGCAAGTCATTGGCATTGCGCCCAGTCAGTTTGTGGCGGTGGTGGCCTTGACCCAATTGAGCGAGAGCTTTCAGCACGCGAATTTGCGGGTGAGCTTTGGCTGGTGGGGCGAGCGATTGTGGGTCAGCCCGCGCTTTCACCGCACCCACCACGGCGTGGGCATTGGCCACGAAACACAGGGTGCCCACAGCTTGGGCGGACACAACTTTGGGGTGTTACTGCCTTGGTGGGACATGTTGTTTGGCACCGCGGAATTTGGTTCTCGCTTTGAACCCACGGGCATTCGCGACCAAGTCGAAGAAGGGCGTGACTACGGCCAAGGTTTTTGGGCCCAGCAGCGTTTAGGGTTGCAACGATTTTTCTCGGCATGGGGCACATCTTCCGGCGCGTGAGCGCCTGGGGTATGCTTTTGCCATGCGTTTGTTTTTAGATTCATTCTGGCGAGCTCTGGCCTATTGCCTGATGCCGCGCGTGATGACCCTCTCTTTGTTACCGCTGGCCATGCTGCTGGTGCTGACCTTGAGCTGGGGCTACTTCTATTGGCAACCCACCCAGGACTGGGTCCGTGACATGTTGGACTCGTGGAAAGTGCTGCAAAGCATGCTCGACTGGATGCAAGCCCATGGCGCAGGCGATTTGCAAGTGGTGGTCATTCCCTTGGTGGTGATTTTTGCCATCACGCCTTTGTTGGTGGTCATGTCCTTGCTGGCGGTGTCTTTGATGATGACGCCAGCGTTGGTCGACTTGGTGGTCAAACGCCGCTTCTCGCATTTGGCACTCAAGCGCGGTGGCTCAACCGTGACGAGCTTGGTGTGGACGGTGGGGTCCACTTTGGCGGCCATGGTGGCGATGTTGATTTCCTTACCTTTGTGGGTGGTGCCGCCCTTGATGTTCATCGTGCCGCCGCTGATCTGGGGCTGGTTGAGCTACCGCGTCATGGTGTATGACGCCTTGCTGGCGCATGCCAGCCGTGACGAGCGCATCGCCATTGGCCGTCAACATCGGCTGTGGTTGCTGTTGATTGGCGTGTTGACCGGGTACTTGAGTGCGCTGCCCAGCATGGTGTGGGCATCGGGTGCTTTGTTTGCCTCTGCCTTTGTGGTGCTGGTGCCTGTGGCCATTTGGATTTATGCCTTGGTCTTTGCGTTCACCTCGCTGTGGTTTGCGCATTACAGCCTCGGTGCTTTGGAAGCCCTGCGGGCTGACTCGGACACTGTCGTGGTGGGCGCCTCGGTTCCCGTGCCCGCGCTAGCATCGGCAGATGACCTCACCACACCTCCCACGCCCTGAATTTGGCTTGATCATCGTCGGCGACGAGATCCTCTCTGGCAAACGTGCTGACAAGCACATGCCCAAAACCATTGAACTTCTGTCGACGCGCGGGCTTTCGCTCGATTGGGCCGATTACGTGGGCGATTCACCTGATCGCATCACCCGCACCTTGGCACGGGCGTTCGAGAGCAACAGCATTGTGTTTTCATGCGGCGGCATTGGTGCCACCCCCGACGACCACACACGCCAGTGTGCGGGACGTGCTTTGGGGGTGGACTTGGTGTTGCATCCGCAAGCCGAACTGCTGATTCGTGAGCGCATGCAAGACGTCGCCAAAGAGCAGGGCGTGCCCTACGAGCCCGAACGCCACGACAACGTGCACCGCTTGAACATGGGTGTGTTTCCCCAAGGCGCGCAGATCATTCCTAACCCGTACAACAAAATTCCAGGCTTTAGCTGCTACGGCTCAGCCGGTGGGGCGGTGCATTTTGTGCCTGGGTTTCCGGTGATGGCGTGGCCCATGATCGAATGGGTGCTCGACACCCACTATCCCCACCTCTTCCAACACGAGGCTTGGATTGAAAAGTCTGTGATCGTGTTTGGCTCGATGGAGGCTACCCTCACACCCTTGATGGAGTCGCTAGAGCGTGCGCACGAAGGCATCAAGGTGTTCAGCCTGCCCAGCGTGGATCATCCTCAATATGGCCGCCACATTGAGTTGGGCGTGAAGGGCAGCCCAGATGCCGTGGCCCGCGCCTATCCCGATTTGCTGTTGGGCTTGAAACCCTTTGGCGTTGAATTAGGCCCCGAATTGGTGCGAAGCTGATGATGCATTGTTTTGGTGCAATGCGTATAATTGCACCAAAAAAGTGCTTTCTTGGTTTTACTTTTAGCGTTGAAATCGCCGTAAAAATTCGAGATCGACGCCGAAGTCAGTGCAAAATAAGCCCTTTCACGGTGACGTCGATCGCATCTCTGAATGCCGCTGAGTTGGCATAAAAACTGCATCCCTACACCTCGAAACACTTTTTAACCCAACCTACCCTAGCAGGAGAACTTGATGGCCAAGACCGTCGCAGACGTAATGAAAATGGTGAAAGAGAACGAAGTGAAATTCGTTGACTTCCGTTTCACCGATACCCGTGGCAAATGGCAGCACATCACTGCGCCCGTGTCGCAGTTTGACGAAAGCAAGTTCGAAGAAGGTCAAGCGTTTGACGGTTCTTCTATCGCTGGCTGGAAAGGTATTGAAGCCTCAGACATGTTGTTGATGCCCGATCCCAACAGTGCTTTGATCGACCCCTTCTTTGAAGAAGTCACTTTGGTTTTGATCTGCGACGTGATCGAACCCACCGACGGCAAAGCTTACGAGCGTGACCCACGTTCCATCGCCAAGCGCGCTGAGACTTACCTCAAGCAATCTGGCTTGGGCGACACCGCTTACTTCGGTCCAGAACCCGAATTCTTCTTGTTTGACGAAGTGCGTTGGAGCACTGAGCCCAACAACACCTTCTACGCCATCAACGAATACGAAGGTCCATGGAACAGCGGCGAGAAAATCGAAGGCGGCAACCGCGGTCACCGTCCTCGCGTCAAAGGCGGCTACTTCCCCGTGCCTCCCGTTGACAGCACACACGACATGCGCAGCGAAATGTGCCTGTTGCTCGAATCTGTGGGTATCCCTGTTGAAGTGCACCACCACGAAGTGGCCGGCGCAGGTCAATGCGAAATCGGCACCAAGTTCTCGACCCTGGTCGAGCGCGCTGACTGGACCTTGCTGCAAAAGTACGTGATCCACAACGTAGCCAACGCTTACGGCAAGACAGCCACGTTCATGCCTAAGCCTTACGCTGGCGACAACGGTTCTGGCATGCACGTTCACCAGTCGATCTGGAAAGACGGCAAGAACTTGTTCGCAGGCAATGGCTACGCTGGTTTGTCTGAGTTCGCCCTGTACTACATCGGCGGCATCATCAAGCACGCACGTGCGTTGAACGCCATCACCAACCCAGGTACCAACAGCTACAAGCGCTTGGTGCCTCACTTCGAAGCCCCTGTGAAATTGGCTTACTCGGCCAAGAACCGTTCTGCTTCGATTCGTATTCCTAACGTGGCCAGCGACAAAGCACGCCGCGTGGAAGCGCGTTTCCCAGATCCATTGTGCAACCCTTACCTCGGCTTTGCAGCCTTGTTGATGGCTGGTTTGGACGGCATTGAGAACAAGATCCACCCAGGCGAAGCAGCGACCAAAGACTTGTACCACCTCCCACCTGAGGAAGACAAATTGGTCCCCACCGTGTGCTCTAGCTTGGATCAAGCTTTGGAAGCCCTCGACAAAGACCGTGCTTTCTTGACCAAAGGCGGCGTGTTCACCGACTCATGGATCGACGCTTACATCGACTTGAAGATGCAAGAAGTGACCCGCAGCCGCGTGGAAGTGTCCCCTGTCGAATACGACATGTACTACTCGCTGTAATTTTTTGCAACGAAGCGTGCAATCAAAAGGACGGCGCGAGCCGTCCTTTTTTGTTTGAAATCTTGTTTTCTGCTGATGCGATGACTTGTTTTTCTTGGCAATGGTGGTGTGTGTGCATGGCGTGCGGCGCGATGGTTGCAGGCCTTGGCGCGCAAGAAGTGGCGCGTGTCTACCGCTGTGGCAACGAATACACCAACCAGCCTGACCCTGCGCGCCAATGTCAGCCTTTGCGTGGGGGGCATGTCACCGTGATTGAAGGTACCCGTGTGTCGCGGACTGGCGAAACAGCGGCGATGCCTGTCCCCTCGAGCAGCGATACCAAGGTGGAGGGGGCGCAGCAGCGCCAACGTGATCTCCAGGCCCAAGCCGTGTTGCAAGCCGAATTGCAAAAAGCCCAAGCCCAACGCCAAGAGTTGTTGCGCCAGTGGAACCAAGGCGAACCTGAGCGCCTTGCAGATGAACACAAGCAACCGCAGAAATACCAAGAACGGGTGGCGCAGCTGCGCGCAGCCTTGCAACGTGTCGAGGCAGATGTGGCGGGTTTACAGCGCGAGCTGGGACGAGTTTCTTCCTCCGCACAAGGAGGGCCGTGAGCATGACAGCTGAACCGTCCATGGACACGCGGGCCTTTGATTTGCTGGCCACCTTGGTGGCCATCGTGCGTACCGATGGGGTGGTGGTGTTTGCCAACGCGGCACTGGAAGACATCATGGGTGTCTCACGTCGCAACATCGAAGGCGCGGTGTTCGCGCAGTATTTCGCCCAGCCTCAGGCCTTTGACAATGCCTTGAAAGGTGCGCAAACCAATGCGTTTGCCGTGATGCGCTACGACGCCTATTTGCACCGCCCTTCACAAGAGCCCTTACCGGTGCATGTGATCGTGGCACCAACCGACCGCACGGGTGAAATCTTGATTGAGTTGCTGCCTTTGGAGCAGCAAACCCGCCAGGACCGCGAAGAACGGTTGATTGACCAGGCTCAAGCCAACAAAGAGTTGATTCGCAACCTGGCCCACGAAATCAAAAACCCCTTAGGCGGCATCCGAGGTGCAGCCCAGCTGCTGCAAATGGAGGTGGAGGGGCGTGACTTGGTGGAGTACACCCAGGTCATCATTCACGAGGCCGATCGTTTGCAGGTGTTGGTCGACCGCTTACTGGCCCCGCATCGCCGCCCGCACGTGGTGGGCGACGTCAACATCCATGAGGTGTGTGAACGGGTGCGCAGCCTGATCGTGGCCGAATTCCCCAAAGGTTTGCGCGTGGTGAGGGACTACGACACTTCGATTCCTGAGTTCAGAGGTGACCGTGAGCAGCTGATTCAAGCTGTTTTGAATATCGTTCACAACGCAGCCCAAGCCCTGAGTGAGCGGGTAGCGGCTGGCGATGCCGAAATTATTTTGCGCACTCGCATCAATCGACAAGTCACTTTTGGCAAACAACGTTACCGCTTGGCATTGGAATTGCATGTCATTGACAACGGACCCGGTATCCCGGACGAAATCAAGGACAGATTGTTCTTTCCTTTGGTTTCTGGACGAGATGGCGGTTCTGGATTGGGGTTGAATTTGGCACAAACATTTGTCCAGCAACACCATGGTTTGATTGCGTGCGACAGTGTGCCGGGGCGAACAGATTTCAAAATCCTGATTCCCCTGCCTTGATGCCCGAGCGAACCCTTCACGGAACATACAGAAAGTAGCGCTGACATGAAACCGATTTGGATTGTGGATGACGATCAGTCAATTCGCTTCGTGCTGGAGAAGGCGCTGTTGCGCGAGAACCTGCCCACCCGCAGTTTCACCAGCCCTCGTGAAGTGTTGCAAGCGCTGGATGCGGCAAGCGAGGACGAAGGGCCGCAAATTTTGGTCAGCGACATTCGCATGCCCGGTGGCTCGGGCTTGGATTTGCTCACCAAAGTGAAAGAGCGTTTACCGACTTTGCCGGTCATCATCATGACGGCATTCTCTGATTTGGACAGCGCTGTGTCAGCGTTCCAAGGTGGTGCATTTGAGTATTTGCCCAAGCCTTTTGATTTGCCCAAAGCGGTGGAGCTGATTCGTCGTGCCGTCGATGAAAGCCAACGCGAGCAAGCTCAAACCGAGCGGCAAGACGATACGCCTGAAATGCTGGGCCAGGCGCCTGCCATGCAAGATGTGTTTCGTGCCATTGGCCGCTTGAGCCAAAGCCATGTGACGGTGATGATCACTGGTGAGAGTGGCTCGGGCAAAGAACTTGTGGCGCGTGCCCTGCACAAACACTCGCCACGTGGCGATGCTGGCAGCAAAGGCCCGTTTGTGGCCATCAACACAGCGGCGATCCCTAAAGACTTGTTGGAGAGTGAACTCTTCGGGCACGAACGTGGTGCATTCACCGGCGCACAAACGACGCGTCGTGGCCGCTTCGAGCAAGCCGAAGGTGGGACTTTGTTCTTGGATGAAATTGGCGACATGCCATTTGATTTGCAGACCCGTTTGTTGCGTGTCTTGAGCGATGGCAACTACTACCGCGTGGGCGGTCACAACGCCATCAAAGCCAATGTGCGCGTGATTGCTGCAACCCATCAAGATTTAGAGCAACGCGTCAAAGACGGTGTGTTCCGTGAAGACTTGTTCCACCGCCTGAACGTGATCCGTTTGCGTTTGCCAGCTTTGCGCGAACGCCGCGAAGACATTCCCACCTTGACGCGCCACTTTTTACAGCAGAGCGCACAACAATTGGGCGTGGAATCCAAGCGCATCTCTGACAGCGCACAAAGTTTGCTCAATCAATTTGCTTTTCCGGGCAATGTGCGCCAGTTGGAGAACATTTGCCATTGGTTGACCGTGATGGCGCCCGCGCAAGTGATCGAACCCAAAGACTTGCCACCGGAAGTTCACGTGGGCGGCTCAGAGGTCAGTAGCTTGGCAGGGCAAGTTGTGCCGCCTGTGTTGGGAGCATCCGCGTCTACAACAGCGCCACAGAATATGCTGCAGCCATCCTCGCTTGCAAGCTCAACCAACGAGGGCGGTGGTACAACGCCCGTGGTGCTCAATTTGCCGGGCGCCGATTGGGAACAAGGCTTAGAAGCCGAAGCCATGAGCTTGTTGGTCGCAGGTCGTACCGATGTGTGGGAGGTGTTGGCGAACCGCTTTGAAGCGCGCCTGATTCAAACTGCCTTGGCCAACACACGCGGACGACGCATTGAGGCCGCGCAAAAACTGGGTATTGGGCGCAACACCATCACGCGCAAAATTCAAGAGCTCGGACTGGACGACTGAGCGTTGATCAGCACCTGATGTTGATTGGGCGTGTCAGGCCAGCGTCACCACCACAGGGGTGTGGTCGCTGGGGCGTTCGTTTTTGCGTGGGGCTTTGTCGATCACGCAAGCGCTCACACGCGACTTGAGTGCATCGCTGATCAAGATGTGATCAATGCGCAAACCGCGGTTGCGACGAAACGCAAACTCGCGGTAATCCCACCAGCTGTAACTCTTCTCGGCTTGGTCAAACAGGCGAAACGCATCGTGTGTGCCCAGCTCGATCAAGGCTTGAAAGTGTTCGCGCTCTTCGACGGTGCAGTGGATGGTGTCTTTCAAAGCCACAGGATCCCACACATCGCGGTCATCCACGGTGATATTGAAGTCACCCAACAACACGAGTTCGGGGTGGCGCGTGAGCTCATCGGCAATCCATGCACGCAGGGCTTCTAACCATCGCATTTTGTAAACAAACTTGTCGCTGTCTGGTGCTTGGCCATTGGGAAAGTAAGCGCCAATCACGCGCACACCGTCGACGGTGCCGGCAATCACGCGCGCCATGTCGTCCTCAAAACCTGGAATGTTCTTAACCACATCGGTGATGGGTGTGCGTGACAGCAAGGCCACGCCGTTGTAGGTTTTTTGTCCAAAGAAAGCCACGTGGTAGCCCGCAGCTTCGATGGTCTCTTTGGGGAATTTATCGTCGGTGGTTTTGGTTTCTTGCAGCACCAACGCGTCGACGGGGTTAACCGCCAACCAGTCCAAGACCTGCGGCAGACGCACGGTCAGTGAGTTGACGTTCCAGGTGGCAAGTTGCATGGCGCGTGGCGATTTCATCAGAGATGCAAGGCGGCCAGCAGACCAACACTCAAGCCAAAAGCCCCTGCGCCAAACATGGCGTATTCCAACCAACGTTTGCGTGTCAGCAAGGCGATCGCAGCCAGTGCAATTGCCACTTGCAGCAAGGTGGTGGCTTGCGCCCAGCGATGATGCTGGTGCATTTGCTCATCTGACTGATGGTCCCATTCTTTGGACTCGGTTTCGAGTTTTTCGGCCACCACTTTGATGTCAGATTTTTCAGCTTTGTAGCGTTTGATTTCGGCGTCGTAAAACTCTTTTTTGCCAGCGGGCGCGAGCTCAAGCGCCAACTCGCTCAAATTCTGTTTGCTGCTCTTAGCTTGGTAAAAATTCCACTGGTTGGAGGCCTCGGTTTTTTTGATGGCCGCATTGTTTTTGTACAAGCCTGCGTTGGCTTGGGTGGCGCCACCCATGTAGCCAAAGATCGCGCCCACGGTGGCAATGATGGCCGTGAACATGGCGATTTTGTTGGTACTGCTGCTGCCGTGGCCTTGGGTCGCGTGTTCTAACTCGTGGTCGTGGGGGCCGTGAACGTGAAATTCGTGTTCAGACATGGTGTGTGTTTTCAGAGTTTGCGTGTGAGAGTGACAAAGCTGTAGCGGGTGCCATTGGTGGCCGTGTGCGATTCGCGAGCTGTTTCGTGCCAGCTGGCATCGAAGTTGGGCGCGAAGGCGTCGCCTTCGTAATCAGCATCAATTTCGGTGACCACGGCACGGGTGGCCCAGGGCATGGACTGGGTGTACACCTCAGCGCCGCCGATCACCCATACCTCGTCAGTCGCTGCGCACAAGGCGAGTGCTTGCTCGATCGAATGGGCCACCTGGGCACCATGTGCGTGCCAATCGGTTTGGCGTGTGATCACAATGTTGGTGCGTCCTGGTAACGGACGAAATTGAGGGGGCAGCGATTCCCAAGTCTTGCGACCCATGATGACAGGTTGCCCGAGCGTGGTTTTTTTAAAGTGCGCTAGGTCTTCGGGCAAGTGCCAGGGCAATGTGTTGTTGTGGCCAATCACGCCATTGCGCGCTCGCGCAAAGATCAAGTTCAAACCCATCTGTGTCTCTTGTGTTTAAACCGCAACCGGTGCTTTGATCGCCCCATGGCACTGGTAGTCCAGCACCTCGAAGTCTTCGTAGTCATAGCCGAAGATCGAGTCGGGTTTGCGTTTGATGTGGAGCGTGGGGTAGGCGAACGGTGAACGGCTGAGTTGCAAGTCCACTTGCTCGTGGTGGTTGCTGTAGATGTGGCAATCGCCACCGGTCCAGATGAAGTCCCCTACATCCAAGTCACATTGCTGTGCCACCATGTGGGTGAGCAGGGCATAGCTGGCAATGTTGAAAGGCACGCCCAGAAAAATATCGGCGCTGCGTTGGTAGAGCTGGCAGCTGAGCTTGGCTTTTTCGCCTGGGTTTTGCGCGGGGGCCACGTAGAACTGAAAGAACGCATGGCAAGGCATGAGTGCCATCTTGCTGAGCTCGGCCACGTTCCAAGCGCTCACGATGATGCGTCGCGAATCGGGGTTGCTTTTGAGCGTTTGAATGACCTCTGCAATTTGGTCGATATGACCACCGTCAGGCGTGGGCCAACTGCGCCATTGCACGCCATACACAGGTCCTAAGTCACCGTCTTCACGGGCCCATTCATCCCAAATCGTCACGCCACGTTCTTTGAGCCAGTTGTTGTTGCTCGAACCCGTCAGGAACCACAGCAGCTCTTGAATAATGGAACGCAGGTGCACTTTCTTGGTGGTCACCAGCGGGAAGCCTTCGTTCAAATCAAAACGCATTTGGTAACCGAACACGCTTTTGGTGCCCGTGCCTGTGCGGTCTGTTTTGGCCACGCCATGGGTGTTGACGTGCTGCATGAAATCTTCGTATTGGCGGCGAATGGGGCGCATAGAGGGAGCTTTTGAAAAAACCTGCTTGAGTTTACGCGCTACAGACAGTTGTCAGCATGAGCAAGCATGGCAAGGGCAATATTGAAACTGAATCGTTTTGTTGTGTAATATGATGCGAATTGAGCTCTATAAGTCTCTACGCCTGTTGGCGTATTGACGACTTTTGCAAACGAAACGACATTCGTAGGCAACCTGGAACAGCTCCATCACTCCAATTTCAGCATGACATCATCTGAACACATCAGCGCATCGAATCGCAGCGTGTACGACACCTGTGATCCAGATTATCTGCGCCAGCTGAGAGAAGCGTCAGGTGTGGATGAAACATGGTTGGCCCGCACGGCCTGTTTGTCATTGGCCCAAGTGCGCCAATTGGAAGAAGGTGGTGAGAGTTTGTTTTACTCACCCACCATCAAGCGCCAAGCTTATAAGCGTTTGCTGATGCTCTTAGGAGCCGAGCCGCCCTCGATTGTCATCGATGCGGTTGCTGCGTCCGTTCCCTCTGTTGTCCAGGACTTGAACGAGATCATCGCCATGGGCGAGAAAAATTTGGACCGCAGATCAGCTGCCGATTTTTTCCTAGCCATGCGCAGTCGCGTGTCGCAGCACAAGATATCGGCGATGGTTGTGTTGATCATGGGCGTGACCGCCATGACCTCATGGATGGAGCCAATTGCAGGCACAGAGCCTGTGAGCCTGTCTGAGCGTGAGCCGGCTAAAGTGCCCGAATCACTGACGCTGGCAGCATTGCCCACGACTGCTCCTGTTCCCGTCGCGCCCGCGATGTCTACGCCGCCAGTGGTTCAAGCCTCGGCATCTGTTGCGATGACAGCGCCACCTGCTTCTGTTGCTGCACCGGCTTTGGTGAGTGCGTCTGCATCGTGTCAATACACGCGCGATGCGTTGCCTCAAATTTCGCCGTTGACAGCGACCAAACCCAGCCGTTATGTGCACATGGTGGCTGCGGCAGATGTCACGGTCTGCGTGGTGGATGGCAACCAACAAGTCAGTTTGTTAAAGCTCAAAGCTGGTGAGAGCCAGAGCGTATTCGGCGTTGCACCTTGGCAAGTGTCGAGCACCAAGTTGGCCCAGCTGCAAATTTATTTCCAAGGCTGGCGTGTGGCGCTGCCCGAAGGGACTGACCAACGCGTGGCGTTGATCGAGAAACCCAACTGAGATCAATTCAACTGATGATGTCCCCACCGACGGATGTTCCCACCGATTTGGGCCACGTGGTGGTGATTGATGATGACGCGTCGGTGCGTCGCAGCCTGTGCACCATGTTGGAGCGCGCAGGCTATCGGGTGAGTGAATACGAAAGCGCTGACGCATTCTTGCAAAACTCCGTACCTCCTTCGCCATGGGTTCTGTTGCTCGACATGCGCATGCCAGGTACCACAGGCGTCATGCTGCAAGCCAAGCTCAAAACCTTGGTGACGCACCCAGTGCCGATTGTGTTTGTGAGTGGCGACAGTCGACCCGATGAAATCATCTCGGCCATGAAGCAAGGGGCGGTTGATTTTTTGCTCAAACCTTTCACCGCCCAAGCCATGCTTGACGTCATCACCCGAGCGATGCAAGTCGCCGTTCAGTCGCAAGAAGTCAGTCATAAACATGCAGTGATTTCAGAGCGTTTGCAACGTCTGACGCCGCGTGAGCTTGAAATTTGCCATTGGATGGTGCGTGGTTTTTCCAATCAACAAATTTCGTCATTTGATGGCGGTGCTGCAGCTACCATCAAATTGCACCGTTCGCGGGTGATGGAAAAAATGCAGGCGCGCAGTTTGCCCGAACTGATTGACATGCTCTCGGGCTTGCACCTTCCGGTTCCCACCCGCCAGGGTGGGGCGATGGCTTAACGCACCACGCGGCCTGGATTGAGGATGCCCTTGGGATCCAACGCTTGCTTGATCTGACGCATCGCAGCCAGAGCGGTGGGGTCTTTGTAATCGGGCAAGGTGTCGACCTTCAAGCTGCCTACCCCGTGCTCCGCAGAGATAGATCCGCCGAACCGTTTGACAGCGTCATAGACCAAGGTATTGACCCGGTCTTCTTGGTTTTTTAAAAATGCCTGGTTGTCACTGCCTTCGGGGGCTTGGACGTTGTAGTGCAAATTGCCGTCACCCAAATGGCCAAAGTTGACCAAACGCACGCCTTCAATCTCGCGCTGAAGCATGGCGTCGGTTTCGGCCACAAAGGTGGGAATGGCAGACACTGACAAGGAGATGTCGTGTTTGATATTCAAACCTTCCTCCGCTTGTGCCAGGGTGATGCTCTCGCGGATGTGCCACAAATTGCGTGCCTGCGACAGGCTTTCAGCCACCACCGCATCGGTGACACAACCGTCTTCAAAAGCGATTTCGAGCAAGTGTTCAAAGCGCTCGCGGGCATGAGCTTCAGACTCGGTGTCCGAGTTTTCTAACAACACGCAATACGGTGTTTGTTGCCACAAAGGCACGCGCAACTGTGGGTAATGTTTGTCGACCAAGCTCAGCGCAAATTGGCCCATCATCTCGAACCCGGTTAAGCCTGCGCCCAAATTTTTGTGTGCCAAGCCTAGCAAACGCACCGCATGTTCAACCGATGGCACCGCCGCCCAAGCGGTGAGTTTGGCCGCAGGCAAGGGGTAGAGCTTCATGGTGGCAGCGGTGATGATGCCCAGCGTGCCCTCGCTGCCGATCATCAGGTTTCGCAAGTCGTAGCCGGTGTTGTCTTTGCGTAAGCCACTCAAGCCGTGCAGGACGTCACCTTGTGCGGTGACCACTTCCAGCCCCAGACACAACTCACGCGTATTGCCATAGCGCACCACCTGTGTGCCGCCTGCATTGGTGGACAAGTTACCGCCAATCGTGCAGCTGCCTTCGGAGCCCAAGCTGAGCGGGAACAAAAAGCCTGCTTTCTCCGCGGCTTGTTGCAGGTTTTGCAGCACGCAACCTGCTTCAACGGTGATGGTCAAGTTATCGCCATCGACAGCGCGCACCGCGTTCATGCGCTGCAAGCTCAACAACACTTGGGTGCCCGAATCGTCGGGGATGCCACCCACCACCAAACCCGTGTTCCCACCCTGCGGCACGATGCTCACGCCCGCTTGTGCGCAGGCTTTGACCACGGCCGCCACTTCGTGTGTGTTGCCGGGGCGCACCACAGCCAGCGCCTTGCCACGGGTGCGTTTGCGCCAATCTTGTTCGTAGGCCGTCAAGTCGCCTTCGGTCAGCACATGGGCGGCCCCAATCGTCTGGTTGAGGGTGTTCAACAAATCAAGTTGCGCAGCAGTCGGCATAAAAACCTCAAGAATTGGAAGATGCAGCGAGGGCGTCTGTCGCTGTGTCGGTCATGTCATGGCGTTTGGCATGCTGGAGTCGCAAACGCACATGCAGCGCGCAGGCCACAAACAGCACCACGCACAAGAAAACTTCCAGCATGGCGAAATAGTTGCTTGGCGCGCGATCGCCCCAGGCGCGCACCACACCCTCGGTGAAATAAAGCCAAACCAGCAAGCTGACCCAGCGGTAGGTGTACATGCGATTTTTCAGCAAACCTGTCAGGGGAATACACAGCGGCAACACTTTGAGCGCGAGCAGTGTCCCGCCTGTCCGAATGGGGGCCAGCCAAAGCTCCCAAACTAGGCCCAGCACGATGAGCCCCATCAAGCTGCCGACGGCCAGCAATCGGGTCAACGTCACATGACGCGGTGTGTGTTCTTGGGGGGCGGTGTCGGAGGTGTGCATAGAGGATGGCATGATTCGGGTCATGATTGTCCCGCAACTCCACAGCTTTTTGAACCGACTCCGCCGATTTCCCTGGCGCAACACCGCGCGCACCTTGCGTCAACGTTTTCGCGAGGACCGCTTAGGTCAAGCCGCTGGCAGCTTGACCTTCACCACCACCATTGCGCTTGTCCCCTTGGTGGCGGTGGCCCTGGCGGTTTTCACTGCGTTTCCGATCTTCAGCGACTTTCAAGCGGTGCTGCAGCGTCGTTTGGTCGAGAGCTTTGTGCCCGACAACATTTCCCGCCAAGTGTTGGGTTACTTGACCTTGTTTGCCAGCAAGGCCAGCCGTTTGGGCGTGGTGGGTGTGACCGCGTTGTTGTTGTCGGCCATCACCTTGGTGTTCACAATTGACCGTACCTTGAACGCCATTTGGCGCGTGCGCACACGCCGCCCCTTTGCGCAAAGCATGTTGCTCTATTGGACCGCCATCACGCTGGGGCCGCTGCTGATGGGAGCGAGTTTGGTGATGATGTCGCAGCTCATTGTGGTGTCACGTGGCTTGACGCCGGACTCGGTGGGGAATTTGCGCTGGCTGTTCAGCACCTTGGAGTTCATGCTGCTGGCCTGGGGGGTGAGCGCCTTGTACCGCTATGTGCCCTATACCCAAGTGCGCTGGAGCCATGCTTTGGTTGGTGGTGTGTGGGTGGCCGCGGCGACTGAAATGGCGCGCAATGTCTTGGCCTACTACTTCGGCAAGATGCCCACCTATTCGGTGGTCTATGGTGCGTTTGCCACCGTGCCGATTTTGTTGGTGTGGATTTATTTGGCCTGGTCCATTGTGTTGATAGGCGCTGTTTTGGTGGCCAACCTGCCCAGCTTGTTGGGGGGAATTGCCCGTGATGGACGCAGCGTCGGTTGGCGCTTTCAACTCGCGCTGGAGGTGCTACAGCGTTTGCAACTGGCGCGTGCCAGTGACGCACGTGGTGCCAGCTTGATGCAGCTATGTGAAGACCTCAGGCTCGACCCCTTGCAGCTCGAAGAAGTGCTGGCCACCTTGGTGGATCTGGATTGGATTGCCCGTTTGAGCGAGTCCGTCGATGCCCGACACACCCATGTCCAAGAAGCCCGCTATGTGATGTTGGCGGATCCGCACCAAACGCAGCTTGCGCCGTTGATGGAGCGTTTGTTGTTGGTGCGCAGCGCCGAGAGCCAAGGCCTGTGGATGCGCTGGCAAGACCTGCGATTGCGCGACGTGATGTAAATGCCATCAGGCACCCGCATGCGGGTGTTCTGTGGGATCAGGCCCCCAAAAACGTTTTCAAGGCTTGCAAGGTTTCTTCAGGTGACTCGCTCATTTGATGATGTCCCATGGGCACGTTCACCACCTTGAATTGTTTGCCACTTTGCTGGGCTTGCTTGATCAACGATTGCGCGGCGCGTGGGGTGGTCATCTGATCGGTGGCTCCGAGCAAAAACAGCACCGGGCATGTCACGGCCTCTATGGCATGCAAGCCATTCGCATAGCTGTCGCAGGCGACAAAACCCCGATGGAACACATTCACGGCCGGGTTGCTGGCCAACACGCGCCGCCCCAAGGCCATGGATGCTCCGTAGACCCACGTGCCTGGGCCTAAGGCAGATGGTGGTGCGGCCAAGGTGGCGCGCGAAAACACGTTCACCATTTGCAAGGCTTTCATCGGGTCGTTGAGTGAGGACTCGATCAACACGGGTGATACCTTCATGGGGAAGGCGGTACCCACCAGGGCCAAGCGCGTGATGCGGTCTTTCAGACGCGCCGCAGTTTCCAGTGCAATCAGTGAGCCCCAGCTGTGGCCTACCAACGTTGCTTTTTCAACACCTGCCGCGTCGAGCAAGGCCTCGATGAATTGCGAGGCTTCTTCCACCGTCGATGGTGCGTCACCCCCGCTGCGGCAATGACCGGGTAAGTCGACGGCCAGCACGTTGAAGCCGTGGTGGGCGAGGTAGCGGCTTTGCAAAATCCACACGCTGTGATCATGCAGCACACCATGGATGAACACCACGGTGGGCTTGGTTGCGTCAAAGGCTTTGCCACCGGTGTAGGCGTAGGCCACATAACTGTGACCAGCGGGTGTTTGAAGGTTGAATTTCATGGCACGTCTCTCCTTAGGCTTGGGCGGGTTTGGTGGCTTCACCGCCCGCTTTTTCTGCTGCCTTCAAGGCGCGTTTCAAATCGTCGATCAAGTCGACGGGGTCTTCCAGGCCAATCGACAAACGAATGGTGCCTGGGCCAATGCCAGCGCCGGCCAGGGCTTCGTCGCTCATACGGAAATGCGTGGTGCTGGCGGGGTGAATCACCAAGCTACGGCAGTCACCCACGTTGGCCAGGTGGCTGAAAAGTTTCAAGGCTTCGATGAAGGCTACGCCTTGGGCACGGCTGCCTTTCAAGTCAAAGCTGAACACCGAGCCCGCCCCACGGGCGCCAAAGCGCAGCAGTTTTTCAGCCAGCGCATGGCTGGGGTGGCTTTCGATGAGTGGATGGCCCACGCGGCTGACCATTGGGTGGCTGGCCAAGAACTGCACCACTTGTTCGGTGTTGGCCATGTGGCGCTCCATGCGCAGGGGCAGGGTCTCGATGCCTTGCAAAATCAGCCATGCGCTGTGCGGGCTCAGGCAGGCACCAAAGTCGCGCAGGCCTTCACGGCGCGCGCGCAGCAAGAAAGCACCGATGGTGCTTTCCTCGCTGAACACCATGTTGTGAAAGCCTTCGTAGCTTTGGGTCAGCTCGGGGAATTTGCCGCTTTTCTCCCAATCAAAGCTGCCGCCATCCACCACGATGCCGCCAATCACCGTGCCATGACCGCTTAAGAATTTGGTGGCCGAGTGGTAGACCAAATCAGCCCCGAGTTCGAATGGCTTGATCAGGTAGGGCGAGGTGAGGGTGGAGTCCACCAGCAAGGGCACGTCAGCTGCATGTGCGATCGAAGAAATGGTGGGAATGTCCAGCACATCTAAACCCGGGTTGCCCACGGTTTCACCAAAGAACAGCTTGGTATTGGGTCGAACGGCTGCGCGCCATGCGTCGATGTCATTGGGCTTGACGAAGGTGGTTTCAATGCCGAAACGGCTCAACGTGTAATGCAGCAAATTGTGCGAACCGCCATACAAGGCCGTGCTGGCCACGATGTGCGAGCCTGCGCCCATCAGGGTGGCAATGGTGAGGTGCAGCGCGGCTTGGCCGCTGGCGGTGCTGATGGCGCCGATGCCGCCTTCCAGTGCCGCCACGCGTTGCTCCAACACCGCATTGGTGGGATTGCTGATGCGGCTGTACACATGGCCGGCGCGTTCTAGGTTGAAAAGTGCGGCCGCGTGGTCGCTGGATTCGAACACGAACGAGGTGGTCAAGTGAATCGGCACCGCGCGTGCGCCGGTGGTGGGGTCAGGGGCGGCACCTGCGTGCAGGGCAAGCGTGTCAAAACTGGGGTCGGTGTAGCCAGGCATGGTTTCCTCGGGTGTTTTGTCAGATTTTGTACAGCCATTGTGGGCTATATTTGATCCACCACCCGAGGAGAACCACCATGAAAGTTACCGACATCCTGCGCGTCAAAGGCGACATGCCGTTGTTCACCATCGACCCGCTTGACCCCTTGGCACACGCAGTGCAAACCATGGCGGAAAAAGACATTGGTTCTTTGTTGGT
>Ga0228703_1000950_pt1 | contig 18733 bp, 30 predicted proteins | sample McNCre217_Aug_MG_3_FD_178020 | JGI IMG/M metagenome (GOLD analysis project Ga0228703, IMG submission 178020) | Freshwater microbial communities from McNutts Creek, Athens, Georgia, United States - 29-17_Aug_MG | ecosystem: Environmental > Aquatic > Freshwater > Creek | place: USA: Georgia... | reverse complement strand
GACGACACCGTATTTGGAACTTGGGATTCAATCATCTCAACCTCAGGTGGCATCGAGACAGTCGTAAGCGCCTTTCCTCAGAACGCAGTGCAGCGCATTGAAGCTAAGCTAAACCAGTCGCTACGGTTCCGTCGTATCTACTTTGAGCTATACTTGGACTGTGACGGTACGGCGCTCACTTCACCTGTTCAGATTTACAGCATGACCCCTATGGTTGGCGTCAAGGCTAAGGTTGCTAAGGGAGCGAACTAATGGCAGTTCAGCAGAACACCATCCTTGGTACTTACGCGTTCAATCCATATGCTGCAGGCGCAAAGACTTATGGTGCAGTTTCTGGCTCACCTAACCTTGGCCCAGTTGACAAGACTGGCTACGCTGCCCGTGACCTCAAGGCTAAAGCTCGCAAGCAGGCAGTAATGCAGGCTATGAAGGCTAAGGCAGTTGGCTCATACGCAGACCCTAGCATCCTTAGGATGAATCTGCAGTGACTAGCCCTATGGATTTGGCGGCAATGGCTGCGCAACGCACTATCAAAAACAATCAGGTTTCGCATAATAATACTGGCCTAGCCTCAACTAGCGTTGCCCGCAAAGCCCCACAGGGAACCATGCTAAGCATATTCAATGTGCCAACTATCTGGGATGGTTCGACTTATTCAAACGCAAGATACCTTCCGGGGGCAGCTCCAGTAGATGCTACATCCAATGCAGTTACTGGAGCAAATAGCCAGCAGGCTGCACTTGCTGCTCTCCGTGCAAAAATTCCCGGAACTTACTTTGGCCCAAATCAACTGAGGATGAATAGATAATGGCAGGCTATCAAATGCCCACCGACGAAGGTATCGTTGGCGCAAAAGCAATCTCTGCAGTTGGTGGGGCAAACCGCGAGACCAAATATCAGGCTCCTGCATCAGCACCGGCAGATGCAACCAGTGGCTACGCGAAGCAGTGGCAGCTACAAAATGACCCTGTTTATCAGCAGGCAATGCTTGGTGGTCAGTCTGCGTTCAATACTGCACGCATGAACGCTCTCGCTAACTTGCAGAACCAGCAGACTGCTGGCAACCGCCAGTTGTCAACTATGAAGCAGAGCGCTCAGGGCGCTCGCCGTCAACTTGCTGGAAACTATGCAGCTCGCGGTATGCAGGGTGGCGCACACGGTGCCTACTACCGCGCTCAGGACCAAGCAAACGCAGCGGACATCGCAGCTCAGACTGACGTAAAAGACCAGTTGGCTTCGCTAAATAATAGCTTCTTGCAGAACTTTGGCAACGTAAACGACACTAACTTTGACTGGACAGCAACTGCTACTGGTCAGCAGTATAAGAACGACGCAACACAGCAGGCTTTGGCCTCAATCCTCGCACGATACGGAGCAGCATAATGGCATCACCAACTCCCGGAAACGCAAATCCCGGCAACGTAAATTTTGCGTTGCCATCACTCCGTGATACTGTAGCGCAAAACTACTCAGGTGCGTCACAGGCCATTGCTAATCAGATTGCTGCGGCTCAGGACCGCTATGGTCAGAACAAGGCAGATATCACTAGTATCCTTGGCAACCTAAGCACTATCCGTAGTAGTGACAAGGTTAAAATTGCGCAGCAGTTCACCAGCGCAATTCAGGCTTCGCAGGACCGCGCTAACGCAATGAACGCTCAGGCTCAACAGCAGTTAGTGGCAGGACAGCAGGGCGCTCAGACTGCAGGCGCTGAACTTGGTGGCGGCCCTCAGGGCGCTCCAACTGACTCGCTTACTTCGCAGGCTGTCGCTCAAGGCATTGCTGACCAGAACGCAAATCAAGGCGTCTGGGGCAACTTGATGCAGGGCATGAACATGCAGCAGCAGGATAACGTAGATACCTCAGTTCAGGGCTACAATCTCCAGCAGGCTGCTGCTCTTGACGCGCTGCGCAAAAACTACAATGACACCATGCTTGGCCTTGGAAATCAGCAACTCTCGCTACAGGACCAGATTGCTCAGGGAGTGGCGGGGATTAATGCAAACCAAGCTGAAATGCAGCAGGAAAACTACCTGCAGAAATTGAAAAATCAGGGTCTTACTAATGTTGCAAGGATTCGTGCTGCTGGTCAGATTGCAGCCAAGAAGGTAGGCAAGAGCGGTGGGGGCTCATCAGGGACATCAGGCGCCTCAAGCGCCTCGACTTACACTAAGGATGCAGTAGGCTTTGCGAAGCGCGCTAGCGATGCTGGATTGAACTACCCTCAACTCTCCCAGAGTGTATCGTCTGCATTTGGTAAAGTGCGTGCCGTAAATGACGCTAAGGCTGCGGCAAGCCAAACAGAAACTGGCTCAGCAGTAAGGGCAACAAAGCCAAGTGCTGCCGACGTGCTTGCTGCATGGAAGAGCATGAACCGAAAGCTCCCTGCTTACTCCGTGTACCTGCCTTATGTGGAACAGTACATCAACATGAACTACTAACTCTGGTAGAATTTTCTTATCTAGCGATAGGAAATTCTCTTGGGCGATTCAGGCACTATTGACCTTTACGGTGACGGCGGAGCGACTCCAGCTCCTACTGCACCGGGAAAAACAGTTGACCTTTTTACCCCTGCACCAAAACCTACTCCTAAGCCAGTCAAGCCTGTTACCCCAGTTCCAGTTAAACCTGTAGATACTTATAAGGGCCTCGTAGACCCAGTAACAGGAAAAAACTGGGCAAAAATCGCAACTGACAAGTATAAGTTGCGCGACCGCTCGCCATTCCAAGACATGATTGACATTCTTGGAATCCCGGTAAGCATTGGCGCTGGCGCGATTGCGGCTGCAACAAACCCTAAGACCAGTGAGAAGGTTCTCACTGATGTCGCCAAGGGCAAGACAAATCTTTTTGACATTGGTATGAAAAATGCCCTAGCCCCGTTTGAGGGCCGCAAGCAGGTTCAGTATCCAGAAGTGGTACAGAATGTAACTGGCCTTAAAGCTGACAATCCTGCTGTAGTAATTGGCGGCCTTGCAGCTAGCATCGCATTTGACCCATTGTCTTATGTAAGCATCGGTGCCCCTGTTAAGACAGTAAACGCTTTTATCAAGGGGACTGCAAAGGGTGCGGTCGCTGCAGCTAAGGGAATTGTTCCTAAGGTTGTCACCTCGGGACGCGCAGGTGAAGAGGCAGTTGTCCACGGTCTCGATACGTCTCCTACTTATATCAAGTACAGCAGTGGTAGCGAGGCCGCTCAGCGTATTGTAGATGAAGCATCAGCGAAGGCGCAGAAGCATGCTCTAAACATGGTTCAGTTGACCACTAAGCGCAATCCAGTTCAGGCCGGTGTTGACATGGCAATGTCAGCAGTCGTTGCTGGTGTCAAGAACGCAACTCAGACCGCTAATAAATTGTCAACTATCAAGGAGCTAGAGCAACTTGGTAGGGGCGAAGCAGCAGCAGCCCGCAAGGCAGCACGCTCTGCAAAGAAGGGCATAACTGAGACTGTATATGAGAATGTTCCTGCAGTTGCACTAGAGCATGCAGCCACGGATACAATTCCAGCAGTAAAGACTGAGCCACTAAAGCCAATTGATACTGAAGCAAAGATTGAATCAGTATCCCAAGAACTAATTGCACCACACTCAATTGAGATTGCAAAGCAAATGCGAGACGCTGCAGATGCAATTGCAAAGAAGACCCGTGCGACCCTGCCGGACGCTGCACATGTTGGCGGCAAGGTAATGGATATCCTTAATGGAGTTAAGGCTGCTGCACGTCCTATAGAGGCTGTTTCACCTGCCATGCTAAAGAGCATAAAGCTTGCACTCAAAGACCCAGAGTCGTTCTCGCTACAGTCAATCATTAGCAATACTGCAGCTAGTAGCGTTACTGAACTTGCAAAGATTAGTAAAAAGACCTTCATTGCTGCTGATGGACGCGAGATACCACTTGGCTCAGTATTCCAAGCAATCCGTGATGGCAAGCGCACTTTTGCATCACTACCTACTGAAGACCAGACTGCAATCCGTAACGCAATGGCTGAGAGCATTACTGCCCCAGTGAAGTCAACTGAGCAAATGGTAGTCAAGCAGATTTCAGACCTTATTGGCGAGAAAGCTGCACGCGAGATTGTTTCAACTGGAGCGACTGCTGCTGGCTTGACTGGCGAGAATACCGCTAAGGTTTATGACATCCTGAAGGCAATTCCAACCCAGAAGACTCGCTCATACAAGAGCGCAATGGACTTGATTGATGGAATCCAAGCAGGTGACAAGATTGCTCCTACCACCCTATTTAACCTACTAAAGGCGCTTGACCCTCAGAACAAGATTATTGAAGCTGGCGTAAAGGCTGCAACTACTGAAGATGGCATCAAAGCTATCAAGGGTCTCCTTGTTACTAAGGGTCGCAACACTATCAAGAACACTGAGACTCGCCTAAACCTTCTCAGCCCAGAACATCTGCTAAATGAGAACAACCTTCCTTTTAGCACAGCAGCTCAGGTTGCTGCCGACCGCGCTATGCAGGGAATTGCAACTACTGAGCCGGCTATCCTGCGTGAAAGTCGTCAAGAGGCTTCGCGCCAAATGGAGAAGCTAGAGACTGGCGACACTGGCAAGATGGTGAAGGAAGTCCTTGACTCGGTTGGTCGTGGCATGCAAACCCAGTTTATGAAGATTATTAACATGATGGAGGACCCTGCCACTCTAATACATGAAAATATCGCTGGGCGTCTGGCGGTTTCAAAAGTAGTCGATGGCAAAGTGGTTGAGTCTGTTCTGCCTGAGCCATTCTCGCAGTATGTAGAAACTAAAGTCTGGGCAAGCATTATTGCTAAGCAGTCGAAGGCCATTGATTTTGCTCGCAGAAATGCTGCCAAGAAAAAGACCGCCTACACTCCATCAGTGAGTCGTTTTACTCGTGTTTCTGAGTCGTATGATGTTCTACGAACCGCTACTCTTGCAACCTTCGGAACCCGCCTAGTAAACATCCGCTCCGTAAAGGAAGCCGGGAAAGAAGAAAATCTTTACAACGTCTACACTGATTTTGGCGACTTTGCGGATGTAGTAATTGCCGCTGAAAAAGCTGGAACAGCTGGCGATAAAGAAGCGGCTCGTCTTGCTCAAAGTGCTAACGAGGCATTTTTCCCAACTGATTCAGGAGTGCGCTCAGGTAGCACTTCTCGCTACGAATTCCGCGCATCAAACTCATTCTCGCCTCAGGGTGTAGGGCGCGCAGTAAACAAGTTGCTCGAATCAATGGACAAGAAGATTCAGTATCCGCGCGAAGAAATGATTAAGGACATCCTATCTCGCGCGTCGGGCGACCCTAAAAAGTGGTCAAAGTCATTCGCTGCACAGGCCGAGCGTCGTGCAGGCGACATTGCCGACCTGATGATTTCAAGCGCTGAGCACTTTGCTATCCGACACACCAATCGCATGCTAGCCGAGATTGAGGACATGGCTAGACCAGCGCAGATTATGGCCGCCGACTTATTTATGCCAATTCTAGATGCTGCCCGCGTATATGCCAAGAGTGGCTCATACACCCTCGAACAGCGCGCTCAACTCGTATCTGACGCGCTACACAAATTTGCAATTGGTTCAGACCTATTTAGCCAGCAAAATGGCTATATTGCTCTAACTGCGTTCCGCTCAGCAGCTCGAATCTTTATTACTGTAGGTGGACTTGAAGACGCAATCAAGTTAACTAACACCGCAATTGAAGATATGCCATTAGCCGCACGATTCTTGCGTGCAGTATCCCTTATGCGCCGTGAGGGTGAACTAGCTCCAGAATTCCAGAAGTTTATTGATGGAATCAATACCTATTCGATTTCCGTAAACAAATCTGCTGAACTCATCACTAAGTTCAGCAAGGAGCAGCGCGACAAACTAGCCACGTCCCTCACTGAGGCGGAGATGGCATATGAGACGCTGGCACAGAAATTGATGAATCCTGAGGGAATTGACAACCTAACTCAGGTAGAGGCTGACTTCAATAAGGCCCAGCGCGCCCTCACAAAGGCTCGCAATGCTGCTTTGGGGGCAAAACTTCCTACTCGCCACTGGTCTTACCAGAAGGCCGCTAGCGGCGCTCCTGATGGCTGGGTATCTAGCCGTGATTACAACCGGGCTGCCGAAATTGACATGCTCAATAAGGCTGGAGTAAACCTACCAGTGGACCTAGCTGAAAAGGTACTACTTAAGGAGAAGTTGACCGCCGCTGAGGTAAAGCGAATTGACAAGATTCGTGCTGAGCAAAATCTAGAGCGCATGAAAGATGTAATTGCTATTCACGCCGACGACCTTGAGCAGGTTGCGGCTGATATTGAGAAACAGATTCCGGACGAAATCGAGCAGGGTCTGTACCTAGCTGAGGAGCAGGCAACTGCGGTTGCTCGTGGAGCAAAAATTGTCATGGATGAGCCATACCAATTCGTTAAAGAATACATCTACTCGACTACATACAAGGACTTGCGCGAAACCGGCAAAGAACTAGGGAACCAAGAAGAATTCACTTGGGCTAGCCGCTTCAGCGAGCACTTCCACGGCTTTGGAAATAAAGCAGTCACTCGTGCACTATTCAATGCCATCGAGAGTAAGACTATGACTGCCGTAGCAGATACACACGCGTTCTTTACTAGCGCGCGCCGAACATTTCTACGCAAGGGCACTACTGGAGACCAGTTCCTAGCAGCATTTAGTTCAGCCGTTCGTGGTGCAAATGTTCCAACAGGAAATCGGCTTATTGACTCACTTGCTACTGACCTGCACCAAGTAATGAGTGCTGCTGTCGCTCAGCTAAAGGCAATGAACGTGGATATGGCTGTATTCCAGAAGTCGCTCTACCGTCACGGTCTATCAGATGCAAATGGCTTCAGTCGCATAGAGGACCTATCGGACCCAGAGAACATTTGGGAAATCTTTGAAACCTTGCCATTTATCAATAAGCCAGAGTTTGACCTAACTGAAGTCTCTGGAAAACTTGCAAATTCAAAGTGGGAAGAGCGTAACACTGCTTGGAAGTCCTATCTAAGTAAGGCTAATCAGGGCGAGGCTGACACTGCATTTGCAGTAATGGCTAAGTTAATTGACTCGATTCAGTTCGCAGTAATGCAGCAGACCCTAACGCATGAACTAGTGGCTCGATTCAACTATCAAGCCGAAGGTAAGACCCTTGCTCAGGCTATGAAGGAAAATTATGTCGAAATCAAGGGCGTTGGTGGCGGATTTAGCGTCTTTGACCCGGAGAAGTTGACTGCCGAGTCTGGCAACCTGTTCCACCCCGAGGTCGCCCGCTCAATTGCTTGGATGAACCGTGAACTCAACCGTACATTCAATGGCAAAGCCCTTCCTAATGCTGTCCTTGCCGTGCAGAAAATTACGCAGGTATTCAAGACATTCCAAACCATTCTGCGTCCCGGACACTGGTTTACTAACCTAGGTGACGTTGTTGGCGCGGCTATGGCTGGGGTAGTAAACCCTAAGCACTGGCTGATGGGTACTGACCTAGCAATTGATTTTGCAAAAGAAACCATGAAAGCTGATTACCACATTCTAGGTGGTATGAAAAACGCTCTAGGGCGAGCACTTGGCTCACTAGATGCAAATGCTGGTCGTGCTTTTGATACGGTCGAAAAAGCTGGGGAGCGTCACTACCAATTCCCTATCGGGGAAAAAATGATGAAGGTCCCTGCGGGCAAGGTCGTGAAGGCCTTCAAAGACCGTGGATTCCTAACTGGCGATATCCATGTAAGTGACTCGGCAATGCTCTACCAAGAGATTGCATCTCATGCAGGTGGCGATTCAGCAGGCAATCAAGTCATTTTCAAAAAGTTCAAGGATGGATTCAGCAAGAACCGCCTTGAACTTTACTGGCAAAAGGCCATTAAGCCTGCTGGTGACTTCGTAGCATACACCTCTAACATTTCACGCGCATCACACGCGCTGAAAGTTATGCAGGAGCGCAACTATCCATCGCTAGAGGCCGCTTTGGATGCTGCTGCTGACCGCTTGATGATGTATCACCCAACTATTCAGTCAACTACTGCTACTGAACGCAAGACGCTCCGTATGGCGGCAAGCTACTACACATGGTTCAGAACTGCACACGTCGCTCTATTTGACATGCTAATGAACCATACTGGTGCAGCACTTATCCCTAACAAGATTTTCTACTCTATGGCTGAGGCAAATGGACTCAATCCGCAGAGTACTGGAAACCTATGGGGAGATAAGAAGAAGACTCCTAGCTACATGGACAACAGCGTTTATGGCCCTACTATGACTAGCACTCGTGGTCCGCTGCTATGGCGTCCGCCTGTACCCACTATGGATGTCATGGCATCATGGAACTTGAACTTTGACCCAGCAAAGAGCGCCGATGCTAATGTCTGGCAAGAAATCAATAACATTGCCACTAACCTAGTCGGGCAGAGTAATATGGTGCTTCAACCAGTTGGTCAACTATTCACTAAGACAAATCCGAGCACTGGTGCTCCAGAAGAGATTACTAGTACTGGTCAGTTTGTGGACAAATATGCTGGAATGATTCCATTCTGGCGCGTAGCCCAATCGAGCGGTCTAGTGACAAACCCTCTTGTTGACCCTAAGACAGGACGAAGCAAGGTCACTTCGCGCGACAATGAGCTGACTAATCTGAACTTCTTCTTTGGACAGCGACTTGCTGATGTAAACAAGCCAAACATCCTACAATTGGCTCACAAAGAAAATCGCCAGAAGTCGAAGGACATTGCTAAGATGATTAGCGACAACCTCAAAAAAGGAAAATAAATGAGCGAGACGACCCTAGACGACGAAATCACCTCAATGGCTGAGAGCTTCAACGCTCTGCGCTCAGGTGCTTCAATCCTCTTCAACACCCTCAATAACGTATACGCCCTGCACGTTCCAGTAGTGCTTACCGCTGAAGATGGCGAGGAGCAGGAAATCTGTGAGCACTGCTCAGAGATTGCAGGCGAGACACGCGGAGTGGCCTATCCATGTCCGACCGTGGCAATCCTTACGGAATACATGGTCGAGGTAAAACCCGCAGAAGAAGAAACCCCAGCCGAATAAGCTGGGGTTTTTCCCTATTTGTAAATCTTTGCCTTATTCTTAGGCGGAGCAGCAGCCTTTACGGATTCATTGTTGTAAATCCCTAGAAACGGCTGCTTGCCTTTGTTGGCAGCCTTAGCCTCAGCGACCTTGCGGGCGCTCATAGCAAGGTCTGACATTAGTCAGACTCGCTCATGTCGCTGATGGTCTCCATTAGCTTGTCAATCTGCAGCATACGGTCAGCCATGCCATTAGCACGGTTGTCGTTCAGCAGAGTCTTCAACTGAGCCAGCAGGGCATCCTTCGATTCAGTTGGACCAGCTGCAGGCGCAAACTTACAGTCTGGGCAGCAGTCACAGGTCTCATCCTGCTCGTCAGCGTCGTTTACTTCAATCTCTACAGCAGCCATTATTTGCCCTCTCTAGGCGGTACTTTGCCTTCAGCACGCAATTTGCTGAGCTGAATGGCGATTGCTTGCTTCTTAGGCAGATAGACCTTCTTGCCATCCTTCAGATGCCAAGCTTTGTTGCCCTCGAAGTGGTAAGGCATTAGTCGCCCTGTTGTGAAGGGTCTTTAGGCTGACCCTGCATACCATCAAAACCGAAGCCCGGAGTAATGCTGTCATACTTCTTGCCAGCCTTGCGAGCCTTGTCAATTGCAGCCTTGCGAGCAGCAGCCTTCTGCTGGTCACTAATCTGCTTGCGACCAGCGCTAATTGCATTGGCAGTATTTGCCTTAGTGGTCGCAGTCAAACTCTTCTGAGCTGAGGCCATCTGTGCTCGCTCCTTTGGAGTCTCAGCACCTGCGCCCCACTTATTCTCAAACTTCGATAGAGCCTTTGAGTTCTTGCGGTCAGCGGCGTCAATACGTCCGTCAATTGACATTATTTATCCTTCGATTTCGATTTGAGCGATTCAATCTGTTCATTGATGTGTGAATCGAAATCCACATCGCTGACTTCGCCCTTGCCAGCATAAGTAAGAAGCAGTGCAGCAACAAGGCTAAGGAGAACCATAACCGAGCCAAACACTGCACTAGTAATTGCGTCTAGCCCAATCCAGTTGCCTGCGCCGGGAGCAATGATACCCGCAGCAACACCAAACGCCAGAACACGCATAATGCGCTTCTGGGTCTTGCGGCTAAGCGGGTTCTTCATTACTCTGCCTTTGCTTTAGGAGTTACTGGAGCCTTCTTAGGGGTAGGAGCGACCTTCTTCTCGGCAGCCTGCTGCTCCTTGACGTAAGCAACAATATCGTGAACAGTGCCCGAATAAACACCCTCGCGACCATCTGAGACACCGCAGTGCAGGTGAGCACCAAACGAATACTGACCAGTGTTACCGAGCTTACCAATAACCTCACCAGCACCCACAGCAGCACCTAGAGCAGCACCCGGCTCTGCCAAGTGGCAGTAATACGAAAACTTGCCAGTAGCATGCTTGACAACAACAACATTACCTAGATTGTGGTGAAACTCCGACATCGCAACACGACCATGCGAAATCGACTTCACAGGAGCATTAGCGCGAGCAGTGCCCTTACCAAAGTCGGTACCGCGGTGACCATTAGGATGCAGCTCATCAACCTTGCCATGACGGCAGGTGATGTCGGTTTCTGGAAAAGGTAGGACCCATTCAGCCATGATTATCCCCTAGTGATAAGTGTAAAGAAAGCCGTCCCAACGCCAAGTATAGCACCAGTCAAGGCCGTGTAGGCGATTCGTTCAACCCACTGCGTACGCGCCTGAGACAGCTCAACAGCACGAAGACGGTCGGGAACATCAGCAAGACCGTCAAGACGCTCAAGAGTACGAACCAAAAGACGCTCATTATCGAGTTGCTTATCGTAAATAGTCTGCAACGTAATCCTGACGTGCGGCTGTTCCTCATGGCTAGACACTCTTTACCCAACTACTTCCGTTATAGACGTATACAGTTCCAGCAACCCATGAAGAGCCATTAAAGACCTGTGCAGGACCCTTCACCCATGAAGAGCCGTTATATACGTTCATGCGTCCAGAAGTGTCTGGAGGAGCCACAGGGCAAGCCGGAGCAGTACCTGAAATAGTGGTGTAGTCGTCTACATAATCGCCAATAGTAGGCCAGTAGTAACGTGCATGATAAGTCTGTGAAGCAGTACCAGTACAAGCAATGCTAGAAGGACCAGCAGAACTTACAGTAAGAGTACGGTTAGTTGAATTTGAAGGATATGAGTAAGTAGGGGCAGTATAGGTAACACCATAAGTGCTTGACGGAATTGAACCCGTAAAACCTACTGAACCCCCGCTGAAAGCCATCTAATTACACCTGAATCCAGATGTCGCCAGTGACAGCACCTGAAGGAGTGCCCGACTGCACAAAGAAAGTGCGCCCAGCGACCTTAGAAGCGTTGTTTACGATACCAGAGGTAACTTGAGTAGTCAAAGAGGCTGTAGTGCCCTCTACAGCCGTTAGGCGGCTGTTTTGAGTAGTATCTGTGCCCTCAACAGCGGTAACGCGGCTTGAAAGGCTGCCAATCGAAGCCGTATTAGTCGTATTCGCACTCTCAAGAGCGTCAAGACGCGAATCAGCACCTACCGCTTCAGCATCAATTTTGTCCCAGTTTTCATTAAAAGCACTGGTCTCAAACGGCTGATTAGTGCCCGAAACAGCCTTCTTCAAGCTCAAACGGGTTGTAGTTGAGTACGACATAGATTCCCCTCAGGGTAAAAGTTATTCCGCCTCGACAGTAATTGTATCACTGTCAGTGGTCGGTGTTGGCTCGGGTAGCGCAGTTAGGTGGCTTTGACCACTAGCAAGCGCAATAAGCTCACGGGCAATATTACGCTTCACAGCAGGGTCAAGCACATGGCGCAAGATAATATCCTGAACAGACATCAACATCGCAGGAATATCAATACTAGCCTTACTAGCGTTCGGGTCAAAACGCCCAGTCAACTGATTCAAGAAGGTAATCGCCTTCATATCACCCGACTGAACCAACTGCCCCAAAGCTTGGTCAGCAATAGGAATATACTTACGCAGATTATCCTCAGCCTTAGCCGAAAACGCCCCAGCAAACTCTTTCTGCCGCATCCAACCATCAAGCTCAGTATGACTTATCTTCATCCGCTTAGCCAACACCTGCGGAGTCAACAAATTCATCGGATTCAAATACGCCTGCAAGAACGACTCCTGCCGCAAAGTCAAACTCGGATTCTTCGTAGTCTTAATACCACGCTTCTCCATAGCATTCTGAAAACGGTCGCTAGGAAAAATAGTGTTGACATCATCCGCAGTCAGATTTGGGTCTTGGTCCAAAACAGTCTGAACCTCAAGAAACAACCCCTGCCGGTCAGCAGCAATCGCAGCAGCAAGAACCGCCTCATACAACTTCTGTTCCTTGCTAAGACGAGGCTTAGCCGGCAGGGTCAACTTAGTTTGGTCAAAATCAGTTAGGTCCACTAGCAAACTTTCTCTCCACGTCAACCGCAAAAGCCCTATACAACGGGCCATTACTAGGGTCTAAACGCTGCAAAGTCTGCAACATCTCCTGCACAGACTTAGACGCATACAACATGCCACTAGAGAAACCCTTCGAATACTCCGTATAGTTCTCACGGTCACCCCAAAAACAATCATGGCAACAAGGCTCAACAGCCGTACTCATGCGCGGTCCAACGCTTCCAACGCCAACAAATACTCAGCCGAGAAGCCGAAAGGCTCGAACATCCGCAACATCTGCGAAGAAATGCCATCCGGCAGACGATTTAGCGTCCCATTCTCGTACTTCCGAATAATCGCCGGATTCACACGCAACATGCTCGCAAACGCAGTCTGCGTCGGCGCAATCTCCCTCCGCCACTGAGTGAACGTCTGATAATACTGGCCCAGAACGTAAGGCGGAATCGCCAATAGGTTTTTGGCGGAAGGACGTAGAGCTGGGATAGTCGGCTTTAGGAGCCATGCTTCAATTTCCTCTCTAAGGATGCTGCCATCGACGCCAAGCGCAGGAGCAAGGACCGCAAGGAGCTTTTCAGTAGGACGCTTAGTTCTGCCATCCTCAATAGCAGAAACAGCAGAACGTTGGACACCAGCCCGGTCAGCGAGGACCTGCTGGGAGAGGCCTGCCCTGATGCGGGCTAGGCGAAGTGGGTGGTCTGCAATACGAGCCATACAGGCGATATTAGCATAAGTAGTAGACAGGTGTTGCAAATTCAATTTTTAGAGAGGGGTGGCTAGACATATAAGGGACGAATGGAAAAGTTCACAACATCGCGGCTCTGATTGACTTGTCTTGTCGGCAGGGAACCCCCTCTGATGCACCACCTTGGAAACTACACATAGGAGCAAAAAGAAATGTTCGCACTATACAACGAGTTCACCGCCCGCATCTACTCGGTCGGGGGTGAGGTGCAGGTATTCGACACCCTTGAGTCGGCGGATACGTTCCCGAACATCGGCTACAAGGCAATGCCACTCTCGGAGGCAATCACCTCAATGCGTGTCCGCTTGGTTGAACTTGAGGGTGACGCCACCTACAAGTTCAACAGCCTGAAGCACCACGTTGAGACTTACCTCAAGGACGGCATCGAGGGCGCACTTGACCCAGATGAGTTCATGGCCGAGACCGAGGCGCTTGCTGAGGCTGTTGGCTTTGAGTTCACCGAGGAAAAGACCTACATCGTCGAAGTCGCCGTTATGGTCAAGCAAAAGCGCGGTGCCGACATCGACAGCTATGCCTTCACTGCTGAGATGTATGTGAACGATGACGACGTTGAAATTACAGGCGTCGACATCAATTCAATCGACGAGCAGTAACCAGCACCTACGGCCCTAGGCATGGCCTCTAAACTGCCTACCCACACCACCTAACCATAGGAGCAAAGAACATGGCACTACACGTAGACATCCGCGACTGTAACCTTCCAGAAGGCACTAAAGTATCAGACGCAACCCTTTTCACCCTTGGCCTAACCTGCATGGTTACTGGCATCGGTGACGTGACCGAAGCAAACTTCGAGGACTACTTGGCCCGTGTCCTCTTCTTCCAGAAGGTCATCGGCAACATCGCAAACCGTCCCCTCACCCGCGAGGACCTCACCAAGTTTATCGGCCTCAGCGCAAACGTTTCAGCTGAGACTGAGACGGCTTGGCTGAAGCGAATCTCGAAGCAAGCAATGGAAAAGATTCGCAAAGACTCCTAGTTGCTCCTAGGTAAGCAACCCCTCGCCGAGCTAGGCGGGGGGTTTTGCTTTGCCCTGTGGGGCCCCTAGGGGACGAATGGAATGTGCGCTGCGCCCGTGCTGTATGCTATGCGGTCGCGCCCGCGATGCCCGCTGCGCCCGATTATAACGGTTTGGTAACGCTGTGCTAGACATCGTTGCGAGGCTGTATAATTTCGAAATTTTGCGAGGCTGCGGCGCGGGTTGGCTAGCCCAGCACACCTAAAACAGCGTTGCCGAATTGTTATCTTCAAATGCTTGACAATCTGCCCCGATTTGGCTATGCGCACACAGGCGACAAAGCGTTACCGAATTGTTATCTTTGGTTGCTTGACAAGTCCGCTTGATTGCGATACTCGCGCGCGCGCGCTCCTTTTATTACACGAGGCGTTATTTTCCGTTACCAATTTGTTATAAAAAAATCCTTGTTTCGACTTGACAACTCAGTTACTCATCGGCTAAGTTATTCAATGTAGCCAGACAGGCTACAGACACCGACCAAAAGGAGCAACAGAAATGACCACCACCGCAACTGTCCTCACGCTGAACGACATTCGCGAGGCGCACCCTGTTTTCTTCTCGCCCTCTTCAATGCGTTTTTGGGGCAGTCGCGTGATTGACAGCACCGCCCTCCCATTCGAAGACGGCTTGCTGTTCATCACCTCGGAACACAATTTTGACCGCTCTGCCCGCCTCTACACAATCCGATTTGCCAACCTGAACACGATTGAGGAAATCGGAGAGTTCCAAGATTGGGCTACCCTCGCAAGCGCAAAGCGCGCGCTCCGCTACTTCTACGCTGACACCACCAACTAGCACCACCGAACGAAAAGGAAAAACCACCATGACCGAAATCACCCGCGCCCCATACCCTGCCGAGCCTATCGCGCCCGATGTCGTCAAGCGCTACTGGGAGTTGCGCAACCTCTACTCCTCCAACTTTCAGAACCTCACCACTATCGCGGAGCGTGGCAACTCCGGCGCGGCAACTCCAAACCCCGAACTGCTATGCCGTGACGAGGATGAGGTTTGGAACTGGCGAGAGGGACGCGCCGAATACACGGCAACAGACGCGGAACGCCTAGCTGCCTTTGAGGTATCCGCTCGCGCCAGCATTGCGCTAATCGAGGCGCGTATTCTATCCGCCCGCGAGTTCCTTGCCCACTACGAGGCGCACCGCGCTGAAATTGAGGCGTATCGTGAGGCGTATCGTGAGTGGCGGACTGCTTGCGATGAGATTGACAATGCCCACTACGAGGCGCGCCTCGAGGAGCAACGCGAGAAATCCCGCGCCCGCTATGTTGTCGGCACTCTCGTCAATGTCTACCGTGCCCGGCACCCTTGGGAGATTATCGCCCGCAACGGCAAAAGCGCGGTTATCCGTGAAGTTCGTTGGGACGACAAGCCCGCCCGTGTCCGCGAGTTGGCAGACGTCTTGGCGGTGGACTAATGACCGCGCTACACCCAACCTTCGACCACATCGTTTCATCGTGGCAGCGGCAAGCGGCGGCGGCTGGAACGCCGCCTGTGCCGGAGTTCACCGAGGGCTTGCGCCTTGTGATTGAGGTCGAGGCCACCGAGGCTAACCGCTACTTTCTCCGCCAGATTGAGGCACTTGCTTGCGCTGACGGGGTAAACGCGTCTGTTGTCGGCTACGAGGACGGCGTGACCGCCTACTGCTCCACCTGCCACGAGGCTATGCCTTATTTCCACACCGAATACCACAACTGCCTAAAGGAGGCAAACTAATGTTCATTCGCAACTATCAGTTCAACCACCCACTAAACGGCGTGACCCTTTGCGTCACTATCCGCACCGATGAGGGAGAGGCAGTTGCCGACGCAATCGCCAACGACTACCTCGCCAGCGTCGTCGCTAACCCAACCGACTGGTGGCTTGAAGACGTGACTGAGGAGGCAAACTAATGTCCGCAATCACCATTGACGCAGAACACCCTTACGTCACCCTCTGCGATGTATGCGACTGCCTCGCCACTATCGAACGCATCAACGGCGTGCTACACGTCACCCCTTGCGCCTGTGTCCAAGACGCAAACAATCTTGAACTCTAACGCCGACGTAAACGCACACCGACTTGTCTAGCAAAGTTATCCACAGGCTGTGGATAAACCTGTGGATAACTTTCTCAAGTCGATACCCTTATAAGAAACGTGTTCCTTCTTCATCTATTCAAATTTCATAAAATGAAGAAGATAAGAAGGAACACAATTTTTTCTTAAGACCCGACTAAAGATTGGGAAAAAACCCTAAAATTCAACCCTTTTTGACCCAAAACTTGACAACTCAACCGCTTACCCCCTAAAATCTGAATAGCGTAAACACCTGAAACATACCAAGTGTTTATCTTATTCAAGAAAGCGAAATACAATGCCCCCCATCTACCACTACGAGGATTACGGAACTCTCCTTACCCCTCGTGAAGTATGCGAAATGACCGACCTAACCCTCAATCAACTCCGCAACTGGCGCGCCCCAGCACGTCACAACAAAGCCCCGTTCGGCTTTGTTCAAATCGGAAACAAGCCCCTCTATCGCCTCGACGTAATCAAGGCATGGGCGGCTGACAACAATGGCAACAATGTCCGATACTTCCCAATGGGTATTGACCACGAACTTCCTCTAGAAAGCGAAATCAACTAATGCCAATCTTTGACCCTGTTTACGGCGAACTACTATCAGCCCGCGAGGTTGCTGACATGACTGGGCTGACCATCGTTCAGCTGCGAAACTGGCGTATCCCTGCCCGACTTGACCGCGCACCATTTGGATACCTTCAGGTAGGCGCAGCCCCTTATTACCGTAAGGCGGTTGTTGACGGATGGAACGAACGAAATGGCGGAACTAACGTCAAATACGTTCCCGCTGGCATTGACTCCGAGTTCCCTGTAAACGCAACCCTTGAGCAAGACGTAGAAAAGCGCAAGCGACTCGCGATGCTCTCAACCATTACGACCGCGAACCAATACTTCCGGTGGGGCAGCACCCTCGGCGACATTCTTCAGGAGAAGTATGGTTTTGGTATCCGTGAACACTCGCGCCGCCTCTACGGAATGTGGAAAGGCATTAGTGTCGAAGATGCTCAAGCCCTTGACCATGTGACGCGTGGTCAGATGACTAAGAACCTTGAGCAGTATTACGTCGGCTCAACCCTCGCTACCCGCCGTATGTGGGCTGATACGCAGGGCTGGGACATTACGGACGCTGAAATCGTAAGCCTCCCAGTAGGCGACATTCCACCGCTCAAGGAGGGCAAGTAAGCGTTATCTAAGCGTTATCAAAACCACACCCAACACCACCACTAACCACCTAGCATTGAATTAGCACCACCCACCACAAACCAAAGGAGTAATAATGTATAACAAGCCCCGCGACCTAATCGCATACCTGTCCACCCTTGACCCAGAGCAGCCGCTTATCTGGTCAGTCTTCACCTTTGAAGACACCATGCCTCGCATCATTGACAACATGGACTACCCAGAAACGGCAGACATGGCTAACTGGGCAGACGAAAACAAAGACGACCTATGGAAGTCATACGTCACTTCATACCCTGTTGAGCGCGAACTTGAATGGTTGTTCGAGGGCGTAGACCACTATCTGTGGGAACACATTGAGTCCGAGTTCAAGAAGAACCTGCTCAACAAGGAGGCAAACTAATGGGAAACCGCAGCGTAATCGAAATCACCAGCGAGAACCTTAGCCAGCCAATTAGCCTCTATGGGCATTGGTCAGGGGAAGATAACCTTATCGCCGTCCAATCCTGCCTACGAGCCGCTGATGCCCGTATTGGCGACCCTGCCTACCTCACCGCCCAACTGTTTCACAAGTTCGCTGTTGAACTGGGTCACTATGACGGCAACCTTGGGTTTGGCATTGATGTTGGCTCATACGACAAGGACTGGCTTGACCAGCCGAGCGTGTATGTGAACGCAGATACCGGCAACTACACTTTCGACGGCATCACCTACGACCGAGCAGGAGTTCCAGTTGTCTAAGCCATTCAAGTTCCTACCCCAGCACCGTTTGTTTATCAGCGATGACGGCGACTACAACTCTGGCGGCACGGTCGTGGATACAAGATTGTGGAGCGCTGGCGACTGGAAAAGGTTTGAGGATAGTCCTCGCGTTCTGCGTCCAACTGTCGCAATCAAAATCACTCTCGAGGCCGAGAAGTCTTTTGAGGATTTCATGGAGTCATTTCGCGATGCTGGCGATGTTACCGACATTGAAGTCAAACGCTACGTCTTGGACGATGATGGCGTGACTGAAGTGGATGAGGATAACAACCCTGTATAAAAAGAAATGGGCTGACCATAAAGCCAGCCCATTCCCCCACCACAATGCGGAGAAAGGAGGAAATCCGCAGAGCGTTGGATAACCACACCCAACAGAACATAGTAAATCACATTTCAATAACAAAACACAAGGGACACGCTTTGAAACTTCCAAATTACATCGTTCAGCATTTGAATAGATACGAGTGGGAACTTCAACCAGACGGCACTT
>Ga0228703_1000946_pt1 | contig 18756 bp, 14 predicted proteins | sample McNCre217_Aug_MG_3_FD_178020 | JGI IMG/M metagenome (GOLD analysis project Ga0228703, IMG submission 178020) | Freshwater microbial communities from McNutts Creek, Athens, Georgia, United States - 29-17_Aug_MG | ecosystem: Environmental > Aquatic > Freshwater > Creek | place: USA: Georgia... | reverse complement strand
CCAAAAAGGGATACACAAAAATATCGCCCTCAAATTAGGCATCCCTGCCGTCATATTCGTGGTTTTAGGTGCCTACCTCACGTCTATCATTCCATTGAAACAGATTGAGCTCAGTATGAATTTAATCATTTTAGGTTTAACTATTTTTCTGATATCGGGGGCGGGCAAAAAAATCAAACAAACAAATTTCAACCTCTACACGGGCGGAATTATTTCTGGCTTTATGGCCGGCCTGATCGGTACAGGCGGAGCGATTAGAGGAATTACGCTGGCGGCTTTTGGCCTAGAAAAAGATATTTTCATTGCCACTTCAGCTCTGATCGATTTAGGCGTGGATTCCAGCAGGGCGGTAGTTTACATTTTGCAAGGCTATTTCTTACCAGAACACCTCATCCTCATTCCATTCCTGCTTGTCATTGCCATTTTAGGCTCCTATCTAGGCAAAAAGGTTCTAGCCTACATTCCCGAAAAATACTTTCATTATGTAGTCCTAGGCGTAATTGGAAGCATTTCCATCCTACAAACCATCCAGTATTTCAGGACATAAAAAAAAGCCCAATCGATAACGATCGGGCTTCCTTAAAAAACGCTGTAAGATTACTTCTTAGGAGCTGCTGGCTTCGCTGCTGGCGCTGCTACTGGAGCCGCTGCCGCTGGAGCTGGCGCACCTGCTGGACGTGGCGTAATACCCATTTTCTTCAATACTAGGTCAGAAATATCTGCCTCAGCTGGGAAGTGTAAAACCACTGGGTTAGCCCCTGTTCCTGGCTCGTAGTTATTGAATACGAAAGTATACGCATTCTCATTGGCTACTGCGTGCATGTTTTCTTCAATCTTCTTCACCACTGGTTGCAACAATTGAGCTTGCTTCTTTTGGATGGAAGTTTGCGCGTTTTGTTGGAACTCTTGGATGGAAGTTTGTAAGTTTTGTAATTCTTTTTCTTTGTCTTGCTTGATGATGTCAGACGTGTTAGCTGGTAACTTTTCGTAAACCGCCGCTTTGTCTTGGAAATCTTTGATTTTCGCTTGAATCAATGTTTGGTATTGCTTCTCTGTATTTTTCAAATCTTCCTCTACTTGCTTAGCCTCAGGCATTTGGCTATAAATTTTCTCTTGGTAGATGAATCCGATTTTTACTTGAGCCGTAGCAGGCAAAGCAGCTAATCCGAAAAGTAGGCCTGCGGCCAAAATAAACTTGTTTTTCATGTGTATTAATAATTTGTTTGTGTTCTCTGTATTATTTAGGGTAAAATTAATTCTTTTTAGGACTTTTCGGCTCTTGTGCCTCTTCTTTCTTTGTTTTTTCTACCAAATTAGGATCTAATTCTAAACCCAATTCCTCTAAAACGTAATCAGAATAGTCGTGAACTGGATTTGTGTATAACAAGACTAATCCGTCATTTGCTTTGTCAAAAATAAAATCCAATCTTTTCGCCCGAACCACCTTTTCGATGGCCCTCGAAATTTGGTCTAAAATCGATTTGTACGCAGTTTGTTTCAGCTTAAACAACTCTCCTTCTGCACCAAAAACCTGGTTCTCCAATGCCTTCGCCTCTTTACTCTTCACTTGGATAGCCGCTAAACGCTGCTGTTTCAAATCCTCTGTTAACAAAAGCTCTTCCAGTTTATACTCTTTCTCTAGCTTCTCCAACTCTTCCTTTTTCTTCTCTACCTCTGCTAACCAAGTCTTTGTATTTTGGTCAATTTGCTGCTGCGCTTTGGCATACTCCGGCATCTTAGAGGTAATAAACTCTGTATCGACATAACCGAACTTCTGAGCCAAGCCATTCGTAGCAAAAACCAAAATCCCCAGAAATGCCAGCAACAAACGCATCATTTTATCTAAGTTGTTGTCCAATCGAGAAAGTGAAAGCCTGGCGACCAAAATCCGTATCTCCCGGACGTGGCTTATCAAAGCCCATACCATAGTCAATACCAATCATACCAAATGCCGGCATAAAAATACGGGCTCCAAATCCAGCCGATTTGTACAAATTAAATGGATTGTATTCTCCTAAGGAAGCAAAGTTATTTCCTCCTTCGGCAAAGCCTAACAAGAAGATCGTAGCAGATGGATTCAGTGAGACTGGATAACGAACCTCCATCACGAATTTATTATATGCCACACCACCATTACCATATGAACCTGATGGCCCAATCACCCGATCCTTATATCCTCTTAAACCAACGATATCACGATTAAACGAGAAACCTTGCACCATACCTGAGCCTCCCAAGTCAAAGCGCTCAAAACGCGTAATCTCTTTCCCTCCATAAGAACCTAGGAAACCTAAGTGCGCACGTGTATGTAAGATAAATTTACCCACTAATGGACTAAACCAGCTACCATCAAACATCCACTTATGGTACTCAATCAAAAGGTTATTCTTGTTTCCCCCTAATAAAGAATAAGGAGGCGTTAAAGAACCCGTTAAAGAGAAACTAGATCCAGAACGAGGGAAAGTAGGATTATCAATACTGTTACGCGAGAAGTTTGTCATAAACGTCACAGACGTAGAAATACCTTGTGGGTAAGCCCAAGTATAGTAACGATCTACATCGTATTTGGCAAACGAAATCGAGTGACTTAAAGAGAAATAATCATCTGGCCATTTCAATCGCTTTCCTAAACTTAAGGTCAAACTAGTTACATTAAAGTGGGCACTTAACAAGGAATCAGGCACCGAGTAATTACTATAGCCACCGTAACTACCATAGCCTCCGCCATATCCACCATAACCACCATATCCGCCGTAACCTCCATAACCACTGCCATAACCACTACCATATCCACTGCCATAACCAGACATACCCGTGCTGCGAAATTGATAAGGATAGGAAATACTACTGTTCAATGAAACGGAGAACGAGTTAGGCTTTTTACCTCCTAACCATGGTTCAGTAAAGGTTAAACTGTAGTTTTGATACGCTGCACCATTGGCTTGGAATTTAACGGCCAGTTTTTGACCATCACCCGCAGGCAATGGATGGTATGACTTTGTATTAAAAATATTTTTCGCTGAGAAGTTATTGAAAACAACACCTAGAGTACCTACAAAACCAATGTAACCACCCCAACCTCCAGAAAGCTCAATCTGATCAGAAGGTTTTTCCTCTACATTGTATTCGATATCTACGGTACCATCTGGACGCGGAATAGGATTAGGACTAATCTTCTCCGGGTTAAAGTATCCAATCGTCGAAAGCTCACGCACCGTACGAATGATGGCAGATTTATTAAACTTTTGACCTGGTAAAGTACGAATCTCCCGCATCACCACGTGATCAGAAGTTTTGGTATTACCATTCAATGTCACTTTATTAATCGTCGCTTGCTTACCTTCCGAAATACGGATGGTCAAATCAATCGAATCTCCTTCAATCGCTGTTTCAACGGGTTCTGCACGGTAATACAAATACCCATTATCCATGTAAACAGAACTTAAATCCTCCCCTGGATTTGAATTCATTTTCTTGTCTAATTCTTCTGTATTGTATACATCCCCTTTCTTCACCCCTAATACATCGCGTAATAAGGAATCCGGGTAAATATAGTTTCCTTCAAAACGAATGCTTCTATAATAGTATTTGTGTCCTTGAACAATGTTCAATACAAGATTAATCGCTTTGTCATTAAAACGAGCTACCGAGTCTGACTTGAGTTGAAAATCGCGGTAACCTAATTTATTCATCGCCGCTAATAACTTCTCTTTATCTTCATCCCATTTTTTGGGAACGAACTTCGAGGGCTTGAATATACGGCCAAAACGAATCTGTTTCGTATTCTTAATCTTACGTAAAATCAATGAGCGTTGACTTTCTTCAATACCATTGATAATGATTTTATGCACTTTTACCTTCTCTCCTTTGTCTACCACCACTTGTAAAATCGCATTATTTCCACGCATCGAATCCGTCTTAATCGTCGACTTCGTTTTAGTATTTAAACGGCCTTTTTCTTGGTAATATTTGCGAATGGTTAATTCTAAATTTTTACGAAGTGTCTCTGTGATGATTTTCCCTTTATAGGTTTTCATCTTTTCATTTAAAGCCTCTTGTTCCCCTTTTCTGATTCCCTTGTATTGGATCGAGAATAAACGAGGACGTTCCTTTAATTCAATCGTTAACCAAATTTTACCCTCTTCCGCTTTCGTTGCGTAAATCAACACCTCATCCAAGATCCCTTGATTCATAATTTTACGAATCGCCGCACCAATAGCCTCACCTGGAACTTTGATTTTATCTCCTACTTGAAGGCCCGATATATTAATCATAGAGGCTCCATCATAAAATTGAGAGCCTGTTACTTGTATATCTGCAATCGTATATTCCTTAGGGTCAGCATACGAAAAACTCGTCTCAGGAAGAGCGGAGCTAAGCGAACGTGCTCCACCCAAAATTTGGGCAGAGGCAGAATAAGCACCTAAAATAAAAATGAATAGGCCTACAACTAGGCTGCGTTTATTCTTTAATCGGATGGCAATTGATTTTTTCATACGGGGGCCTCAGCCCTTAATTTAATTGTTCACTAATCTTTCCAAAACGTCTTTCACGCATCTGAAAGTCTATAATCGCTTCATTTAGATGATTCTTTCTAAAATCAGGCCAAAACAAATCTTCAAAAATATACAATTCTGCATAGGCTAATTGCCACAGCATAAAATTACTAATCCGGTGATCCCCACCTGTTCTGATCATTAAATCAGGATCAGGCATTCCCGCCGTAGACAAGTATTCATTTATCGTATCAGAATCAATCGATTCTGCGTTTAATTCTCCTTTTTTTACTTTCTCTGCAATCTGCTGAGTCGCCTGAACTAAGTCCCATTTGCCGGAATAGGAAAGCGCTAGGTTTAAGGTCAAACCCTTATTATTTGCCGTTTTCTCCATGGCCTTTTCTAATTCAGCACGAGAAGAAGTCGGTAATTTACTTAAATCTCCAATGGCTTTCAATCGAATATCCTTTTGAATCATCCCTGGCAATTCATCCTTAATCGCACTCACCAAAAGACTCATTAATGCCGTTACTTCTGTTTTAGGGCGATTCCAATTTTCCGTAGAAAAGGCATACAAGGTCAAAAACTTCACCCCTAACTCGCCACATCCTTCAATCGTTTCACGTACGGCTTTCAGGGCGGAACGATGTCCAAAAACACGGTCCATTATCCCCTGTTGCTTTGCCCAACGTCCATTACCATCCATAATAACGGCGATGTGAACGGGAACATTACGTAGATCAATTAACTCTTTCAATGTAAATTAAGGATTTGTATTCAATAAGAGGCAAATGTAGTCATATTGGCCACCCTATCCAATTAAAACTTGTTAATAGCTAGGACAAAAAACCGATTGAATCGTATAGGTTACGGTAATGGATGAATTCAAAAACTGATCCCCTTTGGCTATATTAAAGGAAGCCTCCCCATCCATAAGTGGCCGATCCAATGCATCGGTAAAGGTCTTTCTGGCCCCTAAATCAAATTGAACGCCCCAACTAGGAGACAATTGGTATTTTACTCCAACTCCAAAGGGTAAAGCATAATTCATCTTGGTATTTGTCTTAAATCCTACCCCATCTTGCGAGCCTGCTACTTTGGCAAAAACAGTCGAGACCCCAATGTAAAAATAAGGTGTCCAGTTATTTACGCGTCTCACCGAATTTTGATAATTCAAAAAATTGTATTCCACTAGCGCATCTAAACCAAAAATTGACGTGGCAAAATTAGTCACCGGAAGTGCCACCGTTACCGGAGAAACACGATTTCCTGTACCTCCGCGCAAATCAGTCATCACAGCTTGCAAACGGTAAGCAAAGGTGGGATTGTTTTGATAGCGTACTTGTAAATTGAATGCAGGGCGCGTATTCGCAAACTCTTTGTTATTAGGCAAGGTATGCCAATTCGCCCAAGTCCCGTGGTATAAGGACCCTCCAAGACCGGCACCATATGACCAGCGTTGTGCGCTTACAGAGAAGCTTGACAACGTTATTAAAAGCAATAAATAGAAGTTCTTTTTCATTAATCTACAAAGATAATCATCTGACTCTAATTTACTATGATTAATCGCTTGGTAATTCTTGCCCCTGTGGAAGTAGCCAAACTTATCAAATAATTTCCGGTTAAAAAATGCGTCAAATCAACTGGATAAGTATAAGTTCCGCTCAACACTTCTCCTGTAAAAATCGATCCTAGTTTTTGACCTTGCATATCAAATAAGGCAAGTTCCACCCGCATCCCTTCGAAGGCCGCAAATTGAATCCGAACTTGTCCAGAAGCAGGGTTAGGAGCCGGATCCAATAGCATTACTTTAACACCCGCCTCCGCAATAAGGGGCGAATTCAAGAAGATCGGTAAGCGATCAAACGACTTTTTGAAAATACCTGCAGTACTCGTTAAAGATAAACCTAAATGATCTGACAAAACAGTGGAATAGACTTGACGGTAGTCGAAATTGGCCTTCAAATCTCCATTAGTATCTAGATTTGTCAAATTCGGGTTTTCCCCTATCAATCCTCCGCGTACGGTATTCCCAATCACAAATATCGGCGCTGCCGTTCCATGATCCGTACCTGTAGTGCCATTTTGATTCACCCGACGACCGAATTCCGAAAATGTCATTATTGTTACATTATCTCCTTTGTTTTGTGCATTCAAATCTTTCTGAAACGCTGCCACGGCATCGGATATTTGCCTCCAAAGATTCGCATGCTGCGTCAATTGATTTGCATGTGTATCAAAGCCACCAATGGTACATAAATAGACGGGAGTTTCTAATCCGCCAGTAATTAACTTAGCCACAATGCCTAACTGTTTGCCCAAATTAGTGACAGGATAAGTTAAGGTATTAGCTCCTTTTAATGCCCCATCTCGAATCACTGTAGAATATTGTACCGAAGCACTTGAAACTTGCTTAAGAAAAGCTAATTCATCTCCCGCTAAAGTCGCAGGTGGAATTTCATCGTCTGCCAAAGTTCCCGAAACAAGCTGGTAAAAAAGAGCAGGGTCTTCAAAAACGGTTCCAAATCGACCAATATCTGACTGAAACAACAGCGATTCAACAGACCCCAATTGAACGGCCATCGGATGAGAAGGCAGGGCAATCGGATACGAAGGGTACTTTTCAGCCAAATAGCGGGCTGCCCATCCTTCCTCCCAAACCACATTCGCATCTGAACCTGTGTTCCAAATATCGGTGGCACGGAAATGAGAACGATTAGGATTAGCATAGCCTACGTTTTGGACGACTGCTACATTTCCTTGATCATACAACGATTTGATACCCGTCATCGAGGGATGTAAATACATGCCTTTTTTGAGGGCTAAGGCATCGACTTTTTTGATGGCGATATCCGGCCTTTTGGCAAAATACGTATCATCTTCTGCTGGAATTACCGTATTTAATCCATCATTCCCTCCGGCTAACTGAATAATCACTAACACGTTACCTGCGGGAACCGAAGCGGCAAGACCAGCCGGTAAAGTAGCATACGCTTGCCCCGGCATACCTGCAATTCCTAATCCGACGCCTCCCGAAATCAGCGCCATCTGACGTAAAAATTCCGAACGTGTTAATTCCTTTTTCATCCTTAACAGAGTTGAAATTCAGGTAAACGCATAACTGCTTTGAAAAACTGTTGCAGGTTAACGTTCACTCCCGTTAAATAAGTGGAATAATTTTTTACGATCGTTCCAGCCAATAAGGTATCCAGTAAAAATGCTTTTTTCTTTGCTGTAAGCGGAAAAGCTAAAAACAAAGTACATACATCGTCTACGAATTCCACTGCTTTCTCTGAATTCGTGAATGTTTGGGCGAATGGCACAGGCACTAATTTCCCCGTCACGGCCACCCCATTGTAGCGCTTTCCGGTGATTAATGAATCCGTAAACCCTCCCCGATGCGAATAGGTAGTAGACGAAATCCACTCCCGCTGACCAGGCCAGCCTGCCACGTTAGGAGGCTGAAAGAGCTGCATTTGAAGGAGTTTGGATAGCTCATACATATTGATATAGTCCGGAGAAGACAGTTCTAACAGCTTAGAAGCTCCCACCATCAATTCCGTCGGATTTTTGATCTTACTACCAACGTATGCCTCAGTAAAAAATTCATCTGAGGTAAATAAGAATTTAAGCAAAGGCTTCATCTCATAGTTATTTGACCGCAAAACGGCAGCCATCTGCAAGACAAAAGCTTCGTTCGGTTTATAATAGACGAATTCTTGATAGAGTTTGCGACAGATAAATTCAGCTGTCGCCTTTTGATCAAAAATGTGATCAATTAAGGAGTTCACATCGAATTTAGCCGTCTTCCCAAAAACCGTCACCGATACTTCCGAATACCATCGGGAAGCCACAAAGGTGGACGTTAAGCCGTTTACCTGCCAGCCGGACAGGACTTTCGCGGCTTGCTTGATGTCAGTCTCAGTATAATTCCCAATGCCCATCGTAAACAATTCCATTAGCTCTCGAGCATAATTTTCATTTGGCGAGGCTCCACGTGAATTATTGCCATCTAAATAGATGAGCATGGAAGGGTCAATCGAAATCTCTTTAACCAATTGTTTGAAATTCCCAAAAGCATATTTTCTAAAGAGGACATTTTGGGTATACATATTTTGGGGATATACGACCTTATCCCGTTCATTGGAAAAATGATTATGCAAAAAAAGCACCATTTTCTCCCGCATATTTAGGCCCTCTTTGTACATCAAATTGAACCACCAATAATTGAATTCACGGTACCACAACCCTGTCTCTCCCGAGGTGGTTTGAGATGCTGCTGGCAAGGTATTAATCCAGACATTAGGGGCGATGGGAGCTGGATTGTCTTTTAAAATCGCTAAATCCAGCAAATCTGAGAAAGTGCCGTACCCTTGCGCAACGGACAAGTCATTCTTCGAATACCCAAAGAGTGTTCTACTTAATAAATGACCCACATTCGTTGCATTCCAAACTGGCATATTATTCGATGAATTTAATTCGCAAAGTCGTATCTGGCTTTGAAAAACGTTGTACCTGGACATCCAACGAATTTGCCGCTTTCTTTACCCGCTGCGGAACAGCGATTTGATCAAAAAAAACAGGATCAGCCTCCACAAGGTCAATGATTTGCTTTTTGCCCTTCTCTTCCTTGATGACTAGGTAATAATGTATTTCATTCTTGTGTTTTGCATCCGTGTATTTCTTTCTAATCGTGCCATTCCAGGCCATCTCTGTGATTTCGTCCGCCTCATTGTACACTTTTTCTGACCAAATATTGGGCAAAAAGATTTGTGCCGCGAAGGCCATACCCGTCATCGCAATTAAAATGGAACCGAAATTTTTGCCAAAAAAATCATCTTTGTTCGCAGACTCGCCTCCACCCATCCCTCCAAAAAGAGGCATTTTTAATTTCTTGCGGGGTGCTCGACGCGGTGGAACTGGAACGTTTGACATTTTGTTAAAGGGATTAATTTACAAATCAACTAATTTTGAATGGATTCTAACATTTTTTCGGATTAATTTATCGATTATAGTTAGGATAAAAATTCAAATTGGTAAATTGCCTTTTCATTTTTCCAAACGCCTAGAAAGCACAGATTATTATAAATGATTTCATTCATCAGTAAATCGGTAACGAAAATTTTTGGCACGAAATCAGAGCGCGACATTAAAGCGTTGATGCCAATCGTGGAGAGCATAAAAAACGAATACGCAAAATTAGCCAGCTTGTCAGATGACGAATTACGTGGCAAAACGACGGAATTCAAATCACGCATTGCCGCTTTTTTACAAGATATAGATTCCCAAATCAACTCCTTACATACGTCTGCAGAAGAAACAGACGATGTAGACGCAAAAGATCGCTATTTCCAAGAAATTGATGCCTTGCAAGTAGAACGCAATGCGCGTTTAGAGGTCATATTAATGGAAATTTTACCTGAGGCCTTTGCCGTAGTGAAGGAAACTGCTCGTCGTTTTACAGAGAACAAACAATTAGTGGTTGCTGCCACGGTGGAAGATAAATTCATCGCTTCGAAGAAGAAAAATGTGGTGATTGAGGGTGAAAAAGCGATTTGGAAAAACCAATGGTTAGCCGCTGGCAATGAAATCACCTGGGATATGGTACACTATGATGTACAGCTGATCGGTGGTATCGTATTACACCAAGGTAAGATTTCTGAAATGGGTACAGGTGAAGGGAAAACCCTTGTTTCTACCCTTCCTACCTACTTAAATGCCTTAGCAGGTCGTGGGGTTCACCTCGTGACGGTGAATGATTACCTAGCGAAACGTGACTCTGAGTGGAATGCTCCCTTGTTTGAATTCCATGGCTTGAAAGTGGATTGTATCGACAAACACGAACCGAATACGGAAGAACGTCGTGCCGCCTATTGGGCAGACATTACTTACGGTACGAATAATGAATTTGGCTTTGATTACTTGCGTGATAACATGGCGCGTAGTTTAGAGGATCAAGTCCAAAGACCGCACCATTTCGCGATGGTCGATGAGGTCGATTCTGTATTAATTGATGATGCCAGAACACCATTGATTATCTCTGGTCCGATTCCGAAAGGAGATGAACAAGAGTTTGAGACCTTCCAGCCGCGCATTCACAAACTTGTCGAAGCACAGAAGCAAATTGTCCAAAACTTCTTAGTCGAAGCAAAGAAATTAATCGCTGCAGGAGATAAAAAAGAAGGTGGTTTAGCTTTATACCGCGCTTACAAAGGCTTACCTAAATCAAAGCCATTGATCAAGTTCTTATCCGAGAATGGGATGAAACAATTGATGAATGAGACGGAAAGCACTTTCTTAGCAGATAATCAAAAATTAATGCCTGAGGCAGTTGCGCCCCTTTTGTTCACAATTGAGGAAAAGAACAACCAGGTAGAGATGACCGAGAAAGGTTTGGAATTCATGAGTGGAAACACAGAAAATCCCAACTTCTTCGTTTTACCTGACCTTTCGATCGACTTAAACCGCATCGAGCAAAACAAAGATCTAGCTGATGCTGATCGCCTGGCTGCTAAAGAGCAATTAATTCAAGAATACAACGAGAAAGCTTCACGCATTCATACGGTGAGCCAATTGCTAAAGGCTTATACCTTATTCGAAAAAGACACGGAGTACATTATCGTCGATGGCAAAGTAAAGATTGTCGATGAACAAACAGGCCGTGTAATGGAAGGCCGCCGCTATTCGGATGGCTTGCACCAAGCCATTGAAGCAAAAGAAGGGGTGAATGTAGAAGATGCATCCCAAACTTATGCCACCGTTACGCTCCAAAATTACTTCCGTATGTACCACAAATTAGGAGGTATGACGGGAACGGCAGAGACAGAAGCGGGCGAGTTTTGGACTATCTATAAATTAGATGTCGTTTCAATCCCTACCAATCGCATCATTCAACGGAAGGACCACGAAGACAAAGTGTACCGTACCGTGCGCGAAAAATACAATGCCGTAGCAGAAGAAATCCAAGAGCTAGTCTCGAACGGACGCCCTGTGTTAGTAGGTACGACTTCCGTGGAGAATTCAGAATTATTAAGTCGTTTATTAACGATTCGTAAGATTCAACACAATGTCTTAAATGCCAAACAACACGCCCGCGAGGCAGAAATCGTTGCAGAGGCAGGTCAAGCTGGCAAGGTTACCATTGCTACGAATATGGCGGGTCGTGGTACCGATATTAAATTAAGCCCTGAGTCGAAGGCAGCGGGTGGTCTTGCGATCATCGGTACAGAACGCCACGAATCACGTCGCGTCGATCGCCAATTACGTGGTCGTGCCGGTCGTCAAGGGGATGTGGGTTCTTCTCAATTCTTCGTTTCCCTAGAGGATAACTTGATGCGTCTTTTCGGATCAGACCGCATCGCGAAAGTGATGGACCGTTTAGGAATGGAAGAAGGCGAAGTGATTCAACACTCGATGATTACGTCTTCGATTGAAAGAGCACAGAAGAAGGTAGAGGAAAATAACTTTGGCATTCGTAAACGTCTATTAGAATACGATGACGTAATGAACTACCAACGTAACGCCATCTACAAGCGTCGCCAAAACGCCCTTTTAGGCGAGCGTCTATCGTTAGATATCGTAAACATTTTATTCGACGTGTGCCGCGACATCGCTACACAATTTACCAGCTACGATGATTTCGAATTGAAAACGATCGAATTGTTAGGTATGGAGCCGCCATTTGATGCTTTGGCCTTCCATAAATTGAATAATGACCAAAGAACGGAACAATTATTCCTTGCGGCTGAGCAACATTACAAAACGAAAAACGAAGTCATTGCTTCTCAGGTTATTCAAGTAGCTCAAGAAGCAAAACACCACGGCTATTCAGGTATTCAGGTGCCGATTAGCAATGGCCATATGACCACGGGAATCGTGGTAGATGCGGATAAAACGATCCAGTCTCAAGGTAAAGAAGTAGTCAAAGAGATGGAGAAATTCATCACGCTTTCACTAATCGACCAAGAGTGGAAAGAGCATTTACGTGAAATGGATGATTTGAAACAATCGGTTCAAAATGCGGTATTCGAACAAAAAGATCCTTTATTGATCTACAAATTCGAATCCGTAAACTTGTTCCAACGTTTCGTTTCCCGTGTGAACATGGATACGATCAGCTTTGTGATCAAGGCTGAAATCCCCTCTGTTCAGGAAACAAATCAATCTGCCGCAAAAGCGCCTAAAGAGAAAGCACCTAAATTGCAAATGAGCAAAGACGATGCGATTTCTTCTTTATTAGGTGGCCTAGCCGGTGCACAAGAAGAATACCATGACCCATCTACTGCTTCAGCAGAACGTGCCGCACCTAGACAAGCGATCAAAATTGCAGACCGCAACCAGCGCGTGACAGTTCAATATGCGGACGGTAGCATCAAAGAAGATGTGAAATACAAAACCGTAGAACAGGATGTTGATGCTGGGAGAGCGGTGGTAATCGCTTAGTAGCCACTCCGTGGCTTAGTCGTTGCTTTGCAACTTAGTCACGACTTCGTCGTTTAGTCAAAAAGTCCAGAGGGAATTTATTCTTTCTGGATTTTTCATTTTAAGGAAGCACTAATGAGACTAAGCCACAAAGTGGCGACTAAATCAAAACGATATCATCAGCATTAGCCACTTCCACCCCAGCCTTGGCCTCTTCTAGCTCCGCCTTCGAACAACGTGCTCGGGCGATGGCAAAAGGTGTTTTAGTGGAATCTAATAGTTCGATGACTTCACCTTTGAGGAAATCTCCTAGTATTTCTGTGATGCCTACGGAAAGAAGGCTTTTTCGGGAAGAGATCGCTTTGACCGCTCCTTTATCTAACACCACTTTGCCGGTGATGAGGCTACCTGCGGCGAGCCATTTTTGGCGTGCAGTTAAGCTTGCTTTGCCTGCTTCAAATACCGTACCAATTTTTTCATGAAGGGCGTCTACAATTCCACCAGCATTGTCTAAACCAAAAATTACGACCTTAATACCTAAGCGCATGGCTAATCGGGTAAAGGTTAGTTTTGAGATCATGCCCCCTAAACCGGTAGATGAAGTATCGGATGAAACGACAGATAAGGTGGAGGCATCAATTTTAGGCACGTGTCTGATGATTTCACCATTGGCATCCAAAAGACCTCCTACGGAAGTAGATATCAAGAGTTTCTCTGCACCAAAACCGGTGGCGATGAGCGTCGCCAATTCGTCATTATCAGAGAATTTTAGTTCGGTATTTGAGACTACGTCATTTTCATTTGCAATGGGAATAACGTTGCTTTTCCAAAGTTCCTGGTAGGTTTCCTTCAATTGTAGAAAGGATTCGCGGCGGGAAAAATGGTGACGTTCACAAAGTGATTGAGCAATGGCGATGCCATATTTCGAAAAATACTGGTTGTATTTTGCAATCAAAATCGGATTCCCAATCGCTGCAGCCGCCTTTCGTTCTGAAAGTGTGCCTTTGTAATGCTTCATAAATGCCTTTCCAGCCGCTACGGCTCCAGAGGAGACGAGTACGATGTGGTAGTCCTTTGTGAGGCTAGAAACTTGTTCTGCGATTTTCTCCAAAGTCTGTTCATTCACCTCCCCATTTTTGTGGGTGATAGATGATGAACCGAATTTGATGACCAGAATGGGCTTTGACATAACGCAATTTACGTTAAATTGTGGGTTTCTGAAAGTCGCAGGTGGTTTTTAGGGCTTTGGCCAATCTTTTTTTGTAGTCAGAGCGCGGAATATCAATGGCTCCATAACGCAAAACGTTGTCATTCATGAACTGGGAATCCAGTAGTTGAAAGTGTTGTTCACGCAAAATTTGAATCAAATAATGAAAGGCCACTTTCGAGGAATTCGAGACAAATGAAAACATTGATTCTCCGAAAAAAGCTGCCCCCAAAGCCACTCCATACAAGCCTCCCACTAATTTCCCCTCCTGCCAAGCCTCTACGGAATGGGCCAATCCCATGCGATGCAATTCCGTGTAAGCTTGAATCAACTCCTCCGAAATCCAGGTTTCTGGTTCACTGGGGCGCGGCAATGCACAATTGCGCATTACCTCTTCAAAAGAGGTATTTACCCGGATTTCAAAGCGTTTTTGATTGATCGTGGATTTTAATGATTTAGCAGGTTTGTAAGTATCAATGGGGATGATCGCGCGCGGATCTGGACTATACCAATAAATCTCTCCCGTTTCCTCTGCCATGGGGAATACCCCAGATGCATACGCATAGACTAGGGTTTCGGCAGTAAGAGGTGCAGCATCTTCCATGAAATAATTTATTGATTATTGGGATTTAAACGAAGATTTCCCGAAATTCGACCCTTAAATGTCAATAACAGTTGACAAAACTAAAGAATGGCCTTTATTAATTCAAATTATTACAGTACATCTCCGCTTCGACGAAGGAGACGATTCATCTTCAGGGTCTGATACCCGAAGCTGTTTGTGTAATTTGTTTCATTCTTTTTTTCGTCCCTTCATGAATAAATATACCGTTCAAGTGGCTAGCGAACAACATTTCGACCTAGCCGAATCCATCTGCCACGAGATGGCTGAATCAGCCAAAGCCCGCGGAACAGGAATTGCCAAGCGTACCCCTGAATACCTTCAAGAAAAGATGTCCGAAGGCAAGGCGATCATCGCAACAGATGATGTTGATGGCTCATTTGTGGGTTTCTGTTACATTGAAACCTGGCAACACGGGAAGTTTGTCGCTAACTCTGGCTTGATTGTTAAGCCTAGCTACCGCCAGTATGGAGTGGCCAAAGCGGTCAAGATGAAAGCTTTTGAATTATCGCGTACCCGTTATCCTGATGCAAAAATCATCGGTATCACGACATCTTTAGCCGTCATGAAGATTAATTCTGACTTAGGCTATGAACCGACGACCTTTGCGGAATTACCCGTAGATGATAATTTCTGGAAAGGTTGTGAGTCCTGTGTCAATTTTGACATCCTAACCCGTACAGAACGCAAAATCTGTCTGTGTACAGGAATGATATACGATCCGGAGAATCCAGACAAGAAAACCAAAGAAGAAAAAGACGAAAAATGGTTATTCTTAAAGAATATTGCCGATTTCACCCGTTTGAAGAAGTTTAAAGAAAAATTATTAATGCCGTTCACGAAGAAGGCAAAATAGAGCAAATATGAGCAAACCTAAAGTAATTCTAGCGTTTAGTGGTGGTTTAGATACCTCCTTTTGTGTGAAATATTTAACGGAAGAGCGCGGCATGGAAGTGCATTCTGCCCTGGTGGATACTGGAGGATTCTCCCCTGCTGAGTTGAAAACGATCGAAGAAAAAGCCTATTCTTTAGGCGTAACTTCGCACGTGACTTTGGACGTAGTGGAGGAATATTACCAGGATTGTTTGAAGTACTTGGTTTTTGGGAATGTCTTAAAAAACAACACCTATCCCCTTTCTGTTTCTGCTGAGCGTGTTTTTCAAGCGACTGCTGTGGCCAAATATGCGGCCAAATTAGGTGCAAAAGCCATCGCGCACGGAAGTACAGGCGCAGGAAACGACCAAGTTCGTTTTGACGTAGTCTTCAGAATCCTGGCACCAGAATGTGAAGTAATCACTCCGATTCGCGACTTGCAATTATCGAGAGAGGCTGAAATTGAATTCTTAAAATCGAAAGGTGTGGTGCAAGAATGGCACAAATCGACTTATTCGATCAATAAAGGCCTTTGGGGAACTTCAGTGGGCGGAAAAGAAACCTTGACTTCAGATGGTTATTTACCAGAAGAAGCATGGCCTACGCAATTAACAAAGACGTCACCAGAAAAAATCAGCTTGCAATTCGAAGCGGGTCAATTAATAGGACTTGATGGAAAGAAATTCCCATCCACCGTGGCTGCGATCCGTGAATTGACAGAAAGAGCGGGAGCTTTCGCGATAGGCCGTGATATCCACGTGGGTGATACGATCATTGGAATTAAAGGACGTGTGGGCTTTGAGGCTCCAGCCCCTTTGATCATCATCAAAGCTCACCATTTATTAGAGAAACACGTATTGACAAAGCACCAATTGTATTGGAAACAAAACATCGGTGAAATGTACGGCACTTTATTGCACGAAGGCCAATTCCTAGAGCCTGTAATGCGCAATTTCGAAACCTTCTTAGCAGATACACAAGGAAATGTAACGGGAACTGTTTACGTGACTTTATCTCCTTACCAATTCATGGTGACAGGAATGGAATCGAAATACGATTTAATGTCCTCTGCTTTTGGGGCTTATGGAGAAATGAACAAAGCTTGGACAGGTGACGATGTAAGAGGATTCTCAAAAATCGCTTCTAACCAAACCATGATCCACCGGAAAGTTAACGAACAATAAGATGGTAAAGATCGGAATCGTAGGGGCCGCAGGCTACACAGGGGGCGAATTGCTTCGAATTTTAGTAAATCACCCAGATGTGCATTTAACTTGTATTTTATCCAATTCACAGGCGGGAAAATTAATTTCCGATGTGCATACGGATTTATTGGGCTCTACGCATTTACGTTTTTCCAAAGACCTAACACCCGTAGACGTCCTCTTCTTATGTTCTGGACACGGTGAATCGAAGAAATTCCTAGCAGCGAACGAGATTCCTTGGCACACTAAAATCATTGATTTAAGCACGGACTTCCGGGATGAATCAGAAGGATTTGTCTATGGATTAGCGGAGTTTCAAAAAGAAAAAATCAAATCCGCGACCAAAATCGCCAACCCAGGTTGTTTCGCCACTTCCATCGAGCTAGCTCTTTTGCCCCTCGCAAAAGCAGGCTTACTAAAGGAAGATGTGCATGTTTCTGCGATTACAGGTTCCACTGGTGCCGGCCAATCACTGTCTTCAACAAGCCATTTCTCGTGGAGAAATAATAATATAAGCATATACAAGGCGTTTACGCACCAACATTTGGCAGAAATTAAACAAACTTTAGGCACGAAGCAGGCCATTCATTTTATTCCCTACCGAGGTAATTTCTCGCGCGGAATAATGGCTAATGTGTACACGTCCTACAGCGGAACGCAAGAAGAGGCTGAAAAATTATACGAAGATTTCTACGCAAATTCCCCCTTCGTTTTCCTAAGCCCTGAAGCGGTGGACGTAAAACAAGTGGTCAATACGAACAAGTGTTTTCTTCATTTACAGGTGCATGAGGGCCAAATCCTCATCAGCTCCGTCATCGACAACCTGATTAAAGGTGCCTCTGGCCAGGCCGTTCAGAATATGAACCTAATGCTAGGCTGGCAGGAAGATGCTGGATTGCGATTAAAAGCCATAGGCTTTTAAACAATGGTAAATGGTGAATGATAAATGAATTGTAAATGGTAAATGGTGAATGATAAATATTCACTCCGGACTAAGACGAAGTCAACGAAAGAAAAGTGACGAAAAAGCTGCGAAGCAGCGAAAAAGATATGAACTTATTCAACGTATACCCTCTCTACGACATTGAGCTTGTGAAAGCGAAAGGAAGTAAGGTTTGGGACAAAAATGGCCAGGAATACCTGGATTTATATGGAGGTCATGCAGTGATTTCCATTGGACACTCGCATCCTACCTATGTAAAGCGAATGACGGAGCAGCTGAGCAACATCGGCTTTTACTCGAATTCGATCATCATTTCTGGACAGCAAGAACTGGCTGAAAAGTTAGGACGTGTGTCTGGATATGAGGATTACACCTTGTTTTTAACGAATTCGGGGGCAGAATCAAACGAAAATGCTTTGAAATTAGCGTCTTTTCATACGGGTCGTAAGAAAGTGGTGGCGTTTTCGAAGGCCTTCCATGGGAGAACGGCTGGGGCGGTTGCGGTGACGGATAATCCGAGCATTGTCGCACCCATCAATGATACCTCGCACGTGACTTTCTTGCCGTTTAATGGTACTGACGGTTTGGAAGCAGGAATTACGGAGGAAACGGCAGCCGTGATGGTAGAGGGAATTCAGGGTGTGGGTGGTATTCAAGTAGCGAGTACCGAATTCTTACAAGCTTTGAGAAAGCGTTGTGATGAGACGGGAGCGCAATTGATTTTGGATTCTGTTCAATGCGGCTATGGACGTTCAGGGCATTTTTTCTCGCATCAATACGCCGGTATACACCCAGATATGATGACTACTGCTAAAGGTATGGGCAATGGATTCCCTATAGGTGGGGTATTAATTGCACCACATATTCAGGCGAGTTATGGATTGTTAGGAACGACTTTTGGTGGAAATCATTTAGCCTGTACGGCCGCGAATGTGGTACTTGATGTAATTCAAGAAGAAAAATTGATCGAAAATGCCTCGAAAATTGGA
>Ga0228703_1000945_pt1 | contig 18770 bp, 21 predicted proteins | sample McNCre217_Aug_MG_3_FD_178020 | JGI IMG/M metagenome (GOLD analysis project Ga0228703, IMG submission 178020) | Freshwater microbial communities from McNutts Creek, Athens, Georgia, United States - 29-17_Aug_MG | ecosystem: Environmental > Aquatic > Freshwater > Creek | place: USA: Georgia... | reverse complement strand
TAGACCCGCGCACCTACATCCCGTGCTCGTTTTGGTGCTCCATGGCCCGCCTCCCGCAAACTCAGTTGCAGGACGGAATGCCCGAACTCAGATCAGGCCGAAACCACGGCGCTGGCGCACCGCTTACCATGTTCCTGTGATTGCTACCGCCAATTGGGCAGCACTTCCGCTCCCGCTTGTTCGGAATAGTTTGTTCTCCCGAAACCCCGAACAAGCATTTGCGCCTTAGCTGAGGTGCCTAAGGGTCTACAGATATCTAGATCGGCAGACCGATCCTCACCCCTGCTACCTGCCACCGCAGCGAAAAGATCTGCCACCTGTAATTTGCAATGGCGCCAACAAAATTACGGCCAAGGCACCCTCTCTGTCCTCGAATGGCTGCTTCAGATCAGGCAGGAAGAGTGTCAAAATCAAACCCAGCGTCAGCTTCTCGCCCGGACTGACTTCGGTCACCGCGGCACCCATGGCGTGGCCTTTGGCAAGGCGCTGGACAATGCAACCTCGGTAAGCATGCCGCCTCCGACAAGCCCGTCCAATATCCACTCCAGCGCGTGCCGCCAATCCACGGGCGCGCCTTGCGGCCTCGATCTGTCGGACATCTGGCCGGAACGTCACTGGGCAGGCACGAACCTCCACACTGCGCCATTTTCCTTTGATCAGAACTCGCTCGGTACCGACAGCCACGCTGACGGCGCGATCACGGTCTTGCCATCATAGCTGATCGACCGCGTGCCGCTGTAGCGCGCGGCCAGCAGTGCACTATGGCGAAGTCTCAGGTCATCGAGGGTCATGGAGTTCTCTTGTCTGACACACTTTGAGTGTGTATGTTTCGTATGTGTCAGGAGGACCCAATGCAGCACGCCACAGTAGAAAAGCAGCGCACCAACATCACACTGACGGCAGCCAACCTGGCCGCCGCGCGGGAGTTGGGTCTGAATGTTTCGGCCATCAGTGATGCCGCTGTCGCTGAAGCGGTCCGCTTGGCAAAGGCCAAAGCTTGGGCCCGCGAGAACGCCGCAGCCATCGCAGAGCGCCGTGATTGGATCAAAGCCAATGGAACGCCCTTGGCGGATATCCAGGTTCTGAAGATCGGCTGATGGCGCAGTTTCAGGTTTATCGTATCACGGGTGGTCGGTTCGTTCTCGACATCCAGACCGACCTCATCGAGACCGGCACGCGCGTGGTCGCCCCGCTGGTACCGGTCGCGTTAGGTCCGAAGGCTATCGGGCGGCTTGAGCCCGTGTTCGAGATTGAGGGCGTCGCGCACGTGCTTCATACGGCAGAGATGGCTGCCATCCCATCGAGCTTACTCAAAACCGCGCCCGTCGTAGATCTCACCCCCTTTGACTATGAGATCCGAGGTGCGCTCGACATGGTGTTTTCGGGTTTCTGATCACTCCATGTATCGGGGGGTGCTGATCTTCCAGCCGCGCCGCCTTGGCGTTGTCACTTGCCCAGCTTGCGGGCTGGTGAGTCTTTCAGGATCGCCGTTTGGCATGACAGCCACGGTCTCGATCCCGGCCTGCTTCTCCAACTGCCGCCACATCCGCTTGTCGAAGCGGTCGGCACCAAGGATCCACGCGGCGGCGCGCGCATAGATCCGGGTGTCGAGGACCTCGTTCCGCTCGCGCATCTTCTGCCATTCCTGGCGCGCATAGCCGCGCTTGTTGCGGATCGTCACCAGCTGCTCGGCCACCAGTTGCTTGAGCCATTCGCTGTCGGCCCAGTCGGGCATCCATGATCTGCGCCACACCTTCGCGTCGCTGCTGGTCAGCGGGGTCTCTTTGGAGATGATCGGCAAACTGCTGGGTCACACGCAGATGCAGACGACCCAGCGCTATGCGCATCTGATGGCGGACGGATCACATTGCCAGATTCCAAATAGCACAACGGGTCATACCAAATTGCTCAAATAGATTGAGGCGCGATCAACGGCACTTGTGGTATTTCAAGCAACGGCTGCGTATCACCGACAGCTTGAACAACGACTTTCTGCCAAGGCAATGCCTTTTATAAAAGTGAACCCGAAGCAGGCGCGCCGGTTTACGCAAGCCAGCGGCAAGTTGGCAAAGACTGACCGCGTTGACAGCGAAATGCTGGCAAAAATGGGTGTCGCATTGCAGTTGAAGCCCAAACCAGTTCAGGCAGAAAACCTATATGATTTAAGGGAGTTGCTTTCTGCACGCCGCGCCTTGATCAAGGATCGAACCGCTGCCAAAACCCGAAGGGCAACCAGTACCGTCGATTTGATTAAGGCGCAGCTCGACAAGCGGCTGCGCCATATAGAAGCCGACATCGACAAGATTGACGCGCAGATGTTGGAACTGGTCCGCAAAGATCAACATGGCAAAACGGATGGAGCACTTGATCAGCATTCCAGGGATCGGCACAAATACGGCGCTCATGATACTGATCGATTTGCCCGAGATCGGCAGCCTGACCAATAAACAAGTCGGCAGCCTTGCGGGACTTGCGCCGATGTCGCAAAGTTCGGGGAAATGGCAAGGCACGGATTATGGGGGGCGCCCCAACTTGCGCCATGCGATATTTATGCCCGCGCTTGTCGCTATACGGTTCAATTTGGATATGAAAGAGAAATACGCAGCCCTGATCGCTGCGGGTAAAGAGAAAAAGGTCGCTATCACCGCCGTCATGCGCAAGCTGCTCGTGCTGGCAAACGCCCTGCTCCGCGACAATAGAAAGTGGACCGAAAAATCAACTTGACCAAGACGGATGCGCCTCGCGAAGTATGCGGTTCTCGCGCCGGAGCCGTTCGTTCTCGCGCAAACGCTCGGCATCTTGTGTAGGCGCCTTGGATTCCTCGGAAAAAGCCCGAACCCACTTGCCAAGGGGCGCATGCCCACCCCCAAATCAGACGCAACCTGCCCCCGTGTCAGGCCACTGGTCAGCGCAATGCGAACCGCACCCCGCTTGAACTCGTCGCTGTGGAGCGATGCCATATCCGATCTCCTTGATGGCGAGTATCGCTCTCAAAACACAGGAACGAAACCGGTGCAGGTCCAGTTTTTACACCGCCTCGGCGGATAGTGGTGCATCGGCGTTAATGCAGGTCAATCGATTTTTTGGCCGCAAAGTCGCGTGTTTGTCATAGGCCTAGCTTATGCAGTGCAGCGGTTGCTGGGTTCATGAACTGCGTTGTGCCAGCAACCAGTCGCGCACATCGGTTGCGGCGCGCGACAGCGGGGCTTCGCGGGGCCAGATAACATGGAAATCCTTGCCGGTGGTCAAGGTTTGATCTGTCAATCGCACCAATACGCCTTTTGCGACAAGGGCTTCGATCAGGTGATGCCACCCCAAGGCGACGCCCTGACCTTCGATCACAGATTGAACGACAAGGACGTAATCATTGATCTGCAAGCCTTTGGGCACCTGACTGCCGGAAATACCAGCCGCGATGAACCAGTCACGCCAGGTGGACGCGGCGCGGAATGGTTCTTCTAGGTGGATCAGCTGATGTGACAGCAGATCTTGCGCGCTGTGCGGGGTGGGGGCGCGGTTTAGATAAGACGCGCCGCAGACCGGATAGATGACTTCGGGGGCCAGGGGTTCGGCCAGATATTGCGGCCAATCGCGCGGCACACCGCCCCGGATGCCCAGCGGGATACCTTCGCCCAACAAGTCCAGATCGCGGTCTGCGGTTTGAATGCGCAGTTCGATTTTGGGCAGGTCTTCGCGGAATTTCGCCATGCGTGGCACCATCCAGAACGCGGCGAAGGCGGTGGAACAGGCCAGCGTCACATGGCTGCCGGTTGCAACCGCACGCAGGCTTTGGGCCGAGCGTTGAATATGCGACAGGCCGATGGTCACATCCGCATGAAACCGCTGACCGGCCTCTGACAGGCGCACGCGGCGGTGTTCGCGCAAGAATAAGGCGGTGCCCATCTGATCTTCCAGACGGTTGATCGCATAGGAGACGGCGGCTTGCGTCATCCGCATTTCCCGCGCGGCGGCAGAAAAGCTTGAAAGCCGGCCCGCCGCTTCGAAAACGACAAGACTGTTGATGGACGGCAGAAGATGGCGCAGGTTTTCCATAAGCCTTGTTTATCAACTCAATGAGAATTTTCCAGCGTTACAGTGCGTTTTCCCATGCTTATGCTGGTTTCAATTTATGAAAGGCCAGACCATGCCAGACGGTGCAAAAACAAGCCAAGACAGCAAACGTCAACGCGGCGGGCGTACACAGCGCCGCGAAGCGCGGTCTGGCGAACAGGCGGTGCATCGTCCCTATATCGTCCGCGGCATTCCGACCTATGACATCTTGTCAGATGAAGCCTTGACCCGCATTGAACACACCGCAGACCGTATTCTTGCCGAGATTGGCATCGAACTGCGCGATGACGCCGAAGCGATGCGGCTTTACAAGGCCGCGGGGGCCGAAGTTTCCGACGTGAGCGCCGATGTCTGGCGGATCAAGTTTCCGCCGGGGATGGTGCGGGAAATTCTGAAAACCGCGCCTGCCGAGTTCACGCAATACGCCCGAAATCCGGCCAACAACGTGCAGATTGGCGGCAATAACGTGGTGTTTGCGCCGTCTTATGGCAGCCCGTTCGTGATGGATCTTGATCGTGGTCGCCGCTACGGCACCATCGAAGACTTTGAGAATTTCGTGAAGCTGTCGCAGGCGTCGCCGTGGCTGCACCATTCGGGCGGGACGGTTTGCGAACCCACAGATGTGCCGGTGAACAAACGCCACCTTGATATGGTCTATGCCCATATCCGTTATTCCGACCGGGCATTCCTTGGGTCCATCACTGCGGCGGATCGGGCCGCGGATTCGGTTGAAATGGCGCGGATCTTGTTTGGCGCGGATTTTGTTGACCAGAACTGCGTGGTGATGGGCAACTTCAACACCACGTCGCCTTTGGTGCTGGATGGGGTCACCACATCTGGCATTCGCGCCTATGCGGCGGCCAATCAGGGGTCGATTCACCTGCCGTTCCTGTTGGGCGGGGCAGTGGCGCCGCTGACGACGGCGGGGATGGTGGCGCAGGGGTTGGCAGAGTCTATGTCATCTTGCGCGCTGGCGCAGTTGGTGCGGCCCGGTGCGCCGACGATCCTTGCATCGTTCTTCTCTTCGATGTCGTTGCGGTCTGGTTCACCGACATTTGGCACCCCGGAACCGGCGATAGGGTCGCTGGCAATGGGGCAGTTGGCACGGCGGCTGAACATGCCGCTGCGCTGCGCGGGCAATTTCAGCACCTCGAAACTGCCTGACGGGCAGGCGATGCAGCAAAGCATGATGTCGATGATGTCGGCGGTGCAGGGTGGGGCCAACTATGTGCTGCACTCGGCCGGGTTCCTTGATGGCCTGCTGTCGATGTCTTACGAAAAGCATGTGATGGATACCGACATGTGCGGCGCGTTGCACGCCTATCTGGACGGCATGAAAACCGACGACGATTCCTTGGGCTTTGATGCTTTGGCCGAACTTGGGCCGGGTCAGCACCTGTTCAGCACCCAGCACACCCTGCGCCATTACGAAACCGCCTATTGGGATTCCGGGTTGGATGACAACCAGCCATGGGAAAGCTGGGACGAGCAAGGCGGGCTGGATAGCGCCAAACGCGCCAATGCACGCTGGAAGAAAACCCTGGCGGAATTCCAAGCGCCGCCATTGGACCAAGGCATTGATGAGGCGCTGAAAGACTTCATGGCGCGGCGCAAGGATGCGGTTCAGGATATGTGGTACTAAGCGGCCCCGAAACCCGCGTGCAGAAAATGCCCGGGCGGATGGCCGCCCGGTTGATCGGAAAGATTATATCCGTTTCTTTGATTATCTTGCGCTCCTTGGCGGTAAGGTCTGCGCAGGGTTTCGCCGCAAATCGTTAATGCTTGGGATGCAACGCAAGACGGTGTTGGTGCGTGTCAAACCTGTGACCGACTATTACGAGAAGGTTCGCTTTACGGTGGATGGCGCGCGTTGAGCTGGCGAACGGGATTGTGCCGCTGCCGCCCGTTGACAAGATCGCGGCAGAACAGTTGGCGGGGTTTCCGCAATGCATGAAAGCTTGCCCGCCGATCTTTTTGCGCTTCTTGGCCCGAAAGGTTGGATTGGGGGGCGCAAGAGCGCGACTTGCTCGGTTAAGCCTAACCCAACGGCAATTCGGTGGTCGATTTGGTTTGTCGCAACACGAAGCTTGTCGAGGTGGTGCGCACGATGCCCAGCGACAGCAGGTGGCGCATCAGGAAATCTTCCAGATCTTCGGCGTCGTGGGCGACCACCTTGATCAGATAATCAAAGCCACCGGTGACTCTGGCACATTCCAGAATCTGCGGGTGGTCGCGCACAAAGGTGTCAAACCGCGCAACGGTTGGCTCGGTGTGTTCGGTCAACGAAATCTGGATATAGGCCAGAACCGTCAGCCCCAGCCGATGCCGATCCAACAGGGCGACATGCCCGGTGATAACCCCCAGATCCTCTAGCCGCTTGATCCGCCGCCACGCTGGCGACGAAGACAGGCCAGACGCTTCGGCCAATTCTTGTGTCGATGCGCGCGCATTGGTCTGCAGTGCGTGCAACAGGCGGCGATCAGACTCGGTTAGCTCTATTTCAGGCATAATTTACCAAAATTGGCCGGATTTCTGAAATCAGGTTTCCACATGCTGGCAATCTGTAGGCAGTTAGGCAAGATTTTTCGCAGCGTCTAGGCAAGAATTACCTTCTTCCTTGTCGGAGAACGACGATGCCAAAGACCTCTAGCTACACCGCCATGCTTCCCGATTCATCCGGGCGCGTGCCCTATACCGCAGAGGACGACGCGGTCTGGCGCGACTTGATGACGCGACAACTGCCGTCGGTTCAGGCCAGAATGGCCACGCCCTATCTGGATGGCCTGCGACGCTTGGATCTGCCCACCGACCGCGTGGCGCAATGCAACGAGGTTTCCGCCCGTCTGACCAAAGCAACCGGCTGGCGGGTAGAGCCGGTGCCAGCGCTGATCCCGTTCGGCCGTTTCTTTGGGCTTTTGGCGCAGCGTGCTTTTCCTGCCGCTTCCTTCATCCGCCGCCGTGAAGATTTCGATTATATCGAAGAGCCTGATATTTTTCACGAAATCTTCGGCCATACGCCGCTGCTTACCGATCCGCGCTTTGCTGCTTTCAGTCAGGCGATCGGTCAGGCGGGCCATAGGGCCGACAAGGCAGACCACGCGTGGCTGATAAGGCTTTACTGGTTCACCATCGAATTTGGCCTGACCCAAGAGGCGGGCAAGATGAAGGGGTTGGGGTCGGGCCTTGCCTCTTCGATTTCGGAACTGGAATGGGCGACCTCGGGTCGGCCGGAACTGCGCCGTTTTGACGTGATCGACATTCTGCGCACCCCTTACCGCATTGATATCTTACAGCCGGTTTATTTCGTCATCGAAGATTTGGCAGACCTTTTTGCCGCGGCCGGGCGTGACCTTCTGGCTGATGTTGCGCAGGCGCGGGCGCTTGGGCTGCATCCGCCGAAATACCCGCCAAAGGTTGCGTGAATGACGATCTGCGATCTTGCAGCCCGCGATGGTGCCCTGTGTTTGGCGGATGGTGCGAGGTGGCCTTTGCCAACCACGAATTGGGCAGGTTGGCGGAGAGTGACTTTATCTGCGCCTCCCGATTGGAGGCAGCCGTAAGGGGAAGCAATAAAGCCGACACTTTCTTGTCGTAAATTCACTGGACAATTATGTCCAGTGAATCGAAGATCATGGAACCAAGATGGGGGATTCCATGAAAGCGCAGTATCGGGCGGTGGTGATCGGTGGCGGGGTGGTCGGGGCATCGGTGCTTTACCATCTGGCGAAACTCGGCTGGACCGATGTAGCGCTGATCGAGCGGGCGGAACTGACCGCGGGTTCGACATGGCACGCAGCGGCAGGCTTTCACGCGCTGAACGCCGATCCAAACATTGCGGCACTGCAAGATTATACCATCCGGCTTTACCCTGAAATCGAGGCCGAAAGCGGCCAGTCGTGCGGCTTGCACCTGACCGGTGGCGTCACCTTTGCCAGCAACCCCGACCGTTGGGAGTGGTTGCAATCGGCTTGGGCGGTGTTTCAGGCCATCGGGATCGAAACCTCGCGGCTTGTGACGCCGGACGAGATTGCGGCGATGAACCCTTTGCTGGACATGACTGGCATCAAGGGCGGCTTGCATGACGTGGCCGAAGGCTATCTGGACCCGAACGGCACCACCCATGCCTATGCCAAGGCGGCGCAAAAGCGCGGCGCGGAGGTGATCTTGCGCAACCGCGTGTTGGCGATCACCCCGCGCGCCACGGGCGGTTTTGACATCGACACCGAACAGGGCCGCATCTTTGCCGAGCATGTGGTTAACGCGGGCGGGCTTTGGGCAAAGCAGGTGGGACGGATGGTCGGGCTTGATCTGCCGGTGACGCCGATGGAGCATCATTATCTGGTCACCGAAACCATCCCCGAGGTAGCGGCGCTGTCGCATGAGTTGCCCGTGACAGTCGATCTGGATGGGTTTTCTTATGCGCGGCAAGAGGCGAAGGGCTATCTGCTGGGCGTCTACGAACAAAACCCGCGTCACTGGCAGATGGACGGTGCACCTTGGGATTACGGGATGGAACTGATCCCTGAGGATGTTGATCGCATCGCGCCGGAACTTGAGGTGGCCTTTGCCCGCTATCCGGCGCTGGCCAAGACCGGCATCAAGCGCTGGATTAACGGCGCTTTCACTTTTACGCCCGATGGCAACCCGCTGGTCGGGCCGGTGGGTCCGCGCGGCTATTGGGTCGCCTGTGGCGTGATGGCGGGGTTCAGCCAAGGCGGCGGCGTGGGTAAGGCGCTGGCTGAATGGATGATTCACGGCGCGACCGAACAGGACGTTTATGGCATGGATGTCGCGCGCTATGGCGCCTTCCATTCGAACCGCGAATATCTGCGCGCGACCACGGGGCAGTTTTATTCCCGCCGTTTCGTGATGACCTTCCCGAACGAACAACTGCCCGCCGCGCGCCCGCTGAAAACCACGCCCGCCCATGCCGAGATGACAGAAGCAGGTTGCCGCTGGGGCGTGTCTTGGGGGCTGGAAGTGCCACTGTATTTCGCGCCGTCGAAGGACTTCGCAGAACCCGGCACCCTGAAACGCTCAACCGCCTTTCCGGTGATCGGGGCTGAGGCGCTGGCCGTGCGCGATGCCGCCGGTTTGCTCGATATCTCGGGCTTTGCGCGGTATGAGGTGTCGGGGCCGCAGGCGGCGGCGTGGCTGGATACGCTTCTGGCCTGCAAATTGCCCGCCGCTGGCCGCGCGCGGATTGCGCCGATGCTGGCCGAGGATGGCCGGCTGAAGGGCGATCTGACCGTGTTCAACTGGGGTGATGGGCGCTATTGGCTGATGGGGTCGTATTACCTTCGCAGCTTCCATCTGCGCTGGTTCGCCGATCATGCGCTGGCGGGTGCTGTGGTGAGCGATCTTTCGGATGATTGGCTTGGTTTCTCGGTTCAAGGTCCGAACGCCCGCGCGGTGATCGAAACACTGACCGGTCCGCTGTCGCTGCCGATGATGGGCTGCACCGAGGTGGATGTGGGCCTGAACCGCGCCCGCATTGCCCGGCTGTCGCTGTCGGGCGAGTTGGCCTATGAAATCAACGTCCCCGCCGCCTATCATGCCAGCCTGCGCCGTCAGTTGCTTCAGGCGGGCGCTGGGTTTGGCCTGCGCGAAATCGGCTTTGCTGCGATGTTATCGCTGCGGCTTGAAAGATCCATTGGCATCTGGAATGCCGAATATGGGCAGGGCTATACCCCCGCGATGACTGGCCTTGATCGTTGGGTTGCCGACAAACCCGCCTTTATTGGCCGCGACGCTTTCCTTGCCGCGCCGCCCCCTGCGCGCAAGCTGGTGATGTTGCAGATTGATGCCGACGGGGCTGATGCATCGGGGTTTGAACCGGCCTGGCACAACGGGCAGAAGGTGGGCTTTACCACATCGGGCGGCTATGGTCACCGGGTCGGGGCCAGCCTTGCGCTTGCTCAGGTTCGCGCCGATCTGGCCGAAGTTGGCACGGCACTAACCGTCCATGTGGTTGGCCGAGAACGGGGGGCTACGGTGATCCCGCTGTCGCCCTATGATTCCAAAGGTGAAAGGATGCGCGCATGACCGAACCTTCCCGCCGCCGCCGCGACCGTAGCCCCGCGCCATCCCGCGCCGGTTACAGCCAGCTGCGCCACCCCTTTGCCCCGCAAGGCGCGTTTTCTGACGATGAAATCGCCAACATGCACGACACCGCCCTGAAGGTGTTGGAAAATCTGGGCATCCGCATCTTGCTGCCCGAAGCGCGCGATATCCTGCGGGCAGGCGGGGCTTTGGTGGATGATGACAGCCAGATTGTCCGCATCGGGCGGGATATGGTGGCGGCCGCGCTTGCCACCGCGCCGCGGTCGATCCGCCTGCGCGCGGCCGACCCGGCGCATGAGCAAGATTTTGCGGCGGGTTCGTTGCTGTTCATGGCAGGCTCTGGCTGCCCGAATGTCACCGACCGCAGCCGTGGCCGCCGCCCGGGATCGCGCGAAAGTTTCGTTGAAACCCTGCGTCTGCAACAAAGCTTCGATGTGATCCACATGCACGGGCCAAGTGCTGAACCGCAGGATGTGCCGATCCACCTGCGCCATTACGCCCTGATGGAAGAGCAACTGACCAACTGCACCAAGCCGCTGTTCGTCTATGCGCGTGGGCGCGGGCAGGTCGAGGAATCCTTCGAGATGATCCGTCTGGCGCATGGGCTGGACGAGGCGGGGTTCCAAAACGGCGTCTGGGCGACGACGGTGATCAACTCGAACTCGCCGCGTCAGCTGGATGTGCCGATGGCGCGCGGGATTATAGACTTTGCCCGCGCGGGGCAGTTGACGCTGATCACGCCGTTTTGCCTTGCGGGGGCGATGGCGCCGATCACGGTGGCAGGTGCGTTGGTGCTGCAACACGCCGAGGCGCTGGCAGGGATCACCTTGGCGCAACTGGCCCGCGCCGGTGCGCCGGTGGCCTATGGCGGGTTTTCGTCGAACGTCGATATGAAGTCTGGCTCGCCCGCCTTCGGCACGCCCGAACATATCCGCGCAAACCTTGGTTCAGGCCAGTTGGCGCGGTTTATCGGCCTGCCGTGGCGGTCGGCGACGGGGGCGGCGTCGAATGCGCCGGACGCCCAAGGTGCCACCGAAACCGTCAACGCGCTGTGGGCGGCGATGCTGGCGCAAGCCACGGTGACGGTTCATGCGGCTGGCTGGCTGGAGGGCGGTCTGTCCTTTGGCTATGAAAAGTTCATCCTTGATGTCGAGGCCTTGCAAACCTTGGCCGAGCTTTGCCGCCCCGCCGCCGCCGATACCGCAGCCCTTGCCTATGACGCAATTGCCGAAGTCGCCCCCGGTGGGCATTTCTTTGCCGCCCAGCACACGATGGAACGCTATCAAACCGCCTTTTACGCGCCTTTGGTGGCCGATCTGTCAAACCACGGGCTTTGGGTGGAACAAGGCGCGCAAACCGCCGACCAACGCGCCACTGCGATCTGGCAGCGCGTTTTGCGCGATTTCACCCCGCCTGCCGCCTGTGCGGGCATCCAAGACCGGCTTGCCCCCTTCGTTGCGGATCGGCAAAAGGCCGGAGGCACCCCGCCCGAGGATTGACCATTGGAAACCCCTATCAGCACTACCCGCGCAGACTGGATCAACACCGCGCTGCAAATCCTGGTTGATCAGGGCGCAGGCGAGGTGAAAATCCTGACCCTTGCGCAAAAACTGGGCTGTTCGCGGTCGAATTTCTACTGGTTTTTCAAAGATCGAGAGGCGTTGCTGTCCGACCTGCTGGCTTGCTGGCAGGCCAAGAACACCGCCGCTATCGTCACCCGCGCGGGGTTTCCGGCGAAGCGGATTTCGCAAGGCGTGCTGAACATCTTCGATTGTTGGGCAAATCCCGACCTGTTCGATGCCCGGCTGGATTTTGCCGTGCGAGAATGGGCGCGCCGCTCTGCCGATGTTGCCGCTGAAGTGCGCCGTGCTGATGCAGAGCGCCTTGACGCCGTGACGGCGCTGTTTGCCAAGTTCGGTGCAAGCCCGGCGCAGGCCATCGTGCGGGCGCGCACGCTTTATTTCATGCAGATCGGCTATTACGCGCTGGAAATCCGCGAGACGCTGGCCGACCGCTTGGCACTTTTGCCCGATTATATCCTGGCCTTTTGCGGCGAAGCCCCGCAACAGGCCGACATTGCCGCATTTATCGCCCGAAACCCGGAGTGACCTGCAGTCCGCGCTTTTAGCTTAGCGCAGTTTGCCGCGTGCGACGATGGGCCAAAGGCCAGCGCATTTTCCGTCTTTCAGCACATGCACCGCGTCGAACATGTTGGTGACCACGCAGGCGTGGTTGGGCACGATGCGCAGCTTGTCGCCAACGGCAAGCGCGACTGGCTGCGGGCTGATCAAGCGGCCATGTTCCTCTGACAACTGGTCAATCACGATATCGGGGCGGCCCAGCACATGGCCATAGCCGCTCAGCCCAAGCAAATCGGACGTCAGGGCCTTGCTGCCGGCATCAATAATGGCGCGATTGGCAGAGGGCACCGATACCACCGTGGCCAACACCGTCAGGGCGCAATCGCGCCAATCGCAGACACCCCGCGCCACGAGCGAGCGGTCGTTATAAACATAAGTGCCGGGGCGATATTCGCTGGCCGCCGGGGCCTGGCCCGCTTGCATCATTGACGGTGTGCCGCCCGAGGAAACCACTTTGACCGCAAGGCCGTTGGCTTCGATCAGCGCCTTGGCTTTGGTCATAAAGGCCTGCACCTGCGTCGCACCATTGACCGGCGGGTAGGTCATCAGGCCTTCAAACTGCAGGCCGGGCGCATCTGCGATTTGTCGCGCCAAGGTGGCGGCGGCTTCGGGCGTTGCCACGCCACAGCGATCTGCGCCAGTGTTGCATTCCACCAGAACCCGAAGTGGGGATGGCTGTGTGGCAAATGCCGCTGACAGCCCAGCCACAACGGCGGAGCTATCGGCAACCACAGTTAGGCGAACCTTGCGCGCAAGGTCTTGTAAGTGCGCTAATTTTTTGGTGCCAACAATGTTGTAGGTAATCAACACATCGGTCAGCCGCGGGTCTGCTGCAACCATTGCTTCGGCTTCTGATGTTTTCTGACAGGTGATGCCAATCGCCCCGGCGGCAAGCTGCAACGCGGCGATCTGCGGCAGCTTGTGGGTTTTGATATGCGGGCGCACGGCCATGCCTATCTGGTTGGCGTAGCTTTGAAAGCGGGTGATGTTGCGGCTGGCGACATTAAGATCAAGCAACACCGCCGGGGTGTCTATATTTGCAATTTCGTCAGAAATCATTGGCATCCGCAGGCTTCCACTTTTTGATGCAACTGGCGCGAGGCTTTGCTTTTTGGCGCATAGCGTTATGCCGCCGCCGATTATTGACGAATCTTTGCGGTGCATGGCCTTTGGCGTCAATCGCGATCCGCAGGTGTGGCGCGGCCTTATGCGCCGTCTGCATGACGGTCGGTGTTTTCGCACATAGGGGGCAGGTTTATGGCAAACAAAGCGTCTGGCCCCCGTTCACCTTGGCCGCATGTGCCGGGTATAACGCAAACCGGCTGCAGATCGTAAGTGACAAGTCATGCGCCACTTTGCATCATGCTGCTGCCTGAACCGGATTAACTGGCGAAAATTTTAAAGGAGCCAGACTGGATGGAAAGCCGATGGCTTGAAGATTTCCTAAGCCTTGTCGACACCCGAAACTTTTCGCGGTCCGCGCAAGTGCGTTACACAACCCAGCCCGCCTTTAGCCGCCGGATCAAAAGCCTGGAGGAGTGGGTGGGGGCGCAATTGTTCAATCGCGCGACGCAGCCGATCACGCTGACGCTTTCGGGCGAACGGTTTCGTCCGGTGGCCGAGGATGTGTTGCGGCGGTTGTATCAGGGGCGCGAAGAAGCGCGGCGGATTGGCGATGTTTCGGCCAAAACCATCCGCTTTGCGGCGACGCACAGTTTGTCGCTGAACTTCTTTCCAAGTTGGCTGCGGTCGCTGGAACTGCGCAGCCACAGCTTCAACACCCGACTGGATACCAGCCAATTCCATGATTGTATCCATCTGCTGCAACGGGGCGATTGCGATTTTCTGATCAGCTACACGCATCCAGATATTCCGATGCATCTGCCTTATGAACATTTCACCTCAAAGCTGGTGCTGCGGGATACTTTGGTGCCGGTGACATTGCCCGACAGCGCAGGCCAACCCGTCGATCAGCTGCCGGGCACCGAGGATGATCCCGTGCATTACCTTGCCTATAGCGAAAGCTCTGCGATTGGGCGGGTGGTGGATCAGATGATCAACACCACGCCAGAACCCTTGCACCTGCGCCGGGTTTTTGTGTCTCATATGGCGGCGGTGCTGAAAGCCATGAGCTCGGAAGGCAGGGGTACCGCCTGGTTGCCGAAAAGCCATCTGACCAAAGAGTTCAGCGAAGGGACCTTGGTGCCCGCCGGCGATGAGCGCTGGCATATTCCGGTCGAAGTGCGGCTTATCCGGTCGCGTGATCCGCTGCCCGATGTTTCGGAAGAGCTATGGGCCTTGCTGCCCGTAGAGGAAGACACCGACTGGGGCTGATGCCGCTGGCGCATCGGGGCAGGCGCAAGCTGCATTGGTCGCGGCAAGCGGGGCTGGGTAGTTTGGCAGTTGGCCGTGCCGCTGCGCGGGCCTTCCCCTTGCACGGAGCTTGCCATGTTATCGCTTTCCACGCTGGAAACCCCCTGTCTGGTTTTGGACCGCAGCCGGTTGATCCAGAATGCAGACCGCATGACTGCCCGGTTTCGTGACAGTGGGGTCAAGCTGCGTCCGCACACGAAAACGTCGAAATCCATTGATGTGGCGCGCATCGCTTTGGCGGGGAATTTTGGCGGGATTACCGTTTCGACGCTGAAAGAGGCCGAATATTTCGCGGATCACGGCGTTGATGACATCACCTATGCCGTCAGCGTTGTGCCGGAAAAGATGCCAAGGATCGCGGCGCTGTTGAAACGCGGGGTGAAGCTTGGCGTGATCACCGACCAAATCGGGGTTGCACAAGAGCTTAGCCGACGCGCGGTGGCCGAAGCGGTTTGTGTTGATGTGCTGATCGAACTGGATTCGGGCGAACGCCGGGCGGGTTTGCTGGCGGGAGACGGTTCTGTGGTGACGTTGGGGCGGGCGCTGCACGACTTGCCGGGGTTACGGCTGGGGGGTGTGCTGACCCATGCGGGCAATTCCTATCAATGCCGCAGCCTTGCCGACATACGGCAGGTTGCCGAAGAAGAACGGCTTGCGGCCGTTACCGCGGCGGCGCAATTGCGCGCGGCGGGCTTGCCTTGTCCGGTTGTCAGCGTTGGGTCGACGCCCACCGCGACGCATGGTCTGTCATGGCAAGGCCTGACCGAAATGCGCTGCGGCGTTTACATGTTTGGCGATGTGTTCCAATCGGAAATCGGGTCGCATGGTTTAGAGGATATTGCGGTTTCGGTGCTGGCCACGGTGATCGGGCATCGGCCTGAAATGAACTGTGCACTGATTGATGCCGGTGCCTTGGCGCTGTCGAAAGATCGCAGCACCGCCGCCCCCGGTTTGCCCGAAGATATTGGTTTTGGCATGGTGATGTCCCAAGACTGCCGCCGCCGTATTGGTTCGGTGCGGGTTGGGCATGTGTATCAAGAACATGGGATGCTGACCGCCGACGGGCCGTTTCCGTTTGACGCGCTGCCGATCGGGTCGCGGGTGCGGGTGCTGCCGAACCATGTCTGCATGACCGCCGCGATGTATGATGCCTACCGCGTGGTCGAGGCAAGCGCAGGCCCGGTGACTGATCTGTGGCCGCGCATTAATGGCTGGTGACAGCCACCGCTTCTGACGAAAAAGGCCGGGCAAGTTGCCCGGCCTTTTGCTTTTTTGGGTGCAGTGCTTACAGCCGCACGCCGCTTTCGGCATCAAACAGATGGATCTTGTCGGCAGGCACATCCAGACGGATGGTCTGACCGGGCTTGAAGTCGTGCCGTTCGGTGAAAATGGCACAGACTGGCGTGCCCGCCAGCCGCGAAAACACCTGAATGTTTGCGCCGGTCGGTTCGACAACCTCGACCTTCACCGCGACGCCGGCATCGCCGGTGGCAAGCGTCCAATGTTCGGGTCTTGCGCCGAATACCACTTTTTGCCCGATGCTGCCCGACGCCATATCTGGCACCGGCAAGCGCGTGCCATCGGGCAGTTCGACAAAGGCCTGCCCCGCCGCTGTCCCCAACACGCCGCGAATGACGTTCATCGAGGGTGACCCGATGAAATCGGCAACGAACAGGTTGGCGGGGGTGTCGTAAAGCTGCAGCGGCGTGCCGATCTGTTCAATACGCCCTGCGTTCATCACCACGATACGGTCGGCCATCGTCATGGCTTCGATCTGGTCATGCGTGACATAAACCGATGTGGTCTGAAGCCGCTGGTGCAGCGCCTTGATTTCGGTGCGCATCACCACCCGCAGTTTGGCGTCAAGGTTTGATAGCGGTTCGTCGAACAAGAACACCTCGGCATCGCGCACCAGCGCGCGGCCCATCGCCACCCGCTGCCGTTGCCCGCCAGACAACTGCCGGGGAGAGCGTTCCAGAAACTTGCCAAGGTTCAGGATTTCGGCGGCATCGCGCACTTTGCGGTCGATCACATCTTTGGCCAAGTGCCGCAAACGCAGGCTGAAGCTCATGTTTTCATAGACCGACATATGCGGATAAAGCGCGTAGTTCTGGAACACCATGGCGATGTCGCGCGATTTTGGCGGCACATCGTTGATGATCCGTTCGCCGATCAGAATATCGCCCGACGAAACGGTTTCCAGCCCGGCGATCATGCGCAGCAAGGTGGATTTGCCGCAGCCTGATGGCCCGACCAATACCACAAATTCCTGATCGCGGATTTCAAGGTCGATCCCATGCAGAACCGACAAGGCCCCGTATCTTTTCTTGACCCCACGGATGGTGACTGAGGACATCTTTTAATTCCTATCGGTAAGTCTGGTCATTTCACCGCCCCAAGCGCCATGCCCCGGATAAGGTAGCGTTGCAGCCAGGAGAACACGATCGCAACTGGCACGGTGGCCAGCACCGTTCCCGCCATCACATGGTGCCATTCCACCTGATAGCGCCCGGCAACCTGCGAGTAGATCTGCACGGGAAGGGTAAAATCTTCGGCCGACCGCATCATCGTCAGCGCCAGCACGAATTCGTTCCAACTGTTGATGAAGGTGAAGATCGCCGTCACCACGATGGCCGGAACCGCCAGCGGCAAGAAGATGCGGATCAGGCTGGTCAGGTGGCTGGCGCCATCCATCCAAGCGGCTTCTTCCAGATCACGCGGGATCGAGTTGAAGTAGCTTTGTAGCATCCAGATGGTGAAGGCCATGTTGAAGGCGGCATAGGTGATCACCAGCGAGTTCAGGTCATTGACCAACCCCAGTGTCATCATCAGCCGGAACAGCCCCAGCACCAGCACGATGGGTGACATCATCTGCGTCATCAGCAGGAAGTTCTTGTAAAGCCCTTTGCCGACAAAGCGATAGCGCGACATTGCATAGGCCGCCGGGATTGACAGCACTAGCGCCGCACCCGTGGCAGTGATGCTGACGTAAAGGCTGTTCAGAAGTGCGCCGCCGAAGTTGGTCTTCACCCACATCTCGGCGAAGTTTTCCCACCGAAATTCGCTGAACCCCCAGGTTGGCGGATAGACGAACAATTCGTCGCGCGGGCGCACGGCGGTGACAAACATCACCGCGAAGGGGAACAAAATCACGATCACCAGCGGCGCAAGGATGATCCAGTAAAGGATGCTGCGTTTGGTCTTACTCATCATCGCTTTTCACCTCTTCTTCCGGGGTGGCGTCGGCTTCGTTCCGGCTGAGCAGCACGACATAAAGCAGGGTAAACACCAGCAGCACGCCAAACATGATCAGCGATATGGCCGAGGCTTTACCCAATTGGCCAAAGCGGAAGGCCAGTTTGTAAAGGTAGGTCACCAGAATATCGGTGCCATTTGCCGGCCCGCCTTCGGTCATCACCCAGATGATCGGCAAAGAGTTGAAGACGTAGATCACGTTCAGCACGATGGCGATGTTGATGAACGGCTTCATAAGCGGCAGCGTGATAAAGCGGAACTGATGCCAGCCCGAGGCACCATCGACCACCGCCGCTTCGTAGGCGTCTTGTGGCATCGCCGACAGGCCACCCAGCAGAATGGTGGTGGTGAACGGGATCGACACCAGAATGCCAACCAGAATTTCCACGGTGAAGGCGGTAGAGGCTTCGGCCAACCATTCGATCGGTTCGCTGATTATGCCCATCTGCATCAGCGTGGCGTTCAGCAGACCAGACCGGCCATTCAACGCCCAACGCCAGACCACGGCGGTCATCGTCAGCGAAATCGACCAAGGCAGCATCACCAGCACCCGTGCCAGACCGCGGCCATAGAAGTCATCGTTCAAGATCATCGCCACGGGCATCGAGATCAGCAGCGTGCCGATAACCACGGCACCGGTCCAGATGCCTGTCCGCCACAGCGATTCATAAAACAGCGGGTCGCCAAAGACCTCGCCAAAGTTTTCCCACCCGACAAAGCCCTGCAATTTGCCAAAGCGGCTGACCTCTTGCATCGACGTCCAGGCAAGATCAAGGATCGGATACCCGATGATGCCAATTGCCAGCAACAAACTGGGCAAGACCATCAGCATGGGTATGGATATTTTTGCTTTGTTTGCCATCGTCT
>Ga0228703_1000940_pt1 | contig 18808 bp, 16 predicted proteins | sample McNCre217_Aug_MG_3_FD_178020 | JGI IMG/M metagenome (GOLD analysis project Ga0228703, IMG submission 178020) | Freshwater microbial communities from McNutts Creek, Athens, Georgia, United States - 29-17_Aug_MG | ecosystem: Environmental > Aquatic > Freshwater > Creek | place: USA: Georgia... | reverse complement strand
CGAATTTGGTTTCGACTACCTACGCGACAACATGGCATGGGATCAGGCTGACCTAGTTCAGCGCGGGCACTTCTTTGCCATCGTCGACGAGGTTGACTCGATCCTTATCGACGAGGCTCGTACGCCGCTAATTATTTCTGGTCCGGCTGCCGGCGAAGCAAACCGCTGGTTCACCGAGTTCGCATCAATCGCGCAAAAGCTACAGCCAGTAATCGATTACGAAGTTGACGAAAAGAAGCGCACCGTCGGAATTCTTGAGCCTGGTATCGCCAAGGTTGAGGACTACCTAGGCATCAACAACCTTTACGAATCAGCAAACACTCCGCTGATATCATTCTTGAACAACGCGATTCGCGCGAAGGCACTCTTCAAGCGCGACAAAGACTACGTTGTGCAAAACGGTGAAGTACTAATCGTTGACGAACACACCGGCCGTATCCTGCCTGGCCGTCGTTACAACGAAGGTGTGCACCAGTCGATCGAAGCCAAGGAAGGCGTAGAGGTCAAGGCCGAGAACCAGACCCTAGCCACCATTACCCTGCAGAACTACTTCCGTTTGTACAAGAAGCTTTCGGGTATGACCGGTACTGCCGAGACCGAAGCAGCGGAGTTCATGAGCACCTACAAGCTGGGTGTGGTTCCTATCCCAACCAACAAGCCAATGGTCCGCATCGACCAGTCAGACCTGATTTTCAAGAACGAAGAAATCAAGTTCGCCATGGTGGTCGAGGACATCGCCGAGCGTCACGCCAAGGGTCAGCCGGTGCTTGCTGGAACCACCTCGGTGGAGAAGAGCGAATACTTGAGCAAGCTTCTCGCCAAGCGCGGAGTTCGTCACGAAGTTTTGAACGCCAAGAACCACGCCCGTGAAGCAGTAATCGTTGCGCAAGCCGGTCGCCTCGGAGCCGTAACCGTTGCCACCAACATGGCCGGCCGCGGTACCGACATCATGCTCGGTGGTAACTCCGAGTTCCTAACTGTTGAAGCGCTAAACAAGCGCGGACTGCACGCTGACGAAAAGCCTGAAGAGTACGAAGCCGCTTGGGCTCCTGAATTCGAAGCCACCAAGGCACGCGTTGCCGAAGAGGCTGAGAAGGTTCTAGCCGTTGGCGGTCTCTACGTGCTCGGCACCGAGCGTCACGAATCACGTCGTATCGACAACCAGCTTCGCGGTCGTGCCGGTCGTCAGGGTGACCACGGTGAATCACGTTTCTATCTTTCACTCACCGACGACTTAATGCGCTTGTTCAACTCGGGTGCGGCTGCCGCACTAATGAACCGACCAGGCGTGCCAGACGACACAGCCATTGAATCGAAGATGGTTAGTCGTGCCATCCAATCTGCACAGTCACAGGTTGAAGCTCGCAACGCAGAAATTCGTAAGAACGTTTTGAAGTACGACGATGTGATGTCTCGTCAGCGCGATGCGATTTACACCGACCGTCGACACATCCTCGAAGGCGACGACATTAAGGAACGCGTCGAATCGTTCCTCGGCGACGTTATCGAAGACGTGGTGAACCAGCACATCGTTGAAGGTTCTGGCAAGGATTGGGATCTCGAATCACTCTGGGGCGACCTCAAGACCATTTACCCAATCGGACTCGAAATTTCTGAGGTGCTAGCCGAAGCTGGCAACCGCAACAAGTTGACCCGCGCCTGGTTGGCTCGCGAAATTGTTTCTGATGCCAAGATCGCATACGAAAAACGTGAGATCGAAATTGGCGAAGCAGCGATGCGCGAACTTGAGCGTCGAGTTGTGATGTCGGTAATCGACCGCAAGTGGCGCGACCACCTCTACGAGATGGACTATCTAAAGGAAGGCATCGGCCTTCGTGCCATGGCACAGCGCGACCCTCTGGTGGAGTACCAGCGCGAGGGTTATGGCATGTTCCAGCAGATGATGGGCGCCATTCGCGAAGAGTCGATCGGATTCTTGTTCAACCTCGAAGTTCAGGTGCAGGCTGCCGAGCAGGTCAAGCCAGACACCAAGCAGCTCACCTACACCTCACCGAGTGAAGACGGCGAGGCAGAGGTGCACGAGGGTTCAAGCGACGCCCCTGGCAAGCCAATCGAAGGTAACGATGGCTCAGGAAGCGCGTTCTTCCGACGCTAAATAACGCTGACCGAGGTGGCTCGCCAGCGATGGTTGATGCCTTCGAGTCTGATGGTCACCGCTCGCGTGCGGGTTGGCGACTGAACCAGAACCACCGACTCAACCACGCCATCCTTTGGGTCTTTGCGCTGGAATCCGCCCACTCGCACCATCGGTGCCTTGAGCGGAAGACCTTCTTTCATGCGGCTCTGGGCAACCAAAATGGCGCGATCTCGTAGTCGTTGGTAAACATCGTCACTCAGCACGGCAGCAAGTTGGCTGATATTTCTGACGCCGGCAATCACCTCGACCACGGCCGGTGCCAACATCTTCAAAAGCGGGTCTGGGTTTTCTAGTTCATTGGTTTTGTTGTACTGCTCGCCAAAGTAATCGGCTTCTTCGAGCGGATTCTTTACCGCTCGCGGCTTATTGGTCGGATTATTGCGAGGCTTTCTTTTTGGCTTTTTGTCTTTGCCTTGTTCTGAATCAGCATTCTTGGCAGACATTTTCCCCTTCTTCCCCCAATACCAAAATGGCTTGGTTCTTTGAAAGTAGTCCTTATGTCAAGTCTCGGTCTAGAAAAAGTTTTTTCTGTGGATAACTCATGATGACTTGTCGGAACGAATCCAATAATGTGCCTATGGAATTTGATCAACTTGTCGACGAACTAGAGGCGAGCTTTGCTCAGCAAAACTTTGACTGGAAGCAAAACATAAATCTGTTAACCATACAAACGATAGAAGGACACTTTGTCGATCTTCTTGCTCCAATTATCGGCTTGGACTTCGTTGCTGGCCTCGATCAACAAAATGCCGATTGGCTTTGTTATTCAAACGCTTGCATCGCAAACCTAAAGCCAAGGACTAACCCCGATCGCGAACTACCTTTACTTCGCCATCAAGAAATTCGAATTGCACAATTTATGTCGACCCTCGAATTACCGATGCGAGTGACCGTCAAGTACCTAAACCAGTCCGAAGCCGCCTTCAACATTTTCGGAGTCGACAGCCAATACCTAATCGCCGACGACAAACAGCTCATCCCATTGCAGTCCATCTATCAATTTCGAATGTTAGGAACCAACTCATGGCAATAAAGTCCTTTCGCCTCGACAATCGCCGACGCACGCTGATTCTTGCCATCGGCCTGTTGCTGGCCGCCATACTCGTGGCCGGAGCACTACTTCAGCAGAGTCGCAGCACCAAGATGTACCTCGTTGCCAACCGAGACCTGGCAGCCGGCACGCAACTATCTGCGCAAGACGTGCGCCTGGCCGAGCTGAATCTTGGTGCTGAGGCCAAGGTCTATCTCACTCAATTCCGGGTGGGCACGGTACTGGCTAGCTCTGTGATTTCGGGCGAACTTATTCCGGTTCGGGCGACCACGACTTCCTTAGCACCAGAAACCAAACCAGTGCGCATAACTCCCACCGATCCCGTGAGCAGACGCATTCGGGTGGGCAGCAGAGTGCAACTCTGGTTTGTGCCGAAGCCCTTGAATTCCGAAACCGCGGCAAATGCGATTCAACTGTTGAGCAACACCGAGGTATTAGCGATACACAAGGGCGAAGTCAGTATGGGTAGAGCCATAGACGACTTCGAACTGGCAGTACCCAATCAAAACCTGACGGCGATAATCACAGCCATCGCCAGCGCAGGATACGTCAGTGTCGTCTCCGAAAGCTAAGGTCGTTGCGCTTTGGTCTCCTTCTGGTTCACTGGGGCGCACCACCATCGCAGCCTGCATTGCTACCGAGTTTGCCAGGCAGGGTAGTCGCACGCTAGTCATTGACGCCGACAGCTACGCGCCAAGCATGGAATTTCAATTTGGCATCGAACAGTCCCAGGCTGGAATTGCAGCGGTCGCCAGAGCTGCGATTCATGAGCGTCTCGATGAAGCACTCTTCGAAAAGCAGGCGGTTGATTTTCAACATGGAAAAGTTTCACTAAGAATCCTCACTGGTCTGTCGATGCCGGATCGATGGCAGGAAGTTGGCTTCGATGGTGTGAATGCAATTCTCGAATTTGCCGAAGAACACTTCGACTGCATCGTCATCGATGTTGCAGCACCTATCGAATTACAAATTGTTCACGAGAAATCACTCGTGGAACGCAACGCAATGACGGTAGCTGCACTCAAACGGGCAACGCATGTTGTTGCGCTCAGCGGGGCTGAGGCTAAGGACGTCCATCGTTTCGTTTGGGACTACCAACAACTGAAATCGCTCGAACTACCTGGCGAACTATTCGTGCTGGTAAACCAATTTCGCACCGCCACCCTCGGGCGCTCCGCTGCCAAGCAAATTGCCGACAGCATCGAAAGGCTTAGCGGCTGCCAGGTTGCCGAATTCATCGACTTCGATCAGTCGGCGGCAGACCGAGCCAAGTTGGATGGGGTGCCAATTACGCTGGCTGGCCGCAATTCCTCGGCCCGCAGCCAAATTGCCAAATTCGTGCTAACTAGACTGAGTTAGGTGTCGACACTCAAAGATTTGATGAAGAAGCAGGGCCAGACGGTCCATGCCGATGTTGAGTGGCTGCACCTGCTCACCGCAGAGTGGCAGCTAATCTCGGATCTCTCCTTTGCCGACCTCGTGCTCTGGGTGCGCGGACTGGACGGAAGCTACCTTGCGGTAGCCAACGCTCGACCATCTAGCGCCTCCACCTTGCTCTACCGCGACATCACCGGGGACGAAGCTCGCAAGCAGTGGCTGCCCGGGCTCGAACACAGCCACGAAACCGGCGAGGTATTTTTTAGTGCCCTTGAGGTGTTCGACGGCAACAAGGCTCGATTCGAAGTCATCCCGGTTCGTCGCCGTGCCTCGGTCAAGAGCGATGCTGTCGAACCAACACCAATTGCATTCATCACTCGCCACACCGCCATCGACGTCACGGTAACCCCTAACCGCATCAGCATCAACTACATGCAGGCGGCAAACGATCTACTCGGCATGGTTTCGAGCGGTCAGTTCCCAGACTTCAACACCCCAACCGGTCCGAAGCGTGGAGCACCACGTGCCTCTGATGGTCTGATCCGACTAGACGAAACCGGAATGGTCACCTTTGCCAGCCCAAACGGAATTTCGGTGCTGAGTCGCATCGGCGTCAAAGGTGAAATCGAAGGCAAGCTTCTGATCGAACAGGTGAGTGCCGCACTCAAGAGTTCTAGCCACGTCGACGAAAGCCTCAGTCTGGTGCTCACCGGTCGCGCTGCCTGGCGTGCCGATGTAGAAGCCGGCCAGGGCACAATCTCGATGCGTGCCATCCCATTCCTGGAGAATGGCGTTCGCGGCGGTTCCATCGTGCTCTGCCGTGATGTGAGCGAACTTCGCCGCCAAGAGCGAGAACTCATCACCAAGGACGCCACAATTCGCGAGATTCACCACCGCGTGAAGAACAACCTCCAGACCGTAGCAAGCTTGCTCAGAATTCAAGCTCGACGCTCAACCAGCGAAGAAGTGCGTGAGGAACTAGATCAGGCGATGCGCCGAGTAAGCGCCATAGCGCTGGTGCACGACACCCTGTCTGAGGGAGTGAACCAGGACCTCAACTTCGATGAAGTTTTCGATCGAGTGCTTTTGCTCACCTCAGAGGTTGCTGCCTCTCACAACACCAGCGTGAAAACACTTATCGATGGAAAATTTGGACAGCTTCGTTCCGACATCGCAACACCACTTGCAGTGGCCCTAACCGAGATAGTTCACAATGCCGTAGAACATGGATTAGCAAACCGCAGTGGTGTGGTTCACGTGAACGCAGAACGCAAACCTAAGAAACTAGATATCACCGTTTCCGACAATGGCACTGGTCTAAAAGACGGCAAAGTTGGTAACGGACTCGGAACTCAAATCATTCGCACTCTCATCGAGGGTGAACTTCGCGGCACCATCTCTTGGCAGAACATCTCCGAGGGTGGAACCCGAGTGGTTATTTCGCTACCTATCTAGGTCTTAAACAAAAAACCCACCCGAAGGTGGGTTTTAAAAAAACTGTTTAGCTTGCGCGACGAGCACGAGCATATTTGCGCTTTAGCGACTTACGCTCGTCTTCAGAAAGACCGCCCCAAACACCGGTGTCCTGGTTTTCTTTGATCGCATATTCGAGGCACTGAGTCGAAACTCCACACTCGCGGCAGATGCTTTTTGCCGATTCAATTTGGTCTACTGCAGGGCCTGTGTTACCAACCGGAAAGAAGAGTTCTGGGTCTTCGGTTAGGCAACGAGATTCGTTGAGCCACTGCATATCCATGTGTTGTTATTCCTTTGAAAAACGTTGATTTTTCGCGCCTTTTAGCCCCGTTACTGCTTGGGATTAGGCTGGTATTCCCTCTGAAAATAGTTCCACAGAGTGACCCGTTTGGCAATACCCAAAGTGAGCAAAAATGACCTTAAAACAGCGCTTTAAAACCCTTGTTTGGCAACTAAAAATCGCCATAATGCTTGTTGCTTTGGAAGCCTCAATCATGGGTCTAGTTTCGTTCAGCGCGATTCCTGGTGGTTTAGTAACACTCAAAGATGCACCAACTTTGTTTGCACTGATCGCAATATTCTTGCTCGCAACATTGCTACTTTTCTTTGTTGCTCGTCAGTTGATTTTCAAAAAACGATGGGCACGCTCTGCTGCTTTTTTCTGGCAGCTAATTCAGCTAAGTGTGGCTTGGAATTCGTTCACCGGTGAATGGGCAAACTTTTATATCGGTGGCTATTTGGTGTTCAGCTCAGTAGCCACGATTTACTTCCTCTTCACTAAAGCGGTGATCGAGGAGACTCAAGAGCAAGTCGACAAAGAATAGTTAGTTAATGCCTAGCTGTTTTTTCAGCATGGCAACGTGGCCGGTGGCCTTCACGTTATAAAGGGCAAGCTCAATCTTGCCTTTTTCGTCAATCACAAAAGTTGAACGAATCACACCTACATACTCGCGTCCATATAGCTTCTTCTTGCCATAAGCACCGTAGGTCTTGTGCACCTCTAGCTCCTCATCTGAGAGCAGCGGGAAGTTGAGGTCCTGATTGGTCTGGAACTTCTTCAACTTGGCGACGCCATCTGGCGAAATCCCAAGCACCGAATAACCAGCCTTCTTGAGCGGGTTTAGGTTGTCGTTAAAGTCACAAGCTTCCTTGGTGCAGCCAGGGGTAGAAGCCGCAGGGTAGAAGTACAAAATGACTTTCTTCCCCTTGTAATCGGCCAAAGAAACCTTGTTGCCATCCTGATCGACCACCTTGAACGCAGGTGCCTTGTCGCCAATTTCTAGGTTCGCCATACCCCCAGCCTAACCGCCAACCGATTGGCAACGGGCCCTGCAAATCTGCTATTCTTGACCCTTGTTGTGCTGTAAAGCCAACTCGCGCCTCTAGCTCAATCGGCAGAGCAACTGACTCTTAATCAGTGGGTTCCGGGTTCAAGTCCCGGGGGGCGCACTTTTTCATTTAAGGCCCGGAAATTATGGGCAACTATTTGGCAGCGCAAATACAGTTATTGCCTAGCTCCAGTGCTCCGAGGCTGCCTATCGCATAGCCTGAATTCGTCGAAGGAGATCTCATGTCAGACGTAACCGAAGCCCAGAAGGCCGAGCTCAAGAAGCAGGTAGACGAGCTTGATGCTCAAGAAAAGGAGCTGGTCTTTGACCGCTTTGATTCTGAGGTTGCCTGGGAGGTTGGACACCTGATCATCGATGAGGCTAAGCAGCGTGGTTATGGTCTTGCCCTTCGCATCATGATGGGCGAGCAGATCTTGTTCCAGTATTCGATGCCTGGCACCAAGGCAGGTAACGAGATTTGGTTGGATCGCAAGGCTCGCACTGTTTACGAGTTTGGCGAGAGCACCGAGCGCGTGGGTACCTATCACTCGTATATGGGTCGCGATTTTTACGAGACACCTTGGATTGATCCATTCACCACAACGAAGCACGGCGGTGGTTTCCCGATTCGCGTGAAAAACAGTTCTGCCGTAATCGGTGCATTTGCACTCTCGGGAGCCCACGGCGAAGAACATGGTTTCCTAGTCGAAATGCTGCGCAGGTACCTAGCCAAATAAAGTAGCAGTATGGAAATTCATTTTGCGCCAGCCGGAGTAATGCCCGAAGAGCCAGAGCGAATTTCAAAGAAGCCGGCGAAGCGCCGCGTTCAAATTGAGCGAGCCAAGGGTCTTTTTAAGTCCGGCCAAACCTATAGTGAAACGCAAGTCAACATCTTGTTGATGCAGCTTTTTCAAGATCACGTTTTTGCACGCAGGGCGTTGGTTGAAGAAGCATTTCTGGAGCGCACCAAAGACGGATCGAGCTACTGGGTCAAGCCTTAGGCTTGGTCTATGACCTCTCTTGACCGCATTCTCTATGGCGCCGCGTATTACAACGAGTATCACCAGGCGAAGGTAACCGACGAGAACGGCATCGAGATTGCCGCCCGCACCGACGAAGATTTCCGATTGATGCGTGAGGCTGGGCTGTCAGTGATTCGCGTTGGAGAGTCGGTCTGGCAGAAGTGGGAGCCTGAAGAAGGCAAGTTTGACCTCGAGTGGTTGCAGCCGATTCTGGATCGTGCTGCGGCAAGTGGAATCTCGGTAATCATCGGCACTCCGACTTACGCACTACCGCGCTGGATATTTCTGAAGCACCCAAATGTGGTGGCACACCGCGCCACGGGAGTGCCGATTCCATATGGACACCGGCAAAATTCTGATTATTCCTCGGCGGAGTTTCGTGCACTTTGCGAGCCGGTGATTCGCAAAATGGTTTCGCGTTATGCATCCCATCCTGCGGTAATCGGTTGGCAGGTGGACAATGAGCCGGGTGCCGAGTTACTGCACAACGATGGTGTTTTTGCTTCCTTCATTGAGTCGCTCCGTGAGGAATACGGAACCGTTCAAAATCTGAATGCGTCTTGGGGATTGACTTATTGGTCACACGCCTTGGGGTCATTTGAAGAACTGTGGCGACCAGATGGAAATACCAATCCGAGTTACCTTTTGGCTTGGCGTCGACACCAGGCACGCATCACCGACGAGTTTTTGCAGTGGCAACGAGAGATTGTTCGCTCACTAATTCCTGCTGAGCAGTTCATCACGACCTGTGTTGCTCTGAATCGTCCGGGCATGGACACTTTTACTATCGGTGAATCTTTAGACGTGACTTCGGTGAACGTTTATTACGCATCGCAAGATGGACTCGAGCATCCGACCAAACAATTCTCCGGTTCTATTCCTGCGCCGATGTGGGTTGCTCTTGCTGGTGCAAGCGCGCTGAATATGATTTGCGATACTTCGCGAGGAATCAAGCAGGAGAACTTCTTGGTTACCGAGACCAACGGCAATTCGATCTCGCAGGGGCCGGCGATGGCAGCCTTCCCGCACTATCCCGGTCAGTTCAAGCAGGCCGCAATCAACATGGTGTCTCGAGGCGCTGAGCTGGTGGAGTACTGGCACTGGCACACTCTGCCATACGGCATCGAGAATCACTGGGGCGGCGTGTTACCGCACTCACTGCAGCCAGGACGCTCCTATGAGGCGTTTAGAGACACCGCCAAGGCTTTGGATGTCATCTCAGACTTGGGCAAGCTGAAGCCGGCTGCCGAGGTGGCTTTGGTGGTTTCCACCGCTTCGCGCTGGGCCTTTGAGTTCCAGGGGCCTTTGCGCCAGGGTAATGGTTGGGTCGATCCGTTGAGCTATGAGCGCACCATGCAGTCCTCATATGAGATTGCATATTCGAGTGGCCTAGGCGTGCAGATGATTGGCGATAACCAGTTGCCGCTTGGCGACGTAGCCGGATTCTTGGCTAAGCACCCAATCATGATTTTGCACAGTTTGTACATTGCTTCGGACGAGGTTCTGAAGTTTGCCCGTGAGTATGCAGAGGCAGGCGGCCACTTGGTGATTACGCCACGCACCGGATTCACTTTGCCTAATGGAGTGGTTCGCACCGAGGTCGCTCCTTACGGTTTCACCGATGTTGTCGGTAGTTACAACGAGTACTCGAACCTGAACTCACCGGTGAATGCAGTCACAGCGAATGGTGAACGGGTTGGTGCTGGTTATGGCTGGCTCGATGAGTTGCAGCCGATCGACGGAGCAGAAGTTTCTTTGCGACTTGACCACCCGTTCTTTGGTGAGTTTGCTGCATTGACTAGGTCGTCGCTTGGTAAGGGAAGCGTGCGTTACCTTGCGGTTTATCCGGATGCGGAATTGTCAAAGTTCGTTGGTGCGCAACTGGTGAATGAAATTTCATTCGCATCACCAATCAGTTCTGATTCTGAAAGCGTGATTGTGAACCGTGCGACATTAGCCGACGGTCGAACCGCGTATTTTGTTTTCAACTGGAGTTGGAAGCCAGCGCAGTTGAATTTTGCAAGCGAATTGCATGCTGTGATAGCAGAAACCCCAGGGGAGATCTCCGCCTGGGGTGTTCAAGTGTTTACTGATTAGTTCAGTGTGACGCTTGCTTCTGCTTCGAGCTTGTTAACGTTCGAGGCTGCGTGAAGTTGGAAAGTGCCAGCCTCGTAGTTCCATCCGTTGTCGTAGTTCGCGAATTCGCGTCCCTTGATGTTGATGGTGACTTCCTTGGTCTCGCCAGCGTTGGCGTGAACCTCTGAGAAGCCAACCAGCCAACGTACTGGGCGGTCGATCGCGGAGTCTTTGCGAGATGCGTAGATCTGAACCACGTGCTTACCCCTGCGGCTGCCGGTGTTGGTGACCTTGACCTTGGCGGTGAGGTCCTGGCCGCCGTTAGCTGTGGCCGGGGCCTCGATGCTGTCGACGCTCCAGGTGGTGTAACCGAGGCCGTAGCCGAACTCGTAGGCAGGCTTGAGGTTGTGCTTGAGCCATGCGCGGTAACCGATGTGAATACCCTCTTCGTAGGCAACGTAGTTGCCAGGCTGCGAGGCGTCGCAGTTGGTTACTGGAACATCTTCGAATTTGTCGGCCCAAGTGGTCGGTAGGCGGCCACCTGGCTCGGCAGCGCCGGTGAGCATGTCAACCAGAGCGTTACCCATCTCCTGGCCACCGAAATAGGTGAGCAGCACGGCACGAACCTTGTGACGCCAAGGTAGTAGAACTGGCGAACCAGAATTGACGATGACGATGGTGTTTGGGTTTACTGCAACTACCGCTTCAACAAGTTCGTTCTGACGACCAGGGAGATCCAGGTTCTTGCGGTCGATACCCTCTGACTCAACGCGTGAGTTGGTGCCAACTACAACGATGGCTAGATCCGATGACTTAGCTGCAGCAACCGCATCTGCAATGTTCTTGTCGCCAAGGTTTGCGTCGGCTTCGATTCCGAAGGTGAAGTTCTGAGCTGCAGCAGAAAGTCCAGTGCGTCCGCGCCAGTCAACTTCGATGTCGATGTTTACAGGCTTGCCTACCTCGAAGGTGTGCTTTTTGCTAGCAAACGGTGGGTCCATCAATGGAGCAAATGGATCTTCCGTGTCTAGTGGAAGGTGCTTGTCTAGGAATACTTCGCCGTCGAAGAAAATCTTGGTTGGTTGCACAGTGGCAAAACCAAAAAGTTCTTCGCTAGTTTCAGTCGGAGTGTAAACAGTCGAGAGCTTCAATTTTGACGTGGTTGGGATCGGAACATCCATCGCGCCAAGCCAAAGCAAGCTGCTGCCAAGGCGTTCTTCAACATAGATTACTTTGTCGTTTTCGTCCAAGAATTCAACGTGAACCCCAGGGCTATTGGTACTTGGGTTGCGGAGTGAGTGTTGTGGCAGTTCGCCGATGCCAACTTGAACTACGGCTCCAATTGAGTAGCGGAGGTTGGTACCAAGTTCAGTCTTGAGTGCGTCGAGTGGAGTGACCACTGTCTTTGGCATAACGGTTGCCGAGCCGCCGCCCTGGGTGCGGGCTGCGCTTGCGTTGTGTCCGAGTAGGGCAACCTTGCCAGCGTCCTTGAGGTTGAGCGGAAGAATGCCATCGTTCTCGAGAAGAACTGCACCCTCAGAGGCTGCCTTGCGAGCGAAGACCACTCCATCAGCAGGGATGTCGTTGCTTCGGGCTGGAGCTGCTGGAGTTTTGCCGTCCTTGCCAATTGCGCCAACGCGGTCGGCTAGCACGAGCAGGCGAGTGATCTTGCGATCGATGGTCGCCTCGTCGATTTCGCCGTTCTTGACCGCTGCCACCAGGGCATCGCCCCAAGGGCCAACCGGGCCAGGCATAACTAGATCTTGCTCGGCTTTTGCCGACTCAAGGCTGCGAACCGCGGTCCAGTCTGAAACTACAACGCCATCGAAGTTCCACTTGCTGCGCAGTGGATCCTGCAGCAGGTCATTCTCAGTGGCGGTTACGCCATTGATCTGGTTGTAAGAGCTCATGATGGTCCAGGCTTTGCCATCGACCACTGCGTCTTCGAATGGGCGAAGGTAGAGCTCGTTCAAGGTGCGCTCGTCTACACGGATGTCTACGGTGTAACGATCGGTTTCGAAGTCGTTAGCAACGTAGTGCTTAGGGCAAGCACCTTTACCAAGTGATTGCATTCCCTTGCTGTAGCTTGCTGCAAGAGCACCGGTCAACATGGCATCTTCACTTAGACATTCGAAGTGACGACCACCAAGAGGTGTGCGGTGCAAGTTGATGGTTGGGCCAAGCACAACGTCAACGCCTTTGCGTGCTGCTTCGCGAGCAAGCACTCGACCGTACTCAGTTGCGAACTCGATGCTCCAGGTTGAACCTAGTGCAGTTCCCGATGGGAGGTTTAGAGAGTTGTCGCGTTCATCCCAGAACTCACCGCGGACACCCGCAGGACCATCAGAGAAAAGCATCTTGCGCAAACCGATTTTTTCGTTTGGAACAGAGTTCCAAAAATCGAAACCGGTGAGGAAGGCTACTTTCTCTTCGAGTGAAAGTTTTGCGGTGAGTTCGACAGCCTTGTCGTATGACATTTTGTACTTTCTTGTTGTTGCTGAATTAAATGACGCCAGTTGCGAGCATGTGCTTACGTTCTTCGCGACGCTTAGCCTGCTCGATTGGGTCTGGTACTGGAGCTGCCATCATTAGTCGCTTGGTGTAGGCGTGCTGCGGCTTGGTAGATACCTGTTCGCCTTCGCCCCACTCAACGATTTCACCCTGGTACATCACTGCAATGCGGTGACTTAGGTGGTGAACCACGGCGAGGTCGTGCGAGATAAATAGGTAAGCAACCTTGGTGCGCTCCTGGATCTCAAGGAAAAGGTCAAGTACGCGAGCCTGAGTGCTCAAGTCCAATGCCGAAACCGGCTCGTCACAGACGATGAGCTTCGGATCTAGGGCAAGTGCACGAGCAATCGCGATGCGCTGACGCTGGCCACCAGAGAATTCACGAGGACGACGGTCGGCTGCGTCGGTAGGTAGTGCAACTGCATCAAGCAGTTCGCGCACGCGCTTTGAAGCAGCTTCCTTGGTCCAGTCACGAACCATCAGTGGCTCTGCCAAGATCTGCTCGATGGTCATCGATGGGTTCAATGATGAGTAAGGGTCCTGGAAAACTACCTGGATGTCGCGAGCTAGGTCGCGGCGTTCATCACGTGAAGCGTGTGAGATCTCGTGACCGTTTAGCTTGATCGAACCTGCGGTAACTGGAGCAAGACCAAGCACGGCACGACCGAGAGTGGTCTTACCCGAACCTGATTCGCCAACCAGACCAACGCACTCACCAGGACGAATGTCTAGTGACACACCCTTGAGCGCCTTGAAGTCCTTTTTGCGACCTTTGCCCTTGTAGGTAACTTCTACGTTTTCAATGTTTAACAGAGTCATGATTAGTTACCCTTCGGTGCTACGTACTTACCGCGTCCTGGACCGCCCTCGAGAATCGAGTTCAGCAGTTGCTGGGTGTATGGGTGCTTTGCGCGCTTGAAGATTTCAACAACGCCACCGGCTTCTACGATTCGACCGTTCTGCATCACGTTGATGTAATCGCAAAGGTCGGCAACCACACCGAAGTTGTGGGTAACCAGTAGAAGTGCAGTGTTGGTTTCTTTCTGCAGTTCGCGAAGCAGGTCAAGAACTTCGGCCTGAACGGTAACGTCCAACGCGGTGGTTGGTTCGTCAGCGATGATCAGATCTGGGTTACAAGAAACTGCACCAGCGATGAGCACACGCTGCGCCTGACCACCAGAGATTTCGTGAGGGTACTTCTTCATGGTGGTGGTTGGTGAAGGAATACCTACGCGCTCGAGCAAACCAATTGCGCGAGTGGTGGCTTCCTTCTTTGAAATACCAAGCACTTTTACCATTGGCTCAACTAGTTGAGTACCGATGGTGAATGAAGGGTCGAGGTTGCTCATCGGCTCCTGAGGAATGTAGCTGATGCGGCCACCGCGAATCTTGTCGTATGACTTTCCAGCTGCACCGCGAAGCTCTTCGCTTTCGAACTGAATCGAACCGGCAACTACGCGACCACCGGCAGGTAGCAAACCAAGCACTGAGAACGCAGTCTGGGTCTTACCCGAACCTGATTCACCAATTAGGCCAACTACTTCACCCTTGTGAATCTTTAGGTTTACGTTGTGCACAACCTGCTTGATTCCGCCGGCACCATCAGGATAACCAACCGCGAGGTCCTTAACCTCGAGAATTAGGTCCTTGCCCTTAGGCGCACCTTCGGCATGAACAATGGTCTGCTCGGCTGCGTCATCGGCTGCCTGCTGAGCGGAGCTCTTGCCAGCGGTTACCTTCTTGCGGCGAGGGCCGGTGCGCTCAAGTTCGTCGCGCACGGTGTTCGCAAAGATCACGAGCGAGATAGAAATCAGCGCGATGGTGATGCTCGGCCAAACCAAAAGAATCGGGAAGTCGTAAATCTTCATGAACGCTTCGTTGAGCATTGCACCCCATGAAGGAGTGTTGCGGTCGCCTAGACCAAGGAACTCAATACCTGACTGAATTGCGATTGCGATAGATGCAACTATCGCGGTCTGGATGATGATCGGCGCACGAACCACGCCGAGGATGTGGCGTCCGATAATGCGTACGTCGGTAAGACCAGCAACACGAGCAGCGTCAACATACAACTCGTTGCGCACTCCACGCACGGTGGTGTAAACCAAACGGAAGTATGCCGGTGACATCAAGACACCGAAGATCGCCATCGAGAACCACATAGAGGGGCCGATAACGGTGATCGATGCAAGCAAGACCACGAGGCCAGGCAATGCCATAACGATTGAGGTAATCCAATTCGAAACATTGTCGAACCAACCGCCGAAGTAACCGGCAATCAAACCGGTGAGCACACCACAGACGATTGCAACGATCACTGCAACAGATGCTGTCATCAAGCTGAATCGAGTTGACATGGCAAGGCGAGTAAATACGTCGCGTCCAGCACTGTCTGCTCCGAACCAGTGGTCGGCGCTAGGCATGGTCAATGACGAGTAGATGTCTGGAACATTCGGGTCCCACGGGCTAACCATTGGAACGATGATTCCGAACAGGATGAACGCAACAATGATCGAGACTGATGCGATTCCAAGTGGGTTGCTAAGAACCTTGAGAGCGAGGCTGTCGCTACGTTTTTTGTTACTCATGACAAACGCACCTTAGGGTTTAGCGCTGCTGAAAGCAGATCGACGATTAGGTTCATGGCGATAACGATCATCGCGGTGATCATTACCAAGCCCATGATGGTTGGAATGTCGCTCATCGCAGTTGATGAAACCGCTACTGGGCCAAGCCCAGGAATTGCGAAGATCTGCTCGATCAAAATCGAGCCACCAATCATTCCCACGAACTGAACACCGATGATTGAAAGTGCTGGGCCAGCTGCGTTGCGGAGTACGTGCTTGTAAACCACGCGCTGGAATGAGAGACCACGAGCACGAAGAGTGCGCACGTAGTCCATCTCTAGGGCGTCCTTCACCGAACCACGAACCTGATTCGATGCGGCTGCGATACCCGAGAAAGACAGTGCCAAAACTGGGAGAGTCACCGAACGGAACCACTGGTAAGGGTCATCTGCAAATTGGGTGTAACCCACGGCGTTGAACCATGGAAGTTGGATTGCAAAAACTGCGGCAAGGAAGAATGCCACTAGGAAACCAGGCACTGCGAATCCAAGTAGACCAATGAACTGCACGAAGCGGTCGATGATTCCACCGTAAACAGCGGCCAAGGTTCCAAGAATTATGGCAACGACAATCGCGACCAAAGTGGTGATCGAAACGATTTGAAGTGTGATGGCCAGACGCGGGAACAAGATTGCCGCAACTGAATCTGGCATTGACCAAGCGTTACCTAGATTTAGCTGTACCGCTCCAGTAAGCCAATTTACATACTGGTCGAAGAATGGGAGGTCGAGTCCAAGCTCGTGGTTTTTCTGTGCCACGGCTTCTGCAGTGGCCTCAAGGCCAAGCATCAAACGGGCAACGTTTCCTGCACCTAGGTGCATCAAAAAGTAAGCAAGAAAGCTCACTGCAAAAAGCATCAATAGCCCGTTGGCTATGCGCTTGATAATGAAGGTCAGCATTTGAATCCAATCAAATGCGTCGTGCTAACACGACGCTGTGTTACAAAAAAGTTTTTCTAGAAAAGTGGGCTGGGAGCATGGCCCCCAGCCCACTTCTTCACCTAGTAATGAATTACTTGATGTTGTATAGGAACGGAATGATGTTTCCGGTCTGTGGTGCCTTGATGGTAGCGGTCTTGTAGACGAAGTTCGCCTGCTTTGCGTACCATACGCAGAACCATGCATCCTCGGTTAGCGCCTTGTTTAGTGCCTTAAGGATTGGGCCGCGCTTGTCAGCAGTTGCAGCCTTGTAGTCTGCGATTGCCTTAGTTACAGCTGCGTTTGCGTAACCTTCCTGGTTGAAGGTTGCGTTGCGGGTCAACATGAAGTTGATCAAGGTCCAAGGCTCACCTGAGCGCTCGAACTGCATTAGGTAAGCGTTGTACTTGTTGCCAAGGATGTTGGAGATGAAGGTACCGCCAGCTTCAGCAGTCTCCTTTACCTTGATGCCGATCTTGCCCAACTGTGCGTTGATGATGTCGTAAACAGCCTGACCGAAGTAAGGTGCGAAGGTTGGCATGGTGATGGTGCAACCCTTAGCAAACTTGCTAGCAGCCATTAGCTTCTTAGCAGCAGTGACGTCGTACTTGTACATTGCGTCGAATGACTTGTCGAATCCAGCGTTGTAGGTAGGGATGTACTGAGCGGTTGGTGAACCGTTTCCACCCTCAAGGCTCTTAACCATTGCAGCGCGGTCGAACACCATGTTGATTGCCTTACGAACGTTTACGTCCTTGATACATGAACCCTGCTTACCAGTGCGGTCGTCAAAGTAGATACCCTTTGCGTCAACGTATGACTGTGAGGTGCTTAGACCTGCGCCTACTAGTGACTTTGCAGCTGATGGGTCAGCAACGTTTCCACCCTGAACAGTTCCAGAACGAAGAGCGTTAACCAAAGCGGTCTGGTCTTCGTAGATGTAGATGGTTAGGTTGTCGTAAGCACGCTCAGCCTTGTTCCAGTAGTTAGGGTTCGCGGTGTAAACGTACTTTGAACCTGCGATGGTAGCTGCAGTGTCAAGAACGTATGGACCTGAACCAACTGGAACGGTTGCTGTGCTCTTAGGTGAACCGATAGTACCTGCAGTGTTTGCTAGGTAGTGAAGGAACGCTGGGTCTGACTGGCTCAACTTGATGACAACGGTGTCAGTTCCCTGAGCGGTAGCAGTTGACATTGAGTCAAGGTAGTTAGCGGTTGGGCCGTTTCCTGCCTTGAAAGCCTTAAGGCTTGCTACAACGTCAGTTGCATCCAGTGAAGATCCGTCGGTGAACTTAACACCGCTGCGAATCTTTAGGGTTAGCACGGTCTGTGCGTTGTTGTATGCCCAGCTGGTTGCTAGCCAAGGAACGATGGTGCCGTTCTCGGTCTCGTGCATTAGCTGGTCGTAGCTAGCCTGGAAGAACCAAACGCGGTTTCCAGCTTCTGCCTTGTCGTAGCTCAGTGTGGTTGGCTTGGCAATTGCGCCAAGAGTTAGGGTTGTGCCAGCTGCCTGTGAGGCAGTAACAGTTCCCATAGCAAGCGCAGCAGTAGCAATAACTGCGGCAAACGCCTTAACGAACTTCATAGTTTCTCCTGTTGGGTGAATGCCGCAGGTCGGGTCCGACTTGCGGTTAGTTAAAAATTAGTGGTAAAAACTAAGTGAACATTTAGTTATTTGCCCTTTGTAACCATTTTGTTATCGATAACAAAATCTGGCTATTTATCGGCAATCTAGGCTAAAACACTGGGATTCAGGAGCGCGAAAAGGGGCGAAATGGCAAGACCAAAAGGCGATGCCGCGGTAAATGCCGCTCGCAAGCGCGAAATCCTCAAGGCCGCCTTCGATGTCTTCTCCAGAGACGGTTACCAGGGCAGCTCGCTTAGTCAAATTTCTGAAATCGTGGGCATGACTGAGGCCGGCATTCTGCACCACTTCAAAACCAAGGCCAATTTACTAACCGCAGTCTTGGATTATCGAGACGAAGCATCCCGCGGGTTGGTAGAGGGATTCAACACTGATGGCATCGGTTTTGTGAAAGCTTGGTTAAATCTAGTTAGTTACAACATTTCTGCTCCAGGTATTGTTGAGCTTTTTTGCGTGGTTTCTGCAGAAAGCACTAGCGCAAATCATCCAGCGCATCAATTCTTTAAAAAACGCTATGCCGAAACTATCGCTATGGCAACTGAAGCTATGACAGATTTGCAGAAAAACAATTACATTCGCAAAGATGTCGATCCAGAAGATTTGGGTCGGGCGCTAATTGCACT
>Ga0228703_1000936_pt1 | contig 18864 bp, 15 predicted proteins | sample McNCre217_Aug_MG_3_FD_178020 | JGI IMG/M metagenome (GOLD analysis project Ga0228703, IMG submission 178020) | Freshwater microbial communities from McNutts Creek, Athens, Georgia, United States - 29-17_Aug_MG | ecosystem: Environmental > Aquatic > Freshwater > Creek | place: USA: Georgia... | reverse complement strand
TCTGCCCCTGATCGAGCAACCACTTCGAAAGTTTTCCGGCGAGGGTGGTCTTACCGCTACCCTGCAAACCAGCCAACATGATTACGGTTGGTGCCTTCTTGGCAAAGTTCAGCTTGCGCTGTTCACCGCCGAGAATCGCCTGGAGCTCCTCGTTAACAATCTGGACCACCTGCTGCGCAGGGTTTAGAGCCTTTGATACCTCGTCACTAAGGGCTCGTTCGCGAACCTTGCCAGTGAAATCCTTGACTACATCGAGGGCAACATCGGCCTCTAGCAGGGCACGGCGGATTTCTCTGAGAGTGGCATCGATGTCAGCCGGGCTGAGTTTGCCTTTGCTTCTTAGGTTCTTGAACGTCTCGACAAGACGATCCGAAAGATTGCCGAACACTTACCCAACCAATCCGCTTGCAAATTCTTTAGCGTCGAAAAATGCGAAATCCTTGATGCCTTCGCCAACACCTACCAATTTAACCGGAATTCCAAGTTCGCGCTGAATCGAATAAACAATTCCACCCTTGGCTGTGCCGTCTAACTTGGTCAAAACAATTCCGGTGACATTGGCCACCTCAGCAAAGGCCTTTGCCTGAACCAATCCGTTTTGACCTGTGGTTGCATCAATCACCAAAAGTGTCTCGGAAATCTGAGCATTCTTTTCAACCACACGCTTGATTTTGTCTAGCTCGGCCATCAAATCTTTTTTGTTCTGCAAACGACCAGCAGTGTCAATAATGGCAACATCCGCGTCATTGCGAAGAGCAAGCTCTACAGTTTCGAATGCAACCGAAGCCGGGTCTTGACCTTCAGCCTTCGGGCGAATCAATTGGGCATTCGCGCGCTCGGCCCAGGTGGCAATCTGTTCTACTGCGGCTGCACGGAATGTATCGGCTGCACCGATCACCACTCGCCAGCCACCCTCGTTCAACCAGTTCGAAAGCTTGCCGATGGTAGTGGTTTTACCAACACCGTTAACTCCAACCACCAAGATCACATACGGCAACTTGCCATCGGCAAGATTAAGTTGACTGTCTTCGCGTTCTAGTGATTCCGCAATCAAGTCAGTAAGTATGACTTTTAGATCAGCTTCAGATTTTGCGCCTGACTTTTTTGCTCGCTGCTTAACTTTTTCAACAATATCCACAGCGGCATCCAAACCAAAGTCCGCCTGAATCAAAACATCTTCAAGATCATCAAGATTCTCGACATCAAACTTGATGCGAGTAAAGAGTGACTTCAGGTTCTTCTTAAAACTTCGCTTCGGAAGTTCAACCTGTTCCAGCTCAACATCTGCTTCAGGAGCAACAACTTCTTCAACAACAGGTTCCGATTCAGGAACTACAACTTCTTCGACGACTGGCTCTGGCTCTGGCTCTGGCTCTGGCTCTGGCTCTGGCTCTGGCTCTGGCTCTGGCTCTGGCTCTGGCTCTGGCTCTGGCTCTGGCTCTGGAATAACTTCTACTTCGGGCTCTTCGAGTTCAATAGGAGCTGTCGGTGTGTCTTCCTCAATCACCTCAGGCGCAACTACCTCAGGTTCTTCTTTACGCTTTTTGCGCCAAAAGAACAGGCCAGCCATTTAGGCCTTAGCTTCGATGCGCTGACCAACGATTCGAGAAATACCGTCGTCCTGCATCATCACACCGTAAACAACGTCTGCGATTTCCATGGTGCGCTTTTGGTGAGTAACCAAAATTAGCTGTGAGTTCTGACGCAAAGTTTCGAGGATGTGCAGCAAGCGGGTTAGGTTCACGTCGTCAAGTGCTGCCTCAACCTCATCCATGATGTAGAACGGCGAAGGACGAGACTTGAAGATCGCCATCAAGAATGCAATTGCACCGAGAGACTTTTCACCACCGGATAGCAAGCTCATACTCATCCACTGTTTACCGGCCGCTTTTACGCGCACTTCGATACCGGTGTTGAGAATGTCATCAGGTTCAGTGAGAGTCATCTGGCCTTGACCACCAGGGAATAGCTGAGGCAGGATGTCGAGGAATGCTGCCTTGGTGTCTTCGAATGCAGATACAAAGATGTCTTGCATCTTGGCGTCGATTTCCTCGATGATGGTCTGCAAGTCTTTTCGAGTCTGAGTAAGGTCGGCAAGTTGCTCGGTGAGGAACTTGTGACGTTGCTCAAGTGCATTGAATTCTTCAAGAGCCAGTGGGTTAACTTTGCCAAGGCGATCAAATAGTCGCTCGGCTTCGCGAAGGCGCTTGGTTTGCTCCTCGCGGTTGAACGGCTTCTTGCCACCTTCGACAGTTTCGTCATCGATCAGCTGATCTGGTCCGTACTCGGCAAGCAAGATTGACTGTTCAAGACCGAGTTCGTCGCTTGCCTTGGCAACCAGGTTGGCAAGGTTGATGCGCTTGTCGTGGTTTTGAAGTTCAAGATTGTGAACGCCCTGCACCAATTCACTGTGCTTCATCTGTAGCTCAGCAGTCTCGCCGCGCAAGCGCACTAGGTCCTGGTTCTGATTGTTTCGTTCGTGTTCGGCTTCATGGAGACGAACCTTGGCCTCAGATGCGCTCTCGGCGACTGCATCCATTAGCAGCGGTAGTGAGGCGAGCACCTTGCGAGCCGATTCCAACTGTGCTGCTTGAGCAATGGCGGCGGCTTTGGCTCGCTCGATAGCGTCCTGTGCTTCAGAAACCTGTGAACGCAAGGTAACTGCGCGCTCGCGCTCCACTCGGACGCGCTCGACTGCCGCACCCAATTCAACGCGAACGTTCAATTCACGGGTGCGCTCTTGTTCAAGGTTGTCTGCCAGGGTCTGACGGTTTGCGTATGAAACTACCGGGCGCTGTTGAGCAGCGAATTCATCGTGCAGCCAAACTGCCTCACCGAGTTTTGTTTCTGCTTCGCTGATTCCTGATCGTGCGCCATCAGCAGCTTGGTTCAAACGGTTGAACTCAGCTTCCGCGGCTTCAACTGCAACGCGTGCTCGTCCAAGAGCTTCCGCGTTCTTGGCCAGTTGTGCATCGTGCTGGTTAAGTTCAGCAAGTGCGTCCTTAGAACTTTGCTTTGCAGCTTCTTCGGTTGCGCGTGCTTGTGCAAGCTCACCCTTCGAACGTTCGAGAGTTGAGTTCACTTCAGCAATTCGGGATTCAGCAGCATCACGCTCTGCAACGAGCTGAAGCTTAGATGGCTTGCTTTGCGATCCACCACGAATTACAGATTCAGAAAGCACATCGCCATCGAGAGTAATCAAAGTAAGTTTGGCAACAGACGTATCGCTTGCATAAAGATTTCTTGCCGAATCCAGATTGTCAACGATTACAACGTTTCCAAGTAACGACAAGATTCCACTAGGTGCATCAACCACTGATGCAGCTGAGCGTGCTCCGGCTACATTCGGGATATTTTCCGCAGCGCCGCGAGCATCAACATCGGCAACGATTAGCTCTACTCGCCCGCCGTCGCTCTTCTTGAGGTGTTCGATTGCCGCGAGACCTTCTTCGCGAGATTCCGCAACAAGCGCATCTGCCAATGGCCCAAGCGCTGCCGCAATTGCGTTTTCAAAACCGGTCTCGATTTTCATGTGCGATGCAACAAGACCGCGAATACCACGGAGGCCAGCGGCAGCAAGTTCGGTTGCGCCGTCTTTTTGCTTAAGAGTTAAATCAAGGGCGCTGCGCTTGGCCTCGAGTGAATCGCGCTCGCGCTCAGCCTGGTGAATTGCATCGCGAACAGTTTCGATGTGCGCCTGTGCTTCGCTCACCGCACGCTGCGCTGCGTCATAGCGGGCCTCGAGCGAGCCATCACCGGCCTGTTGGCTTTTTAGCTCAGACTCCAAGGTTTGATACTCGCTGCGAGCAGTGTTCAAGCGATCCTGTGCATCGCCAAGTGCGCCCTCCTGGCGCAGCATTTCATTGCGGAGTCCGGCCAGGCGGGATTCAGCAACGGTTACCTCATTGGCGAGGCGGGCTTTTTCCAAGTCGAACTTGGAGAGCAAAGTGTTCTGCTCGGCGATTTCGTTGTCGTACTTCTCAAGAATGTCGCGGGCTTCAGCGCGAGCCGCTTCTGCTTCCTTCAAAGCACCTTCGAGGCGAGTAACTACGTTTTCGAATTCTCCGATTTGAGCTTCGGCAATTTGAGCCTCGGTATCGATGGCTGCGAGATCAAGCTGAGCTCCGCCAGCATCCGCGCGTGACCCGAGCAAAGCAACTCGCTGATTGGCCAAGGTTAGTAGTGAGCGAAGACGCTCGCTCAATGCATCAAACTGATATGAAATATTTCTCGCTGCGTCCAACTCGCCTGATACCTGCGAGTTTTCGATCGTGCGAATTCTTTGGGTGTTGGTTTCGATAAGTTGCTGAATGATGTTGCGTTCAGCTTTGCTATCGGTTTCGCTTTTGGCAGTGTGTTCAAGAGCCGCGTGTAGTTCGGTGATATCAGACGCAATCAAACGTGCTTTGGCGTCGCGTACGTTGGCAGCGATATCTTGTGCCTGGCGCGCAACTTCGGCTTGTTGTCCAAGTGGCTTGAGCTGGCGGCGAACTTCGCCAGCCAAGTCGTTCAAGCGAGTGAGGTTGATCTGCATCGCTTCGAGTTTGCGCTCGGTTTTCTCTTTGCGACGACGGTGTTTCAAGATACCGGCGGCTTCTTCGATGAAACCGCGACGCTCCATCGGTGATGCTGTGAAAATTTCAGTCAGTTTTCCCTGACCAACAATTACGTGCATCTCTCGACCAAGGCCAGAGTCACTCAACAGTTCCTGAACATCAAGCAAACGACAGGCTTCGCCATTGATTGCATATTCACTACCGCCGTTGCGGAACAAAGTACGAGAAATTGTTACTTCGGTGTAGTCGATCGGTAGTGCGCCATCGGTGTTGTCGATGGTGAGCAATACCTCGGCACGCCCTAGTGGCCCCTTAGTGGCGCTTCCCTTAAAGATGACGTCTTCCATTTTTTCGCCACGGAGCGATTTGGCGCCTTGCTCACCCATTACCCAGGCGATGGCGTCGAAGACGTTGGACTTGCCGTGACCGTTCTTACCGACAATGGCGATAACGCCAGGCTCGAAGTCAAAGGTGGTTGGTTGCGCGAAGGATTTGAAACCCTTGAGGGTGAGGCTCTTCAGATACAAGCTCAGACACCCCTTTAATTACTCAGGCGGAGGAATTCACGCCTAACCAGTCAAAAATACCCTATTCATAGGGTCGCTTTTGCCAACTACTTAGGCTCTGGAGCGCGCTTTTTGGCACTTTGGGCAAAAATGAGACCCGCGATTCATCCAAGCCTCCCGGCGAATCGGCGTGCCACACCTCGGGCAGGGAATATCGGTCATGCCATAGGCGTTAAGTGAGACGTCAAAATAACCGCTCTCACCGTTCACATTTTTGTACTGTTCGTCGAATGAGGTGCCGCCCTGCTCAACCGCCGCTTCAAGAATGTGCTTTATTGACGACATCAAAGTTTCGAAAGTCGGCCCAGAAATACTGTTGGCCGGTTGGTCATAGTGCAACCTGGTCTGCCAGAGCGCTTCGTCTGCGTAGATATTGCCCACTCCGGAGAGCACTTGCTGATCTAGTAGAACTCGTTTTACGCCAGAGGCTTTCTTTTTGAACTTTGACTTCACAGTCTCGGGGTCAAAGTTTTCATCTAGCGGATCACGAGCGATGTGTGCTGCCGATTTTGGAATGAGGTTCTGCCACCACTTACCTCGTCCAACTCCTTGCGAGTAACCTCCGGGATTTCCATCTGCGGTATTTACCAATTCGTCGATTGCCAGTGAGCCGAAGATTCTCTGATCAATAAAGCGAAACTCGATTGCTTTGCCGCGCGGGGTTTCCGCGTGAATCACCACACGGGTTAGTTTGTCTTCTGGGGCGCCGGGTTTGCGAAGCAGCATCTGACCGCTCATGCCAAGGTGTCCGACCAGTGCCAGCGGTTCCGATTTTCCGGCGACTTCGAGTGGCATCCACAAAAACTTTCCACGCCTGACAACCCCAAGAATTTTCGCGCCTACCAAAGTCTTAACGAAATCTTTTGGTCCAGCTAAATGGCGCTTAAGGCTGCGCGAATCGAGAATCTCGATTGATTTAACTGTTGCGTTCGTTAGTGCCGGCGCCAGGCCGGCACGGACAGTTTCGACCTCAGGTAATTCAGGCATCAGCGACGCTTGCGTGGATTTTTAGTCTTAGGCACTGCATCGATTAGTGCGTCGAGGGCCTTGATGGCAGCAGAAGTCTCTGCAGACTTTTTGGTGCGTCCTTCGCCGTGACTAATCTCCTCGCCGTTGATCAGCAAGGTGCTGAAATATTCACGGTTGTGGTCCGGGCCTTCGAAGCGAGTCTTGTAGTGCGGTGTGCCCCGCCCCAAAGCCTGAACTCGCTCTTGAAGAGTCGTCTTCGGGTCGCTGTTAGCGCGAAGGTCGTCTGGGTTATCGAGCAGTGGAAAAACAAATTTTTCAACTAGACCGTGCGCAGCTTCATAACCGAGTGAAATAAACGCGGCACCGAGAATTGCTTCGAATGCATCTGCCAGTAGGTTCGGTTTGTTGCGACCATCGGTGGCGAGTTCACCTTTTCCGAGTAGCAGGTAATCGCCAAGTCCAAGTGCCCCAGCGATCACCGCGAGCGCGCGCGCAGAAACCACTGCGTTTTTAACTTTGGTCATCTCACCTTCGGGAAGGTCGGTGAGTGTTTCGTAAATGTGGCTAGTAACAACAAAACCCAACACCGAGTCCCCGAGAAATTCGAGTCGTTCGTTATTGGGTTTATTGCCGTGTTCGTATGAATACGAACGGTGAGTTAGTGCGAGCTTTAGTAAGTCGCGGTCAATGTCAACGCCGAGTTTTGCACTCAGTTCGTCGAGTTTCATTTGACTAACTCGAAAGTTTTAAGCGTCAGCGACCTTGCGGCCCTTGTACTCCATGAACAAAGCGGTGCCGTTTGAGTCGGTAACAACCTTTGCGCGGTGAGGAAGGCTGTAAACAACCTTGCCGTTCTCGATGGTCTTTACCAAGGCAATCGGTGCTGCCTTCCACTGCGAGCGGCGTGCGTGAGTGCGGCTGCGGCTGAGGCGTCTCTTTGGTACTGGCATGTCAATCTTCCTTAAGCTTTTTCAGTTCATTCCATCGCGGATCAATCGCGGCTTCGTGAACGTGGTGGGGGTTGTCAGCTAACCGTTCGCCGCAATCCGCGCAAAGACCTAAACAATCTTTTTTACAAATTGGTTGGAATGGGAGGCTTAGAACCACCGCATCTAAAATGACCTGCTCAAGATCGATATTCTCGTCTTCGATAGCGAAATCATCTTCGTTGGTTAAAGAATAGGCGAAAAGTTCTTGGAAATCCACCTCCACCGGGATGGTGACTGGGTCTAGACAACGGCTGCACTCGGCTTTTGCCTCAGAAAATACCTCGCCGGTGGCCAAAATACCCTCGTGAACCGACTCAAGACGCAGGTCTACGTCCATTTCCTCGCCCTTTGGCAGCTCGGCCATGCCATTGCCCATGGCAGCGGGGATGTCCAATTCCAGGCGATGAACCCGCATTTGACCGGGTTTGTGCATCAAATCATGCACGTTTACCTTGAATACCGAAGTGCTCATTAGCGTTTACCCTTGAGCGCCTTTACTACTGCTGAAGGCACGTACTTGTCGACTGAGCCACCAAGCTCAGCCACCTGCTTGACCAAACTGCTCGAAACAAACCCCTGAGACGGATCTGCCGGCAGAAATACGGTTTCGACTGCGGCTAGGTCGCGGTTCACGCGAGCCATCGGTAGCTCATACTCTAGGTCGGCGTTATTGCGCACGCCCTTGATCAAAACCGAAGCACCAACCTTTTTGCAGTAGTCAACCAAAAGCCCGCTGTCCATTGTGGAAACAATGACCTTGGCCTGCTTGCTCGATGGGAAGGCCTTGCCGAAGCGTGCTGCCTCGCTGAAACTGGCCTCAATTAGGGCCACTCGTTCTTCGCTGCTGAAATACGGGGTCTTTGCCGGATTGTGCACAACCACGATGTGCAATTCGTCGAATAAAGAGGCAGCGCGTGCCGCGATGTCGAGGTGACCAAATGTGATTGGGTCGAAAGAACCTGGGTAGACAGCAATTTTTGGCATGTCTAAAGGGTATTAGTTTTTGGCTAGGTTGTCTTGGGCAGTTTGCTCAATGTCATCCAGTGCCGCAGCCAATAGTTTGTGTTTCTCCAGGGTTGGATCCGAAGTCAACAGGTGCTCGGCCTGTGCGCGTGCGTCCTGGATTAGCTCCGCATCTCGAATGACCCTGAGCATCCTCAAACTACTTCGACCACCGGACTGGTTGCTACCCAGCACGTCTCCCTCGCGCCGCAATTCGAGATCGATTTCGCTCAATTTGAATCCGTCGAGCGTGCTAGCTACCGCATTGACTCTCTCGAGTGCGACACTTCCAGGTTCTGCAGCCGTCAAGAGTAGGCATAGTCCAGCATTACCTCCACGCCCCACGCGACCACGTAGCTGATGAAGCTGACTGATACCAAAACGGTCGGCATCGAGGACAACCATTACCGTTGCATTTGGCACATCGACACCAACTTCGATCACGGTTGTAGAAACCAAAATATCGATTTCGCGATTGGCAAATCTGGTCATTACGGAATCTTTGTCTTCGGCAGACAGTCGCCCATGCAGCGCCTCGATACGCAAATTGGACAACACTGGTATGGAACGCAATGCTTCGACCATTCCGACCACGGTGGCAAGAGCTGCAGCGCCATCCTCGCTTTCGTTTTCCTCGGCGGAAGTTTTTTCACTGTCGTCAATCCGTGAGCAAACTACAAACGCTTGCCTGCCCCCGGCAACTTCTTCGGCAATGCGTGCCCAAGTGCGCGCGACTAACGATGCTTGGGACTGCTGCACCACGTGTGACACAATCCCCTGACGACCAGCTGGCAATTCAGTCAAAGTCGAAATATCTAGATCTCCAAATACGCTAACCGCCAGCGTTCGTGGAATCGGAGTTGCTGTCATGGTCAACACGTGAGGTGGCTGTTTGCCCTTGAGGCGAAGTGCTTCGCGCTGATCAACACCGAAACGGTGCTGTTCATCAATCACCACAAGGCCCAAGTCGAAGAATTCAACTTTCTCCGAAATTAGTGCATGTGTGCCAACCACGATTTGCGCCTTGCCACTGACGATTTGAAGCAGAGCTCTTTTGTGTTCGGCAGTCGACATTTGCCCGGTAAGTAAAGTCAAACCAAGTTGGTCGGCAAGTTCATCGCCAAGAGTCTTGCGGATCGACCTGAGATGCTGGGCCGCCAACACTTCGGTTGGTGCAAGCAGTGCAGACTGTCCACCACTTTCGGCAACGGCAAGCATGGCCCGCACTGCCACCAAAGTTTTTCCTGAACCGACTTCACCTTGAAGCATTCGGTGCATTGGGTGCTGCTGAGACAGGTCGTCGAGAATTTGATTTCCGACATTCACCTGGCCCATGGTCAGAGTGAACGGAAGTGCCGCATCAAACCGTTCCAGAAGTTTGCCCGCGTTACGAGCAGTTGCGGCAATCGATTTATTCTCTTCACGACGCTGCAGCAAAGTGGCCTGAAGCAAAAAAGCCTCGTGGAACCTCAGTGTGTCGCGTGCAACTTGCCAATCTTGCGTGACCTCGGGTTGGTGAATCATTCTGATTGCTTTATCCAGATCGAGTAAATTATTTTTCTTTACGATTTCGGCAGGAAGTTCATCTTCAATCGGGGCCAGCACATCAAGTAGCACGCCAACGGCGCGCTGAATCATCCAGGTGGACACTTTGGATGCCGCAGGGTACATAGGTATCGGCAGATCTGCCCAGCGCTTGGCGTCTTCGTCGGAGAGGTCATCCGGAAACAGTTCGTAGTCGGGATGGGATAACTGCAGCTTGCCCTGGTAACTGGTGATTTTTCCAGCAAACAAACCACGTACGCCAGGCTTTAGCTCCTTGGCGCGCCAGGCCTGATTGAAAAATGTGAGTGACAGGAATCCCTCACCATCGGTAATTCGAACCTCGAGAATATTTCCCGCTTTGCCTCGCATGTAACGCTCTCGAACGTCAACCACATCGGCAACGACCGTCGCAGTTTCATCGATAGGCAAATCAGCTATCGGCGTTAGTTCTCCTCTGCTGGAGTACCGTCTTGGAAAATGCTGAAGTAGATCGCTTGCTGTCTTAAGGTCTAAATGCTTAGCGAATGCTTTTGCCGTGCGGTCACCCAAATAGGTGACTAATGAATCTTTTGGCAGCAGCATGTTTCAATCTTTGTCGACAGGTTAGGCTTGGGCACAAATGACACGAATAATCGGTGGACAAGCTGGCAGTCTCAAACTTGCCACTCCAGCCAAAAACACAAGACCTACTAGCAATCGAATTCGCGAAAGTATTTTCAGCCGCCTCGAATCACGCGGAGCAATCGAAGAAGCGCGCACTCTCGACTTGTATGCCGGCACCGGTGCCTTGGCACTCGAAGCACTGAGTCGCGGAGCTAAATCCGCGTACCTTGTTGAAAAAGATGGCAAAGCGGCTGCGGTTTGTATCCAAAATGCCAACACCATTCAACGTGCATTAGAAAAGCAATCAATTGAAGTGTTTATCAAGACCGTAAATAAAGCGGTCGGCAGCTTCCTAGCTTCAGACTCGGCTGAGTACGACCTGGTCTTTATTGACCCGCCTTACGAAGTGGAAAACTCTCAAGTGGAGTCGGAGTTAGAGGCACTGTTACCTCGCCTAAGCAAGGGTGCAGTGGTAATTGTTGAACGCTCAAGTCGCTCTGCGGAACTGGTAATACCAGCTGGATATGAGTTTGAGGAAACCAAGAGCTACGGTGACACTAACGTCACTTGGCTCGAGCGAATCTAATTAGTCGACGTGACGTTCGACCGGACCAACGTAAACCTGCTGTGGTCGGCCGATCTTGGTTGAACCATCGGTCATCATTTCGCGCCAGTGCGCAATCCAACCAGGCAAGCGACCAAGTGCAAACAAAGGCGTGAACATGTGCGGCGGGAATCCCATCGCCTTGTAGATAACACCGCTGTAGAAATCAACGTTCGGGTAGAGCCTGCGCTCTACGAAATATGAGTCAGATAGCGCAGCTGCTTCAAGCTCCTTGGCTATATCCAGAAGTGGATCATTGATGCCGAGGTCAGAAAGTACAGAATCTGCGGTCTTCTTGACGATCTTGGCTCGTGGGTCGAAGCTCTTGTAAACACGGTGACCGAAGCCCATAAGACGAATGCCGTCTTCCTTGTTCTTCACGCGGTCAACATAACGCTGCACTGATTCGCCGCTCTCGCGAATATAAGTGAGCATGTCGATTACTGCCTCGTTTGCACCACCGTGCAACGGACCGAATAGAGCATTGATACCGGCAGATACCGAAGCAAAAAGATTTGCCTGAGTAGAACCAACTAAGCGAACAGTAGAAGTTGATGCGTTCTGCTCGTGGTCTGCGTGCAGAGTGAACAACGTATCTAGCGCCTTGGTAACGACTGGGTTCTGAACGTAGTCCTCGGCCATGTTGCCAAAGCTTAAGCGCAAGAAATTTTCGACATAGCTAAGCGAGTTGTCTGGGTAAAGCAGAGCCTGGCCGAGTGAATTTTTGTGTGCGTAAGCAGCAAGGACCGGGAACTTAGCGAGCAGGCGAATGGTAGATAGTTCAACCTGCGCCTGATCGTGAGGATTCAGTGAATCCTGGTAAAAAGTCGAAAGCGCTGAAACACCTGCAGACAACACCGACATCGGGTGTGCGTTCTGCGGCATGGCGTGGAACAAATTCTTCAAGTCTTCATGCACCAGTGTGTGACGACGAATGCGATCCTCAAAGTTTCCAAATTCGGTTGCGCTTGGAAGCTCTCCATAGATAAGTAGGTAAGCATTTTCTAGGAAGCTCTTCTGCCCGGCAAGTTCTTCGATTGGGTAACCGCGGTAGCGAAGAATCCCCTTGTCACCATCGATGAAAGTAATCGCTGAGCGAGTAACCGCTGTGTTTACAAAACCGAGGTCGAAGGTGTTTAGTCCGGTGGCCGCAGAAAGCTTTGAGATATCTAGCGCAGAGTGCCCGTCGGTAGCCTGAATGATTGGCAGTGCGGTGGTCTGATCACCAACGGTGATACTTGCTGCATTCGAGTTTTGCTCGGTCAAAATCAGGCTCCTGGGAATTTAAAGCGTTGGCTAAAGCCTAATCGCATTCCTTAGGCGGTTAGCGGCTTCGGCAATTTTGTCGTCAGTAGCAGTGAGCGAGAACCGGACGTGCTGGGTGCTGTGCTCGCCATAGAGGGTGCCGGGCACCACGACAATGCCGAGCTCGGCCATGCGATCCACCGTTTTCCAGCAGTCTTCGCCCAAGGTGGCCCAGAGATATAGTCCGGCTTCGCTGTCGCTGAGCTCAAAGCCGTATCCTCGAACTGCCTCGAGCAGCACTTCTCTGCGCTCACGGTAAAGCTCCTTTTCAACGGCTACGTGTTCGTAGTCGCCCAAAGCCACGGTCATCACGCGCTGGGTTGGTGCCGGAGTGTTCAACCCCGAGTGCATACGGAGATTAACTAGACCCTTGATCAAGCTAGCTTCACCAACTGCAAAGGCAGCTCGGTAACCTGCGAGATTTGACTGCTTACTCAACGAATAGCAAACCAGAATGCCTTCGTGTGAATCTCCGCAAACTCTCGGATCCAGTGCAGACGGAATTAGTTTGTCAGACCACTCATCCCAACCCAGTTCTGCGTAACATTCGTCGCTGGCAAGTAATGCGCCAAGTTCGCGCGCGCGATCAACTGCCGCTTTTAATTCGTGAACGTCGAGCACTCGGCCATCAGGGTTACCAGGCGAGTTAATCCAAATGAGTTTCGCATTTGAAGGCCACTTCGCTGGATCATCTTCCGAGATAATTTCCGCTCCGCAGAGTGCCGCTCCAACCACATAAGCGGTGTAGGCAACCTTCGGCTGCACGACTACATCGCCAGGGCCAAGTCCCATCAAAAGCGGAAGAAAAGAAATTAGTTCTTTAGACCCGATAGTGGGCATTACCTGCTCTGGCTTCAGTCCACTCACACCACGACGTCGAGCGAACCATTCCACAACTGCATTCTTAAATTCGAGCGAACCACCAGTGGATGGATATCCTGGTGCGTTTGAAGAGTCGCTAAGTGCGTCTTGAATGATTGAAGGAGTTGGATCAACCGGAGAACCGACAGATAAATCGACTGCGCCACGTTCGTGCTTGGCCGCTTTTGCCGAAAAAGGCTTCAGTTGCTCCCAAGGATATTCGGGCAGTCGATCAAACAAAATTATTCTGCCTGCGGTGGTAGAGCTTTGATTAGCTCGTGGTCGTCGTTAATCAATCCAACCTTTGCCGCACCACCTGGTGAGCCAACAGTGTTAAAGAATTCGACGTTGGCCTTGTAGTAATCGGCCCACTGTGAAGGTAGGTCGTCCTCGTAGTAAATCGCTTCGACCGGGCAAACTGGCTCACAAGCTCCGCAGTCCACGCATTCATCCGGGTGGATGTAAAGCATGCGGTCGCCCTCGTAAATACAGTCAACCGGGCACTCTTCGATGCAGGCCTTGTCTTTGACATCGACGCAAGGAAGGGCAATAACGTAGGTCACGATTTCTCTCTTTCTGAGTCTAGTTTAACGGTGACCAGCCGCGCTGCGGCGCCAGGTGCCAGGGTGTAGTCGAGGAAAGAGCATGATCACTGCACAGATAATGATTGACCCATATGCCCAGGTGTCGCCAAGCTGATTTCCAAGAATGAGCACTTCCCCACCTGGTTGCCGTTGCGCTAACCAAAAGACTGTGCCGATGAATACCAGCGAAGTTAGATATAGCGCTCCTCGCGAATTGCGCATCAGGCGAAGCGCCAAAGTGAGTGTAAACACCATTGTCAGAGCAACGACCAACCCAATCGGGAATGCAGATGCATCGGTGGTCTTGATTGAGTGGAGCAACGTACCGGCAAGACCAAGTAGCACTCCAAGTGGAGTCGCCCAAAAAATAGTTAGCAGTGGGCGAAGTAAAACCAGTGGGCTTGGGTTTGCTTTGCGTAAACGTTCGGTGGCGTCGTAACGAATTTCCTTACCGCGAACTACCGAATAAGTTTCAGCTGAGATTGCCACCTGAGAAGCATGTGCCTCGAGTGCAGCTTTTTTGATTGGAGCAGTTTTCGCTCCACCAATCTCAACGTCGAATCTCTCTCCAGGCTCAGCGATTACCCAAAATTGCGGGCCCTTACCTTTTCGTGCACGGCGATACTGACGAATTGCCATCGCCGTAGCCTGGTGAGCCATCTTGTGATCCGGATGTCCGAATCCGCCCTTTGAGTTATAGGTAATAACTGCGTCAGGCTTAAATTCTCTAATTACGTTGAAAATATCTTCGGCAATAACTGCCGTACCTGCTGCAGCCAACGACATTTCATCAACGCGATGTTTCTTAGTTGGCTTACCCATTGCATTAATACGCATGCCGCTATCCAAAAACTTGCGCGTGCCAGCGAATGAGTGCTGCAGTTTTCCGCCAGCTTGCTTAAAGGCATCGAAGGCCACTCGTAGTTCCCCAGCACGGAATGCCCCCATCGACGCAAGCTGCCCCTCTAGCCCCTTGAGCTCTTCGAGTTTCATTTTTCCGCGCTCGCCACGGGTAAGAGTAAGTACGTAAACCTCGCCGCCAGCCTGCAAGCGGTCGGCAATAACGTGGCCGGTGAAAAGGCTCTCGTCGTCTGGGTGCGCGTGAACGATCAAGGTTCTGCGAGATGCGAGGGTCGGCTTTGCCATGTGTCTACTTTAAGCGAGGAGGGCTGAAGTCCGCTTGATACCTAGACCTTGACAACTTAGGTTTGCCTAACTTAGGCTCACCTAAGTACTAGAAACTCGGCTGATACCGAGCAGAAAGGCAAGTCGTGCTGGCAAATCTGATTATCGGCTTTCGAGAGGGTCTCGAAGCCGCGCTAATTATTGGCATCTTGGCCGCGTACCTAGTCAAACTCGATCGCAAGCGCGAACTCGGCAAGCTGTGGTTCGGCGTGATCGCCGCGATTGCGGTTTCCGTAACTCTGGGCGTAATCCTCGGCGTGCTAGTCGAAAATGTTCCCGAAGGTACCAACGAATTAATCGCCGGAATCACCAGCATTATTGCCGTCATCTTTGTGACCTGGATGATTTTCTGGATGGCTCAACAGTCGAAAGCGCTCTCCAAAGAATTACGCGCACAAGTAGATGAGGCACAAAAATCCGCCTGGGCTATTGCCGGCATCGCTTTTCTCGCTGTGATTCGAGAAGGAATTGAGACTTCGGTATTCCTTTGGAGTTCCTCACGCGCCTCCGGAGCAGACACCTATCCCCTAGTTGGAGCGCTACTTGGTTTTGGAGCAGCAACCATTCTTGGTTACGCAATTTATCGCGGAGCGGTAAAACTCAACCTTTCGAAGTTCTTCGCATACACCGGATCGTTTTTAATTTTGGTAGCCGCAGGGATACTTTGCTACGGGATTCACGAATTACAAGAGATTGGACTAATTCCGTTCCTTACGGCCACCAGCTATAACATTTCGGGAATTATCCCAGAAGGTGGAGTACTCGATACTTTCCTTCGAGGAACAATCAGCTTCCGATCTGCTCCATCATTGCTGGAGAGTATTGCCTGGGTGCTGTACCTGGTACCAACCGCAATTCTTTACTATCGCGGTTCTCGTAAAAAGTAATTACTCGCTAGCGCGCTTGCGTGCTGATGCCTGACGAGCGCGAACGTTCGGGTCAAGCTCTACCTTACGAATACGAGTTGCCTCTGGGGTAACTTCAACACATTCGTCTTCGCGAGCAAACTCGAGACATTCTTCAAGCGAAAGCTTCTTTGGCGGAGTTAGCGACTGGAATTCATCAGAAGAAGCTGCGCGCATGTTGGTTAGCTTCTTTTCTTTGGTGATGTTGACTTCCATGTCGTCGGCGCGAGAGTTCTCGCCAACAACCATTCCGCCGTAAACCTCTTCGGTTGGCTGCACGAAGAATGAACCGCGCTCCTGAAGTGCAATCATCGCGAATGGAGTTGCCACACCTGCGCGGTCGGCAACCATTGAACCGTTTTGACGAGTAACAATTTCGCCAGCCCAAGGCTCGTAACCTGCAGAGATTGCGTTAGCAATACCGGTGCCCTTGGTGGTGGTTAGGAATTCGGTACGGAAACCGATCAAACCGCGGCTTGGCACTAGGAACTCCATGCGAACCCAACCGGTTGAGTGGTTGATCATGTTCTTCATGCGGCCCTTGCGCGCTGCCATCAACTGAGTAATTGCACCAAGGAATTCTTCAGGAACATCGATGGTCAGGTCTTCAACCGGCTCGTGCAGCTTGCCGTCTACCTTCTTGGTTACTACCTGAGGCTTACCAACAGTTAGCTCGTAACCTTCACGACGCATCTGCTCCACCAAAATGGCAAGAGCAAGCTCGCCACGGCCCTGTACTTCCCAGGCATCTGGACGCTCAGTAGGCAAAACCTTGATTGACACGTTACCGATTAGTTCGCGGTCTAGACGATCCTTAACCAAACGTGCGGTTACCTTTGCACCCTTCACGCGGCCAGCCATCGGTGAAGTGTTAATACCGATTGTCATCGAGATTGCTGGGTCGTCAACGTGAATTAGCGGAAGCGCACGAACATCATTCGGGTCTGCCAAAGTTTCACCGATAGTGATGTCTTCGATTCCGGCTACAGCAACGATGTCGCCTGGGTTTGCCTCTTCGGTTGGGAAACGCTCAAGCGCCTTGGTCTTAAGAAGCTCGGTAATCTTTACAGTCTGAGTAGTTCCGTCGTGACGAACCCAAGCAACCTGCTGACCCTTTTTCAAAGTCCCGTTGTAAACACGAAGCAAAGCTAGACGACCAAGGAACGGTGATGCGTCCAAGTTGGTTACGTGTGCCTGTAGTGGATGTGCGTCGTCGTACTTAGGAGCTGGGATGTACTTCATGATCGCTTCGAATAGCGGCTCAAGATCATCGTTGTCAGGAAGTGCGCCATCCGCCGGTTTGTTCAGCGAAGCAGCACCAGCACGACCAGACGCATAAATAACTGGAAGATCAAGAATTGAGTCAACATCTAGATCTGGAACATCTTCGTGGATGTCAGAAGCAAGACCAAGAAGTAGATCGTGAGTTTCTTCCACAACTTCGTCAATACGTGCGTCTGGACGGTCGGTCTTATTAACCAAAAGCACAACCGGAAGTTTTGACTCAAGTGCCTTACGCAAAACGAAACGAGTCTGAGGTAGCGGACCTTCAGATGCGTCAACCAAAAGGACAACGCCGTCCACCATTGAAAGGCCTCGCTCAACCTCACCACCGAAATCGGCGTGGCCAGGGGTGTCGATCACGTTAATGGTGATTTCCTTGCCGTTTGAGTGCTTGCCCTTGTAAGCAATCGCAGTGTTCTTGGCGAGGATGGTAATTCCCTTTTCGCGCTCGAGGTCGCCCGAGTCCATGACTCGCTCACCAACGGTGCCGTGGTCGCTGAACGAACCGGTCTGGCGAAGCATCGCATCAACCAGGGTGGTCTTTCCGTGGTCTACGTGGGCAACGATTGCGACGTTGCGCAGGTCATCTCTAGTGGCCAGAGCCATAATTCGGTCCTTAGGTTTGAATCATTCAAGGCACAGCAATAAAGGTGCCTAAGAAGGAAATTGTGGGCGTATCACCCTCGATTACCCAAGTCTAACCGCTAGACCGCCGGCAACCTAGTTAGAAAGTGACCAGTTCCAATAACCGTAAGTTGCCGAAGATCCGGTTGGCGAGGCCACGATGGCCTTAACGTTCTTACCGTAGGCAAGCATTGATGGCACCTGATACAGCGGCAGGCCAAATTGCGCGGCGTATAGCTCGGTATCAATCTTTTTCAAGGTCGAGACCTGATCAATTGCCTCGGACTTACCGGATAGGTCGGCAAGCAAAGCATCGAGAGCTGGATCCGCGAATTTCGTGACCGAACTTCCGGTAAACCAATATGGGTCTCCCCCAACTTCACCTGCCATTGGCTCGGTAGTGATGTAGACATCGAATTCACCGGTGGTATAGACCTCGCGAGGATTTCTGGAAGATACATCCAACAAGTTGAACCCAACTGTATTTGCATACTGATTTAGCAGAGCAAATTCAGTCTTGGATCTTGGGTTGTTTTGATCGTAAAGAACTCGAACATCAATCGGAGTCCGAATATTTTTTGATTTCAGTAATTCTTGAGCCTGTTCGGCATTCTGCAGCGCGAAATTTGACGAACCATTCGATTGGACAAAGGGCTGATAGTAATCAGATTTGCTGGAATAAATCCAAGACTTTGCTTCAAGTGCAGGACTGTCAGCCGAAAGCGCCGTCATGATTTTTGCAATCGGAACCATTTTTAGGAACGCGGTCCTCAGGGTAACCGCCTTGGCGGGATCATTTCCGGTAGCAGAAAATACGCTGCCTTCGGCAAAGTTCAGAAGCAGTGCCTCAATGTCGTGACTTCCACCAATTTCTAGAGTTGCGCCGCTCGATTTAGCCAAGGCCGAAATATCGGCGACTGTAGCAATTCCAGATTCTTTTGGTGCCGCGACATCGACATCACCAGATTGCATGGCAGCCAACATAGTTGTTGAGTCGGAGAAGAACTTGATTTCGACCGTCTCGATTTTTGGCAACGGACCCCAGCTGAATGCCGAATTAGCCTTCAAAACTAATTTCTGCCCTTCGCTGTAACTGGAAACCAAGTACGGTCCTGCTCCGGTTTTGGGTGCGAGTGCACCTAAGTTTTTTGCGAGGTAAATCTGCGCGTATTGCTCAGCAATGAGTTTCTGATCTTCCAAGTTTGCGCTGGTCACAGCTAATTCGAATCTAGCCAGTGCGGCCGCTTTTTCGGTAAGTGTGAAGGCCTGCTCCGCCACGAGG
>Ga0228703_1000934_pt1 | contig 18895 bp, 19 predicted proteins | sample McNCre217_Aug_MG_3_FD_178020 | JGI IMG/M metagenome (GOLD analysis project Ga0228703, IMG submission 178020) | Freshwater microbial communities from McNutts Creek, Athens, Georgia, United States - 29-17_Aug_MG | ecosystem: Environmental > Aquatic > Freshwater > Creek | place: USA: Georgia... | reverse complement strand
CAGCGACGATGTCTTTTTTCAGCGACGAGAAATCGGCCAGCGCGTCAAAGCACTGGGCGGGGCGCAGGTTGGAATACAGGTCCATTTCCTTGCGCAGGCGCAGCAGGCCGCGTTCGGGCTTCACCGAGAAATCCAGCGTGTCGTATTTCGGGCCGCCAACGGCGCCCAGCAGAACGGCGTCGGCCGCTTGGGCGCGGGCCATGGTTTCATCGGTCAGCGGGGTGCCGTGGGCGTCGTAAGAGCAGCCGCCGACAAGGCCTTCGGACACGTCGAATTTGATGCCGCGCTTGGCGTCGAACCAGCCGATGATCTTTTTGACTTCGGCCATGACTTCGGGGCCGATGCCGTCGCCGGCGAGGATAAGAAGGGAAGGATTGGCCATGGGTGGCTCCGCTTTTGATGGGCTGCGGTTGGCCTAGCCAAAGGCAGGCGAAGGGTCAAGCGGCAGGGCTTTGAAACTGGTGGGGAAGGGCGAAACTGGCCTGTAAATCGGGGGCTAGCGGGCGATATCGACCCAGACCGGGTGATGCCGCGAGGCGGTGGTCAGGATTGGTGCCAGCGGGTCGGCGTCGGGCGGCCAAAGCACGCCGGATGCGGTGATGCCAAGGTCTTTTGACGGCAGCACCAGATCGACGCGCAGGCCGCCGATTTTGGGGTAAAGTGCCGTGTCCAAGGCGGGGTCGCCGGACTGCCCCGGTTCAACACGACCAGAGCTGCCACGCGGGGCGGGGTCTTGCAGGGCGGGGTGATGCAACAGCGCGGTGATCGCCTGCCGGCGGCCATCGCCATCGGCGGGGTCTAGGTTGGATTGGCCAAGGATGACAAAGGGCGGGTCTGGCGGTTTGAACGGCAGATCGCCCGCCAAAAGCCGCAGCCATAGCGCGGCTTCATCGTGGTTGCGGCGACCGTTGCGGTCTTCGGGCCCATCAAAGATTGGCGGGCTGGCGTAATAGGCCAGCAGGCGCAAACTGCCGCCATCGGGCAGGCGCAGCGGTACTTCGTAATGGCCCGAGGTTGACAGCAGTTGCGTGGCAGCGGTGTCGGGGGGGCGGGTGTTTTCTGGCAGGTCTTGCCACAGCATCGCGCTGAAATCGCGGATATTTTCGGTGTCTATCGGCAGGCGTGACAGGATCGCCATGCCGCTTTCCCCCGCCCAGCGGCCATAGGCCTGCGCGTCGCGCGGTTCGGCAAGGATGCCGTTGCCGTTGATATCCAACCCCGTCGCGATGCCGGTATTGGGCCGCAGCGCCAAGCGATAGGGGTAGGCCGCCCCTGCCGCCGCCACGATTTCTGCAAGCGCGGCCACAGTTTCGCCGTTTAGATCATAGTCGATACCGGTCAGCAGCAGCACGTCGGCATCCAGTGCCACAATTACCTGCACTGCGGCCTGTTGCGATGGGCTGCCGCCACGCTGCAAGGATTGCAGCACAAGGCCCGGACCTTTGCCCCAGAAATCGACGTTATAGGTGGCAATGCGCAGCCGCTCAGCCGCAGCGGGCAGCGCCCAAAGCAGGATCAGGCAGGCGCATAGCGCTTGCCATCCTCGGCCAATTGATTGGCGACGCGGGTTTCGCTGATCATGTCGGCGATGCGCCCCATGGCGATGCCACGCATGAAAAGACTGGCGGGAAGAAAGGCCCATGCCGTCATTGTCCAGATCAGGGTTTGTGGCGAGGTCAGCGTCAGCGGTTCAAACCCCGTTGACGCAATCTTCACCACGGCTGGAATCAAGAATGGCAGCAAAAAGCCTAATGCAATGTTAATGCGCGCGTCGCGCGTGAGCCGGGTAACAACATCGGCGCCAGCGGTTGGGTCGAATGTGGGCAGGTTGACCCAGACATTGAACGCCTTGTCACGGTTTGGCCAGCGGCCCGCCTTGAGCGAAATGACAAATACTGACAATGAAATCAAAGAGATAAGATAGGCCATTCCGGCGGCGGTGCGCACAGCGGCGACCTGTTCGGCGGTGGCGTCATTGGCCACCATCAGCGTGGCAAGGCGCACGGGGCTATAGGGGAAATCCATCGAAATCCCGATCAGGGTGCCGACGGCATCGGTGAAATCAGTGAGCGTGGTGGGCATGATCTTGCCGCGCGCAATCACCGACAGCGAAAACACCGTGGCCAGCAACATCACAAAGCGCACCCGGTTGAACGGCGGCGCATCGCGAAATTCTACAAGGCTGGGATAGGTGGCGTTGTATTCGACAAAGGTCAGCACGCCGATAAACAGCGCGATCAGCGCCACCATCTGTTTGGTATCTGCTGTCACGTCGACCAAAAGCACCGATGGCGTGGCAACCAGCGCCATCACCATAATCATGCGAACGATCGCGCCTGTAAGCCGCGAAACCACTGCCCTGCCACCCTTTATCCGGCCCCGCCCGGTTCTGTGCCAGGCCAGGTTTCCGATGATGTCCCGCACTTTTAGGCGGGTTGCCTCAATATTGCCCAATTCTTGCCTTCTTTCGTTCCGGTCGGCAACAGCTTGGTGAAGCATCGGTAACCAGTGTGGCAATTCTGCGGTGAAGGTGTTGCAGGATTGAAGCAAGCGGGCGGTAAGAAAAAGGCCGCCCCGAAGGACGGCCCTAGATGTTGTGTTTGGTGCGGCTTTAGGCCCAAGGGTGCAGCGTTTTGTTCCTTGCTTCGAAAGAATCAATCGCCGAGGCCTTTTCCAGCGTCAGACCGATATCGTCGAGACCGTTCATCAAGCAATGCTTGCGGTGACCGTCAACGTTGAACGGGAAGACCTGACCGTCAGAGGTGGTGACGGTTTGCGCCTCTAGATCAATGGTTTGACGGGCGTTGGCGCCTTTGCGCGCATCAGCCATCAGGATATCGACCTGTTCTTGCGGCATCACGATCGGCAGAATGCCGTTCTTGAAGCAGTTGTTATAGAAGATGTCGGCAAAGCTGGTGGCGATCACGCAGCGGATGCCGAAATCCAGCAATGCCCACGGCGCATGTTCGCGCGACGAGCCGCAGCCGAAGTTATCCCCGGCGATGATGATTTCGGATTTGCGATAGGCGGGTTGGTTCAGCACGAAGTCGGCAATTTCCGATCCGTCAAGATTATAGCGCATCTCGTCGAACAGGTTCACGCCAAGGCCCGAGCGCTTGATGGTTTTCAAGAACTGCTTGGGGATGATCATGTCGGTGTCGATGTTGACCAGCGGCATAGGGGCCGCGATGCCGGTCAGTTTGGTGAATTTTTCCATCGTTCCGGTTCCTTACGCGTTCTCGGTCATCAATTCGCGCACATCGGTCAGATGACCGGTGATCGCGGCGGCAGCGGCCATTGCAGGCGACAGCAGGTGGGTGCGCCCGCCGCGGCCCTGACGGCCTTCGAAGTTGCGGTTCGAGGTGGCTGCGCAGCGTTCGCCCGGGGCCAATTGGTCGGGGTTCATTGCAAGGCACATCGAGCAGCCTGCCAGACGCCATTCGAAACCGGCGTCGATGAAGATCTGCGCCAGACCTTCTTCTTCAGCTTGGGCGCGGACAAGGCCCGATCCCGGAACGACCATCGCCCGGATGCCGTCTTTCTTCTTCTTGCCCTTCAGGATGGCAGCAGCAGCGCGCAGGTCTTCGATGCGGCCGTTGGTGCAAGACCCGATGAACACGGTGTCGATCTTGATGTCCGACAGTTTCATGCCGGGGGTCAGGCCCATGTAATCAAGCGAGCGCTGCACGGCTTCGACCTTGCCGCCGGTGAAGTCGGACGGCGACGGCACGGTTGCGGTGATCGGCAGCACGTCTTCGGGCGAGGTGCCCCAGGTGACCAGCGGCGCGATGTCTTCGCCCTTGATGGTGACAACCTTGTCCCAATGCGCGCCGTCGTCGGAGAACAGGGTTTTCCAATAGGCAACGGCAGCTTCCCATGCGGCGCCTTTCGGCGCGTGCGGGCGGCCCATGCAATAGGCAAAGGTCTTTTCATCGGGCGCGATCAGGCCAGCGCGGGCGCCGCCTTCGATCGCCATGTTGCAGACGGTCATCCGGCCTTCCATCGACAGTTCGCGGATGGCTTGGCCACAGTATTCAATGACATAGCCGGTGCCACCGGCGGTGCCGGTTTCGCCGATCACGGCCATGGTGATGTCTTTGGCGGTGACGCCGGGGCGCAACGATCCGGTGATTTCCACCTTCATGTTCTTGCCCTTGCGCTGAATCAGGGTCTGGGTGGCCAGAACGTGTTCAACTTCTGAGGTGCCGATGCCATGCGCAAGGCTGCCGAAGGCGCCGTGGGTGGCGGTGTGGCTGTCGCCGCAAACCACGGTCATGCCCGGCAGGGTCCAGCCCTGTTCCGGGCCGACGATGTGCACGATGCCCTGACGCACGTCGGACACCGGATAGTAGTTGATGCCGAAATCGCGGGCGTTCTGATCCAAAGCGGCAACCTGAATGCGGCTGTCTTCGGTCATGGTCGCTGCGTTGGCGCGGTCCAGCGTGGTGGGGACGTTATGGTCCGGCACGGCAATGGTTTTTTCCGGCGCGCGCACCTTGCGGCCCGTCATCCGCAGGCCTTCGAAGGCTTGCGGGCTGGTGACTTCGTGCACCAGATGGCGGTCGATATACAGCAGGCAGGTGCCGTCTTCGGCCTGATGGACAACGTGGTCGTCCCAGATTTTGTCGTAAAGCGTGCGAGCGGTCATGGCTCATCCTCGGAGTTTGGGAATGCGAAAAATCAGCAGAAAGGCGCGGGCCAGTTTACCCGGCGCGCCCAGACCAGCCTTCAGCCGCGCGCTAGAATGGCGCGCGTGGCCCCGTAGAATCGCCAAGGCAGGCGATCATGGTCGGCAATGTCGAAGAAGCGGTTCATGGGCCGCTTGATACGCGTTTCTGTGATTTCAGGCAAGGCTGTGTCCGAGGATGCGGGCTTAGTAGCGCGCAAATTTGCCCTGCGCGATTTCGCGCTCGCGGCATTCCAGATCATACAGGCTGACGGCACCGTTCAGATAGGCCATCTCACGGTCGTGACGGCTTTGACGGCGGGGGAAAAGTTGGTTCAGAAAACTCATGGTCTTACTCCTATCAATCGCCTCCCTGTCGCCAATATGCTGCGGCGCAGCAATTCTACCAAGGGGGGTAAACGGGATCGCGCCTTGCGTCCGGCGCATAGCTAAAAACGATTCTGACTTGCGAAAGGTCGCGCTAGCCGCTATCCGCGCGCTTTCCCTGCCGTTGAGATTGTTGCCTTGCAATGATAGGCTTGGGTCCATGCCCAACGCCGGGGCCGCATCGGCGCGCTATTTGGAGGACTTTGTCCTGTCGCACTCTGACCCTACCACCGGCCTTCCGGTTGGACCGCGCGGCGCGCGTGCCGCTGACCCGGTGTATACTTCCGAACAATTGCTGGCAGCTGTGCTGTCGTCGGTTGACGATGACAAAGCCGAAGACATCGTCGAGATCGACCTGCGTGGCCGGTCGGATGTGGCCGATTACATGGTCATCTGCTCTGGCCGGTCGTCGCGGCAAGTGGCGGCGATTTCGGAAAAGCTGGCTGACCGGTTGAAGCAAGAGTTTCACATTTCGGCCAAGATGGAAGGCAAGGAAACCGGCGATTGGGTGTTGATCGACACCGGCGACGTGATTGTCCATGTGTTCCGCCCCGAAGTGCGTGAGTTCTATCAGCTTGAAAAGATGTGGCTTCCGGGAAGCGCGCATCGCGGAGCCTAAGGCTTGCGGCTGCATGTCTGTGCGGTGGGGCGTCTGCGCGCCGGGCCAGAGCGCAGCCTGGTTGACGACTATTATACGCGTTTCGACCGCACCGGGCGGCCCTTGGGGCTTGGCCCGGTTGCCGAGCTTGAGGTTGAAGACAAGAAGAACCTTGGCATGAGCGCCGAGGCGGTGTTGCTGGAACGTGCAATTCCGTCGGGCGCGCTGATTGCCACGCTGGATGAACGCGGGCGGGTGCTGTCCAGCCCCGAATTCGCCGAGCAAATGGCGAAATGGCGCGATGGCGGGCGGCAGGATGTGGCGTTTGTGATCGGCGGTGCCGATGGCATTGACCCAAGCCTGCGCGCCAAGGCCGAATTTTCGCTAAGCTTTGGCCGGATGGTTTGGCCGCATATGCTGGTGCGGGTGATGTTGGCCGAACAGATCTATCGCGCGGCAACGATTCTGGGCGGCGGCCCGTATCACCGCGCCTGAGCGGGGTTTTCCCCACGATATTTTGCGAAAACGGGCTGTAAAGGCAGGCGGGCGTTGCTCTGATCTTTGGTGGGCGGTAGAAGCGGGGCAACTAGGAAAGGCCCGATCATGACCCGCAAACCCGTTGTTCTGTGCATTCTTGATGGTTGGGGGATCAACGCCGATCCGACGGCGAGCGCCCCGGCGCAAGCCAATGTGCCAAATTTCAATCATATTTGGGCAAGCTGCCCGCATTCAACGCTGACCACCTTTGGTCCGGATGTGGGCTTGCCCACCGGGCAGATGGGCAATTCAGAGGTTGGGCATACCAATATCGGCGCCGGTCGGGTGGTGGCGATGGATCTGGGCGCGATTGATCTGGCGATTGAGGACGGGTCTTTTGCGCAAAACGAAAGCCTGCTGGCGTTTGTGGGCAAGCTGAAAGCCAGCGGCGGCACCGCGCACCTGATGGGGGTGGTTTCCGATGGCGGCGTGCATGGCCACCTAAGCCATGTGATTGCGGCCTGCCGCGCGATTATCGCGCATGGGGTGCCGGTGGCGTTGCATGCGATCACCGATGGCCGTGACGTGGCGCCGTCTTCGGCGGCAGAGTTCATCGAGACGTTGCAGGTGCAACTGCCGGCTGGGGCCACGATTGCCACGGTGATCGGGCGGTATTGGGCGATGGATCGGGACAACCGCTGGGATCGGGTGCAGCGCGCCTATGAGGCGATGGTCAATGCCAAGGGCGCGCCTGCGGTGGATGCGGCGGCGGCGGTTGCGGCATCTTATGCCAAGGGCGAAACCGACGAATTCTTGGCGCCGTCGGTGATCGGCGATTACGCGGGTGCCAAGGATGGCGACGGCTTTTTCTGTCTGAACTTCCGGTCGGATCGGGCGCGGGAAATTCTGGCGGCTTTGGCGGCACCGGGGTTTGTCGGGTTTGAAACAGGCAAGCGGCCGGTGTGGGGTGCGCTGCTGGGTATGGTGGAATATTCCACCGAGCATAACGCATTTATGGCAACCGCCTATCCAAAGCGCAGCATTTCCAATACTTTGGGCGAATGGGTGGCCAAGCAGGGGTTGTCGCAGTTTCGTTTGGCGGAAACCGAAAAATACCCGCATGTGACATTCTTTTTGAACGGGGGCCGCGAGGTGCCGTTTGACCGCGAAGACCGGGCGATGCCGAAATCGCCGAAGGTGGCGACCTATGATTTGCAGCCGGAAATGTCGGCGGGCGAAGTGGCGGATCATTTGGTGGAGGCGATCGAAAAGGGCTATGACCTGATCGTGGTCAACTTTGCCAACCCCGATATGGTCGGGCATACCGGCAGCTTGCCTGCCGCGATCAAGGCCTGCGAGGCGGTGGATGCAGGCTTGGGCCGGGCGTTGGTGGCGTTGCAGGCCAAGGGCGGCGCGATGATTGTGACCGCCGACCACGGCAACTGTGAAATGATGATCGACCCGGTGACGGGCGGGCCGCATACCTCGCACACCACCAATCCGGTGCCGGTGGTGCTAGTGGGTGGGCCTGAGGGCGCGCGGTTGCGCGATGGCGGGCGATTGGCCGATTTGGCACCGACGGTGCTGGCGCTGATGGGGGTGCCGCAACCCGAAGAAATGACCGGGCGGAGCCTGATGCTGGCATGATGAAGGCCGCTGCGCTTTGCCTGATGCTGACCGCTTCGGCGGCATGGGGCGGCGTGGCGGAAGACGCGGCGCAAGCCAGCGCCGATTTGCAGCAAGCGGTGGCGGCGCTGCAAGAGGCGTCGGCGGCCAAGGATCGGGTTACGGCGCTGACCAGCACCATTCGCGCCTATGAACAGGGGCTTGCGGCGCTGCGCGAGGCGTTGCGGCAGGCCGAACTGCGCGAAACCGAATTGACGCTGCAGTTTCAGGCCAAACGTGACCGGATTGCGCAGCTTCTGGGGGTGCTTAGCCGGATCGACGCCGAACCCGGGCCGCTTTTGCTTTTGCACCCAACCGGACCTTTGGGCACGGTGCGGTCGGGCATGATGTTGGCCGATGTGACGCCAGCCTTGCAGGCCGAGGTGAACGATCTGAAGACGCAGTTGCAAGAGTTGGAAGGCTTGCGCAGCCTGCAAAAGGCGGCGGGTGATACGCTGGGCAAGGGGCTGGCGGCGGCGCAGGCGGCGCGATCTGAATTGTCGCAGGCAATGTCGGACCGCACCAAGCTGCCGAAACGCTTTACCGAAGACCCGGAGGTGTTGAAGGGTCTGTTGGAATCTGCGGATACGCTGGAGGCGTTTGCGGCGGGGCTTGCACTGGATGACAGCGGCGCGTCGACCTTTGCCGAACAGATGGGCAGGCTGGATTTGCCGGCGCTGGGCACGCTGTTGCTGAAACCCGGCGAAACCGATGCGCGCGGGGTGACAAAGCCCGGAGTGACGCTTGCGACCCGGCCTGCGGCTTTGGTGACCAGCCCTTGGGCCGCGACGATCCGTTATCGTGGGCCGTTGCTGGACTACGGAAACGTGATGATCATCGAACCCGGAGGCGGCTATCTTCTGGTTCTGGCGGGGCTGGATCGGGTGTATGGCGAAGTTGGAGAAGTCATTGCCAAAGGTGCGGCGCTGGGTTTGATGGGCGGGGAAACCTTGGGGGCATCCGACCTGCTTGCGCCAGCGAAACAAGAGGGTGGTGACCGCGAGACGGAAACGCTTTACGTGGAATTGAGGCAAGGCGCGACGCCAGTGGACCCGATGCCGTGGTTCGCAGCAACGGCCAAAGCAGGGGACTAGGACTTTTATGAAGAAGATCATCATCGCCGCGTTGTGCGGCACCATTGCCGGTGGTCTTTTGACCACGCAGGTTGCCGGCCCGCTGATTGCGCAGGACAGCACCAAGAATGCGTCGGTTTATGAACAGCTTGACCTGTTTGGCGACATTTTTGAACGTATCCGCGCGCAATATGTTGAAGAGGTTGACAGCAAGAAGCTGGTCGAGGCCGCGATCAACGGCATGCTGACATCGCTTGACCCGCATTCCAGCTATCTGGATGCGAAAGCCTTTGACGACATGAACACCCAGACTCGTGGCGAGTTTGGTGGCCTTGGCATCGAAGTGACGATGGAAGAGGGTTACATCAAAGTGGTGTCGCCGATGGATGGCACCCCCGCCGACAAGGCCGGGATCAAGACCGGTGACTTTATCACCGCAGTCAACGGCGAAAACGTGCAAGGTCTGACGCTTGACGAAGCGGTGGACAAGATGCGCGGCCCGATCGGGTCGGAGATTGTGATTACGGTGGTGCGCGAAGGCGTGGCCGAACCGTTTGACGTTTCGATCATCCGTGACACCATCAAGCTGGTTGCGGTGAAAAGCCGTCTGGTCGGGTCGACCGGGGTGCTGCGGATTACCACCTTCAACGACCAGACCTATCCGGGTGTGGAAGAGGGTATCAAGAAGCTGGTCGAAGAGGCTGGCGGCATGGACAAGATCAACGGCTTTGTCATTGACCTGCGCAACAACCCCGGCGGGCTGCTGACGCAAGCTATTCTGACCTCTGACGCGTTCCTTGAAGAAGGCGAGATCGTTTCGACCCGTGGCCGCAACCCCGGCGATTCTTCGCGTGAAAATGCAACGCCGGGCGATCTGGCACAGGGCAAGCCAATTGTGGTGTTGATCAACGGCGGGTCGGCTTCGGCATCGGAAATTGTGACCGGCGCGCTGCAAGATCACCGTCGCGCGATTGTGGTTGGCACCAAGAGCTTTGGCAAAGGGTCGGTGCAAACGCTGATTCCGCTGAAAGGCGAAGGCGCGATGCGTCTGACCACGGCGCGGTATTACACGCCGTCGGGCCGGTCGATTCAGTCGCTGGGGGTGATGCCCGATATCGTGGTGAACCAGCCGGTGGTTGACCCGAATGCAACCGGAACCGAAACGAAGGCCGCAGAAGAGGCGACCAAGCAGCGCACCGAAGCCAGCCTGCGCGGCGCGATCACCAACGATTCGATGACGGAAGACGAGAAGAAGCAGTTGGAAGAAGAACGCGCCCGCACCGAAGAAGCGGCCAAGCTGCGCGATGAAGACTATCAACTGGCCTATGCCGTCGACATTCTGCGCGGGCTGAATGCCGTCGCGCCGAAGCCGTAACACCAAGAAGGAGGGGCCGTGGCGCGACGCTGCGGCCCGATTTTGATGATTGATCCTGAAACTTTGCCCTATCGTCCCTGTGTGGGCGTGATGCTGATCAACGCCGAAGGTCTGATCTTTGCCGGACAGCGGTTGGATAACCCTGTCGCGGCCTGGCAGATGCCGCAGGGCGGGATTGATGACGGCGAAAAGCCGCGTCAGGCCGCGCTGCGCGAGCTGTGGGAAGAAACCGGTGTGACGGCGGATCTGGTCGAGTTTGTCGGCAAGACCCATCATTGGGTGACCTATGACCTGCCGCCCGATCTGTTGGGCAAGGTTTGGGGCGGCAAGTTTCGTGGCCAGCGGCAGAAGTGGTATCTGTATCGCTTCTTGGGCGATGACGCGCAGGTGAACATAGCCACCTCCCACCCCGAATTCAGCCATTGGCGCTGGATCGCGGCGGATGAGATGATTGCGTCGATCGTGCCGTTCAAGCGCGCGGTTTACGAAGAGGTCGTTGCCAGCTTTCGCGCCTATCTGGCCTAGGCTGGCTGGGCGGCGCGGCGCAGATCATTCATCAGTTCTTGCAACCCTTTGATGCTGCGGGCGTCTTTTAGATGGCCGTCTGCGTCAAAGGCGTTGCTGGAATCGGCAATGAACACCTCTGGGCCGGGCAAAAGCAGCGGCCGGAATGGTGTCAGGCACAGCCGCAGCGAAAATTGCGACCGTTCGCCCCCGGCGCGGCCTGCGGCGGCAGAGACAATCGCCACCGGCTTATCCCGCCACGGGCTGCCCTTTGTGCGGCTTACCCAATCCAGCGCGTTTTTCAGCACCCCCGACAGCGCCTTGTTATATTCGGGGGTCGAGATCACCACCGCATCGGCTGCGTCGATCTGGTCAGCCAGAAGCTGCACTTCGGGCGGGATGCCGACGGCTTCGATATCGCCGTCATAAAGCGGCAGGCGCAGGTTGGCTTCAACATGGGTGGCAGGGCCAAACAGGCGGCGCGCTTCGGCCAGCAGCAGGCGATTGGTTGATGCCGCGCGCAGGGCGCCGCTGATGGAAAGCAGGGTCAGGTCAGACATCCGGGCTCCTTTTGCTTTTGCCTCAGCCTAGCCCGACTGGGCGGCAAGGCAACAGCGCTGCGGACGCAGTTTCGCCGATGGGTTGCAAAAAACTGGTCGGGCCCGCAATATCTTGGGGATAAGCGGCAATACCGCGCCAGATTATGGGGGCTTGCGTTGACACGTGCGGCGCGCGGGCAGAAACTGCCTGCCTTGGCGGAATCACGAGGACCCCTTGCGCTTTACCAAGCTGCGGCTGAACGGCTTCAAAAGCTTTGTGGACCCCACCGATCTGGTGATCCACGACGGGCTGACCGGTGTGGTTGGCCCGAACGGTTGCGGTAAATCCAATCTGCTGGAAGCGTTGCGTTGGGTGATGGGCGAAAACCGCCCGTCTGCGATGCGCGGTGGCGGGATGGAGGATGTGATTTTCAATGGCGCGGCCACGCGCGGCGCGCGGCATTTTGCCGAAGTGGCGCTGGTGATGGACAACAGCGACCGGCTGGCGCCTTCGGGGTTCAATGATGCGGACCTGATCGAAATCACCCGCCGGATCACCCGCGACGCCGGATCGGCCTATAAGCTGAACACCAAAGATGTGCGCGCGCGCGATGTGCAGATGCTGTTTGCCGATGCGTCGACCGGGTCACACTCGCCTGCCTTGGTGCGGCAGGGGCAGATTTCGGAACTGATCAACGCGAAACCGAAAGCGCGGCGGCGGATTTTGGAAGAGGCTGCCGGGATTTCGGGGCTGTATGCCCGGCGCCACGAAGCCGAGTTGAAGTTAAGCGGGGCCGAGCAGAACCTGCTGCGGGTTGATGATGTGCTGGAATCCTTGGCGCAGCAGTTGTCAACGCTGACGCGACAGGCGCGGCAAGCGGCGCGGTATCGCGAAATTGGCGAGGATCTGCGCAAGGCGGAAGGGCAATTGCTGTATCGGCGCTGGCGCGAGGCGGATTTGGCGCGGGCGGAAGCCGATGGCGTGCTGCGGCAGCGCGTGACCCAAGCGGCGCAGGCCGAAGCGGCGGCGCGCTTGGCGGGCAAACAGCGCGAGGCGGCCGAAGATGCGCTGCCGCCGCTGCGCGAAGAAGAGGCGATTGCTGCCGCGATCTTGCAGCGGCTGATCGTGCAGCGCGACCAGTTGGGCGACCAAGAGGCGCGGGCGCGGGCGATGATTGAAACCCTGCGCGGGCGGATTGTCGAGTTGGTGCGCGATGCCGATCGGGAAACCGGGCTGAACCGCGACGCGGGCGAGGTGATTGCCCGGCTGGAGTGGGAGATTGAGCAGCTTTTGCGGGCGCATGATGGCCACGAAGACCGTCTGGCCGAAGCCGCCGAAATCGCGCGCGAGGCGTCGGGGCTGCTGACCGACCGGGAAGGCGTGCTGTCGCAGGCCACCGAAGACGCGGCGCGGTTGGCGGCGCGGCATCAGTCGGTGCAGCGGATGTTGGGCGATTCCAAAGCGGCGGTGCAAAAGGCCGAAGCCGAAGCCGCCCGGGCCGCCGAGGCGGTAAGTGCCGCCGAAATCGCGCTGGAGGCTGCGGCGGAAGCGTTTGAAAGCGCGGAAGAGGCGCAAGAGGTTGCGGCAACTTTGGCGGAACAGGCCGAAGAATCGCTGCTTGCCGCCGAAACCGCCCGCGCCGAGGTGCAGGGCCGCGAGGCCGAAGCCCGTGCGGCACGATCAGAAGCGGAAGGCGAGGCTTCGGCTCTGCGCGCCGAGGTTGCTGCGCTGACAAAGCTGGTGCAGCGCGAATCGCAGGCTGGGCACCAGTTGCTTGACCTTTTGACGGTGGAGCCGGGGCTGGAACAGGCGCTTGGCGCGGCTTTGGCCGACGATCTGCGCGCGCCGGAAATCAGCAATGACAAACGCTCTGGCTGGGTGGCTTTGCCCGATTATGATCAGGCGCAGCCGCTGCCGATGGGCGTGGTGGCGCTGTCGGCGCATGTGGTGGCGCCTGCGGTGTTGGCGCGCCGCTTGGGCCAGATTGGCCTGATTGACCGCGATTCTGGCCCGCGTTTGCAGGCCGATTTGCAACCCGGTCAACGCTTGGTCAGCCGCGAGGGCGATTTGTGGCGCTGGGACGGGTTTCGTGCCGGGGCCGAAGATGCGCCGTCGGCGGCGGCGCTACGGTTGCAGCAGTTGAACCGGCTGACCGCGCTGAAACGCGATCTGGAAGAGGTTGCGGCGCGGGCTGAAGGCGCGTCGCAGGCGCATGCGGCGCTGCAGACCCGGCTTGCCGAGCTTGCCCGCGCCGATCAGATGGCGCGCGATGCCCGGCGCAGCGCCGATACGCGGGTGGCAGAGGCCGGTCGGATGGCGGCGCGTGCCGAGGCCGATAAGTCGATTGCCGGGGGCAAGCTGGAAGCCGCGCGGCTTTCGGTCAGCCGCTATGAGGCCGAGGCCGATGAAGCCCGCGAGCGTTTGGAAGCGGCCCTTGCCGCGGTGGAAGACCTGCCAGACCTTGAGGCCGCGCGCGATACGGTTGAAGCCGCGAAAGTGGCGGTCGAGGCATCGCGGATTACCATGATGTCGCGGCGGTCGGCGCATGATGAATTGCGCCGCGAAGGTGAGGCGCGGGTGCGGCGGCGGCAAGAGGCGGTGAAAGAACTGTCGGGCTGGAAGCACCGCTTGGAAACCGCAGGCAAGCGCATTGCCGAACTGGCAGAGCGCAAGGCGGAAACCGAAGAAGAACTGGCCGAAGCCTCGGCTGCGCCGGAAGAAATTGCGATCAAGCGCGAAGAGTTGAACGATGCGATTGGCGACGCCGAAACCCGGCGCGCGGTCGCGGCGGATGCGCTTTCGCTGGCCGAAGCTGTGCTGCGCGCCGCGCGTGATACCGAACGCGATGGCGAACGGCTGGCCGGCGAAGCCCGCGAGGCCCGCGCCCGCGCCGATGCCCGCGCCGAAGCTGCGCGTGAAACCGTGGCCTTCGCGGCCGAACGCATTGCCGAAGAGGCCGGGGCGACGCCCGATCAACTGCTGGATACGCTGAAGGTCGATCCCGACAAGATGCCCGACGCCGAAGTGCTGGATACCGAAGTGCAACGCCTGAAACGGCAGCGCGAGGCGTTGGGCGCGGTGAACCTGCGCGCCGAAGAAGATGCCAAGGCGGTGTCGGATGAATATGACACGCTGGCGCAGGAAAAGATTGATCTGGAAGAGGCGATCAAGAAGCTGCGCTCTGGCATCGCGGGGTTGAACCGCGAGGGGCGGGAGCGGCTGCTGACCGCGTTTGAACAGGTGAACGCCAATTTTGGCACGCTGTTTACCCATCTTTTCAACGGCGGCGAAGCGCGGCTGGTTCTGGTGGAATCGGATGATCCGCTAGAGGCGGGGCTAGAGATCATGTGCCAACCGCCGGGCAAGAAACTGGCGACGCTTAGCCTGTTGTCGGGGGGCGAGCAGACGTTGACGGCGCTGGCGTTGATTTTCGGGGTGTTCTTGGCCAACCCCGCGCCGATCTGCGTGCTGGATGAGGTGGATGCGCCGCTGGATGACGCCAACGTTACGCGGTTCTGCGATTTGCTGGATGAGATGACGCGGCGCACCGAAACGCGCTTTTTGATCATCACGCACCATGGGGTGACGATGGCGCGGATGGATCGGCTGTTTGGGGTTACTATGGCCGAACAAGGGGTTAGCCAGTTGGTTTCGGTTGACCTGAAGCGGGCAGAGGCGCTGGTGGCATGATGGAACAAGCGCTGCGTTTGGCCGGGTTTACCGGGGTCGAATCTATGGATGGCGTGATTTATGCGCGCAGCAATCCGGCTTGGCCCGAATTTACCGCCACCCCTGTGGGAGAGCGTTGGCTGTTGGCGCTGGCGTGGCCAGTGCGGGCGACAGAGGCGCAGATCGCCGGGTGGACGGCACTGCACCCCGATGCGCCGATGGATATTTACCAAGGCGAAACCCGCATCACCCTGCTGGCGCTGCCACAAGCTGAACCGTTGCAGCGCTGGGCGGCGCTGACCGAAGCGATGGTTGGCAAATGCGTGGAATGGCGTCGCGCCACTCGGCAGCGCGATGAAGGCATGTGATCAGCGCAGAACTTGCAGCCGATCCGACAGGGTGACCTCGCCGTCCTGTTCAACCGAACACAGCACGCCGCGCAGACGCAAGCGCGGGTCGGCGGTGATAAATGCCATGGCATCAGCACCATAGCGCACCTTCCATTTGACGCAGCCGTCGTTTGGCAAATCAGACACCCGCAGCACCGCCGTGCCCGCCTTGATCAGGGTGCCGACGGGCAGATTGGCCTCTGACATATCCAGATCGGCAACAATCGGGTCGCCCGGATGCGGCACCGACCGGTCTTGCCAGACCAGATTCATCACCCGCGTGGGCAGCAACGACACCTGAATGCGCGGATCGGGTGTGCCATCTGCCAGCCTGCTCCATGGCAGGGTCGCCCACCGCTCTCCGGGAATGCCTTCGGCGCGGGTCATGGTGATTCGGTCGGGGAAGCTGCGTTCGCCAAAGGCGGGGCGCAGGCACAGTGTGGCAATGGCAGCATCGGTTTTCGGGGCGGCCAGAATATGCGGCAAGGCTGCGTCAAGGTCGAAGCGGCTGATCATCGGCGGTCTTTTCGGGAAAAGGATGGGCTGGGCCAAGACTAGCAGGCCTGCCTGCCCCCGACCAGCCGTGGCCAAGGGCTGCGGTGCAGGTGGAGTGCGATATTTATACAACGTCTGCGGCGGATTATTTTTATGCCGCAAAACTCATCATAAAATTAAACACTTGCCGCGCAACACTGGTGGCATGAGGGAGGCGACTATGCTGGAATTTTTGCCAAAAGAGGTTCGCGACGGTTTGGATGCAGCACGCAAACGCGATTTTGCGCGCAAGTCACGGCTGCGGGTGCAGGTGGGCGAAGCGGTGTTTCCGATCACCCGGTTTTGGCATGATGGGTTCGCGCTGGATGCCGATCTTGCGCCGCAGTTGCGCGGTCTGGTCGATGTGTACGATGGCTCTCGGCATATCTTTCAATGCCTGATCGTGGCGTCGGCCTTGGAAAACGGCGATCTGATTTGTGAATTCAAGCGGTCGACGATGGTTTCTGACCGTGCGCCGTTGGATTACTGGCGCGATGAAAACGCACCGGTGGGCTATTTGCCAAAGGCCTGAAGCGGAAGCATGGGCGCGGACCGTATCCGCGCCCGCCGGTTGTTATTGCAGATCGGCAAAAGCCGTTTGCAGGCGTTTTACCGCCTCGACCACCACGGCGCGCGGGGTTGCCAGATTGAAGCGCAAGAAGCTTTCACCGCCCGCACCAAACGGCGTGCCGTGGTTGGCGGCAATTTTTGCGGCTTTCTGCACCCGATCAATAAATTCTGCCTGCGCCATGCCGGTTCCGGCGAAGTCGACCCAAGCCAGATAGGTGGCCTCTAGCGGCATCGATTTAACGCCGGGAATCTGGTTAACGCCCGCGTCGAAAATTTTGCGATTGCCGTCCAGATAGGCCACCAACGCATCGACCCAAGCCGCACCTTCGGGGGAATAGGCAGCGGTCGCCATGAACAGACCGAAAGAGTTCGGCGAAATGCCCATGGCGTTCATCCGTTCGGCAAAGCGGGCGCGCAGGGTGGGGTCGGCTATGATGACATTGCCGGAATGCGCCCCCGCAATGTTGAAGGTCTTTGTGGTGGCCGTCATCATCACCAACCGATCAGCCAGATCGGGCAGGGTGGCCATGACCGTGTGCTTTTGCCCCGGCATCACAAGATCGTGGTGGATTTCATCCGATACCAACAACAGATTGTGGCGTTTGGCGAAATCGGCAACGCCTTGCAGTTCGGCCACCGACCAAACCCGCCCGCCGGGGTTGTGCGGCGAACACAGGATCAACATGGTTTCGCCGCCGGTCATCTGCGCATCCCAGGCGTCGAAATCCATTTCGTAGCGGCCGTTCACAGTGGCCAGTTTGCATTCAACTACCTGCCGCCCGGCGCCTTTGATCACCCGTGCAAAGGCGTGATAAACCGGGGTCAGCAACACCACGCCATCGCCGGGTTTGGTAAACGCATCGATGCACATTGCGGTGCCGTTCACCAAGCCATGCGTGGTAAAGATATGCTCGCGTGCCACATCCCAATTGTGGCGGGTTTTCATCCACCAGCGGATCGCATCCAGATATTCGGCGTCATCGCCATAATAGCCGTAAACGCCGTGCTGCAGCATGCCTTCCAGCGCGCGCTGCACGCAGGTCGGCGGGCGGAAATCCATGTCGGCCACCCACATCGCGATACCGTCTTTGGCCGGAACGCCGTAGAAGGGTTCCATAGAATCCCATTTGACGGAATGGGTGCCAAGCCGGTTGATTTGCGTGTCGAAGTCCATGTTCTGCCTGCGTTGTTGGGTCTATAGTTCTAGATAGCGGCAATAATTCGGGAAATCTTACCTAATATTTAGCATAATTTGGTAAAGTTATCCAATTATATGTTAAATTTCGGGAAATATTTTTATCCATCGCGTCGGATTTGTTGCGCGCCGCTGTTTTCACCTCCCTCTTGCACCAATGCCCCCCGCGCCGTAAATCCCAAACATGATCCGCGATATATTGATCCATCCCGACCCGCGCCTGAAAAAGCCCTGCGAGCAGATCGCAGCGCCAACGGCAGAGATTGCGCAAATTGCCGCCGACATGCTGGAAACCATGTATGACGCGCCGGGCATTGGCCTTGCCGCGCCCCAGATCGGCGTGATGAAGCGGCTGATCGTGATGGATTGCATCAAGGATGGCACGCCGGAGCCGATGGTTCTGCTGAACCCGGAAGTTACCTGGTCGTCGGAAGATCTGTCGACCTATGAGGAAGGCTGCCTGTCGATCCCCGATCAATACGCCGATGTAAAACGCCCGGCCGCAGTGACGGTGCGTTGGATGGCGCTGGATGGCAGCGCACAGGAACGCACGTTTCAGGGGCTTTGGGCCACCTGCGTGCAGCACGAAATCGACCATTTGGACGGCAAGCTGTTCATCGACTATCTTGGCCCGCTGAAGCGGCAGATGATCACTCGCAAGATGGAAAAGCTGAAACGTGAACGGGCGCGCAGCTGATGGCGGTGCTGCCGATTCTGCGTTGGCCGGATAAACGGTTAACGACTGTTTGTTCGGCAAACATTGCGGACGTGGCGGCTTTGGCGGCGGATATGTTGGACACCATGTATGCGGCCCAAGGCCGTGGCCTTGCGGCGCCGCAAATTGGCAGTCTTACGCGGCTGTTTGTAATGGACGCGACGTGGAAAGCTGGCACGCCTGCGCCGCAGGTGTTTGTGAACCCGGAAATTCTGTGGCGGTCTGCTGAAACTGCCGTCGGTCCCGAAGGCTGTCTGTCATTGCCCGAGATTACGCTGGATATTTCGCGGGCGACATCGGTGAAACTGCGCTGGCAAGATGTGCAGATGGCGGTTCATGAACAGACGTTCACAGGCTTTGCCGCGATTTGCATTCAGCATGAATACGATCATTTGAACGGTGTGCTGACGTTGGATCACCTTGATCCGGCCGCGCGTACCACTGCCGAAAAGGCCCTGCTATGACTGTGCGTCTTTGCCTGCCCTACCCGCATCCGTGCCTTAAATCGCCGGCTGCATCGGTTGATGGCATTACGGAT